>Ga0123332_1003002_pt1 | contig 15650 bp, 12 predicted proteins | sample BioC12SIPDNA_4_FD_89958 | JGI IMG/M metagenome (GOLD analysis project Ga0123332, IMG submission 89958) | Anaerobic biogas reactor microbial communites from Washington, USA - Biogas_R2_A C12 SIP DNA | ecosystem: Engineered > Bioreactor > Anaerobic > Unclassified | place: Washington, USA...
ACGCAGAAGAACAGGCTGCCCGGACCCGCCTGATCGCTGCGGTAGCTGAGTGAGGTGATGTCGACGTCACCGGCGCCCGCCAGGCGCCAGCCCTCGACACCGGCGAAGAGATCACAGAGTCTCACAGGGGAGGATTCTATCATCAGGCCGCTCTCCGGATTCGGAGGCTTCCAGGGCCTGGTGTCAGACCGGCGCTTCGCACTCATCGGGTCTCGGGGCCCGGCATCAGGCGGGTACTTCGCGCTACTCATCGGGTCTCGGGGCCCGGCGGCCATGACGGCTGTCCTGTCTACTCGGCGGGCGTGGGCGGGATGCCCAGAGCCCTCAGCGAGAACGCCGCGATATCCGCGAACGCCGGCGCCGCCACATATGCCCCCAAGTGTTGAGTCGCGGGATCGTCCACCGTCACAAGAATGACCAAACGCGGATCGTCGGCCGGCACCATCCCGACGAAGGAGGCCACCACGTGGTCCTGGTAGTAGCCCCCGCCCTCCTTGACCTTCTGTGCCGTCCCCGTCTTGCCTGCCACCTTGTAGCCGGCCACCCGGGCCAGCTTGCCGGTGCCGTCGTCCACCGTGACCGTCAGCATCTGGCGCAGTTGCGCGGCGACGTCTTCGCTCACCACCCGCCGGCTCCACGGCTCGGCGTGCTCCTTGGCGAGGTGCGGCTGAATGAGGACGCCGTCGTTGGCGATGGCGGCATAAGCGGCGGCCAGTTGAAGAGGCGAGACGGCCACACCGTGGCCTATGGGGACGTTGGCGATCGTGGTACCCGACCACTTCTCCGGCGGAAGCATCTGCCCGCCGGTCTCGCCGGGGAAGTCGACATCGAGCTTCTCGGTGAAGCCGAACTTGCGGATCATCTCCACCAACCGGGCCTTCCCCACCTCCAGCCCGAGCTTGACTGTGCCCACATTGGACGACTGGGCGAGTATCTCGGTCACGGTGAGATCGCGCATCTCCGGGACCCCCTCTTCGTGGGCTTCGTGGATGGTCACGTCGTAGACCGTGATGTCCTTGCCCAAACGGAAGCTGGTCTCCGGCGTGACTAGACCGGCCTCGAGAGCCGCGGCCGTGGTCACCATCTTGAAGGTCGAGCCGGGCTCGTACTGGTCGGTCACCGCCATGTTGCGGCGGTCGCTCTCGCCTATGTCGCTGGAGGCGTAACCGTTGGCGTCGAAGACGGGAGTGTTGGCCATGGCGATGATCTCCCCCGTGCTGGGATCGAGGACCACGGCGCAGGCCTTGACGGCCTGGAACTCCTCCACGACGTCGGTGAGGACCTTCTCCGTCTCATACTGGACGTCGGCGTCTATCGTGAGAGCCACATCGGTGCCCGGCTGCGCCTCTTCCACCGAGACCGTGGAAAGGCGGTTGCCCGCGAGATCACTGATGACCTGCTGCTCGCCGGGCGTGCCTGACAGCAGATCTTCATACTGCAGCTCCAGCCCGGCCAGCCCCGCGTAGTCGTCGCCTCCCACCAAGCCCAGCAGCTGCGGAGCCAGCGCCCCTTTTGGATAGACTCGTTTCACCTCCGGGCACACCCCGACGCCGGCCACATCATGCTCCTCGATCAAGGCCTGTACCTGCTTGCCCACCGACTGTTCCACCCGACGGGCGAGGTATCTGAAGCCGGAATCCGCGCTCAGCTTCTCTACCAGATCCTCCTCCGGCACTTCGAGCACCGGGGCCAGCATCTGGGCCAGCTCCGCCGCCTTGTCCACCTGGCGCGGGTTGGCGTAGACGGACGCCATGGTCTGCGACACGGCCAGCGCTTGCCCGTCGCGGTCGTAGATGGTGCCCCGCGGCGCCTCCAAGGCGATGGACCGCAAGGACTGGCCCTCGCCCTTCTCCTGCAGAGCCGGAGCGGCGATCACCTGCACGTAGAAAGTCCGGCCGAAGAGGACGACCAAGAACACCATGGCGAGGCCCATGAACAGCGCCAGACGCTTGTTCGTCCGGCTCATGGTCACCTGCCGGTGGTGGAAGGCTCACCTTCCGGAGCTGCAGTCTCGACCCCGGCTTCCACGTAGTACACGGAGACCGCCGGTCCCAGGCCGAGCCGGTTCGCCTGTTCGGCGACCCTCTCGGGGGACGACAGCGCGGAGATCTGAGCGGACAGGGCCGAGTTGGCCGCGGCCAACTCCTTCTGCTGGGATTCCAGCTGACCGATGGTGGATTCGACACCTGTCGAGGCCGAGTGGATCAGCATCGGAGCGATGATGCACGCCGCCAGGAGGGCAGCGGTCATCACCAAAGCCATCGCGATGAGGCCCCAGCGGGGCTGCCGCCGGGTGACCACCCGCAGTTCGGGGAGCGGCCTGGGGGCGGCGACGGTCTCCCGCGTCGGCTGCGGCACGCGGGCGGTGGCTTCGCGGCCGTAGTAGCGGGAGGCATCCACACGGGCGGTCACCGGCGTCCGGCCGGTCGCCTGCGTGCGCGCGGCGGCCCGCGTCTCAGTGGCTCCCCGGGTTCCGCTCCGCCGGGCGACCGAAGAGGCGCTCACGCTCTCCTCCCAGTCGGCCATCCAGGCCAGCCGCGCGATGCTGGTCATCACAGCCTCCTCAGGGCGCGCAGCTTGGCCGAGCTGGAACGCGGATTGGCTTCCAGCTCCCGCACGCCGGGAGTGACGGCCTTCGACGTCATGAGCTCCCCGGTCGCCTTGCCCCCGCACACGCACACCGGGAACTCCGGCGGGCAGGTGCACGCCCGTGCCTTGCCCGCGAAGAATTCCTTGACCATGCGGTCTTCCAGCGAATGGAAGCTGATGACCGCCATGACACCCCCCGGCTCCAGGAGCTCGAAGGCCTCAGGCAGAGCCCTGCGCAGGCTGTTGAGCTCGTCGTTGACCTCGATGCGGAGGGCCTGGAAGACCCGCCGGGCCGGGTTGCCGGCGCCGAAACGGGCCGGCGTAGGGATGGCGCCCTTTATGGTGTCCACCAACTCGGCCGTGCGGGTGAAGGGGTTCTGCGCCCGCCGGGCCGCGATGGCCCGCGCGATCCGGCCCGAGTAGCGCTCCTCGCCGTAGCTGCCGAACAGGCTGGCCAGCTTCCTCTCCGGCCAGGTGTTCAGGATGTCGGCCGCCGTGATGGGCGACGCCGGGTCCATGCGCATGTCGAGAGGAGCGTCGTAGCTGTAGGAGAAGCCCCGCTCAGGAGTGTCGATCTGCATGCTGCTGACGCCCAGGTCCATGTATATGTGAGTCGCTCGGAAGCCCTCGTCGAGCAGGTCGGCAAGCGTGTCGGCGAAGTCCCCTGAGTAGAAGCGAGACCTGCAGCGCAGCCCCGCTTTGAACGAGACGTAGTACTCGTGAGCGACGGGATCCTGGTCGCAGCAGATGAGCGAGCCGTCGGGGCCCAGTTCCGCCGCGACGGCGCCGGCGTGCCCACCCGCACCGAACGTGCAGTCGACCACCTGGGAGTCGCTCCCCACGTCGAGCAGGTCGAGTAGTTCTTGCGTCAGCACCGGAACATGAGCCATGGCCATCTCCGTCACGAATGAGGCCGCCTCGCTAGCCATTCCCGCCCCTCTTCGACGCTTCCAGAGCCTCGTAGGTCTCGGGATCCCAGATCTCCAGGTGAGTACGGTTGCCGATGATCTTGATCTTTCCCGAGAGCCCCAACTCCTTGACCCTCGGCGCCGGAACCAGGACCCGCCCCAGCCGGTCGGGATCTACGTCGACCTGGGTCTTGTAGATCAAGCGGGTCTTCCACCTGTCCTCCGGACTGCCGAACTCGTCCAGCGGCTCGAGGTACTTGGCGTCGAACTCCCTCCACGCCTCCGGGTGGTAGACACGGATACAGGGCTCGTCTTCGAACAGGCGAACAAGGACGGCGCCGTGTTGGAAGTAGTCGCGATACCGCGCAGGAAGAGTGACTCGACCCTTGGGGTCGAGGGTGTGGTCGTACTCCCCTGACAGCAATACCTGTTGCATGGACCCCACAATAGCCCAAATTATTCCACTACGCAACCCTTTTCTTCCATTTCAACCCACCCTTGTCCTTCCTACGCGTCTCAGACAGCGCATTTCGGAGGTTCGGGGGGTCCGAGCAACGTCACGGCTCTAGTGGCCCATGTGTGCATTGCTTCATGCGTCCATAGAAGAATGCAGCGTATGTTGCATAATTCGCACGGCGTTGAGTAATTAGGAAGACGCGTTCAGGGCGTCCGTTTGGTCCGGGAATGGATGCGATCGCACCAATCGGCCGGCCGGACGTGGCGAGCGGACAGCCGCCGCCTGCCCGCCGGCGCGGTTGTCTTGAGCGAAGAGTCCTTACCGGGGAAAACGAGAGTGCGGGCGCTCTGGACTTGGGCCTAGGTAACAATCACTGGAACTGCGCGCACGATCACGCGGACATAGCAGACCAACACCGGCCCCGACATCCCTGCTCCGAGGATCGGGGACAGCCCCTTCCACCGCTCTCGCTTGAGCCCGATCGCGCCAAGCACGAGGCCCGCGAGCGCCATGACTGAGGCTGCACACGCGATCGCACCAAGAACTGTGAGGATGCGCTCGTTCGGCTCAACTGTCGCTGCCGATGTCGAACTGATCCACTGGTGAAGTGAGTGAGGTTGACCTCGACGTCCTTTGCCTTCCCACAGTCAGAGTCCAGGGCTGGCTGCCGATAGTAGTTGGCTTCCCTCTAAATGCGAAAGGCAAGAAGGGTGCCGCAGAACCCAGCCAGTATTGCCCCCGCGGTGACAAGCGAGGAGTAGAGACCCGCGGGACCGATTCCCACGACTCCCGCCCAGACACATTGTGGTGCCGACCGCACAGGTTCATTCCAGTGTTCACGCCCCGCCATGTCTATTGGCTGCGGCGTCAATCCGGGTGCGCCCAGGGGCTACACCTTCTTCAGTGGCGCGTACTCCAGGAGAAGCCGCTTCTGTTCGCCTAGCCCCGGGAAGAAGACACGCACGACGCCACCGGGCTCCACCCCCAGGACCATCCCCTCGCCGAACTTGGCGTGGATCACTTTGTCGCCGGTGGCGAGGCCGGAGACCGCCGGCGCGGCCGCCCGCCCCGAGCCGGGGGCCGCGCGGCCTTGACCGGGAGCGCCCGCGGCGCCGGGCCGCCTGCCGGCTTGGCCCGCATAGGGGCCGCGGGGCGCCCGCCCCGCCCAGGACGTGCCTCCCCGGTACTCCACCAGCTTGGCCGGTATCTCCCCCAGGAAGCGGCTGGGCACTTTGTAGCCGGCGCCGCCGTGGAGGGTCCGCGACCGGGCGTGTGAGAGATACAGGCGGTCTCTGGTCCGCGTGATCCCCACGTAGCAGAGGCGCCGTTCTTCCTCTAGACGCTGCTCGTCCAACGAGCGCGAGTGTGGGAAGAGCCCCTCCTCCATCCCCGTGATGAAGACCACCGGGAACTCCAGACCCTTCGCATTGTGAAGCGTCATGAGCGTGATGACCGGCTGCCCCTCCTCCAGGCTGTCGAGGTCGGCGTAGAGGCTTATCTCCTGCAGGAAGTCGGTCAGGGTGCCCCCTGGGTTCATGCGATCGAACTCGGCGGCCACGCTCACGAACTCCTCCAGGTTCTCGACGCGACCCTCCGCCTCCAGGGTCCTCTCCGCTTTCAGCGCTTGAAGCAGTCCGCTCTCCTCGAGGACCCGGCGCACCACCTCAGCCACAGGGACCCGTTTGTCGGTCTTGCCGGCCGCGGTCCCCATCACGGCCTCGTCGGAGGCCTCCGGCGGTTGGGCGGCCTCCGCTCCGGTGACCTTCGCCTCCGCGGCGACCTCCGCCTCTTCGGCGGCTCCAGCCACACCTGCCACCTCGGCCCAGCACACGAAGCCCTCCCCCAGCCGCACGCAGGCCGCGGCGGCCCCCGAGGTCAGACCCGGCACCTCCGCCGCCTGCACCAAGGTCTCCCGCAGGGGTATCCCCTGTTCCCGGGAGTAGCCCTGCAGCCGGCCGACGGCGATATCTCCCAGCCCCCGTCTCGGGGTGTTGATGACGCGCAGCAGCGACAGGTCATCTGTCTCGTTGACCATCACGCGCAGGTAGGCGAGCAGGTCCTTGATCTCGGCGCGCTGGTAGAACTTGGTGCCGCCGATCACGCGGTAGCCGATGCCCTGGCGCACCAGCATGTCCTCGAGCACCCGCGATTGGGCGTTGACCCGGTAGAAGACGGCCACGTCGGAGGCGGGCCGCTCCCGGAGCGTCTTCACGATCTCCTCGCAGACCAGCCGGGCCTCTTCGTGCTCGTCGCGACACTCGAGCACCACCACCTGGTCCCCGGTGCCCCGCTCGCTCCAGAGGTTCTTGGGCTTGCGGCCTCGGTTATGGGAGACGAGGGCGTTCGCCACGTCAAGGATGGTGGTGGTGGAACGGTAGTTCTGCTCCAGCTTGACCACCGTAGTGTCGGGGAAGTCCTCCTCGAAGTTGAGGATGTTGCGGATGTCGGCCCCGCGCCAGGAGTACACCGATTGGTCGTCGTCGCCGACCACGGTCACCTGGCGGTGCTCCTCGGTCAGCAGCTTCACCAGCACGTACTGGGCCCGGTTGGTGTCCTGGTACTCGTCCACGAGCACGTGGCGGAACTGGCTTCGGTAGTACTCAAGCCGCTCCGGGAAGAGCTGCAGCACGTCGACCATGCGCATAAGCAGGTCGTCGAAGTCGAGGGCGTTCTGCTCCAGCAGCCGAGCTTGGTAGCGTTTGTAGACTTGGGCGGCCACGTCCCAGTACCCGGAGGCTCCATCGTCGGCGGGGGTCCCGCCGGCCCATGGGTCGTGACTACCCAGGTCGTGGTCGCCGGCCGACCGTTGCCTGGCGAAATCATCCACGTCGACGAGCCTGCTCTTGGCGTCGGAGATGAGGTTCTGGACCCCCTTGGGAGGGAAGCGCTTGATGTCGAGACGCAGATCCTCCAGGCAGTGTTTGATGAGCCGGGTGGAGTCGTCCTCATCGTAGATGGTGAAGTTGGTGCGATAGCCGAGCAGAGGAGCATCGGCGCGCAGCATGCGGGCGCAGGCGGAGTGGAACGTGGAGACCCACATCCACCCGGAAACGGGGCCCAGAAGGCCCGCCACCCGTTCCCGCATCTCACCGGCCGCCTTGTTGGTGAAGGTGATGGCCAGAGTCTGGTGCGGCCGCACCTGCCCGCTTTCGATGAGGTGGGCCAGGCGGTAGGTCAGCACCCTGGTCTTGCCGGAACCGGCGCCGGCCAGAACGAGCAGGGGACCCCCTGAGTGGAAGACGGCCTCGCGCTGCCTGTCGTTGAGGTCTTGGGCCAGCCGCGAGCCGGCCGGGTCAGGAGTCCGGCGAGCCATCTAGCAGGAAGATATCACAGGCCGCGTCTGAAGCCGGAGGTGGCTGCCGCTGACTCTGGTCCGCGCCCGGGACCCGGGGCACTCCGGCCTCACCGGCTGCGTCACGGAGCCGTTCGATCTCGTTCTCGAGCTGTACCACCCGGCGCACCAGGCACTTCATCGCCTCGGCCACCGGGTCGGGCAGATGGGTGTAGTCGATGTCGGGGATGCCGACCTTCGCCCCCTCGCTGATGACGGGACGCCCGGGATTGCCCACCACGGTGGAGTTGTCGGGGACGTCGTGTATCACGACGCTGCCGGCCCCCACCCTCACGTTGTCGCCCACTTCTATCGAGCCCAGGAGCAGCGACCCCGCGCCGATCACCACGTTGTCGCCCACTGTGGGGTGGCGCTTGCCCGTCTCCTTGCCCGTGCCTCCCAAGGTCACGCCCTGATAGACAGTGACGTTCTCCCCCACTTCGGCCGTCTCGCCGATGACCACGCCCGCCCCATGGTCGATGAAGAATCCGTCGCCCAGCGTCGCCCCCGGGTGGATCTCGACGCCGGTGGCCAACCGCGCAGCCTGGGAGATGAGCCGCGGGACACAGGGCACGTCGCGCTTCCAGAGAGCGTGAGCCAGGCGGTGCAGCCACAGGGCATGCAACCCCGGATAGCAGACCAGGATTTCGAATAGGTTGCGCGCCGCGGGGTCCCGCTGTCTGACCGCCTGCACGTCGCTCGCGAGGAGTCCGATCATGCGTGCCACGATGTCGCCGAGGCGCGTCAGGTTGCCGGCAGCGCCGGGAGTAGCGGTGCTGGGAGCAGCGGTGCCGGGCGTGGCAGCCGCGCCGGGAGCAGCAGCCGCGTCCACCGCGCCGGTCTGCCCCGCCTCTTCGATCTGCCCGTTCAGCCCGTTCATGCCTTCTCCTCCGGCGCGGCGTCGGGCTCCGGAGGCGCCGCGGCGCGCCCCAACGCCTCGTTCAAGCTGCCGCTCCTGAAACCCTCCAGGTCCAACGTCACATACATGTAGCCCACCTCGCGCAGGTGCCTAACGATAGCACGCCGCACGGACTCCTCCGCCGCCATGGGGATGTCGTCCGCGCCGACCTCTATCCGAGCCAGCTCGCCGTGGTGCCGCACGCGGCAGGTGGTCAGGCCAAGCCCTCTGAGACAGCGTTCCCCCTCGGCCACCATGCGGAGCTTGGCCGCGGTCAGCGGCTCACCGTAGGGGAATCGGGAGGCCAGGCAGGGAGAAGCCGGCCGGTCCCACTCGGGCAGCCCGAGCTCCCGCGCCAGAGCGCGGACCTCGGCCTTCCCCATGCCCGCTTCGGCCAGGGGGCTGCGTACGCCCAGATCCGCCGCCGCCCGGCTTCCGGGGCGGTAATCGGCCTCGTCATCCCGGTTGCCGCCGTCCACGACGGTCTTCATGCCCTCAGCCCGTGCGATCTCCACCAACTTGGCGTACATGTATCTCTTGCACAGGTAGCAGCGGTCCTGAGGGTTGGCGCTGAAGCCGGGGATCGCAAGCTCCTTCGTGGTGACGACCAGGTGGCGGGCGCCCAGCCGCGCGGCCGCTTCGCGGGCCGCGGCCGACTCCTCGTCGGTGTGTACGTCACCGCGAGCGGTCACCGCGAGCACCTGCGCGGCGCCGAGCTCGTCCAGCGCAACTTTCAGGACCACCGTGGAATCCACACCCCCCGAGAAGGCCACCAGCACCGGTCCCCACTCCCGGAGAAGACCGCGCAGTCTCGCAGTACGGGCCGAGCTCCGAGCGTCGTCGAGGGCGCCTGCGACGGCCCCATTCGTGGTCCCGCCATCGCCGCCTACGGCGCCTGGAACGGCGCCCGCTGCTGCACCCGGTCCCGCGCCCCTCGCCGCGTCGCCCAGCGGCCCGCTCATGAGAGTTCTGCCGCTCGCCCGCCTCCGCAGCACCGGCAGCCGGGGTCCCGCGGCACGTCCAGCTTCTCGAAGCTCGGTCCCCACACGTCGACCACAAGCAGGGCACGGCTCCGAGCCGCCGGAGCCACGACCAGTTTGATGGCCTCCGTAGCCTCCACGCTCCCGATCACGGCCACCACCGTGCTCAGCACTCCGGCCACATCGGCGGTGGGAGACTGCTCCCGAGGAGGCACGTCGCGGACGAGGCAGCGCAGGCAAGGTCCCTCGCCGGGGACGATGGTCATGGACATGCCGGCCGTGGTGATCACGCCGCCGTAGACCCAGGGCATCCCCCGGGCGACCGCGTAATCGTTGATGACGAAACGGGTGGGGAAGTTGTCGGTGCCGTCGACGAGGAGATCGAGGTCGTCGGCCAGGCCCGGCAGGTTGCCGGCGTCCACCGCGGTCACCACCGGTTCCACCACCACCTGGCTGTTCACCTTACGCAGATAGGCGGCGGCCGCCTCAGCTTTGTGGAGCCCTCGGGCCACGTCCTCCTCTGTGAAGAGGATCTGCCTTTGCAGGTTGTGCATCTCCGGATAGTCCCTGTCGGCGATGCGCAGCAGCCCCACACCCGCCCGGACCAGGTGGCTCGCTATGACCGAGCCGAGGGCCCCACACCCGATCAGACCGATCCGAGCCGCGGCCAGCTTCTCCTGGCCGGCGCGGCCGATCTGCGGCAGCAGCATCTGCCGGCTGTATCGTTCGAAGCCGCCTTCGGATGCCATGAGTCTGACCTCCTCCTACCCGGCCGGCTCGGTGGTCGTCGTGGGCGGAACGTAGTCCTTGCCCAGCACCACGATCATGTGGCCCTGCTCCAGAGTGGCGTCCTCGGACACGGTGCCCACGCCCAAGAAGCTCCGCACCCGGCGCGCCTCAGCCGCCGCGTCGGGAGAGGCGCTGATGCGCGTCTGCTTGACGTCGGGGAAGCCTTGGGCGTTGCCGACCGGCAGCATCGTGTAGCCCATGGTCTGTAGCAGCTCGACCGTCTGCTCCGCGATGCCCACCACACCCGAGCCGTTCTGCACCTGGACCGTGAACTCCATGTCGTCCCAGGTGCCGTCAAGGAGAGCCTTCGCATGCTTGACATCCGGCTCGAGATAGCGGCCTCCGGTGCTCTCCACCAGTCGGCCGCTGAGTTCGGCGGCGGTCCACTCACCGCCAGCCAGAGACGCAGCCATCTCGGCCACGGCCTCGCGCAGGCCGGAGGAGTCGCCGTCCAGGGGCAGCCCGTCCCAAAGCTCCCTGGCTCCCGGTCCTTCTCGTCCCAACGAGGCCAGCACGGCGCGGGCCACCTGCTCGTTCTCGCTCCCGTCTGACGTGAGAGTCTCAGGCGGCATGTCCTCCACCCCGGCCGTCGCCAGCGCCCCTCGCAGCTTGGGCCAAGAGACCGAGGCCGTAGCGGGGGCCGCCACCCCCAAGGCGTCGCCCACCACCACGCCCAGCTCTCCGTCCTTCCCGGCCCCGCAGAGCTCCACCAGGGTCTTGAACCCCTCGGAAGGGGTGTTGAACAACGTGAGCCCAGGCATGGCGAGAACGAGCCCCCCGCCCTCACGGGCCTGTAGGAGCAGCACCAACAGCACATCTTCCTGGTCTTCCACGACGAGCAGTCCCCCTGGATAGACCTTCGCCGGGGTCAGAGTCGTGGTCGGCCGTGTTTCGGCCTCGGGGCCCCCGAGCAGGGTGAGCAGCGCCACTACCAGGGCGATCACCACCAGCACCGGGGCGACCACCAGCCACAGCTTGGCATGGGACCTGCGCCGCCGCTCCGCGCGCCGGTAGGTGCGCCTCTCCGACCTCGAGCGGTAGCCCAGAGGATTCGGCGGCGGCGCCGGGCCGTCGGTCTTAGCCAGAGCCTGGTAGAGCTCGAGCTCTTCGGGGGTGGGAGCCGTCTTGGGATCCAGTGGAGCGCCGGTCTTGGGGTTTGTGGAGCGGTCGCTCCTCCGCGCCCTGCGACTATCCGGGGCCCGCTCGTCACTCACGACCGGCACCTCTCGCGACCCGTCGCCTGCGGTCCGCCCGCCTTGTAGTAGCCGGACTTGTCAATCAGCTCGGCCACCGGGTCCGGGACCAGATACCGCACCGTCTTGCCGGCGGCCAGCCGCTCCCTGATCATGCTGGACGAGATCGCCAGCGCCGGCACCTCCATGGTCTTGACCCTGGCCTCGGGCACCAGGCCCACCGTCTTCGAGCGGAGTTCCTCGAGGAGCCCGGAGAGACGGGACAGATCGTAGCCGGGCCGGGTCGCCGCGATGAAGGCCGACAGCTCCAGCACCCGGGCGGGATCCTTCCAGGTGAGGATCTCCAGCACCGCGTCGGCCCCCGTGATGAAGAACATCTCAGTCCCCTGCGGGACGATGCCTGCCAGGTGCTCCAGCGTGTCGACCGTGTAGCTCACCTGGTCGCGGTCTATCTCGAAGCGCGAGACGGAGAAGCAGGGATTGCCGGCGGTCGCGGTGGCCACCAGCAGATATCTGAACTCCGGCGGCGCACCGTGCCTGCTCTTGTGAGGAGCGTCGCCGGCCGGCATGAAGAGCACCTGGTCCAGGTCGAACTGTGCCAAGGCCTCCTGCGCGGTCACCAGATGCGCGATGTGCACCGGGTCGAAGGTCCCTCCCATGATGCCCAGGCGCAGACCCGGTCGGTCGCACAGCCGCGCGATGAGGCCGTCTCGCTGCATGTCTCCCCTCTCGTCCTTCGAGCCCGTCCCGCCCCTACCTCACCGGACGTGGCCCCTACCGGTCACCACGTACTTGGTGGAGGTGAGCTCCTTGAGCGCCAGCGGTCCCCGGGCGTGCAACTTCTGGGTGGAGATGCCTATCTCTGCCCCCAGCCCGAAGACACCGCCGTCGGTGAAGCGCGTGGAGGCGTTGATGTAGACCACGGCGGCGTCGACAGCTTGGGAGAAGCGCCGGCTGGCCTCCAGCTCGCGCGTGATGATCGCCTCCGAGTGACCCGTGCCGTACTGGTTGATGTGGTCGACCGCCTCTTCCAGGCTCTCCACCACCTTGATGGCCATCTCCAGGCTCAGGAACTCGGTGGCGTAGTGCTTGTCGGTGGCCTTCAGCAGCTTGGCCTCTGTGTCCCCGGCGAACTCCCGGGTGCGGTTGTCGCCGTACAGCTTCACCTTGCGCTCGCTGAGAGCATTCACGACGGCGGGGACGAACCTGGCCGCCACCGCCTCGTGCACCAAGAGCGTCTCAGCGGCGTTGCAGACCCCAGGTCTCTGGCACTTGGCATTGATGGTGATGGCCAAGGCCTGCTTGAGATCGGCCGCTTTGTCGACGTAGACGTGGCAGTTGCCGCCTGCAGCGGCAATGACCGGGATCTTGGAGTGCTCCAGCAGGAACTCCTTGAGCGCCTCTCCTCCCCGGGGTATCACGAGGTCGATGCAATCCCTGAGCTGGAGCAGATCTACCAGCGTGCTCCTGTCCTTGCTGGGGACGAACTGGATGCAGTCGGCGGGAAGGCCGCTCTCGATCGCCGCACCGGTGATCACCTCGGCCATGATGCGATTGGACCGGAAGGCGTCGCTCCCCCCTCGCAGGATCACGGAGTTGCCGGTCTTGAGGCACAGGGCGGCTGCGTCCACGGTGACGTTCGGACGCGCTTCGTATACCACCATGATGACCCCGAAAGGTACGCGCACCTTCTGTAGTTCGAGCCCCTCGGGGGTCCGCCACCCATCGAGGATCTCGCCCACGGGGTCGGCCAGGGCCGCCACGTCCCTCAGGCTGCCGGCGACGCCCCGCAACCGGGATTCGTCCAACAGAAGCCGGTCTATCAGCGCCGGGGAGAGCCCGTTCTTGCGCCCCTCCGACACGTCATGCGCGTTCTCCTCAAGGATCTCGGCGGACCGGCGCTCCAGCGCCTCCGCCATAGCCAGAAGAGCGCGGTTCTTGCGGGCGGCGTCGAGCGTCGCAAGGATGCGCGACGCATGCTTCGCATTGCCCGCCAGGTTCTTTGTCTTCAACTCTCCTCCTGCTTAGCTAACAAACCAGCACCATGTAATCTCTGTGTATGGCCTCCGGCGATGCCTGGGGGAGCAGTTCCGCCACGCGGCTGCTCTGAAGGCCCTTAGCCCGGTCAAGGTCCTCTTTGGAATATGTGATCAGTCCCTTGGCCAATTCGACACCCTGCTCGTCGACGACCATCACCGCGTCTCCGGGCACGAAGTCGCCCTCGACGCCGACCACGCCCACGGGCAGCAGGCTCCCTCTGCCTCGCAGGGCTTTGACTGCGCCCGCGTCCACCACCACCCGGCCCTGAGCCGGTTTGCCGTAGAGCAGCCACAGCTTGTAGTCGGGGAGCCCGAGCGGACGCGCAGCGAACCGGGTGCCCACCTCTCTGCCGGCCAGGCAGTCTCTCAGCACGTCGGCACGGCTGCCCCGGGCGATCACCGTCTCCACCCCTCCGCTCGTCGCGATACGAGCACTGTTCACTTTGCTACCCATGCCGCCCCTGCCCAAGCTCCCGATGGCGCCTATGCTCACACACTCCAGCTCGCTAGGGTCGTCGACCTTGGTGATCAGCCGGGCGCTCTCATCCTTGTGTGGGTCGGCCGTGTAGAGACCGTCGGTATCGGTGAGCAGCACCAGGAGGTCGGCTTTGACGAGCAGGGCCACCTGTGCCGCCAGAGCATCGTTGTCGCCGAAGCAGAGCTCATCGGTGGCTGTGGTGTCGTTCTCATTGATGATCGGCACCACCTTCCAGTCCAGAAGCCGCCTGAGCGTGTTGCGGGCGTTCAGGTACTGCGCCCGCGCCGCCACGTCGAACGCCGTGAGCAAAACCTGGGCGGTCAGCACGTTCTCGTGCGAGAACAGCTCGGTGTAGATGTGGAAGAGATGCCCCTGGCCCACCGCCGCGGCCGCCTGGAGATCGACCACCTCGGTCGGCCGCTCCTTCAAGCGGAGCACTCCCATGCCCGAGGATACCGCTCCCGAGGAGACCACCAGGACGCGATGGCCCTGAGCCTGCAGCTCGCAGACCTCGGCCACCAGAGTCGCCACCGGATTCAGCCTGAACGTGCCCCGGCTGCTGGTGAGAGTACTGGAACCTATCTTGACTACGACCGTCTTGCCCGAGCGTCTGCCTGCCACACCACTGCCCCTACTGATACTCGAAAGCGTAGCCTTCTATGTCTACGTCGTCCCCCGGTTGCGCCCCCTGCGCCCGCAGAGCAGCATACACCCCCAACCGGTCGAGTCGTTCCCCAAGATACCGAATAGCTTCTTCATTGGTCAGGTCGAACCTGCTCACAATACGCCTCACCGACTCGCCCCGCACGACGAAGCCGTGCTTCTCCCGCCGGACTGTGAAGCTCGCTTCCCCGGTGCCGACCGGTCTGTAGAGCACGTGACCGCCGTCGGCCTCGGCGGACACCGGGACCATATCCCAGGGTCTGACCTCCTCGAGCTCTACCGCGCCGGCTCCGGCCTCGGGGATCCTCAACGCCTCGAGCAAGGGCCCCACCCAGCGTAGCAGGCCGGTCAGACCCGCCCCGGTGACCGCCGAGACCGGCCATACCAGTTGACGGGCAAGAGGCTCGTCCTCTCCCACGACATTGGTGAATGCCGGGTGACCGGCCGCGCGCAGCCGCTCCACCTCTCCAACAAAGGCCTCCACCCATTCCTCGACCACCGCGGGCGGTACCGCGTCGATCTTGTTCAGCACTATCACCTGGGGCTTCTCGCCCAGGCCCGAGGCATGGGCGTCCAGCTCTTCGAGGATGGTGCGGAAGCCCTCCAGCGGCTCCGTGTCGTAGTACCCGGTCAGGTCCACCACGTGCAGGAGCAACTGACAGCGCTCCAGATGGGCCAAGAACTCGTGCCCGAGACCCGCGCCTTCGCTGGCTCCCTCGAGCAGCCCGGGCACGTCGGCCAGGGTGAACATGTCGCCCTCACCCGACCAGTCGACCACCCCGAGCATCGGCTCGACCGTGGTGAACGGATAGTCGGCCACCTTGGGCTTGGCGTTCGAGAGCCGTCGCAGCAGCGATGATTTGCCGGCGTTGGGGAGCCCGGCCAACCCGGCGTCGGCCATCAGCTTCAGAGATAGTTGCAGCCACCCAGCCTCGCCCTCCTCACCAAGTTCGGCGAACTTGGGAGCCTGGCGTACCGAGTTCACGAAGCGGGCGTTGCCGTGACCCCCGGCCCCGCCCCGCGCCACCATGACCCTCTCACCGGGATGCACCATGTCGGCCAAGAGCCTGTCCCCAAGCTCGTCTTCCACCCGGATCTGAGTGCCGAGAGGCACGGGCACATAGACGGTCTCCCCGTTGGCCCCGTGCTTGCGGGCCCCTTGGCCCGCCTGGCCTGACCCGGCCTTGAAGTGCACCTTGTACGTGAAGAGTTGGAGGTCACGCTGTTGGGGATCGACCACGACGACGACGTCTCCCCCCCGACCCCCGTCGCCGCCGTCGGGGCCGCCGCGTGGCACGTGCTTCTCCCTACGAAAGGAAACGCAG
>Ga0123332_1003007_pt1 | contig 15633 bp, 17 predicted proteins | sample BioC12SIPDNA_4_FD_89958 | JGI IMG/M metagenome (GOLD analysis project Ga0123332, IMG submission 89958) | Anaerobic biogas reactor microbial communites from Washington, USA - Biogas_R2_A C12 SIP DNA | ecosystem: Engineered > Bioreactor > Anaerobic > Unclassified | place: Washington, USA...
AACGATGGAACACGGAAGCATCTTCATCCCCAAGAGCGAATACATGGAGCGCGTTAAGAAGTGCGCGGCGATCCTTCGGCGCGAGAACCTCGACGCGCTGATCGTCAACGGCAACGAGGCGGACTACGCGAACCCGCGCTATTTCTCCGGCTACTGGCCGCTGTTTGAGCGCGCGGGCGTCGCGATCTCGGCGGGCGGCGACGCGGCCTTGATGTGCGGGCCGGAGTCGAAGCACTTCGCGGGCGACCGCTCGAAGCTCGACAAGCTGTTCGTGCTCAAGGAATACCGCGAGGGCGCGGACCCGGCGTACCCGGAGTTTTCGGCGGACAGCTTCCACGACGTATTCAAGGCGATCGGCGTCGCGGGCAAGAAGCTGCGCATCGGCGTCGCGAGCTATTTGGATACCTCGGTCGTCATCATGGAGGGTATCCGGGACGCGTTCCCGGAGGCCGAGATCGTGCGCGCCGACCAGATCATGGTCGAGCTGCGCAGGGTCAAGTCCGCAAACGAGATCGCGTGCCTGCGCGAGGGCTACCGGATTTCGGAGCTCGCGACGCAGCAGGTGATCAGGGAGATTCGCCCGGGCATGACGGAATTGCAGGCGGTCGGCATCGCGCAGCGCGTGATCTACGAAAACGGCGCGGAGTACGAGGGCCTGCCGATGTACGTGTTCTCCGAGGCGTCGACGCGCCACGCGATCTCGCGCTCGGGCTACCGGAAGTTCGAGAAGGGCGACATCGTGCAGCTGAACCTGTCTGCGAAGATCGACGGCTACTCGGCGTCGATCGGCTACCCGATCGTGCTCGGCAAGCTCGAGGGGAGGCGCCGCGACGTCGTGCTGTTCGGCCTCGAGGCGCACAACTGGACGGAGAAGCAGGTCAGGGCGGGCGTATACGCGGCGGACATCGCGAAGCAGTTCTACCGGTTCTACGTCGAGAACGGCTACAAGGACAACTTCGTCTACGGCCCGCTGCACGGCACCGGCATGATCGAGGTCGAGGCGCCGTGGGTCGAGACGAGCTCGGACTACCACCTGGAGCCGAACATGACGTTCCAGATCGATACCTACATATCGACCGACACGTTCGGCGTGCGCTGGGAAAAGGGCATCGCGGTGACCGAAACCGGCTGCGACGTGCTGAGCGCGCCGATCGGGAAGCTGTACGAGCTGGAATTCTAAACAGGCGGGGCCGTCGAAGGGCGGCCCCTTTCGAATCCAAGGAAAGGACGTGACAACATGAACCTGATCGACATGTTCCACCGCGAGGTCGAGGACGCGAAGAAGCGCCGCGTGCCGCTCGTGATCCCGATCGGCACGATCGAATACCACGCCGAGCACGCGAGCCTCGGAACCGACACGATGGTCATCACTGGCGCGCTCGACAGGCTCGGGAAGCGCAAGGAGATCGTCGTCGCGCCGCCGATCTGGTACGGCGTCGCGAGCTACGCCGTCTGCGGGCCGGAGAAGAACACCATACAGGTCGACGTCGACGCGTATGAAATCTACATCACCGAGATTTTGAAGTCGCTCGTCTGGGGCGGCTGGCAGAACATCTACCTCGTGTTCCACCACCAGTCGGAGGGCGACGGGCTGATGCCGATGTCGCTCGCGTGCATGAAGGCCGCGAAGAAGGTCACGATGCGCTACCTCGAGGAGAGGCGCGGCAACGGCTGGTGGGGCGACAACGCGATGCAGGACTACTACGAGAAGCTCGAGACCGCCGAAAACCCGCTGACGTTCATCAAGACGATCCAGCTCATGGACGCGCAGGTGCAGAGGGCCTGCGGCGGCTTCGACCACGCCGGCACGTTCGAGACGTCGCTTTTGTGGGCGTTCTACCCCGAGAACGTCGACATCCAGCGCGCGAAGTGGAACACCGAGTGGTTCGCCAAGCCCGCGGTCGACGCGAGCCCCGAGCTCGGCGAGAAGATGGCGAAGCTCTGCGTCGATTACCTCGAACGGACGATCGTCTAGCGCACGCACATTTGACATCCGCCGCGCGCGCATGTATACTTTCTCCGGAGGGAAGAGCGCGTGCACGAGACGGAATACGACGAAATGGCCAGGGAATTTTCGCTGCGCGTCGGCCAACGGGCGGTCTGCGGCCGCGTGCAGGGCTTTCCTCTGGCCATTTCGCGCTACGCCGCGGGCACGGGAGGCGTCTATGTGGCCATGAGCCCGGACGGGCTCGCCGGCGCCGAGGGGCTGCTGCCGCGGCTCCGGGAGGCGTACGGGGTGTCGGACGTGCGCGCGGGCGGGAGCTCGGCCTCGTTTCGCTTCCTTCGCGCCCGCAAGCCGCTTGCAAAGATCGGCGCGTTTCTGCGGCAGGAGATGCCGGAATTCGCCGCGCGCGGCTGGAACCGGGAGTTCCTCTGCCCGCACTGCCGAAGGGCCGTCCGGGGCGAGGCGGAATACCTGCTGATCCGCGAGGAGCTGCTCGTGCTGCACCCCGATTGCGCCGGGCCCTATGAGCGCGCGGCGCGGGCGGCGTGGGAGGAGGAGCGCGCGCGGACGCTTTCCCGCGAGAGCGCGGCCCGGGGCTTTCTCGGCGCGCTGCTGGGCGCGATTGTGGGCGCGGTGCTGGGGTTCGGCGCGATGGTCCTTATGTCGCTGATACCGTATTTCGACGATTGGGGCGAGGTCGTGGGGAACGCCTACGGCTTCCTCGTCGCGCTGGGCGCATACGGGGGCCACGACGCCTTCCGCGGCCGGAGCGACCGCTCCCGCACCGCGCGCGCGATCGCGGCGGCCGCGATCGCGGTCTGCGGTACGAGCGCCGCCGCCGCCGCGTGGATGGCGGGGCGGTCGGGCGCGCCGATGTTCGGGCGGGAGTTCCGGCAGCACCTGGCGGTCCTGCTGTTCATGGGCGGCCTCGGCGCGGTCTTCGGGTTCGTCGAGCCCTTCGGCGGCTCGCGGGATTCGGAGGCGGAGGAGAACACCGCCACGCGGCTGAGCATCTGAGCTTGGGGAATACAAATGCAATGGGGGAAGGTTTTCGTGTATTCGAGTCAATTGGCAAAGCTGGGCGGGGAGTTCGGCATGCGCCCCAGCCGGAAGACGATCTACGGCGCGGTCGAGGGCTTTCCCATCGCCATGTGGGACGGGATGGGGACGAAGACAATTTCCGTGGCGATGAACCTCGGGGAGTGCGACGACGCGGAGGAGCTGCTGTCGGAGCCCGCGAAGAAGTACCGCATACAGCGGATTCTGACCGGTCGGGATTCGGCGCGCTTCGTGTTTCACGATACATACGGGACGATCAAGCGCATGCGCGCGTTTTTACAGACCGAGCTCCCGGCGCTCGCCGCGCGCGGCATGAACCGCGGCTTTGCGTGCCTCCACTGCGCGGAGCCGGTCGGGGAGGGCGCCGCGCACGTGCTCGTCAACGATTCGCTCTCTGTCATGCACCCGGACTGCGTCGAGCCGTTCGAGCGCGAGGCGGAGGCCGAGCGGGAGATCAAAAGGCACGAGCCCGCGCCCGTCGGCGGCAGCGCAAAGGGCTTCCTCGGCGCGCTTATCGGGGGGTTCGTGGGGACGATCCCGTGGGCCGTGCTGTTTATCGCGGGCTACCTCGCGTCGTTTGCCGGCGCGCTGATCGCGCTCGGCGCGAATTTCGGCCACAAGAAGTTCGGAGGGCCGCCGGGCAGGGGCCGCGTGCTGACCGTCGTGTTCGTGACCGTCGCCATGGTGTTCGTCGCGAGCGCGCTCGGCGAGATCGCGTCGGCGGGGTGGTATGTGATCACCGGCGAGATGGACCGCGAGCTCGGGCTGCTTCCCGGCTCGATCTCGCTCTGGCCGTTCCTCGGGGAGTACATCAAGTTCGCCGCCGCGGACCCGGAGTTCCGCGCGCAGTTTTTGAAAAACCTGGTCATGGGGTACTTCTTCGCGGCCCTCGGGCTGTTCGGCGTGCTGCGCGGCAGGATGCGCGAGGAAAACCCGTCGGGAAAGCTGAACGTCAAGCGGCTCGACGCCTGATCCGTTAAATGCTCTTGACGGCTTGACAACGGGCATTCCTATGTGCTATGCTCGAACAAACGCGATGATGGAAAGAAGTAGCGCGAAGCGCCGGATGCAGAGAGCTCCCGGGCGGTGAAAGGGAGCGGAGGCGGCGCGCGAATACATTCCGGAGCGGCCCGGGCGAAGCGGTGAGTAGCCCGGGACGGCCTGCGCCCGTGAGAGCGCCTTGAGAGACCGCCATTTTGCGTGTGAGCGCCCGAAGGGCCGAGGCCGCGATTTGAAAATCGCCGGCCGAAGCCCACGGGGCAGCGAAGCTGGCACGTGGGGCGTGTGTGAGCGCCCGAAGGGCCGAGGCCGCGATTTGAAAATCGCCGGCCGAAGCCCACGGGGCAGCAAAGCTGGCACGTGGGGCGGTAAAGGAAGTGGTACCGCGATACTGTCGCCTTCCCAATCGGAGGGCGACTTTTTGTTACGGGAGGGGTAGCGGATGCAGTTCAGCGAGGAAATCATCGCGCGGCACATGCGGCCGATCACGGGCTCGGCGATCCGGGAGATCTTCAAGCTGCTCGGGAAGCCCGGCATGATCTCGTTTGCGGGGGGGAATCCTTCGAACGCGGCGCTCGAGCCGGAGGTCATCTCGGAGATTGCGCGGGAGGCGCTCGGGAAATACGGCGCGCAGCTTTTGCAGTACGGCGCGACCGAGGGCTTCGGCCCGTTCCTCGAGAGCGCGCGCGAGTTCCTGAAGGGCGCGGGCGTGTCGGCCGGGCCGGGCGAGCTTCTGCCGGTGCAGGGCGGTTCGCAGGCGTGGGATTTGCTGCTCAAGGCCGTGATCGAGCCGGGCGACGCGATACTCGCCGAGAGCCCGACGTTCTTGGGCGCGCTGCAGGCGATGCGCACCTACAACGCTGCGGTCATTCCGATCGCGACCGACGACCGAGGCGCGATCCCGGAGGACGTCGAGGAGAAGATCAGGAAGCACCGCCCGAAGCTCCTCTACGTGATCCCGACGTTCCAGAACCCGACCGGCGTCACGCTGTCGCTCGAGCGCAGGCGCGCGCTGGCGGAGCTCGCGAACCGCTACGGCGTCGTGCTCGCCGAGGACGACCCGTACCGCGACCTGCGCTTTTCGGGCGAGCCGCTGCCCACGATCAAGTCGTTCGACGAAAACGGTTGGGTCGTCTACATGTCGAGCTTCTCGAAGTATGTCGCCCCGGGCCTGCGCCTCGGCGCGGTCGTCGCAAACCCGGTGCTCTTGCGCAAGATGACCATCGGCAAGCAGTCCGCGGACGTGCACTCGCCGCTTCTCATCCAGGCGATCGTCGACGGGTACCTGCGAAAAGGGCTCATGCCCGCGCACCTCGAGCGCATCTGCGCGGACTACCGGAGGCAGCTCGGCGCGATGCTGAACGGCTTCCGATATTTCCCCGAAGGCACGCGGAACACTTCGCCCGAGGGCGGGCTGTTCGTCTGGGCGGAGCTCCCGGAGGGCAAAAATGCGCGGGAACTGCTCGAAACCGCGGTCGCGAAAAACGTCGCCTACGTGCCCGGCACGTTCTTCTATGTCGAGGGCGGGCACGAAAACACAATGCGGCTGAACTTTTCCAACGCCCCGGTCGAGGACATTGAAAAGGGCATGCGCCTGTTGGGCGAGGCCCTGCGATAAGGAGGAAACACGATGCACCCGCTGGACATCCTGAAGGAGCGCGGCTTTGTCGCGCAGGTCACGTTCGAGGACGACCTCTACAGGGCCTTTGACGAGGGCATGGTCACGTTCTACACGGGCTTCGACCCGACCGCGGACAGCCTGCACATCGGCCACTACATCCCGATCATCGCGATGGCGCACCTGCAGAGGTCGGGGCACCGGCCGATCGCGCTGATGGGCGGCGGCACCGGCATGGTCGGCGACCCGTCCGGCAAGAGTGACCTGCGCAAGATGCTGACGACCGAGGACATCGACGAAAACGTCGAGAAGATCCGGCGCCAGATGGCGCGCTTCCTCGACTTCGATTCCGGAAAGGAAAACGCCGCGATCGTCGTCAACAACGCGGACTGGCTGCGCAGGCTCAACTACATCGACTTCCTGCGCGACATCGGTCCGCTGTTCTCGGTCAACCGCATGCTGACCGCCGAGTGCTACCGGCAGCGGATGGAGAAGGGGCTGACGTTCCTCGAGTTCAACTACATGATCATGCAGAGCTACGACTTCCTCGAGCTCTTCAAGCGCCACAACTGCATCCTGCAGACCGGCGGCGACGACCAGTGGTCGAACATCCTCTCCGGCGCGGACCTGATCCGCCGCAAGGAGCAGAGACCCGCGTTCGCGCTGACGTTCAAGCTCTTGCTGACCTCCGACGGCCGCAAGATGGGCAAGACCGAGAAGGGCGCGCTGTGGCTCGACCCCGAGCGCACGACGCCGTACGAGTTCTACCAGTACTGGCGAAACGTCGACGACCAGGACGTCGAGAAGTGCCTCGCGATGCTGACGTTCCTCCCGATGGACGAGGTCCGGCGGCTCGGCGCTCTCAAGGACGCCGGGATCAACGAGGCGAAGCGCGTGCTCGCGTACGAGGTCACGAAGCTGATCCACGGGGTTGACGAGGCCGAGAAGGCGCGCGAGGCCGCCGAGGCGCTGTTCGCCGGCGGCGCGATGGCGGGGTCCGTCCCGACGACCGAGATCACCCGCGAGGAGCTCTCGCAGGAGAACCGGCTGATCGCGCTGATCGCGAAATGCGGGCTGTGCAAATCGAACGGCGAGGCGCGAAAGGCGATCCAGCAGGGCGGCGTGTCGATCGGCGACGAGAAGGTGACCGATGAGAACTTCCGCGTGACGGAGGAGATGCTCAAGGGCGAGGGGATCGTCGTCCGCAAGGGCAAGAAGACGTACCACCGCTTTGTGCTGAAGGACTGAACCAATTGCGGCCGCGTCTGCCCGGGCGCGGCCGTTTTTTGACGGAGGGGGAAATGAGGCCCTACAGGACGCTCTTGCAATCGGCGGCCGCGGAGTTCGTCGTCAACAAGTCCCGCTTCATCGGCTCCGGCGCGCCCGCCGGGACCGAGGAAGCCGCGCTTGCGCTCCTGTCCGAAATCCGACAGTCGCACAAGGACGCGAATCACAACTGCTACGCGTACATCGTCGGCGCGAATATGGGCGTCATGCGCTATTCCGACGACGGCGAACCCGGCGGCACCGCGGGGCTCCCGATCATCGAGCACATGAAGTCGCGCGGCATCACGAACTGCCTGGTCGTCGTCACGCGCTACTTCGGCGGCGTGCTGCTCGGCGCCGGCGGGCTCGCGCGCGCGTACGCGCAGGGCGCGAAGCTCGCGGTCGACGCGTGCGGCGTCGGCACGATGCACCCGACCGCCAGGCTGCTGGTCGACGTCCCGTACCCGCTCCTGAACCGCGTGGACTTCTTTTTGAAATCGGCGCCGGTCCTCGTCGAGGACCGGAGTTTCGCCGAGCAGGTGACGCTGTCGCTCATCGTCCGGACGGCGGACGAGGAAAAACTGACCGGGAAACTCGTCGATCTCTCCGAGGGGATTCTGGCGCCGGTGCGCTTTGAGGAATTCTATCACGCGTGGAAAGAGGAGGAATCGGGATGAACGCGCTGTTCTCATTTTTCGTGGCGGCGACGCTGGTGTTTTCCTATGGGTCGATCGAGCAGGCGCCCCGGGACGCGTTCTTCGCGACGCCCGAGGCCGCGGTCGAGGCGTTCGCCGAGTGCGTCGCGGACGCGGACTTCGAGGGCGCGCTCGGCTGCATGAGCGCCTCGGTCGGCGCGGAGGCGTACGACATGGCCGAGATGATGGAATGGATACAGGGGTACGTGATCACCCTGGACATGCCGCTTCCCTCGGACTACGCGGCGTACGACGGGCTGAACGAGGCGCTCGCGCTGCGCGGGGACGCCGAGGGGATCGCGGCCTTCATCAGCTCGCTGCTGATCCGCCCCGGCTTCCCGGATGTGGCGATGCACGACCTGCGGGATGGGGCGCTGGAGATCGAGGACGGAGAAGCGATGCCGGTCGATGAGCTGATCGCGCGGTACGATCCCTCGCGGCTCGCCGGGCTCGAGCTCAAGGGCATCTACCGGTACGAACCGGAGGACGCGGCTCCGGACTACGCGCGCTTTTACGCGATCTATGGCCCCGAGGAGGTCTGGGAGGGCCTGTGCGTCTACGAATTCGAGGGGAGCGAGTATGTGCACGCGTACATCGCCTTCCGCTACCCCGAGGGCTGGAGGATATTCGACTTCGGCTCGACGCTCCTGCGCGCGCCGCTCTTCGGCGCCGCCGTGCCGCTCGGGGAGTTCCAGTACGACCTCTCCGGCCCCGACTTTGTCCGCGTGCAATGACCCTGCCCCGGTTTGCGACTGCCATGGGAGTCCATGTCGAAAGAGGAGGAATCGGAATGAAGAGGCTGTTTTCGGTGCTTGTGGCGGCGGCGCTTTTGATGTCCTTCGCGCTCGCGGAGGGCGATCCGTTCTTTGCAACGCCCGAGGAGGCGATCGTCGCGTTCGCGGACTGCGTGGGGAACCTGGACTTTTCCGGCGCGCTCGACTGCATGGACGCGCAGGTGAAGGCGGAGAACTACGACATGGCGCTCAATGTGGCCCGGCTCGGCGCGATCGTGCCCGCGACGCTGACGCTGCCCTCGCAGTACGGGGCGTATGTGTCGCTGAACGCGGAGCTCTTCCGCAACGGCCACGCGCGCAACCTCTACTTTGCGATCACGTCGCTCTTGATCGGCCCGGAGTTCCAGACCGGGCAGGTGATACAGGTCGACCGCGAGAAGTCCGAGGTGGCGATCTCCCCGACGGAGACCGTCGCGCTCGACGAGCTCGTCGCGCGCTACGACCCCGAGGGGCTTCGGGGCCTCGCCGTCCGGGAGATCTACCGGTACGACAAATTCCGGCAGAACGAGAAGCACCAGAGCAATATTCAGAGGCAGGGGCTGGACTACGGCTTCGACGCGGTCGAGGACTACCTCGTGCTCTACGACCTGCAGGGCGACACCTGCGCGGGCACGATGATGGTCGCGCACTACGAGCAGGGCTGGAAGATCACCTCGCTCAATTCGGCCGTGATGGGCGCGTCGCCCTTCACGCCGATCGCGCGGGTCCCGGACGGGGCGGCGGCCGCAAAGGGCCTGGGGCTCGATCCGTCGGAGTTCACGAAGGTCAGGTAAAATAACCTTGTCCCGGTTGCAACCGCTGTCGAATCGGCGTATAATACATAAAATTCGACGTGTGGAGGAATTATTATGCAGGACATACGCTTCGTGCCGGCGACTTCCTTCAAGAAAAAGCCCGAGGACCCGGCGAAGATGGGCTTCGGCAAGCTCTTCACCGACTACATGTTCGTCATGGACTACGAGACCGGCAAGGGCTGGCACGATGCGCGCATCGAGCCGTACCAGAACTTCCAGATGGACCCGGCGACCGCGGTGCTCCACTACGGGCAGGCGATCTTCGAGGGCCTGAAGGCGTACAGGCGGGACGACGGCGGCATACAGCTGTTCCGCCCGCAGGCGAACTTCGCCCGGATGAACCGCTCGGCGGAGCGCATGGCGATCCCGAAGTTCGACGAGGAGGTCGCGCTCAAGGGGCTCTTGAAGCTCGTCGAGATCGAGAAGGACTGGGTGCCGGCCGGAAAGGGCACCTCGCTCTACATCCGCCCGACGATCATCGCGACGGACCCGTTCCTGGGCGTGCACGCGTCGCACACCTACAGGTTCTTCATCATCGTGTCGCCGTCCGGGGCGTATTATACGAGCGGGCTCGCGCCGGTGAACATCTACGTCGAGGACAACTACGTGCGCGCGGTGCGCGGCGGCGTGGGCTTTGCGAAGGCCGCGGGCAACTACGCGGCGTCGCTGCGCGCGGCGGAGATCGCGGCGGAGAAGGGCTACACGCAGGTATTGTGGCTCGACGGCGTCGAGCAGAAGTATGTCGAGGAAGTCGGCGCGATGAACATGATGTTCGTCATCGACGGCAAGGTCGTGACGCCGATGCTGAACGGCTCGATCCTCCCCGGCATCACGCGCGACTCGATCCTGACGCTTTCGAGGCACCTCGGCTACGAGGCCGAGGAGAGGCGGCTCTCGATCGAGGAGGTTTTCGCCGCCGCGCGCGCGGGCAAGCTCGACGAGGCGTTCGGAACCGGCACCGCCGCGGTCGTGTCGCCGGTCGGCAAGCTCTGCTGGAAGGGCGAGTGCGTCGGGATCAGCGGCGGCAAGATCGGCCCGATCACGCAGAAGCTGTACGACACGCTGACCGGCATGCAGTACGGCGACCTCCCGGACGAGTTCGGCTGGATCGTGCGCATTGACTGAATTTTAAGGGCTGCTTTCCGGCCGCGTGACGTGACAGGCGCCATGCGGCCGTACCTGTGCATGGGAGGGTGCAAATTGATCGACCACCGCATTCCCGAAGGGGTTCCGCCGATGCCCGTTAGGCGCTACATCCGCCGCGCGTGGCCGTTGCTTTCCGAGCGCGCGCTCGCGGAGGCGTTTCGGCGGCGGGACGTGAAGCTGAACGGCGCGCGATGCGCGGCCGGCGAACTCGCGCGCGGCGGCGACCGGCTGCAGGTGTACGTCGCGGCAGAATTCCCGCTCGACGCGCTGTTCGACGACGGGAAGCTGCTCGCGTGCGCAAAGCCCGCCGGCCTGCCGGTCGACCTCGACCGCGACGGCGTCGGCGCGGACACGCTGCTCATGCGGCTGCGCGCGCGCAATCCGGGCGCCGAGCTTTTGCACAGGCTCGACGCGCAGACCGGCGGCGTTTTGCTCGCGGCGCTGAACGCGGACGTGCTCGAGCGCGGGCTGCTCGCGTTCAAGGAGCACGCGCTCCGAAAGACCTACCGCGCCGTCGCGCTCGGCGGGTTCGAGCGCGCGGAGGGCGAGCTTCGGGACTACCTCGTCAAGGACGCGAGCAGCGCGACCGTGCGCGTTTTGCAGCGCCCGGAGCCCGGCGCGAAGCCGATCGTCACGCGCTACCGCGTGCTCTCGGACCTCGGCGGCGGGCGCACCCTCGTCGAGCTCGAGCCGGTCACCGGCCGCACGCACCAGCTCCGCGCGCACATGGCCTTCTTCGGCCACCCGCTGCTCGGCGACGACAAGTACGGCGACCGCGGCGCGAAGGCGCGCGGGTTATGCCTCTGGTGCCGCGAGATCGAAGTCCTCGAGGGGCCGCTCTCGGAATACGCGGGCCGGAAATTCACGGCGCCGGAGCCGGATTGGAGGGGAGAAGTTGGACGTTCGCCTGATCGCCTTTGACATAGACGACACGCTGCTCGGGTCGGACGGCATGTTTCCCGAGATCAACGTCCGGGCGCTCCGCGCGTGCGCGGCGCGCGGCATACGGCTCGCGCTCAACAGCGGCCGCAGCTTCGAGATGCTGCGCGAGTTCGCCGTGCAATTGGGCGTAAATCCATCCATCCTGTCCGTCAACGGCGCGCGCGTCGACGAGGGGCCGGACGGTCCGACGCTCCTCGAGCGCACCTACGACGACTTTCACACGCATGCCGTCCACGAGGCGATGCGCGACTCGGGGCTCTACTACACCGTCTACACGCGCGGCCATACCTACATGGGAAACAGCGCCGAGCGGCTGCGCTACAGCCGCTTTTCGCATCACTTCGCGCACACGGCCCGCAGCGGCGATTACGCCTACGAGATGGTCGACGACGAAGCGCGGCTCGTCTCCGAGGGCCTCAAGAACCCCTACAAGTTCGTCGCGCTCGGCGAGAGCCGCGACCCGCGCTTTGCCGGGCTGCTCGGGAGGATCGCGCCGCTTTCCATGTCGATCTCGAGCTCGCGCGACGACAACGTCGAGGTCATGATGCCGGGCGTCGACAAGGGTTCGGCGCTGAAGTTCCTGGCCGACCGGCTGGGCATCCCGCGCTCGAAGGTCATGGCGTTCGGCGACAACACGAACGACCTCCCGATGCTTAACTTCGCGGGCGTGTCCGTCGCGATGGAGAACGGCGAACCGGAGGTCCGAAGCGCCGCGAAGTGGATCGCCCCGCATCACGCCATGGGCGGCGTCGGGAAACTGCTGTACGAGAGGGTGCTTACGTGATCCATATCGTGCTGGTCGAGCCGGAAATCCCGCAGAACACCGGCAACATCGCGCGCACCTGCGCCGCGACCGGGGCGAAGCTGCACCTGATCCGGCCGCTCGGCTTCGAGATTTCGGACCGGTACCTAAAGCGCGCCGGGCTCGACTACTGGCACATGATGTCCTACGAGGTGCACGACGGCTGGGACGCGTTTTTGGCGAAATACCCGGATGCCTCGATGCGCTTCGCGACGACGAAGGCGCCGCGGGACTACTGTCAGGCGCACTACGGCCCGGACGACTTCCTCGTGTTCGGCCGCGAGACGCGCGGGCTGCCGGAGACGCTGCTAAAGCCGAACTACGACCGGTGCGTGCGCATTCCGATGCGCCCCGACGCGCGCTCGTTGAACCTTTCGAACGCCGTCGCCGTCTTACTGTACGAGGCGCTTAGGCAGCAGGGCTTTCCGGGGCTCTCCGGCGAGGGTCGGCTGACCGGCCGCGATGAAATCGGCGGGTGGCGCGACTACGTGTGACTTGCAAAAGCTCGGCGCGTGTGGTATAATCGGTCGACCGGGAGGGAAGCGACGATGGCGAAGTTCGTGACGAAAAAGGAGGCGGAGGGCCGCAAGCTCCGGCTGCGGATATTCGCCGGCATGTTCGATTTTCTGGGGACGGTCGGGAGCATACTCCTGATCTTCGCCTGCGTGCTCTTGCTCACGGCGCTCGTCACCTGGATTCGCAACGACGCGAAGACGACGTTTGCCTCGATCGAATACTCGGTGCGCTCGGCGCTGATCCTTCCGGAGGAGGCGTCGCCGTCGAACTGACAGCCCCGTCGGGGGGCTTTTTCATTTTTGGAGGGGAGGATGCCGATGCACACCTCGTGGGCGACGCTGCTTTCCGAAATCCGGGACTGTGAAAGATGCGGGCTGTGTCGGGGCAGACTGAATACCGTGCCGGGCGAGGGCAATCCCAACGCCGATCTGATGTTCATCGGCGAGGGCCCCGGCGCGGAGGAGGACCGGCTCGCGCGGCCGTTCGTCGGACGATCCGGCGAGCTTCTGACGCGGATGATCCACGCGATCGGGCTCGAGCGGTCCGACGTCTATATCGCCAACATCGTCAAGTGCCGCCCGCCGGGAAACCGCAACCCGGAGCCGGCGGAGGCGCAGGCGTGCCTCCCGTACCTTCGGCAGCAGGTCGCGCTGATCCGCCCGAAGGTCGTGGCGCTGCTCGGCAAGGTCGCCTGCCGCTGGACGCTCAACGAGGAGATCTTCATCACGCGCGACCATGGCGTGTGGTTCGAGCGGAGAGGCGTGTGGTTCCTGCCGACGTTCCACCCGTCGGCGCTCCTGCGCGACCCGTCGAAGAAGCGCGAGGCGTGGGAGGACTTCAAAAAACTTCGGGATAAACTCAGCGAGGTGCAGAATGGAAAAATTCCGCCGGGAGCTTGAGAGATTCGTGCGCGAGGTGTATGAGGGCGACCGCAAGGTGCTGGTATTCGGCGAGGGGCCCCTCGGCGCGCGCGTGATGCTCGTCGGCGAGGCGCCGGGCGAGCGGGAGTCGCTCGAGGGAAGGCCGTTCGTCGGAAAAGCGGGCAAGAACCTCGACGAGTTCCTCGAGGGCGCGGGCATCAGGCGCAGCGAGCTCTACATCTCAAACGCCGTCAAGTTCCGCCCGACGAGGCTCTCGAAGGCCGGCGGCACCGTGAATCGCGCGCCGACGCAGGAGGAGATACGGCTGTTCACACCGTGGCTTTTGCGCGAGATCGAGCTCGTGAAGCCCGAGTGCGTCGTGACGCTGGGGAACGTGCCGCTTCGCGCGCTGACCGATCGGCAGCAGATGATCGGCCAAGTCCACGGCCGGTTTCTGGAATTTCCGAAGCGGCCGCTGTTCGCGATGTACCACCCGGCTTCCCTGATCTACAACCCGTCGCTCAGGGCTTCCTACGAGCAGGACCTCAGCAGACTCGGCGAATGGCTTCGCAGGCGCGGGACATAACAGAAATTTAACGCGTTTTCGGGCGCCGATGGGGTTTTCACGGCGCCCGAAATGTGTATGATAGTACTTGCGTATTTTGCGGTGACGATTTATATCCGCCGCCCCGTAAACATGGCGGCGCTCCGCGCATAATGTTGGCTGGGAGGGGAAGCTATGACGTTGGTGAAATGCCCGCGTTGCGAACTGAATTACATGAACGAGGGCGAGAAGATGTGCTCCGTGTGCCGCAAGGAGCTTCGCGGCACGTCGGAGCCGTACGATGTGATCGAGCTGTGCTCGGAGTGCGGCGAAAATCCCGTGGTTCCGGGACAGGAGTTGTGCGCCTATTGCCTGAAGGAGTTTGCGCGCCGGAACGCCGATTCGTCGGACGACGTCGTTCCCGACCCCGTCGCCATTGAGATAGACGCGATCGACTCGGTGAGCACGATGGACGAAATTGAGATCGACCTCGGCGACGACATGGGCGAGGAGCCGTTCGACGACGAGGTGTTCGACGACGAAGAGGTCCCCGAGGACGAGGACGACGAGGAACTCCCCGACGACGAAGACGACATCGTCGAGGACTGACCTTGGCGCTGTTCGCAATCTCCGATCTGCACCTGCCCGCCGGGGAAAAGCCGATGGACGTGTTCGGCGCGAACTGGGAAAACCACTTTGAGCGCATACGCGAGGACTGGCTTTCCCGCGTCCGCCCGGAGGACATCGTGCTCCTGCCGGGCGATCTGACGTGGGCGATGCGCCTCGAGGACGCGCTCGAGGACATCCGAAGGGTCGGCGAGCTCCCGGGGCGGAAGGTTCTTTTGCGCGGCAACCACGACTACTGGTGGAGCGCGATCGGCAGGGTCCGCAGGGCGCTGCCCGAGGATATGTACGCGCTGCAGAACGACAGCCTGATGATCGACGGCCTCCTCTTCGCCGGCTCGCGCGGCTGGATGCTGCCGACGATCGCGCAGAGCGAGGACGACCTGCGCATCTACGAGCGCGAGCGGCTCAGGCTCGAGATGTCGCTGAAGGACGCGCGCGCGAGGGGCGGGGACAAACCGCTCGTCTGCCTGATCCACTATCCGCCGCTCAGCGAGGCGTGCGCGGGCTTCTCCGACCTCCTCGAGCGGTTCGGGGCGGCCGCCTGCGTCTACGGCCACCTGCACGGCCCGGGGCTCCGGGGCGCGTTCCGCGGCGAGAAAAACGGCGTCCTGTACTATCAGGCGTCGTGCGACGGGCTGGATTTCAAGCTGCTCGAGATACCGATCGCGTAATTTCGAAGGACGGATGGAAATCCGTCCCAACTTTTTTATTGACAATCGGCGAATTTCCAGTACAATGCTTCTAAGGTGCGCCGCGCCTTGAAAGTTAACGCGCGCGCACTATAATGGACGAATGAACCGGGGTTTGGCAATCCGCGAAGAGGATTGCGCTTCGGCGGGCGATATACGGGATTCGCACGCCGACAAACGGAAGATGGGGAGTTTAGCAATCCGCGAAGAGGATTGCGGGTCGGCGGGCGATATACGGGATTCGCACGCCGACAAACGGAAGATGGGGAGTTTAGCAATCCGCGAAGAGGATTGCGCTTCGGCGGGCGATATACGGGATTCGCACGCCGACAAACGG
>Ga0123332_1003009_pt1 | contig 15628 bp, 17 predicted proteins | sample BioC12SIPDNA_4_FD_89958 | JGI IMG/M metagenome (GOLD analysis project Ga0123332, IMG submission 89958) | Anaerobic biogas reactor microbial communites from Washington, USA - Biogas_R2_A C12 SIP DNA | ecosystem: Engineered > Bioreactor > Anaerobic > Unclassified | place: Washington, USA...
CACGCCGACATCGTCCAGGCGCGCCTCGAACGTGAGTTCGACCTGTCGCTCATCGCAACGGCGCCAGGCGTCGTGTACCAGGTGCTCGGCACCGACGGGAAGCGCTTCGAGGTCCAGAACCCCAGTGAGCTGCCGACACCCGACCGCATCGAGAGCATCGCCGAGCCGTGGGTGGCGCTGTCGGTGTTCTTGCCCGAGGAGTACGTTGGCTCCGCCATGGGACTCCTGCAGGAGAAGCGCGGTGAGATGAAGGACATGGTGTACCACGGCAGGCGCGTCGAGCTGCGCTACGAGGTGCCGTTCGGCGAGATCCTCTACGACTTCCACGACCGGCTCAAGTCGCTGTCGCGCGGGTACGCCTCGATGGACTACCACTTCATCGATTACCGCGAAGGCGCGCTGGTGAAGATCGACATCCTGGTGAACGAGGAGAAGGTCGACGCGCTGTCGATCATCGCCCACCGCGACAAGGCGTACGAGGTCGGCAGGCGCATCGTCGACCGCATGGCGACCGTCATCCCTCGCCAGATGTTCGTGATACCCGTGCAGGCGACCATCGGCGGCAAGATCCTCGCTCGCGCCACCGTGAAAGCCTTCCGCAAGGACGTGCTGGCCAAGTGCTACGGTGGCGACATCACGCGCAAGAAGAAGCTGCTCGAGAAGCAGAAGAAGGGCAAGGCGCGCATGAAGCAGTTGGGCACCGTCGAGGTGCCGCAGGAGGCGTTCCTGGCGGTGCTCGGCTCGGAGGAGTGACTTGGCGTCGCGCGCCTCATCGGTGAGGGCGACGGGGACCCAGGCCGGCAGGCGGTTCGGCATCAGCCTGCGCACCCAGTTGGCTCTCGTCATCGCGTTGCTCGCGCTGGTGCCGAACGTGGTGCTCATCCTCACCACGCTGGTGCCTGCCTACCGGCGAGCCGGTGCGTTCGGGCAGGCAGAGAGCGTGACGGTGGCGTTGTGGTTGGCTGGCTTCGTGATCGTCGCAGCCGTGACCGGCTACATCATGTCGGGCCAGCTTCTCGCGCCCCTCCTGCGTCTCACGGGGAACCTCGCCAACCTGTCGCGCGAAGGCGGGCACCTGGCAGGCTCCCGCCTCGCGGGCGCAGACAGCGACCCGAAGGAGATCAGGGCGCTCACTGCAGCCTTCAACGAGCTCCTCGAGGAGGTCGAGGGCGAGCAGGCGCGGCGCACCGCCTTCTCCGCCGCGCTCATGCACGACCTCAAGACGCCGCTCGTCGCCGCGACCAACCTGCTGCAGATCGTCAGGGACGACGAGAGCCTCACCCGTGAGAGCCGCATCGACGTGGTCGGCAAGATCGCCGATGAGCTCAGGGCGCTCATCGAACTGGTGCAGAAGCTCGTCGACGCGCATCGTCTGGAACGAGCCGAGCTGCCGTTGGCGCGCGAGCAGGTCGACCTCGCGGAGCTCATGGCCACGCTCGCCCAACGCCTCGAACCGCTGACGTCGGAGCGCGGCATCACCCTGACCATCACGGGAGCAGCGAGCGCGTTCATCGACAGGCGCGAGGTCGAGCGGGCCCTGTACAACCTCCTCAGCAACGCGGCGCGGTACGCCAGCAGCAGCATCCTCGTCGACGTGTTCCCCGGCCTCGTGCGTATCAGCGACGACGGACCGGGACTCGGCAGGCCGCTCGAGGAACTGGCGCAACCCTTCAACGACCAGGGGGTCGACATCGCGGGCAGGCGCTACGCGGCCGGCGCGGGCGGTCTCGGCCTGTTCATCGCGCGGCGCGTGATGGAAGCCCACGGCGGCCGTCTCGTGTCGGAAGCGTCAGGACCGCGCGGCACGGTGCTGCTGGCGTACCTGGGGCCCCGGTGAGCGCCGCGGGCACGCAGTCGGCCGGCGAAGCTGCAGCGGCCCCGCGCGTGCTCATCGTCGACGACCACCCGCTGTTCCGCATGGGCCTGTCCCTCGCTCTGGCTGCGGAGGGGTTCACCGTCACCGGCGAGGCCGCGAACGGCAAGGAGGCGCTGCGCAAGGTCGCGGCAGGCGGCGTTGACCTTGTCCTCCTCGACATCCGGATGCCCGACATGGACGGCATCGAAGCGTGCACCCTCATGACGTCGAGAGCTGACGACGCTCCCGTCGTCGTCATGCTCACGACCCACGACGAGCCAGGCGTGGTCAGGTCGGCGCGACAGGCGGGAGCGACCGCGTTCCTGTCGAAGGAGACGGACCCGCGCGAGCTCGCGCGGCTGCTCAGGGCCATCCTCGCCGACCCTGCACGTGATTGGCTGCCGCAGGTGTCGCTGCCGTCGTTGACGCCGCGCGAGGAGCAGGTGCTGGGCCTGCTCGGCCAGGGCCACAGCAACAAGGAGATAGCCAAGCTCATCGGGGTCAGTCCCGAGACCGTCAAGGACCACGTCGAGAGGGTGTACCAGAAGCTCGACGTCCGCGACAGGCTCGGGGCCGTCAGACGAGCGACGGAGCTCGGCCTGCTGACCTAGCCACCGGCGGCCACAGCCCACGGGAGCCAGGCGCCGTTCCAACGAGGCCCACGTCGCGATGACGGCGCCCTGTAGCGTGACGCATGGGACGCCCACCGCGCTCAGGCTTCACCCTCATCGAGGTGCTGGTGTGCCTCGCCGTCGTGAGCGTGCTGCTCGGGATCGGGTTCTCGCTCGCTCGACCCGCGTTCGACCACCGCGCCGCGACGGCGACCAAGAGCCTGCTGCTGTGGGCGCGCGCCGAGGCCATCTGGAGGGGCGCACCCGTCGCGGTCACCGAGCTGCCGCTCGGCGCCGGCTTCATCGCGCGGCTGCTGCCAGCAGGCACCAGCGACTGTGACGCGGGAGACGCCGCGGGCAGCATGCTCCTCGTCGACCACCCCGGCGTGCGGATCACGCAGGGCTTCGGCGGCCGTCGCGGGATCGTCTGGTTGGCGACCGGCAGCGGGCGTAGCTGCAGTGGTGGAGGCGTGATCAGCTCCGACCTCAGGCTGGCTGGGCTCACCGGCGCCAGTCACGTGGTGATCTCGAGTCTCGGCCGCGTCCGTGTCGAGCGTGAGCCATGACCGTGCATGAACGGCGGGTAGCTGTACCCGCACCTCGCCGTCGCGCCGGGCTCAGCCTGGTCGAGGTGCTCGTCGCGCTCGCCGTGGTCGCCGTCGTGGTCGTCGCGCTGGTCGGTCTGCAGGTCACGTCCCTGCGCGCGGCCCGCACGGCCGCTCAGACGCGGATGCAGGCCGCCGCGCTCGACCTCGAGGCCGACATGGCGCGCCTCGTTCAGCCGACCACCGGCGCGTGCAGTGGCTACTCGACCGGCACGGGGTGCAGGCGCACCGTCACCTGTCTCGACCTGGACGCCTCCGGCGCCTGCGGCGTCGAGGTCATCGAGGTGAGCGTCGAGGCTCCCGACGGGCGCAGCGCCACCGTCATCACCGCGCGCCACGCCGCGCTGGAGGCGGCCGCGGTCACGCGTCCCCCACCGCGGGTGGAGCCATGACTCGGTCTTGTGGGCGACATCGCCGCGCGCCGAGCGACCGCCGGCTCGGGCTCACGCTCGTCGAGGTACTGATCGTCATCGCCATCGTGTCGATCCTGCTCATGGTCCTCGCCGACCTCCTCAGGGGCACGAGGGCCGGTGAGGCCGCTCTCGAGCGCACGCTCGACCCCGTGCAGACGCTCGACCTCGCCGCGGAACTCCTCGCCGAGGAGGCGTCGCTCGCCGGCTCGGCCCCATGGCCGCCTGCCACCGAGGTCGCCGACCTGCCTGGCGGCCTCGAGGTCGAGGCCTTCCTCGCACAGGGCGTGGTGGTGGAGGCCGTCGCCGGTGGTCACAGGATCACCGTCAGGTACGTCGATGACCGGTTGGCTGACGGTCCACGCGCACGGACCGTCACCTTCGACACCGGGCTCGACGCGCGCTCCCTGCCTCAGCTCTACCGCCGGCCGGGGTCGAGCCCTCGTCAGCCCCTGGTGGAGGGGGTCGAGGGGCTCGGCGTCGAGCAGGTGATCCAGGCGGGGGAGAGCCGAGCACCGTCGGCCGCGCTCGTGGGTGAGCCGGTGCAGGCGCTGGTCGTGAGTCTGGGTCACGGCGAGCACCGGCGCCACCTCCTCATCGAGCTGCCCTCCCGGCCACCGTTGGGTGTGGCGCCATGAGAGCGCCTAGGGGCGCTGTGCTCCCGCTCGTGCTCATGACGCTGCTCCTCGTCGGGGCCGCGGCGTTCGCGATGAGCTTCAGGGTCACGCTCGACTCGCTCGCTGCCCGCAGCGCGGTCGCGGCCGCAGGCGCGAAGGCGCAAGCTGCCGGCGCGCTCGCTCTCGGCGTCGCGGCGCTGAGCGACTACCTCGCTGCCGGACTGGAGCCACCAGGGGCGTTCGGTCCGTGGCCCGAGCACGGCATCACGGGTACGGTGCAGGTCTCCGCGGTGGGCGCGGTGACGCTGGAGCCGGACGGCACGGCGTCCGTGTACTCCCTCGTCGCCACCGCGACGGCAGGGCGCGCGACGGCCGAGACGGAGGTCGTGCTGTACGCCGCGCCCGAGGTACGCGTCGTGTACCGGCGGCGGCGCAGCCGCGTGACCTCGCCCGTGCGCCCCGGCCCATGCGCGCTTGACATGCCGCCACGAGGCTGAAAGCATGATGCGTGCTCACGACGCAAGAACTCGAGGTGAGCCCGCCCGGGACCGAGGTGCGGGCGCTCCTGTGCGCCGCCCTGCTGGCCGCCGAGCGACCGCTGGCCATCAAGGACCTCAAACCGCTCCTAGGCATCAGCGAGCATGCGATCGAGCGCGAGCTCAAGAGCCTGCACGAGGTGCTCGGCGCCACCGGCCTCGGCATCGAGGTCGAGCACGTGGCCGGCGGCTACCGCTTGGTCGTCGCGCCACGCCTGGTCGGGGCCCTGGGGGCTCTGCTGTCACCGGCCCCGCTGCCTCAACTGAGCAACGCAGCGCTCGAGACGCTCGCGCTCGTCGCGTACCACCAGCCGGTGACGAGAGGGGAGCTCGAGGCCGCGCGTGGCGCGTCGTGCGCGTCGACGCTCGAGACCCTGCAGGAGCGTGAGCTCGTCAAGATCGTCGGGCACAAGGAGGTCGTCGGACGCCCATTGCTATACGCGACGACCGAACGCTTCCTGCTCGACTTCGGGCTCGGCTCCCTCGCCGACCTGCCACCCGTCATCGACAACGCGACCGACTTCCTCAGAGGCTGAGCTGAGGCCCGTTCGAGACCGCACCGCCGTGACACGACCGGGGCACGAGCGCGTGCCGCCGATCGGCCGCCGTGCTACGCCACGCTGGTCAGGTACCTGAGCGCCAGCTCGTAGCCGGTGGCGCCGAGCCCCGTGACGCTGCCAACGCACGCGCCCGCCGTGAGGCTCGTGTGCCTGAACGCCTCGCGGGCATGGATGTTCGACAGGTGCACCTCGACGACCGGTAGCCCTGACGCCGTGATGGCGTCGCGCAGCGCCACGCTCGTGTGTGACAGGCCGCCAGGGTTGATGATGACCCCGGTGAACCCGTCGGTCCGAGCGCCATGCAGCCAGTCGATGAGCTCGCCTTCGTGGTTCGATTGCCGCGCCTCGAGGCCGGTGCCCGTTTCAGCCGCCAGCGCCTGCAGACGCTCGACGATCGACGCCAACGTCGCCGTGCCGTAGTGCTCCGGCTCACGCCGACCGAGCGTGTTGAGGTTGGGCCCGTTCAGGACCAGGATCATCTCACCAACTCCTCGAGTTCGCGGAAGGCGGAACGCTGCTCGTCGTCACTCACGTCGGCCGCGAGGTACGGCTCGCCGACGCGGCGCAACAGGACGAACCGGGTCGCACCCCCTACCGCCTTCTTGTCGCGCGCCATGAACGTCGCGAACCGGTCGAAGCCCAGCTCAGGGAAGGGGACCGGCTGAAGCCACTCCACCAGACGCAGCAGGTCGGGCACCAGGTCTGCGTGCCCCCGTGCCCGTCCCAGCAGTCCCGCGTACAGCATGCCGTACGCGACAGCGTCGCCGTGCTGCATGGCGAGCCCCGACGCTGCCTCGAGCGCGTGCGCCAAGGTATGCCCGAGGTTCAGGTACGCGCGTTCACCCCTCTCGCGCTCGTCGGCGGCGACGACCGCGGCCTTGACGGCGACGGAGCGGGTCACGGCGTCGACGAGGCGCTCTGGTGGGGCCGCACGATGCCACTCGTCGCCTACGACGCCGAGAAGCTCGGGATCGCGCAGGTAGCCGTGCTTCACCAGTTCGACGGTGCCCTGTCTGAACTCACGCTCAGGCAGGGTGCGAAGCGTCGCGACGTCGGCTATCACGGCGCGCGGCTGCCAGAACGCGCCGACCAGGTTCTTACCTTCGGGAAGGTCGAGGCCGGTCTTGCCGCCCACGCTGGCGTCGACCATGGCGAGGAGGCTGGTCGGGTACTGGTACAGCGCGACCCCGCGCAGGTAGCTGGCCGCAGCGAAGCCGGCGAGGTCGCCCACGACGCCGCCACCCACCGCTACGATCGCGCCGTCGCGCCCCATGCCGGTACGAGCGAGGCGTGACAGCAGATCGCCCCAGACGGCCAGGCTCTTGCTGGCTTCGCCTGCAGGGACGGTCAGGGTGTCGACGTGGGTGCCGGCCGCCGCGAGTGCTGACGCGACGCCGCGTGCGTGCACCGGCGCGACGTTGCTGTCGCTCACGACCGCCACGCGCGGGTGTCTGACGAGCTCGACCGCCGTGCCGGCCAGGTCGCTGCCGACGTGGACCCGGTACCCGTCCCCGACGGCGACCGTGACGCTCCTCATGGCCGTGGAGGTCACGCTCACCGATCGACCTCGACCGGGTGTCCGGCGCCTGGGTTCTCTTCGCTCCACTCCACCAGCTTCTCGACGATCTCCTCCACCACGTCGGCTGAGTCGCGGCCGTCCGTCGACACCGTGAACGCCGCGACGTCGGCGTACGCCTCGGCTCGCTGCGCCATCAGGTCGCGGATGCGTGACAGCGGGTCCCCCTGTTCCAGCAAGGGTCTGCGGTGCCGCCTGGTGCGCTTCAGCACCGTCTCGGGGCTCGCGGTCAGCACCACGACCGGCCCACGAGCCTTGAGCAGCTCGCGGTTCTCGGCGCGGACGCTGGTGCCGCCGCCCGTGGAGACGATGACCTCGTCGAGACGCACGCAGCGTTTGACGATCTCTGTCTCGTAGTCGCGGAAGACCTGCTCACCGTAGAGCTCGAAGATGTCGGTGATGCGCATGCAGCTGACGCGTTCGATGACCCTGTCGGTGTCGACGAACGTCAGTTGCAGTCGTCGCGACAGCTCCCAGCCGATACGGCTCTTGCCCGTCCCCATGAAGCCGGCCATGGCCAGCCAGGTGACGACCCGTTCACGCGGCAGGTGCCTGCGCGGTTCCATTCAGTACTCCGCCACCCGCAGGCTGTACGCGTCGAGCCGCTCGAGGAGCTCGCTCACGGTGTCGTTGCCGAACTTCTCCAGCATGGCGTCTGCGACGACGAGCGCGACCATCGACAACACGACGATCGAGGCGGCGGGCACAGCGGTGACGTCGGAGCGTTCACGCGACGCGTCAACCTGCTTGTGCGTGACGACGTCGACGGTCGAGAGGGGAGTCATGAGGGTGGCGATCGGCTTCATGGCGGCCCTCACCACGAGCTCCTCGCCTGTCGTCATCCCGCCTTCGAGCCCGCCTGCCCTGTTGCTGCCGCGCAGGTAGCGCCCGCCTTCGCGCCCGACGATCGGGTCGTGCGCCTGGCTGCCCGGCACGGTCGCGTTGCGCCAGCCGTCGCCTATCTCGCAGCCCTTCATGGCGTGCACGCTCATCACGGCCTGCGCGATGCGGCCGTCGAGCTTCCTGTCCCACTGAACGTGGCTGCCGAGGCCGACGGGCAGACCCTTGAGGCGCGCCTCTACGATGCCGCCCAGGGTGTCGCCCGCTGCCTTCGCCGCGTCGATGCGGTCGATGATCCTGTCCTCCGCGTCACGGTCGAGGGTGCGCAGCGGGCTCTCGTCGAGTTCAGGGAGGCGGTCCCAGTCCATGCCGCCGTCGCAGTCGATGCCGCCGAAGTGCACGACCCGCGCGCACGCCGCCACGCCCGCGACCTCGAGGAGCCGCAGCGCGACAGCACCGGCCGCGACGCGGCTGGCAGTCTCGCGGGCGGAGGCGCGCTCGAGGACGTCGCGGAGGTCCTTGTGGCCGTACTTGATGCCGCCCGCCAGGTCGGCGTGGCCGGGCCGCGGCTCCGTGAGCGCCCGCTTGCGCGGCAGGTTGCCCGGCTCCGGCGCCATGATCTCGCGCCAGTTGGCGTTGTCGCGGTTGGCGATCTCGATGGCGACGGGGGAGCCGGTGGTGAGCCCTGCGCGCACGCCGCCCTTGATGGAGGCGCTGTCGCTCTCGATGACTTGTCGTTGACCGCGCCCGTAGCCTCCCTGGCGCCTGCGGAGCCACGGATCGATGTGGTCGGCTGCCGTGATCGAGAGGCCGGCGGGCACGCCGTCGAGGATGACGGTCAGCGCCGGGCCGTGCGACTCGCCTGCCGAAACGTATCTGAGCATTTCGTCAGCGTAGCACCCGCTCGCAGGCGGCGGTTGACGGGTCTCCGACAACGAACCGCCCGGCGCAGGAGCCGGGCGGTCGGGCGGTCGTTGGATCGGTCGTTCGTACCTGGTCGGTACGGAAGACCGGCTGCTACTCGATGACTTGGGCGGTGACGACCAGCAGCAGTTCGCCTGCCTGCTCTTCGGTGGTCGTCGTGCCGAACAGCTCACCGATGATGGGGATGGCGCCGAGCAGCGGGACGCGCTGCTTGGTGACGACGATCTGGTCCTGCAGCAGTCCGCCGAGGAGGGCGGTCTGTCCCGGCACCAGGGTGACGGTGGTCGACACCTTGCGGGTCGAGGTGTGCAGCACCGCTTCGGGCGGGGTGGGGAGGAGGTCGGTGACCTCGGCCTCGACGGTGAGCGTGATGCGGCCGTCCGCCCCGACGAGCGGGGTGATGGTGAGGGTCACGCCGTAGTCGACGTCCTCGAGCACTGCCTCGCCTGCTGCGTTGGGCAGCAGGAAGCGGATGGTGCCGCCCGAGTTCATGGTGCCCGTCTGCTTGTCGAGCATCGTGATGTTGCCGTCGTCCACGCGGCGGGACAGGCCCTGGGTCTCGAGCGCGTCGAGGATCGCGAGGATGTTGAACGAAGAGACGGCCGACGCGGTGTCGAAGATGAAGTTGAGGCCGGTGTCGAGGATGCTGGCCGTCATCTGGCCGAAGCCGCCGCTGAGGTTGATGCCGAAGTCCTGGACGACGCTCTGCGACACTTCCTGGATGCGCACCTGGACGTTGACCTGGCGCTGGGCCTGGTCGAGCTCGGGGATGAGCTCGGCGAGGCGCGCCTGGACGGCGGCTGGTCCCGTGACGATGAGGCTGTTGGTGCGCGGCTCGGCCACGACCGTGAAGTCCTCGAGGCGCTGGGAGGGGCCGGCGGTGCCGTCGGCGTTCGCCGGGCCGGCCGCCACCACGCCAGTGGCCGTGAGTACGGCCGCGAGGTCGGTGGCGCTGGCGTTGGAGAGGAAGTACGTGCGCTGTTCGAGGCTGACCTGCTCGGCCGAGGTGTCGAACTGCGCAAGGACGGTGGCGACCCTGTCGTGCTGGGCCGCCGTGCCGCGCACGACGATGCTCGAGGTGCCGGGCAGGGCCTCGACCTCGATGCCGTCGACCGCGGTCTGCAGGATGCTCACGACCTGGTCGGGTGAGGTGTTCACGCGGTAGAAGCGCTGCTCGCTCGGGTCGGCCGCCGCGGCCGTGTCGGCAGGCGCCGCCTGCGGGGCAGGGGTGCGGAGGCGCGCGACCGACTCCGGGCTGCCGACGACGATGACGTCGTTCTCGAGGAGCACGTAGTCGAGATCGTTGAGGGTGAGGACGATGTTCCAGACCTGCCTGAACGGCTTCGGTTCACCGATGTCGTAGACGATCGTGCGTTCAGGCACGTCGTTGGTGACGGCGGTGAGTCCGATGGAGCGGGCGAGCGCGTTGATCATCACCTGCAGCGACTCACCCGACACTCCCGTCGTGAACTCGACGGGCTCGTCGAAGCGATCATCAGCTGGTAGCTCCGCGAGGCGACCCTGCGCGAGGGCCAACCCGAAGAGTGCAAGGAACGTGAGGACGATACCGATACGCTTCATGATCACCGCCTGAGATCCAACGCTAGTGTCTGGGTCCTGTCACCCAGGGAGAAACGAGCCTCGTAACCACGCAGGTCCGTCAGCAAGATGTCGGTGTCCGGCAAGGTCTGCCCGAGGGTCAACACGACCGGCGAGCCGTAGAGGTTGGAACGGAAGACGCCGACGCTGAGCGGACCGAGCACGGTGCCGGTGAACTTGACGTCGTTGTCCCTGAGGAAGCGGCTCAACTGGTCGACTCCCACCGCCAGCGGTGCCGTTGTTGCCGAGGACGGGGTGCTCGCGTTCGCGCGCGCGGGGCCGATGAGGTCCGGCGTGACGACGCCGTCTGACGGGATCGTGCCTTCGGCCGTCGCGAGGTCGAGCGGCTGGTTCTCGTCGGGGACGCGGAGCGCAGCGAGCGTGCCCACGTCGGGCAGGGTGGGGGTCGGAGTGCTGGCCTGGCTACGAGCGTCGCGGAGGATCTCCGGGGTCGTGGGCAGCGTGCCTGCAGGGAGGGGACGAGGAAGGTTGCTCACCGCCGAGGTGGCTGGGGCGACCGCGCGGGGTGCCGGCGCCCTGACGACCTCGGGAGCCGCTGCCTGGGTCGCGGCGCTGGTGCTGCTCGAGCTCGGCGTGCCGGCGGGCGACGTCGCGGCTGCGGTGGACGCGCCGTTGGTGACCGGTTGGCCGCTGCCGTCGGTGACGATCTCGATGACGGGCTCGGCGGCGGGCACCTCTTGAGCGACGAAGTCCTGGATCGGCGCGCTGGGCGGCGTCTGCACGACGATGGGGGAGAACGGGTTGATGTTGCTGCGCTGCGAGGCTTGCGGCCGTTCGGCGCTGGCCGTGGCTGCTGCTCCCTGGTCGGGTGCGCTGAGGGGCGGGGTGGTGACGAGGAACGGCAGGTCTTCGACGACCAGGTCACGCGTGACCACCGTCGGCGTACCGGTGACGATGACGGGCGGGGCCGTGTCGACCACCGCGGGGGTCGCCGCTGCCGGTGTCGTGACGACAGCCTGGGCGTCGTCACCGACCGTGACATCGACCAGCGGGGCCGCTACGCCGTCGGCTGTGCCGGCTGCCGCGTCGACCGCGGCGGAGGCGCTGTCGTCAACGGCCCCCTCGACGGATCCGACGACGGTCGCCGGTTGCGAGGCGTCAGCCTGCTGGTCGACGCTCGGTGTGCCTGCGGCCGTGTCGGGCACCACGACGCCTTGCGTCTGGGTTCCCGCCAGCGGAGCCGTGGTGGTCGTCTGACCGACCAGCGGCGTCTGCAGCGGCTCCTGGTTGAAGAAGTTCACCCAGAAGAAGGCCGCGGCCGCGACGAGGAGCGCCGCGATGAGGATTCGAGCGGTTCTTGATAACGTCATTGACTGATGCTCCCTGGATCGGTGCCAGTGTAGACGTAGATCGTGAAGTTGAACGTGGCATTCAGATCAGGGTCGCTCGATGTGTTGTCGTCGATGTTCAGTGACACCTGGCGGATCTTGGTGAAGCGCTGCAACGCCTCGAGCTGGGTGAGGAAGCTCATCGTCTCGCCGTAGGTGCCAGTCGTCGAGACGTCGAAGCCGATGGGGCGCACGTCCTGGACCGTCTCCTGCGCGCTGCCCTGGCTGAGGCTCTGCACGATGACGTTGGAATCGGCAGCGGACACCCTGAGCTGGTCGATGAGGCCGGCGATCTCGCTCTCGGTCGGGAGCTCGGAGAGGAACACGCGCCTGTCCTCCTCGAGCTGCGCGACGGCGAGCCTGAGGTCGGGCAGGTTGTTGCGGGCGTCCTCGCCGCGCCTGATCTCGATGTCGAGCAGGCTGATGCTGCTCTCGAGGTCGGCGATGCGGTCCTGGGTGGGACGGTACATGTAGAAGTACCAGAGCGCGCCCGCGACGAGCGACAGGACGATGGCGATGATCGCGATGTCGCGCTGCCTGAGGTTGCGGAGGTTGAGCCCTGCGAGCTTCACTGCGGACCCTCCGCGACGGCTCCGACCGTCAACGAGTAGTCGTAGAGGTCGGTGTCGCCCTGGCGTTGAGCGTTCTGGAACACGACACCGTAGTCGTCCGACGCCTCGAGCGCGCGGATGAAGTCGGCGAGCACGTCGGTGTTGACGACGGTGCCGCCCACGTTCATCTCTGCGACCACCGCTCTACCTTCGTAGCGCTGCGGGTCGCTGCGCGGCGGGACGATGCTCGACATGCTCAAGGAGCGGAAGTCGATGTTCGGCCTGCCGCTCACGCCCTGGGCAGGCAGCGTCTCGAGCAGCCCGGCGATCTCGGCCGACCACACGATGCGGTTCTCACGCACCGCGCGGGCGACGGCTATGAGCTGGTTGAGCTGCTGCTGGCGGGACAGAAGGTCACGCTGTTCACGAAGGAACGGTTGCAGCAGCGCGAGTTGGTCCTCGCGCGCCAGCTTCTCCCGCTGCAGGTTCGCCTCGGTGGTGCTGGCGAAGTACTGGAACAGTGCAGCGACCCCGAGAACCAGGACAGGGAAGACGACGATGAGCAAGCGCCAGTAGCCGGGCTCGCGTACGCGCCTGAGGTTCTTGGGAAGGAGGTTGATGTTAATCAACGCCGGCCACCCCCCTGAGCGCTAGACCGAGTGGTACAGCGAACTCGGAAGCGACCTTGCGCAGGTACTGCGTATCGAAGCGGGTCTCGTCGACGTGGATGGTCAGCCAGGGATCGCCGAGTTCGACACGGAAGCCGAGCGCGTCGCCGATGGCTTCAGGCAGACCGCGCAGCTTGGCGCCGCCGCCCGTCACCAGCATGCGGCTGATGTTGGCGTCACCGCTCTGCACCCTGAAGAACTCGAGTGAGCGGCGGATCTCGGTGGTGAGCTCGACGAGCACGGGCCTCAGCGCCTCGTAGACACGGCCAGGGCTGAACTGCTCGCGCTTCGCGTCGAAGTTGAGGAGGTCCTCCTCGTCCTCGGTGGGGATGGTGGCGGTGCCGTACTCGAGCTTGACGTCCTCGGCGCTGTCGAAGTCGAGACCAAAGGCGCGCTGGATGGCAGCGGTGAAGTCGTCACCGCTGACGTTGATGTTGCGGTTCATGAGCACGCGTTGGCCACGCACCAGTGTGACGGTGGAGGTGCTGGCCGCGATCTCGAGGACGACGCCGATCTCGTTCGCCTCGGTGTACGCGTTCCCGCCGAGGGTCGTCTTGGTGAGGTGCTCGCCGAGCAGCGAACCCTTCAGCGAACGCAGCAGCGAGAACGGCTTGACGTCGATGACGTACGGCTCGAGGCCGGCCTGTTTGAGGTACTCGACCTGCTGCGTCACCTCGTCCAGCCGCGCGGCCGCGATGACGACCTCGAGCTGGCCACCCTCTTCGACGTCCTCGGGGTTGTCGAGCACGAAGTAGTCGAGCATGACTTCGTCGATAGGGAACGGGATGTACCGCTCGGCTTCCCACTTGATCGCCTCGTCGAGCTCCTGGACGGTCATGCGGGGCACGTGGATGTTCCTCGTGATCGCCTGGCGGTTGCTGACCGCGGTCACCGTGAAACGCCGGCTGATGCCGGCGTCGTGGAACAGGGCCTTGATCTCCTCGGCCAAGCCTTGGGCGTCGGTCACCTGGTCGTCGTGGATGAGGCCGGGCGGCATGGGCCGCATGGCCAGCGCGCTCAGGGACGGTGGGGTGCCGGGTCTCAGCTCCACCACCTTCAGCGCGCTAGTCCCGACCTCGAGGCCGACCGCCTCGATCCTGGGACTCAGCCAGCGCGACAAGCGCTCGCGCATTGAGGACATAGGCTTCTCCTCCTCGTAAACCGCGAGGACTCTATCACGATGCCCTCATCTTCCCGCGTGAAAAATACCCACGCAGTCGGCCCTTCTCATGAGCCTGACGGTCACGGTGAGAACGCCTAGACCGGTCGGTCTATGGGCCGCGAGGGGCAGGTGAGAACGCCGCGGCGCGACCGTTCGCTTCTGAGCCGCGGACGGCCGACTACCCGGTGCGGGCGAGGTCGTTGAAGCGCACGTGCGCGTTGTGGAACTGCACCTCGAGCGACCCCGTGGGACCGTTGCGCTGCTTGCCGATGATGATCTCGGCGATGCCGTGCTTCTCGGAGTGCGGGTCGTAGTACTCGTCGCGGTAGATGAACATGACTAGGTCGGCGTCCTGTTCGATCGCTCCCGATTCGCGAAGGTCCGAGAGCATCGGCCGCTTGTTCGGCCGGCTCTCGACCGCACGGGAGAGCTGCGACAGGACGAGGACGGGGATGTCGAGCTCGCGTGCCAGGGCCTTGAGCCCGCGCGAGATCGCCGAGATCTCCTGCTGCCGGTTCTCGCCCTGGTGGCGCGGGTTGCCGGCCGACATCAGCTGCAGGTAGTCGATGAGGAGGAGGTCGAGGCCGTGCTCCTGCTTCAGGCGCCTGGCGCGCGACCGCAGCTCCATCACCGACATGTCGGCGTTGTCGTCGATGAAGATCTTGGCCTCCGACATGCGGCCGGCCGTGTCGGCGAGGCGCTGGAAGTCCCGCTCTGTGAGCTGGCCGTTGCGCACGCGAGACATGTCGACGCGCGCCTCGGAGCACAGCATGCGCGTCACGAGCTGGATCGCCGACATCTCGAGGGAGAAGATGCCGACGGCGGCGCCGCCCTTGAGGGCCGCGTTGAGGATGATGTTCAGGCCCAGCGCCGTCTTGCCCATCGAGGGGCGCGCGGCCAGGACGTTGAGGGTGGAGGGGTGCAGCCCCGCCGTCATCTGGTCGAGGTCGTGGAAGCCCGTCGGCAGCCCCGAGACGGGCGTCGGGTTCGCGAAGCGCTCGTTGATCTCCTGGAACGTGGCCGAGACCAGCGAGTGCATGTTCTCGAAGCTCACGCGGCGCTTCTTGGTGGTCAGCTCGAAGATGCGCTTCTCGGCCTCGTCGAGGACCTCCTCGACGGGGACGGCCTGGTCGAACGCCGCCTGCATGATGCGTCCGCTGGCCGAGATCAGCTCGCGCAGCGTGGCCTTCTCCATGACGATGCGGGCGTAGCTGTCTGCGAACGCGGCCGTGGGCACGCCGTCGGCGAGGCCGATGAGGTAGTTGATGCTGCCGACGCTCTCGAGCTCGCCCGTCGAGCGCAGCTCCTCGGTGAGGGTGACGAGGTCGACGGGCTCGCCGCGGCGGTGGAGGCGCTCCATGGCCCTGAACACCTTGCGGTGCGCCTCCTTGTAGAAGTGCTGCTCGGTGAGGACGCCCTCCAGCGAGGCGTAGACCTCGTTGTCTAGCAGGATGCTCCCCAGGACGCTCATCTCGGCTTCGAGGCTGTGAGGGGGCGTCCGGCTGTCCACGTCCGGCATGGTACCACCGGGCCGGGTCGTAGAATGACCCTCCATGGAAGTCGTCCTAGCCGCGGGTATCGCGTTCCTGACGGCGTTCCTCGTGGGGTCCCTGCCCGTCGGGGCGCGCCTCGTCGAGCGCATGTCCGGCTGGGCGCCGCGCGAGGTCAACCCGCACCTGCTGGGCGTCGAGAACGTCGCGCGGCTGGTGGGCGGCGGCGTCGCCCTCGGGGCCTTCGGGCTCGACCTCGTGAAGGGCATCGTCGG
>Ga0123332_1003012_pt1 | contig 15623 bp, 13 predicted proteins | sample BioC12SIPDNA_4_FD_89958 | JGI IMG/M metagenome (GOLD analysis project Ga0123332, IMG submission 89958) | Anaerobic biogas reactor microbial communites from Washington, USA - Biogas_R2_A C12 SIP DNA | ecosystem: Engineered > Bioreactor > Anaerobic > Unclassified | place: Washington, USA...
CCGGCCGCGCGCGATGTGCGCGCCGCAGGCGGAGGCGGCGGGCCCGGCGGCCGACGGCGTGGCCGGCGCCGCGCCCGCGGCTACCGCATCCGACCCGGCCACGGCCGCCGCCGACGGCGACACCCTGCGCGCCACCGCGGCGGCCCTGTTCGGCACCATTCCCGAACGCGTCGAGGAACTGCGCGGCAAGCCGCTCTCGGCCGAGCAGGTCGAGCTCGGGCACATGCTCTTCTTCGACCCGCGCCTGTCGCGCAGCCACCTGATCACCTGCAACACCTGCCACAGCGTCGGCACCGGCGGCGCCGACAACGTCCCCACCTCGATCGGCCACGGCTGGCAGCGCGGACCGCGCAACTCGCCGACCGTGCTCAACGCGGTGTTCAACGGCGCCCAGTTCTGGGACGGGCGCGCCGCCGACCTGGCCGAACAGGCCAAGGGCCCGGTGCAGGCCAGCGTGGAGATGAACAGCACGCCCGAACTGGTGGAACGCACGCTGCGCAGCATCCCCGAGTACGTCGAACGCTTCGGCCGCGCCTTCCCGGGCGAGGCCGAGCCGGTCAACTTCGACAACATGGCGCTGGCCCTGGAGGCCTTCGAGGCCACCCTGGTCACCCCCGGCTCGCGCTTCGACCGCTGGGTGCTGGGCGAGGACGACGCGCTCGACGCCACCGAGCGCCGTGGCCTGGAACTGTTCGTCTCCAGCGGCTGCGCGTCCTGCCACAACGGCCGCAACTTCGGCGGCCAGGCCTACTTACCGTTCGGGGTGATCGAGCGCCCCGGCGCCGAGATCCTGCCGCCCGGCGACAAGGGCCGGTTCGAGGTCACCGCCACCGCCAGCGACGAGTACGTGTTCCGCGCCGCGCCGCTGCGCAACGTCGAACTGACCGCGCCCTACTTCCACAGCGGCCAGGTCTGGGACCTGGAGCAGGCGGTCGCGATCATGGGCAGCGCGCAGCTGGGCCGCGAGATCGACGACGACGAGGCCAGGGCGATCGCCGCGTTCCTGCGCACGCTCACCGGCCGCCAGCCCCGGGTGGAGTACCCGGTGCTGCCGCCGAGCACCGCCGACACGCCGCGCCCGGAATAGCCTCCGGGCGCACCGCGGCGCAGGGGATGCGACAATCCCCGGCCCCCAGTTGCGCGAGGAGCCTGCATGTCCGCCCTGCCCCCGTGCCCGCAATGCGGGTCGAGCTACACCTACGAGGACGGCGTGCTGCTGGTGTGCCCCGAATGCGCGCACGAGTGGTCCCCGGCCGAGCAGGCCGAGCAGGCCGCCGCGGCCGCGGCGGCGGCGCAGGTGCGCGATGCCAACGGCACCCCGCTGGCCGACGGCGACACCGTGGTCGTGGTCAAGGACCTGAAGATCAAGGGATCGTCGCAGGTGGTGAAGGTCGGCACCCGGGTGCGCAACATCCGCCTGGTCGAGGGCGACCACGACATCGACTGCCGGATCGACGGCATCGGCCAGATGGGCCTGAAGTCGGAGTTCGTGCGCAAGGCCTGAGCGGCCAGGAGTCGCTGACCCTCCGGATCCGCGCTCGCGAGCCGATTCCCGGCCCTCGATCTCGGGCATCCGATCTGCGGCATCCGGCCTCCTGGGCCCGATCGCCTGGAGGAGCGCTTCAGACCGTTGCCCCGGCCATCCGCGCACGCACGGTTCCCGGTCGCGGCTGAAGCCGCTCCTGCAGCGAGCCGGGACGTGGATCGGCGCAGGCCGGGAGCGGATCGGCGCAGCGGCCGGGACGCACACGAGCGCGGGCGCCGCGCTGCGGGCGGCGGCGGATTTCGCTAGGCTTGCGCGACGTCGTCCATGGTCCACCGCATGCGCATCGTCAGCTTCAACGCCAACGGCATCCGCTCCGCCGCGAACAAGGGGTTTTTCGACTGGCTCGCGCAGCAGGACGCCGACATCGTCTGCCTGCAGGAAACCAAGGCCCAGGAACACCAGCTGGGCGACGCCTGCTTCCGCCCGATGAAGCACTGCGTCTACCGCGACGCGGTGACGAAGAAGGGCTACAGCGGGGTCGCGATCTACAGCCGCCGCGAACCCGACGAGGTGCGCACGTCGCTGGGCTGGGCGCCGTTCGACGACGAAGGCCGCTACATCGAGGCGCGCTTCGGCAGCCTGAGCGTGGTCTCGTTCTACATCCCGTCCGGCTCCTCGGGCGAGGAGCGCCAAGGCTTCAAGTTCGAGGTGATGGACTGGCTGCGGCCGATCCTCGACCAGTGGCTGGCCAGCGGCCGCGACTACGTGCTGTGCGGCGACTGGAACATCGTGCGCTCGCGCCGCGACATCCGGAACTGGAGCTCGAACCAGAAGAACTCCGGCTGCCTGCCGCCCGAGCGTGCGTGGCTGAACGCGATGATCGCCGACGACCACGGCGACGGCCTGGTCGAACCGCCGGCGCTGGGCTGGAAGGACAGCTTCCGGGTGGCCAAGCCCGACGCCGAGGAATACACCTGGTGGAGCAATCGCGGCGCGGCGCGCGCCAATGACGTGGGCTGGCGGATCGACTACCAGCTGGTGACGCCGGCGCTGGCCGAAACCATCACGGGTTGCTTCGTGCAGCGCGAGCCGCGGCTGTCCGACCACGCCCCCTACGTCGTGGACTACGCCACGTGAGCGAAGCGGCCGCGCCTTCCTACCGCGGCTGGGCCGGGATCCGGCGCGCGTTCGCCACGCCCTCGGCGCTGACCATGCTGGTGCTCGGCTTCGGCTCGGGCCTGCCGTTCCTGCTGATCGCCTCGATGACCCTGTCCACGCGCCTGCGCGACGTCGGGCTCGACCTGGGCAGCATCGGCCTGATCAGCCTCGCCAGCTTCTTCTACCTGCTCAAGTTCCTGTGGGCGCCGCTGATCGACCGCTACGCGTTCCCGCTCACCGCGTTCCTCGGCCGCCGCCGTTCGTGGCTGCTGTTCGCGCAGCTGCTGGTGGCCGCGAGCCTGTTCGCGCTGGCGCTGGCCCGGCCCGACCTCGGCGTCGGCCCGCTGGTGGCCTGGGTGCTGGTGGGCTCGTTCGCCGGCGCCACCCAGGACTCGGTGGTCGACGCCTACCGCATCGAGATCGCGCCGGCGAGCGCCCAGGCCGCACTCGCCGCGACCTATACGCTGGGCTACCGCTTCGGCCTGATCCTCGGCGGCGCCGGCGCGCTGTACCTGGCCGAGTTCCAGGGCTGGCGCTGGGCCTACACCGCGATGGCGGCGCTGATGCTGCTGCCGGTGGCGGCCACCCTGCTCAGCCGCGAGCCCGACCAGCCCGAGACCACGGTCGAGCGCCGGATCGACTTCCTCGGCGCGTTCTGGCAGCCGTTCTCCAGCTACTTCCGCAACAACGGCGTGGCGCTCGGCCTCGTGCTGCTGCTGTTCGTGGGCCTGTTCAAGTTCCCCGACCAGGTGATCGGGGTGATGGCCGGGCCGTTCTACCTCGACTCGGGCTACAGCAAGGCCGACATCGCCACGGTGTCCAAGCTCTACGGCATCTGGACCGGGATCGCGGGCGCCTTCCTCGGCGGCATGGCCGTGGCCGCCTACGGATTCCGGCGGATGCTGTTCGTGGCCACGCTGGGGGTGGCGCTGTCGAACCTGGCGTTCCTGCTGATGGCCCAGTACCCCTCGCAGATCTGGGCGTTCTACGCCGCGATCACCGCCGACAACCTGTGCCAGGGCTTCGCCGGCGTGGTCCTGATCGCGTTCATGTCCTCGCTCACCGACCGCGCCTTCACCGCCACCCAGTTCGCGCTGCTGGTGTCGCTGGCGAACCTGCCGGGCAAGTTCGCCGGCGGGCTGTCGGGCTACCTGGTCGAGCGGACGTCGTACAGCACCTTCTTCGTGCTCAGCGCGCTCACCGTGGTCCCGACGCTGTTGTTGCTGGCCTGGCTGTGGCGCAGGATCCGTGAGCCGGTGAAGGAAGCCCCCGTGGAGGCGACATGACCGACATCGTGCTGCGGGATGCAGACCCGGTCCTGGTCGACCGGATCAGGCGCGTGGCCCAGGCCCGCGGCTGGGAACTGCCGCAGGCCCTGCTCTACCTGCTCGAGCAGGGCCTGCACGTGTACGAGGGCGACGGCTCGGTGCACCTGGACAATGCCGAGGCCGACGCCCTGCAGGCCGCGATCGCGGCGCTGGAGCAGGTGCCCAACGACCCGGGCTTCGCCGCCATCGGCCGGATCCGGCCGCCGTCTCCCGACTGACGCGGCCGGCCCGGCACGGCGGCGCCCGGGCCCGCTGCCTCCTGTAGGAGCGGCTTCAGCCGCGACCAGGAGCCATGCGTGCGCGGACAGCCGGGACCGGTCGCGGCTGAAGCCGCTCCTACACGGGGAAGGTCGCGCCAGCGCGGGCCGTTCGTGCCGCGGCATGCAGGCGCGGGCGCAGCAGCACGGGGAGGACGGATCGGCCGCGGCGTGGAGCCAGCCACGGTTTCCCCGGAGCCGCCCGCGGCGTCATCATGGCGCCTTGCATCGAGGAGCCCCCCATGGTCCGACGCATCGCCCTCGCCTTGCTGCTGTGCGGCCTGGCCATCGCACCCGGGCGCGCCCAGTCGCCTGCCGACGACGACGCGGCGCGTGCGCGCGCCGTGGTCGCCGACCTGATGCGGATCCCCGGCCCGGACGGCGTGCAGGAGACCTGGCGCCAGCGCATCAACGGCGTCGACCACTGGATCAGCATCCGCGGCCAGGACCGGGCCAACCCGGTCGTGCTGTTCGTGCACGGCGGCCCGGCGTCGCCGACGATCCCCAGCCTGTGGCAGTTCCAGCGCCCGCTGGAGGAATACTTCACGATGGTCCACTACGACCAGCGCGGCGCCGGCAAGACCTGGCGCGAGGACCATTCCGACGCGCTGGGCGAGACCCTGCGCATCCAGACCTACGTCGACGACCTCGTCGCCATCGCCGAACACGTGCGCGCGAAGCTGGGCAAGCAGCGCCTGGTGCTGGTGGCGCACAGCTGGGGCACGATCCCGGCGATGCACGCGGCGCTCGCCCGGCCCGACCTGTTCCACGCCTACGTCGGCATCGGCCAGGTGGTCAACGTGCGCGAGAACGAGCGCCTCAGCCTCGCCTACGGGCTCGAGGAGGCGCGTCGCCGCGGCAACGCCGAGGCGGTGCGCGAGATGGAGGCGCTGCTGCCCTACCCGGGCGACGCGCCGCTGACCCGCGATCGCATCGTCGTCGCCCGCAGGTGGCCGCAGCACTACGGCGGCATGGCCGCGCACCGCGACGAGACCAACCTGTGGTACTACGGCGCGGCGCGGCTGTCGCCCGACTATGACGCGCAGGACCGCGCCGCGCTGTCGGCCGGCAGCCTGTTCAGCCTGGAACGGCTGCTGGACGAGTTCGTGCAGGTCGATTTCACCGGCGTGCGCGAATTCCCGATCCCGGTGGTGATGTTCATGGGCCGCCACGACTACACCACGCCCTCGCAGCTCACCGCCGACTGGCTGGAGCAGGTCGACGCGCCGTTCAAGCGCGGGGTCTGGTTCGAGCGCTCGGCGCACATGGTGCCGTGGGAGGAGCCCGGCAAGACCCTGGTCAGCCTGCTCGAGGTGGTGCGGCCGCTGGTGCGCGAGTAGCGCTCAGGCCGGATAGACGCCGCCGAGCACGCGCGGGCCGGCGGCGCCCGTCACCTCCGGCAGGTTGCCGGCCAGGCCGAGCAGGGTCTGGCGCGCCAGCCAGGCGAATCCCATCGCCTCGACATGGTCGGGATCGACGCCGTGCGCGGCCGTCGATTCCACCTCCACGCCGGGCAGGGCGGCGACCAGCGCCGCCATCAGCACCGGGTTGTGTACGCCACCCCCGCAGGCCAGCAGCCGCGCGGTGCCCGGCTGGGTGGCCCGCAGCGCATCGGCCACGGTGCGCGCGGTGAGCGCGGTGAGCGTGGCCTGGACGTCGGCCGGGGCCTCGCCGCCGCGCAGCCGGGCCTCGACCCAGCCGAGGTGGAAGTGGTCGCGCCCGGTGGACTTGGGCGGCGGCAGCGCGAACCAGTCGTCGGCCAGCAGCCGCGCCAGCAGCGCCTCGTCCACCCGGCCGCTCGCGGCGAAGGCGCCGTCGCGGTCGTACGCATGGCCGAGGTGGCGCAGGCACCAGGCGTCCATCAGCGCATTGGCCGGCCCGGTGTCGAAGCCGCGCACCGGACCGGTCGCGGGCAGCAGGGTGAGGTTGGCGATGCCGCCGAGGTTGAGCACGGCGCGGTCCTCGCCGGCCACATGCAGCAGGGCCGCGTGCAGGCCGGGCAGCAGCGGTGCGCCGTGGCCGCCGGCGGCCACGTCGCGGCGGCGCAGGTCGGCGACCACGGTGATCCCGGTGCGTTCGGCGATGGTCGAGGGATCGCCCAGCTGCAGCGTGTACGGGACCTCGCCCCAGGGCCGGTGGCGCAGGGTCTGGCCATGCGAGCCGATCGCGCGCACGTCGGCGGCCCGGGTGCCGCTGTCGGCCAGCGCCGCGTTCGCCGCCGCGGCGAAGGCGCGGCCGATGCTCACGTCCAGTTCCGCCACCGCATCCAGGGTCAGGGCGGCCTCCTGCTGGCCCAGCGCCACCAGCCGCGCGCGCAGGTCCGGATCCCAGGGATAGGTGCGGCCGAAGCGCAGCCGCGCGCGGCCGCCGTCGAATTCGACCAGGGCGGCGTCGATGCCGTCGGCGCTGGTGCCCGAGATCAGGCCGAGGAAGAGGTCGGACATGGCGCGATTCTACGGGCACGGCCGCGGACGCCACGCCCGCGCGGTGCCGGGGCGAACGGCGGCGACGGGCAGCCCGGCCGCCGCGGACCGAGCGTCAGCCCTTGCCGCCCTTGCCGGTGCCCGCGGCGGCGACGCGCTGGTCCTGGTCCGTCGACACGCTGGCGTAGAGCACCTGCTCCACCTCGCGGATGCGCGCGAGCGCGGGCGCGGTCTCGGCCTTGAAGCGGGCCAGCGCGGCCCCGGTGAGCGGCTCGGGCGGCGGCATGGTGTGCTGCAGCGGGTTGCGGTGCACCCCGTTGACGCGGAACTCGTAGTGCAGGTGCGGGCCGGTGGACAGGCCGGTCGAGCCCACGTAGCCGATCACCTGGCCCTGGGAAACGCGGTCGCCGCGCCTGAGCTTGGCCGTGCGCGACATGTGCGCGTACAGCGTGGTGTGGCCCTTGCCGTGGTCGAGCACCACGGTGTTGCCGTAGCCGCCCTGCCAGCCGACCGACACCACCCGGCCGTCGCCGGCGGCCATGATCGGCGTGCCGGTGCGCGCGGCGTAGTCCACACCCTTGTGCATGCGCTGGGTGCCCAGGACCGGGTGCCGGCGGGTGCCGAAGCGCGAACTCAGCCGCGCGTACTGGATCGGGCTGCGGATGAAGCTCTTCTTCAGCGGGCGGCCGTCGGCGGTGAAGTACTCGGCCTTGCCGTCCTCGCGCTCGAAACGCACCGCGGTGAACGGCTTGCCCTTGGCGGTGAACACCGCCGCGGTCACCGGGCCGGAGCGGATCAGCTCGCCCTCGCGCCAGGTCTGCTCGACCACCACCGAGAAGCGGTCGCTGGCGGCGACGTCGCGGTCGAAGTCGATGTCGTACCTGAACACCTCGTCGGTGAGGGTGTTGATCACCGAGGGGCTCAGGCCGAGCCTGCGCGCGGAATGGAACAGCGAGCGGCCGACCTTGCCGCTGATCACCGCGGTGCGGATCTCGACCGGGCGCTCGATCACCTTCTTGGCCACCTGGTCGCCAGAGACCGACAGCTCGACCCGCTCGGTGTCGCTGCGGTCGTAGCGGAAGGCGAGCAGGCGGCCGTCGGGCGCCTGTTCGAAGGCCAGTTCCGCGCCCGGGCGCAGCCGGGCCAGGGCCTGGCGGTCGGGGCTGGCGTCGAGCAGGCGGTGCAGGGTGGCGGCGGGGATCCCGCGCTCCTGGAAGATCGCGCCCAGGGTCTGTCCCGGCTCGACCCGCACCACCTCCCAGTTGCGCTGGGGTTCGGCGCGCTGCGCCGCCTTGGGCAGCGGTGGCAGCGGCAGCGCCAGGGTGGTGATCTCGGGGGCGTGCTCGACCACCCGCATGGCGTTGGAGAACCCCGGCACCAGGCCGATCACCAGGGCGCCGAGGGTGGCGAACAGGCTGGCGTGGGCCCAGTCCCGGCGGGTCCAGCGGCCATTGAACGGAAACCGCGCCGCCACGTCGCTCGGGTCGACGTGGAGCCGTTCATTGGCGGTGTTCTGGGCAGCGGCACGCAGGTTGTGTTCCCGGATGGCCTGGCGACGGGCGTCATCCGGTGACATCGGGGGCGGCTGCGACATGACGGGTGGTCCAGGAGCGTGACGGGCACGTCAGCGCGGTAACATAAGGACATGAACTGGGAGCGTCAAACCCTTGATTGGCCAAAGGGTTTCCCGTGTTCACGCGCATTAACGCATCCTTTACAGCATCTTTTGACCGGCATCACATCCCGATGCCGGCCCGCCCGGACCGCCCGATGAGCCAGCCCGCCTCCGATCCCGCCACCCTGGACCTGCTCGCCCGCGGCGCCGACGAGATCCTCAAGCGCGAGGAGCTGGAGGCCCGGCTGAAGCTGGGGCGCCCGCTGCGGGTCAAGGCCGGGTTCGACCCGACCGCCCCCGACCTGCACCTGGGCCACACGGTGCTGCTGAACAAGATGCGCCAGTTCCAGGACCTCGGCCACCAGGTGGTGTTCCTGATCGGCGACTTCACCGGGATGATCGGCGACCCGAGCGGCAAGAGCGCCACCCGCAAGCCGCTCAGCCGCGAGGACGTGCTCCAGAACGCCCGCACCTACGAGGCGCAGGTGTTCAAGGTGCTCGACCGCGAGCGCACCGAGGTCCGGTTCAACAGCGAGTGGTTCGGCAAGATGTCGGCTGCCGACATGATCCGCCTCGCCGGCCAGCACACGGTGGCGCGCATGCTCGAGCGCGACGACTTCGCCAAGCGCTACGCCGCCCAGCAGCCGATCGCGATCCACGAGTTCCTCTACCCGCTGGTGCAGGGCTACGACTCGGTGGCGCTGAAGGCCGACGTCGAGCTCGGCGGCACCGACCAGAAGTTCAACCTGCTCATGGGCCGCGGCCTGCAGGAAGCGCACGGCCAGCCGCCGCAGATCGTGCTGACCATGCCCCTGCTCGAGGGCCTGGACGGCGTCCACAAGATGAGCAAGTCGCTCGGCAACTACATCGGCATCACCGAGCCGGCGATCGACATCGTCAACAAGACGATGAAGATCGGCGACGAACTGATGTGGAAGTGGATCGAGCTGCTGAGCTTCGAGATCTCGATCGCGCAGGCGCAGAAGCTCAAGGCCGAGGTCGCCGCCGGCCTGAACCCGCGCGACGTGAAGCTGCGCCTGGCGCGCGAACTCGCGACCCGCTTCCACGACGCCGCCGCGGCCGAGACCGCGATCGCCGGCTGGCACGCCGCGGTCACCGGCCGGGGCGACACCTCGCTGCTGCCGCTGCAGGAGGTCGCGGTGCCGGCCGAGGGGCTGCGCATCGCCGCGCTGCTCACCGCCGCCGGGATCACCCCGTCGAACTCGGAGGCCAACCGCAAGCTGAAGGAACGCGCGGTGAAGGTGGACGGCGCGGTGGTCGAGGACGCCGGGCGGGTATTCACGCCGGGCTTCGAGGGCGTGCTGCAGGTCGGCAAGCGCAACTTCGCGCGGGTGCGCCTCGTCACCGGCTGACGACAGGCGGCAAGCAAGGCTTGCCCCATGACTCCCGGACTGATGGCCCAGCTCGATGTCGTGGGCAGCATGGCGGTCGCCATGGTGCTCGGCGGGCTGGTCGGCTACGAGCGCGAACTCAAGCGCCGGCCCGCCGGGTTCCGCACCCACATGCTGGTCGCCGGCGCCTCGGCGCTGCTGGTCGCGATCGGCGCGCTGACCGTGGACATGCACCTGTCCGGGCAGTCGGCGGGCGTGCTCCGGGTCGATCCGCTGCGCCTGGTGGAAGCGGTGATTGGCGGGGTCGCGTTCATCGGCGCCGGCACGATCTTCGGCGAGAGCCGCCGCGGCGGCGAGACCATCGCCGGCATCACCACCGCCGCCTCGCTGCTGACGGTGGCGGTCATCGGCGTGGCCGCGGGGCTGGACTACTACATCGTCGCCGTCGCGGCCACGGCGCTGGCGCTGTTCGTGCTGGTGGCGCTGTCCTGGTGGGAGCGCCGCCGGCCGTCGGGGCCGGTCCCGCGCGAAGGCGGCTGAGCCGGGCTCAGGCGATGCGCAGCGCCGCCAGCACCAGCAGGGCGAGCACGCACAGGTAACCGGCGAACCAGACCAGGCTGCGCGCGCTCGCCGCGCCGGCCAGGAACAGCACGCCGTGCAGCACGCGCAACGCCACGAACGCGACCGCGAGCAGCGCGATGGTGGCGGGGGCCACGCCGGCCAGCTGCGCCATCACCACCCCGGCGGCGAACGGCGCGAAGGCCTCGAACGCGTTGAGGTGGGCGGCATTCGCGCGCTGGACGCGGTCGTTGCCGGACTGCGCGGCCAGCCAGGCGCGCGGGTTGCGGTTGTCGTACCTGGACCCCGAGGCCTTGGCCAGCGAGATCCAGACGTAGGGCAGCAGGGCGGCGATCAGCACGCACCAGTAGGCGGTGGCGAGGGTCATGGACGGTCTCCGGTCGGGGGAGGCCCAGTAGACCAGCGCGCGCGTGGCGGCCGCGGGACGAAGCGGCTGCAAAGCGGGTGGGCGGCGCGGCGGCCGGCCCTCCCCCGCGGGCGGGGGAGGGAGACCATGGGTATCGCCGCTGCGGCTGCAGCGCTCCCTCCCCCGCTCGCGGGGGAGGGTTGGGGTGGGGGCACCCCGCAGCACCCCCGGAAGAAAAGGAACGGCGCCCGCAGGCGCCGTTCCCGGCACGACCCTCGATGCGCCGGGCCTACTGCGCGCCCGCCCGCGCCGCGTCGCGCGCGGCCTTGAAGGGATTGCCTTCGTACCAGTTCGGCCACTGGTCGCCGTCGGCCAGGGTCCGGCCGACCTCGTGCAGCAGCTCCAGGTCCTCGACCATGCCGTCCCAGCGCCAGCCGTCGTGGATCTCGTCGCTGGGCTGGTGGTAGCGGCGGGCATACTCGTCCGCGGCCGCCTTGCCGGCCGCGGCGCCGCCCTCGAGCAGGTCGCCACCGCCCTTGGCATACAGCGCCGGCACGCCGGCCTTGACGAAGTTGAAGTGGTCGGAGCGGAAGTAGTAGCCGCCCGCCGGGTTGCTCTCCTCCACCAGCACCCGGCCCTGGGCGCTGGCCAGCGGCGCGAGGATGTCCTCGAGCTCGGAGTTGCCCTTGCCGGTGACCACCACGTCGCGCGACCGCCCGGCCACGCTCATCGCGTCGAGGTTGACCACGGCCACGGTTTTCTCCAGCGGGAACGCGGGCTGGGCGACGTAGTACTTGGAGCCGAGCAGGCCCGACTCCTCCAGCGTCACCGCCAGGAACACCACCGAACGGCGCGGTGGCGCGGCGGCGAACTTCTCCGCGATCTCGATGATGCCGGCCACGCCGGTGGCGTTGTCGACCGCGCCGTTGTAGATCGTGTCGCCCTCGCCCTCGTGCCTGCCCAGGTGGTCCCAGTGGGCCAGGTAGACCACGGTCTCCTCGGGCGCCTCGGTGCCGCGCAGGTAGCCGACCACGTTGCGGGAGGACTTCTCGCTCACCGTGCTGCGCAGGTCGAACGAGACCCTGGCCTTGAGCGGCACGGCCTTGAAGCCGCGGCGGTTGGCGGCCGCGTACTGCTCGTCCAGGTCCAGCCCGGACTCGGCGAACAGCTGCCGCGCGACCTCGCCGGTGATCCAGCCCTGCGCCGGCAGGCGCGGTTCCGGATCGTCCTCGGCGCGCAGGTCGAACTGCGGGCCGGACCAGGAGTTGCGCACCACCTCCCAGCCGTAGGACGCGCCTTCGGTGTCGTGGATGATGAGCGCGGCGGCGGCGCCCTGGCGCGCGGCCTCCTCGAACTTGTAGGTCCAGCGCCCGTAGTAGGTCATGCGCTTGCCTTCGAACAGCGACTCGTCGCCGGCGTGGAAGCCCGGGTCGTTGACCAGGACCACCACGGTCTTGCCCTTGACGTCGAGGCCCTCGTAGTCGTTCCAGCCCTGCTCGGGGGCGTTGACGCCGTAGCCGACGAACACCAGCTCGCTGTCGGCCACGCTCACCTGCTCCTGGCCGGTGCGGGTGCCGAGCACCATGTCGGTGCCGAACTTCAGTTCACGCTGGTTGCCGTTGCTGTCCAGGCGCAGCACGGTCGAGGTGTCGGCGGTGGTCTCGATCATCGGCACGGTCTGGAACCAGGTGCCGTTGTCGCCGCCGGGCTCGAGCCCGATGCGTTCGTACTGGGCCTGGATGTAGGCCACCGTCTTCTCCTCGCCGGCCGAGCCGGGGGCGCGGCCCTCGAACTCGTCCGAGGCCAGGGTGGCGACCAGCTCGCGCAGGTCATCGGCGTCGATGTCCGGCTTGAAGGCGTGCCCGTCCGTGGACGCGGTGGGTGCGGCGGCGCCGGCGTCGGGTGCGGGTTCGCGGCTGCACGCGGCCAGCAGCAGGCTGCCGGCGCACAGGAGGATCAGGGTGGAACGCATCCGGGGACTCCGAAGAATGGCAGTGCCCGGATTCTACGCGTCCCGCGCGCGGTCGGCCCCCCTGCCGGGGGCGGGGGCCGGGCCGGTCAGTCGCGCGGCGCGCGCGCGCCGCTGTAGGACACCGGGGTGGCGCCGGTGACCGGGCCGGTGCGCGCGGTCTCGTGCACGTACAGGTTGACCTCGCGCTCGAAGCGCAGCGGACCTTCGACCACGGCATCGGGTCCGATGATCACTTTCGGCCGGCGCTTGATCTGCACCGGGAACCAGTTCGAACTCGGCCGGCTGACGGTGACGCCGCCGCGCACGTGCGAGCCCACGCCCACGGTGATGTCGCCGCCGACGGTGCTGATATCGCCGGCCAGGTCGACGGCGACCAGGCCGATCGCGCCGTTCACGGTGCCCACGTCGCCGCCGACGCTGCTGCCGCGGTCGATGAAGATGCCGCCGTTCACCGTCTCCACGTCGCCACGGATGCGCGCGCGCGCGCCGACGCGGATCTGGCCGTTGACCGTGGTCAGGCTGTCGGCGACCACGTCGTCGCCGGCGTTGATGCTGCCGTTGACGGTCTCGGCGTCCTCGACCTGGGCGCCGGTCTCGATGGAGATGCTGCCGTTGACGGTTTCCACGTCGCCGTAGGCGCGCCCGGCCTGGGCCACGATGCTGCCGTTGACCTTGCTGATGTCCTGCTGCGCCAGCGCCGGCGCGGCCGCCAGCAGCGCGCCGCAGGCCAGCACCAGGAAGGAGGGTACGCGCTTCATGTTCGGATCTCCCGGAGGGGCGGCGCGGTTGCCGCTGCAACGGTCGCCACCGTGACGTTGGCCTACAGCTTGCACCCGCTTGGCTACAATCGCACCGGTCGAAAGTCACCGGGACTCCCGTCGTGCCTGCATCCGCCCCCAACCGCCCCCGCCCCGTGGTCCTGCTGATCCTGGACGGCTGGGGCCATCGCGACGATCCGCGCGACAACGCCGTCGCCCTGGCCGACGCGCCCACCTGGCGCCGGCTGCTGGCCGAGCACCCGACCACGCTGATCCACACCGAGGGCCGCTTCGTCGGCCTGCCCGACGGGCAGATGGGCAATTCCGAGGTCGGGCACATGAACATCGGCGCCGGCCGCATCGTCTACCAGGACCTGACCCGGATCGACGCCGCGATCGAGGACGGCAGCTTCTTCGACAACGCCGAGCTCAACGCCGCCTGCGACGCGGTGCTGGCCAGCGGCGGCACCCTGCACCTGATGGGCCTGCTCTCGCCCGGCGGCGTGCACAGCCACGAGTCGCACCTGTTCGCGATGCTCGACCTGGCCGCGCGCCGCGGCGTGCCGCGGGTGGCGGTGCACGCCTTCCTGGACGGCCGCGACATGCCGCCGCGCTCGGCCGAGCCGAGCCTGCGCGCGCTGCGCGAGCGCTGCGCCGCGGCGGGCAACGCGCACGTGGCCAGCGTGTCCGGCCGCTACTACGCGATGGACCGCGACAAGCGCTGGGAGCGGGTGCGCCTGGCCTGGGACGCGATCGTCGAGGCCCGGGGCGATGCGCCGGATGCGCTGGCCGCGCTGCAGGCGGCGTATGCGCGCGACGAGAACGACGAGTTCGTGAAGCCGACCGCGATCGCCGGGGCGACGCCGATGGCCGACGGCGACGCGATCGTGTTCATGAACTTCCGCGCCGACCGCGCGCGCCAGCTCAGCGCCGCGTTCGTGACGCCAGGCTTCGACGGCTTCGGCCCCGGCGTGCGCCGCCCGGCCCTGTCGCGCTACGTGTGCCTGACCGAGTACGACGCCACCCTGCCGGCGCCGGTCGCGTTCGCGCCCGACAACCTGGTCAACACCCTGGGCGAGGTGCTGGCCGCGCACGGCATGACCCAGCTGCGCATCGCCGAGACCGAGAAGTACGCCCACGTCACCTTCTTCATGAGCGGCGGCCGCGAGCAGCCGTTCCCGGGCGAGGAACGGATCCTGGTGCCCAGCCCCAAGGTCGCGACCTACGACCTGCAGCCCGAGATGAGCGCGCCGGAGGTGTGCGGCAAGCTGCTGGAGGCGATCGAGGCCGAACGCTTCGACGCGATCATCTGCAATTTCGCCAACCCCGACATGGTCGGCCACACCGGCGTGCTGGAGGCGGCAATCAAGGCGGTGGAGACGGTGGACCAGGCGGTCGGCAAGATCATCGCCGCGGTCCGCGCGAAGGGCGGCGAACTGCTGGTCACCGCCGACCACGGCAACTGCGAGATGATGCGCGACCCCGAGACCGGCGAGCCGCATACCTCGCACACCGTCGGCCCGGTGGACCTGGTCTACGTCGGCAGCCGCGACGCGACCCTGCGCAGCGGCGGCGCCCTGCGTGACCTGGCGCCCACCCTGCTCGACATGCTCGGCCTGGAGAAGCCGGCGGAAATGACCGGCGCGAGCCTGCTGGTCCCGAGGGGATGACCGGACGCGTCCGCGCGCGGGCCTGGGCGGCGCTGCTGCTCGCGGCCTGCGTCGCGGCGCCCGCGTGGGCCCAGCAGTCGCGCGAGGCCGAGCGCCGGCTCGAGGCGGTGCGCAAGGAGCTGCGTGAGGTCGCCGGCGAGCGGCGCAAGCTCGAAAGCGAGCGCGGCGCCGCGGCGCGGCGGCTGCGCGAGGCCGACGAGCAGGTCGCGCGCAGGGCGCGCGCGCTGGAGGCGACCACCGCCGAACTCGACCGCCAGCAGGCCGCGCTGGAGGACCTGTCGCAGCAGCGCGACGCGTTGCGCACGCGCATGTCCGCACAGCGCGACGAGCTGCGCGCCCTGCTGCGCGCCAGCTACACCGCCGGCGAAGCCGCGCCGCTGAAACTGCTGCTGGCCCAGGACCAGCTCGCCGACGCCGGCCGCGCGCTTACCTACCAGCGCTACCTGCAACGCCAGCGCGCCGCACGCATCGCCGCGCTGGGCGAGGAGCTGTCCGCGCTGGAGGCGCTCGAGCGCGAGGTGCGCGAACGCCAGGCCGAGCTCGAACGCACGCGCGAGGCCCAGCGCAGCCAGATGGCCGCGCTCGAACGCGACCGCAAGGCGCGCGCCGAGGCGCTGGCCGGCCTGGAGGCGCGCTACCGCGACCGCAACCAGCGCGAGCAGGCGCTGGGCCGCGACGC
>Ga0123332_1003014_pt1 | contig 15622 bp, 11 predicted proteins | sample BioC12SIPDNA_4_FD_89958 | JGI IMG/M metagenome (GOLD analysis project Ga0123332, IMG submission 89958) | Anaerobic biogas reactor microbial communites from Washington, USA - Biogas_R2_A C12 SIP DNA | ecosystem: Engineered > Bioreactor > Anaerobic > Unclassified | place: Washington, USA...
CCGACGATGAGGGCGTCGACGCCCAGGCCGTCGAGCCGGCACAGCACGTCGAGCTCCATGGAGCAGAGGCTCTCGGTGAGCCGTCGCCGGTAGGCGATGGAGTTGATCAGGCTCTGGGGAATCGTCTTCGGGCGGGCCATCGGCGCGCATCCTCTCCGGGGCGCGGGGGAGGCGGAAAGGCCTCCCCCGTCGGCATGCCTAGGCGATCAGGCGGGCGAGGTGGGCGCCGATGTAGTCGGCGGGCAGGAGCCAGAACTCGCCGGAGAGGTAGGCGACCTGGGCGGAGTCGAGGTCGTAGTCGATCTCGACGAGGTCGCCGTGGCGCGCAAGGCGGCGGAAACGCTTGGCCTGGGCGGCGCTCAGTTGGAAGGCTCGTGAAGGGCCACGGAGGGTGAAGGCGAAGGGGCCTTGGATTGGATGGGTTCCGGTGATCTTGTGGGCTACTGTCATCGGGATCGGTCCTCTCATTGGGGGGGAAGTTCCAGCTTCCCCCCCGTTTGCCGCGCGAAGCGCGGTTGACTTACACGTCTCTACCTAACAGAACAGTGTTTCACGTGAAACGGTTACATGAGAGTTTGCCGTAGTATGTAACCTATAAGGCAACAACCCCCAGGATGCGGCCATCACGCCTCGGCCGACCCTGCGGCGACACCGGAGAGCCAAGCGGCGCGCTCGGCCTCGCGGCCATCGAAGGCGGCCTCGAGCCCGAGCTCGAGCGCGGGCAGCAGACCCCCGACGGCGGCGTCATAACCCAGGGCGTAGGCCGCGGCCGCGTCGCAGGTGGAAAGGCGCCACAGCAGAGCACGCACAGGCCAATGGGCGACGCGGGACCACGCCCAGCCCGCCGGCCGCGTATAGGGCAGCGCCGCGATCTCGGCCCACTCCGGCCCCAGCCCGTATGCCTCGCCTAGTGTCACGGCCTGGCCTCCCGCCCGTTGGGCCACGCCCCCCGCCCCCCCCGCGCGATTTTTGCCCTTTTGAGCGCTTTGCCGAGCAGCGGCCCACAGGCGGAGCGCAAGGCCGAAGAGGGCAAATCCGGAGGAGACTAGCGAAGCGGCTCCGGAGGATTTGACCGTGCCTTGCGCTCCGCCATGCACTTGTGGGCCGCTAAGCTCGCAAGCGCCAAAAGGGCAATAGCGGGGTCGACGCAGGGCCGTGAGCACTACCGATGCTGCGGATTCCTAAGGCAGCCGCCTTAGGCGGGGGTTTGGGGGCAGCGCCCCCATATGCTGTGGGCAGTGCTCCTAACCTCGTCGCAGTTCACGAAGCCTCCCTCACACACGTGCCGTGCTGGGTTCATGGAAGCAGGCGTCGCTGCAGCGCGAGTCAGCGCCGCAGGCGGTGGCGCCACATACAAGGGCCGAAGACCCCGCAGATGCGGAGCGCACTTGGCGACGCATCGAGGAGGCTGAGGCCCCCGCGGAGGACCCCGCAGGGCGCGAACTGTGCGCCCGAGGAGGCCGGAGCGGGTTCTCTGGGTATGCAACTGCGAGGTGACGAGTATGTGTGTCGACAGTGGCGACGAACGACAGGAAGCCATGCGCGAGGCGGTGACGAGCATGGGTGTGGACAGCGGCGACGACCGATCGAAAGTGATGTGCGATGCGGGCGATGCGGGCGTGGACGATGACCGATCGAAAGCTATGTGCGAGGCGGGCGTGGAGGATGACCGAGAGAAAGCCATGTGCGAGGCAGGCGAGGCGGTGACGAGCGTGTGTGTCGACAGCGGCGACGACCGACCGAAAGCCGTGTGCCCAGTGAGCGAGGCGGAGTCGAGCATTTGCGTGGAGGACGACCGATCGAAAGCCTTGTGCCCAGTGGGCGAGGCGGAAAGCCACGTACCGGAGCCGGTGGTCAGGGAGCTCAAACCCTGGATGTGCGGGGCGAAAACCCGGAGCGGCGCGCCCTGTCGGGCCCCGAAGATCAAGGGCCGACCCCGATGCCGGAAGCACGGAGGCGTGCACAACATCGGCCGACCGCCGACCCATGGCCTCAGCTCGAAGCGACTGCATCTCCGGCCCTCGTTCCAGAAGGCGCTGCGCGCGGTGCAGGAGGTACGGGAGACCGACGGCCTGAGCATGGTCGAGGACATCGACCGACTGCGCGCTCGTCTTCTGGAGATCCAGGTCGAGGAAGACAAGGAGAAACGAAGCGCCTACCACGAGGCCGTACTGGCGCAAGCCATCGACCGACTCCGCCGGACCGAGATGACGCTGGATGGCATGGTGGAGCGCGAAGCAGCGGCCGATGTGCTCAGGATGATGCTGACGGTAGTCTATCGCAGCTTGATCGTGGAGGTGGGAGTTGAAGAAGCCGACAGGATCTGGACGACGGTTCGAAAGGGATTGGGTCGCGCTGGGCTGGGAGCAGTTCGAAACGTGGCGGACGAAGCAGCAGAGCTCGCCGGCGCCCCTTGATGCGGATCCACCCCGGGCGTTGACCCCGGCCCAGGAACGGGATGCCCGGATCATCTTCGAGTCGGTCGAGGTGCCCGACGAGGTGCGGGTGAGGATGCCCGATGACCCGGTCACATTCGCGAAGGACGTTCTCGGCTTGTCGCTCGGCGCGAAGCAGCGCGAGGTGCTCGCCGCGGTGAGGGATCACCCGAAGGTGGTAGTGCCGAGTTGCCACGCCGCCGGCAAGACGTTCCTCGCGGCGATCATCGTGCTGTGGTGGCTGTTCACGCGCCGACCAGCGTACGTGATCACGACGGCCCCGACCTGGCGCCAAGTCAAGCGACTGCTGTGGAAGGAGATCCGCGCCCTGTTCCGCCGCCTGCCAGACGAGATCCGGGCCCGGGCCGAGTGCGACATGACCCAGCTGAAGGTCCTCGGCGATGATGGTGAGCCAGACCCCTACCACTACGCGTACGGCTTCGCAACCGAGCACGCCGACGACATGCCCGGCGAACACGCAGAGAACATGCTGGTCATCTACGACGAAGCGCCCGGGATCAGCGATGATCAGTTCGGCGTGATGGATACCTACCAGGCCGATCGCGAAGTGATGATCGGCAATCCGGTCAACCCGGATGGCCGCTTCCGCCGCGCCGTCGAGAGACCCGAACTCGGCTGGCACACCGTCAAGATCTCGGCCTACGACACCCCGAACTTCACGGGCGAGGATCTGCCCCCGACCGTGCTCCGCCAGCTGCTCCAGCCCAGTCGCGTCGAACAGTGGAAGATCGAATGGGGAGAGGACTCAGACTACTTCCGCGCCAGGGTGCTCGCCGAGTTCCCGGACGGCGACGCGAGCCGCATCATCGCGCCGCTAACGTGGGTGCAGGCCGCGATCGAACGGGAGCCCGAACTGCTGATCCACCCGTCGGTCCAGATCGGCGTCGACGTCGCCCGCACCGGCGGGAACCGCACTGTCATAGCATGCCGCATCGGCGCGGAGGTGGTGCGGATCGAGTCCATCGACGGCCGGACGACGACCCAGGAAGTGGTCTGGCGCACGGCGCAAGCTGCCGAGGAGATCTGGCGCATGTCCGGTCGCCCGGTCAAGGTGCTCGTCGATGAGACCGGCATCGGGGCCGGGGTCGCCGACCTCCTCATGCCGATGAGCGATGAGCGGATCGACTACCGCGGGGTGCTGTTCGGCGGACGCGCCGTCGAGTCTGCCCGGTTCGTGAACTGGCGCGCCGAGGGATACTGGTCCCTGCGGGAAAGCCTGCGCCCCGAGAGCGACTGGCCCAAACTAGCCATCACCTGGGATGGGCCGGAAACCGAGCGACTTCGCGCCCAAATCAGCGCGATCCAGTACGAATACCGTGGAAATCGGGTCAAAATCGAGAGCAAGGACGACATGGTCGCCCGGGGGATGCCCAGCCCCGATGAAGCGGACGCCGTCGTCATGGCCGTCGGCCCGGTCCCCAGCCGTGCCCTCGTGGACGACGAGCCTGTCGACATGTACGACCTGTTCGACGACTACCGGCCGTTCCGGGCCGGAGCCGCGGCGCTCCCGATGATGGACGAGCCCCGAAGCATCATGAGCCCGGACGACTAGGCTGCCGGTCGGGGCTCCGCCCCGCGCCCCGCCGAGGGGCGAGGCCCCTCGGAACCCCGTGCGCGGCTCCTCCGGGTGGGGCGCAAGGCCCCACTCGGAGGAGCCCTGGACAGGGAACGGGCAGCGCGACGCTGGCTGACAATCGGGTTGCGGACCCGCGGCCCGAAGGGCCGCCTGCGCACGAGGTGGCGAGGCGTGCGGTGGCGCGTCGTGTGCGCCGCGCGTGCCGAGCCGCTGAGTGCGTAGCGACAGCGCAGCTGGCGCAGGGGCCGTTTGTGTGGTTCAGCGAGTCGCTGCTGCTGCGGGCGAGGCAGGGGGTGCCTGGGCGACTCGGTGCCGCAGCGACTCGCTGCTGCTGCGGACGAGGCAGGGGGCGCCACAGCGACTCGGTGCTGCAGCGACTCCATGCTGTTACGGGCGAGGCAGGGGGCGCCGCAGCGACTCGGTGCTGGCGACGGTAGGGCCGAATGTTGTACTCGCGGGGTCCCCATCGACCTTCGCGCCTCACACTGGCGGGGGTGGCGGTGGCTGGGGGTGCTCCCCTACTATCGCCTCGTGAGGCCTGGATGGGACCCAGGGGCGCCTTGGGCTTGGGGGCGATTTAGCGATTTGGGCCCGCGTCGGGCCCCGCCAAATCTTTGGCCCTTATATACATATATCTGTACCTCCCTGGGGGAATTTAGCTATTTAGCCGTTTAGGATCATGACGCAGAGGACGACGTTTTCACTGTGAGATCTGGCCAAATCGCTAAATAGCTAAATCCATCCCAAGCAAACCCATGTACCGCAAGGGCTAGACCGATTTAGCTTCTCAATGCAGGAGGCTAAATACCTAAATAGGCTACCCAGTGATATGCGCATCCAATCATCTTCTACGTACCATCATGCGTTGAACCGCCCTGTGGCCTTTCTGTTTCTCGCACGCGTATAGGGGGGGTTTTTTTCTGTGGCGCCAGAGGGCGATGTAAGTACGCGGCGGTAGGAGGGGGTGCGCGAAGGGAGTGTGAGCGCACATGCGGCTGCCATGGAGAAGGTGCTCTGGGGCGGAGGACCCGTCCGCCGGGACCGTTGACGGGCGGGAGGGCGCGGTGGACCGGGCTCTGGACCGGATGGACGCGCGGCTGGTGCGCGTCGTGGAGGGGATGGTCGAGCGCCTGGAGGGGGATCTCACGGCGGACTCGAGCTGGCGGCTCATCGCGAGCGGTGGCGGAGACGGCCTCGACCTGGACGGCGATGCGCGGACCCGGATCGCGGAGCGGTGCGTGCGGCTGTGGATCCGCGATGGGACCATCGCCCAGGCGGAGTCGCTGCTCGCGAGCGGCTGCTTCGGGGAGGGGCTGTCCCGCCCTCGGGCGGCGGACGGGCGGGTGCAGAGGGCCATCGACCGGTTCTGGGACGATGAGGACAACCGGCTGGTGCTGACCGATGTGTCGGGCTTGCGGGACACGAACCGGTGCCTGATGCTCGAGGGAGAGCGGTTCTTCACGGTGCACACCAGTCCCGCGGACAGCCAGGTGAAGATCGCGGACATCCCCGCCTCGGAGATCACCGAGGTGATCTGTCATCCCCAGAACCGGCGGAAGCGGCTCCTCTACCGGCGGGAGTGGCGGCCCCGGCAGTACGACTTCGAGGCCGGCCGCTGGGTCGTCGCCCGGGACCCCGAGGTGCGGTACTACCGGGACCTCTCGGCGCCCGACCCACGGATGCCGCAGCCCGAGGATGATCCGGAGGCGCTGGCCCAGGTGCTGGAGGCGCCATCCCTGGAGCCCGATGTGGCGGTCTGCCACGCGGTGACGAACACGATGGGGGTTCGGGGGGTGCCGGAGGCGTACCGGGCGTACGACTGGGCGCACATCCACGCGGGCACTGTCACCGATATGGCGACGATCACGAGGGCGTTCGCGATGCTCGCGTGGCGGAAGAAGGTGCGGACGCGGTCGGTGGATACGGTGCGGTCGGCGGGGCGGTCGTTCCTGTCGCCCCCGCCGGGGCCGGGCGGGGTGTTCGTGGGGAATGAGAACGTGGACCTGGAGCCGATCCGGGTGGGGACGGGCCAGGTGGCGAACCAGTCGGCCACGGGCCGGCACACGTTCCTGGAGTCGATCCGGCCCTTCGGGTTCGGGGAGCACTGGTATGGGGACGCGTCGACGGGGAACCTGGCGATCGGCCGGTCGATGGAGCTGCCGGCGATCTGGCGGATCCGGGAGCGTCAGGGGTTCTTCGAGCGGCTGCTGCGGCGGCTGATCGACTACGCGATCGCGCGTGCGGCGCAGATGCAGGACCTGGTGTACATCCCCCACACGGTGCGGCGGACCTACGACCTGGACTTCCCGCCGGTGCGGCCACGGGATGAGGCGTATCTGGCGGGGCTGCTCGGGGCGCTGGCGGACGCGCGTGACCGGGGGCTGATCGATGGGGACGAGGCGAGCTACCAGGCCCATGTGGCGATCGGGACGGACGACATCGACGAGGCGATGCGTCGGCTGGGGGAGCAGAGGGCTCGGGCGGGGATGGCGACGGACGAGGTGGCGACGGAGGGTGAGGAGTTGGCGGAGGAAGCGGGAGGGCCTACCCAAGCGCTGGGGGAATGAGGCACTGGTGGCGCACTGCGAGGCGCGCCGCACTGCCCGAGTACGTGGCGATTGGAGAGATGCGCCCCTGGCGCGTTTCCGCATCGGTCGGTGTTGGACCATGATGGTTGGGCGCGCTTCGCCCCTGTATCCGCGAAGGGGCGCTAGGGGTCTAGCCGCCCGCCATGTCGGCCACAGGCGGGATAGCGGCGTGGCCGGACTGCACAGTTGGTGTAGCCCATGGGGCTTGACGGACGGAGTGGGAAGGGGATGGCTGGGATGTTCTGCGCGTTCTGTATGTGCCTCGTTATCGCTCAGCAACCTGTGGGGAATGTGACGGGTGCCTACTTCAGTCCTGGGTCAGACCACATAGCGTGTGTCTGGCGCGCGGGCGACGGTCAGAGCGTGGTATCTATCCACGACACAAGCACAGGCGAACAGGTCGGCCTTGTCCCCTTGCGGTCAGGTCTGGAGTGGGTGGGCTGGTGCGACGATGAGAGCTTCGCCTGTCAGGACGCGGCCCGCGGAGTCGACGGTCCTAGGCGCGTGGTGAGATTCGACTCGGCGGGCACGGTGACGGCCGAGCGCGCACTCCCGTTGCCGCCTGCGTCCCGTACTGGGCCCACCACCAGCTTCGAGGCAGCTGGCCAGGACCTGCAGGGGGTCTACTGCACCGCCAGGAGTACGCACACTCTAGAGGCGAGCGACGCCTGGCTACTCCCGGTGGCTGGCAGCGATGGTGAACTGGTCCTCTGCCAGACCGTGGCACGACGAACCCAAGTGGAACTGACGACTATCGGTCTGCGGAGTCTGCCGATCGACGAGGCTAGGCGCCTTTACCTGGAGGCGAGCCGGAAGGCGTCCGCGGCCGGCTGGGCCGAGATGGGTCTGGTAGTCTTTGGCGGACCTGGAGACGGGGCACGTGCGCCGACGGCTCAGGAGGCGGAGGCCGCGTGGCGGAGGGCCTATGACCGAGCATTTGGCGATGCAATGCGCGAAGCCTTCGCCGGCAATCTCCTTTGGGTCCGAACTGATCAGGAGCCGGCACAACGCCGTGTGAGGACTGCGCTGCATCGGTGGTCGTGGAGCATGGGTGCAGACGCGAGTCCGCTTTTATCCCGGCAGGACGTTGGGCTGGTCGAGGCCGTGCACTCATTGCCTGGCGGCGGTAGCTACGCCGCCGATTTCACCGGGGGTGCTGGGGCGGACGCCGGAACGCACGGGGTGGAGGGTCCCCACTGCGTGGTATGGACTGCGCGGGAGGGTGAACCATCCGAAGTCCTGATGGAGCGGAGCAATGCGCACGTCGTCGCTTGGCTGTCGGAATCTGAACTGCTCGTCCGAGAGGGAGGCTGGGATCGCTCGCGTGACGCCACAGCGAAGGTCGTCTCCCTGCGGGCGGGCCAGCGCTCGGGCGCCATCTCCAGTGCCACGCTGTACAGCATGCAGGTTGCACGCATCCTGGCCGAGGGCGGGGCTATCGCATACCCAAACGCGGCCCACGACCTGTGCGTCCTGGTGCCCGGGAATCCCACGCCAACGGTGGTGGCCAGGAATGGCGAGTGGGACAGGATCCTGGACGTTGCCTCGGGCGGCAGCTTGGTGGCGTACATGGGGGCCGACTCTGTGGTCCAGGTGTGGGCGGTCGGCGGGGACCTCACTGAGGTGCTTCCACGGGGCACCCTCCCTGAAGGACCCGGAGCCGAGCCGGGCGGGGACGGGCCAGGTGGCGCAGCAGAGACGGCTGCGCAGACGGTCGCCTCGGAGAGCGCGGCGGCTGGCGCGAACGCAGGAGAGGCGGGGCCGCGCCTTGCCCTGCTGTGCGAGTCCGGAGCGGGGGTCTTCTACTGCGAGTGGCAGCCGACCGCAGGGACGGCGCCGAGCCCCCCCTCGGCCAGCCCCGTGACTGTTGGCGAGCCCGTAGTGTATTGGCAGACGCTGCCGGACGGGGCGGGCGCCATCGCCGTCCTGGGGGCCCCAACGGCGAGCGATGAGCTCGGAGGCATCGGCACCCGCGTGCTTGCTTGCCGCAGTGGGGGCAGCAGCAACGTGATGCAGGTCTCCGCGCCCGGTGTCCTCGATGGCGCGTGCTCGGTCGTCTGCCCCTCGCGGGACGGAAAACGGGCTGTGGTAGTAGTGAAGCAGGGGCGGCGCAGCGACATCGGCATCCTGCCGTTGGATCTCGACGCGATGGCGTTCGGTGCGGGTGCCCAGCACGGTATGCTGGAGCTGGACCTGCTGACGTACATAGACGACGGTGTCGTGATGGACGGGGCCTGGTCGCCTGGTTCGGACGGCATTGCTCTCCTAGTAGTCGCCGCGGGCGACGATGGACGACCGCGGGTAAGCCTAGGAGCTGTCCGCGTTGATGGCGCCTGGGGAGACGGTATCGTGGTGGCCCCGGAACTAGGTCTCATCCTGCTCCCGCGCAACAACCGCGCTTGGTCGCCCAGCGGGGAGCATCTCGTGTTCGGTGGCCGCGAACGCGACGCGCAGGGGCAGGACGGTCTGGCACCGCCCGAGAGCACACGCGCCTACATCTGGGACACGGGGACGCAGGCTACGAAGCCGCTCACGCCCGAGGGGTGGTGGGCGTGGCCTTGCGCCTGGTCACCTGATGGCAGAGAGGTCCTGTGTGCACGGCGCGAGGCTGGTGCTCGCTCTGCCGCCGGGCACGCGGCTGAGGAGACGGAACTCTGGGCAGTGGCCACGGAGAGCGGCGAGGCGCGGCGCATCGCCACGGTGCCCCATGCAGTAGTAGGTGCGGAGTGGTCGCCGGACGGCATGTACATCGCGGCGCTCCAGTACGCCGAGGCGGGCCATGCTCACCTGACACTCGTTGCGCCGGACGGAGCGTTGTCAGACGTGCCTCTGCCAGATGGAATGGCAGTGGTGGACGCGGCTTGGTGCAGGTAAGCACTAGACGAGGTCGACGGCTTCCGTGGCCGGGCGCGAACGCCCAGCGAGGGCGCCGCGGGGGGCCGGGGGCCTGGGACTGGGCCCCCGACACGACTCTAGCAGCGAGGCAGGGACGGGGCTGCGCAGGGCGGCCGTAGGGGGAACAGAGCTGACGCAAGCGGATGCTGCGGTGGCTCTTGCGCCGTCGGTGTCACACTGGGACGGTGAGAACCGTGCAGCTTCCGCCCACGCTGGGCACATGGATGTCGTCTATCACGTGGGTAACGGCATTCCTGCACACGGCTTGTGCCTCACCAAGGCGCAGGGCGCACAGTACGCACCTTACCCATTCGTCGTGCGCGCTGAGGGACGTCCTCACATCGTCATTGCCCCTGTGAGCCTTGCACAGGCAGCCCCAGTGCCGCCTCCATGTGGCGGCAACTACGTTAGGCGGGGCCTCCACGTACCAGAGCTCGACCGGGTTCCCACTGCGAGAGGGTCCGGCAATGAACACGTACGTGCCTCCCTCGCTGCCATCGCGGGCCGCTGCCAGGGCGTCACATACGCCCTCGGCGGCTTCCTCCACGTCAGCGGGAGGCGGTGTAGCTCTGAGGACGCCATCGATTATGTCCTCAACTGCGAGCTGGGTCTTATTGCCGCGGAGTGCCCCCGTCCAAGCGGCGATGAAGCGAGGAGACGCCGACTTGTCCGACTCCGCCCACTTTCGCCTGGAGTCATCAGTGACGTTGTAGTTAGCGTCGGTCTCCCTTGAGTCACACGCGAGGACGGCCCCCTCGGGGCAGACGATGGCTACGACTACAGACACACGGACCACTTCTTTCCAGCAGATGCCCGTCCCGTTCCACGGCCGGCACCGCACACCTCCTCGGGCGAACTGACCGAGGGCGGTGGGGACAGGGTGGTCCCACCCGGACAGCATGCCTCTTTGCGGCGTTTGGCTTCGCGCGGGTTGGACGGGACATTGCGGCGGGCGAGGGGGAGTGGCCTCGCCGCCGGCCCCTCTCCCAGAGGCGAAGGCCGTGGGTGCGCGCCTCTGGTGGTAGTGCCCCTCTCCCTGGCCTCCGGCCATCCCTCCCCCGCGGCGCGTCAGGCTTCGCCTTCGGCTACGCCCTGACAAGCACGCGAGGGAGGGAGTGAGCGAGAGCTTTCGCGGCGATGGCTGGAACGGGTGCGGGGGGGCGGGACGGGCGGGAGGCTGGGCCTGCGGGTGGCGGGGGGTCGCTGAAAAAAAAGTTCGCGAAAAAAGGGCGTGGCTGCACGCATGGGTAGGAGGGTGCGGCCCGAGGGCTAGACCTCGCCCCGGAGCCGGAGGGTGAGGTGAGTGACCATGGCGAGCGCGACGGCGACCGACTCCGCTTCGCACCAGGCTTCCGGCTTCGCTTCGCTGCGGGGGGACGAGCCCCGAGCGCGGGATGGGCAGGTCTGCGAGATCTTCCCTGCCGAGGTGCTCGGCGCGCCGAACGAGGGCGGGCTGCCCCAGGGGGACTTCCGGATCCTCGTCATCGGCCACGGGGCGACCCAGGACGGCCGGCGGTACTACGGACGCCAAGTGCTCGAGCGAGCCGTCACCGACCGGGTGTTCGACGGCGCGCGGATGTTCCTGAACCACGCCGACCCCGTGAGCGATGGGCGCCGAGGCCACCGGGACGTGCGCGACTACTGCGCCACGATCCAGCCCGGGAGTCTCGTGGTGACCGACCGGGGGCTCGAGGGCGTGTGCCACGTCCACTCGCCGCAGCTCCGGGAGATGCTCGCTGACCCCATCGCGCGGGAGCATGTGGGGATCAGCCACGACTCATTCATCCGCTACAGAACGAGGCAGATCGACGGCCGGGAGCTGCAGGCCGTCGAGACGATCACCAAGTGCAACAGCGTGGATTGGGTTCCCTCGGGCAACGCCCGAGGCCGGGTTGTGGAGACAGAGCGGGAGGAGCTGGACATGGATCTCGAGGCGATTGGGAGCGCGGTAGCCGAGGCGTTGCGGGAGGCCCTACCCGAGGCGGTGGAGGCGGCGGTGTCGGGCCGGCTGCCCGCCGCCGTGGATGACGCGGTGGAGCGGCGGGTGCGAGAGGCCGTGACGGCCGCGGAGACCTCCTTCGCGGAGAAGCTCGCCCAGGCCGTGGAGGGCGCGGTGGAACAGCGGGTCTCGGAAGCGGTGCCGGAGTTCGTGGACAAGGTCCGCGAGGTGCTCGCGGGGCCGAAGGAGGGCGACGCTCCGGGCGAGTCCCCGGCGGAGGAGGCGGCGACGGTGGAGGTGCGAGAGTCCGATCTCACCCCTGAGATCGAGGAGCTAAAGCGGCAGAACCGGCAGCTGCGTGAGGAGCTCGACGCCGAGAAGCGGGAGCGGCTCGTACGGGAGACCGAGCGGCAGCTCGCCCGCATCGTGGAGAGCGCGGACGGGCTGACCCGGGCCGGCCGGATGCGCGTCATGGAGCGGTTCGCGGGACAGTGCCTCCCGCCCGAGGAGCTGGAAGAGAAGGCGGCGGAGGCGCTGGATGAGGAGCGCGCTCACGAGGCGGAGGTTCTCCGGGAGCGCGGGGTGCGGACCCGAGTCTCCGGCGCGGGCGCGTCGGGCGAAGGCTCGAGCGAGCAGCGCTCGCGCGAATCGTACGACCGGTCGCTCGAGGAGTTCTGGCAGCGCCAAGGCTTCGCTGCCGACCAGATCGACCGGATGAAGGGGGTCAAGTGACATGGCGATCGTGAGGATTGCCGGCGATGGCGTGACCCTGGGTTACAGCCACTCGCCCAGCGTGATCATGCTCACGGGCGCTGGCCTGTCGGCGGTGACGTCGGGCGACGTGATCCGGGGCGACGATGTCGCCTTCGGGACCGATCTGGCGGGCGTGGCGCTCGCGGACTACCGGGATTCGGTGACGCCGCTCCCCGTGCTCATCGACGGGGTCGTGAAGCTCGCCGTGACGGCGAAGTCGGGCGCGGGCGTCAACGGCGCGGTGCATGTGGGCGACTACGTGTACGTGAACTCGGGGGACAGCCGGGTGGACCTTGGGCCCGGGACCCTCGCCCTCGGCCGGGCGCTGGAGCCGATTACCTCGGGCGAGGAAGCGACGATCAACGTTCAGGTGCGGCCGCATCTGACCACCGAGGTCGGGAGCGACACGACCTACATGACCCTGAGCCTGCCCGTGCCGGCGCTGTCGGCCATCACGGCGGACTCAGTCGTTCTCATGAACGGGTGGACGCCTGGGTTCGCAGGCACGGTGGAGAGCCTAGCCTTCGTGACGGGGACCACCCCGGCGAGCACGGCGGGGAAGGACATCGACCTGTCGATCCTGATCGGCGCCACGCCGACGACGGGCGGCGTGCTGACGCTGCTCACGGCGGACATCAACGCGATCGGCAAGGTGAAGGCGGCGAGCGCGATCACGGCGGCCAACGCCTTCGATGATGACGACACGCTGAGCATCAAGTGCAGCGAGTGCACGGCGGCGTTCGTGGAGGGCAACGGCACGCTGTTGCTGACGCTGGCGTGCGCTCATGACCATGACTAGTGCGTCTGCCGAGAGCTTCCTCGGGCAGGACGCAGGGCTCCGCCCCGCGACCCCGCCGAGGGGTTGCCCCCTCGGAACCCCATGCGAGGGTTCTCCGCGATGGGCCGAGGGACCGGGACGCTGAGGACTTGAGGAGGGACTGGGATGGCAGCAGCCATTGAGGACGTCGGGCGAGGCGGGGTGCGGCTCGCGCCCGAGATCACGGACCACGGGGAGCGGATCGTGTCGCTCCGCCGGGTGGTGGAAGGCGTGCGCTCATCGCGCACGCGAGAGGCGTACGGCCCGGACGATTGGGTCCACATGGCGGACACCATCGACCGGACGATGCGGTTGGCGTACCTGCAGTCGGAGTTCCCCACCTCCTACGAGGTGCTGGGTCACCGAGAGGACTCCCGCTCCTTCGAGGACGGGAAGAGCTACGAGATTTACGGGGTGCGGCTCGCGCCCGAGGTGGCACGGGGGGCGGACTACCCCTCGAACAGCCCCAAGGACCGCTCCTACACGAAGACCCTGAAGAAGTTCGGGTGGACGTGGCCATTGCCGTGGGAGAGCTGGGTCCGAGACCAGGGCGACCTGCGGCTGCTCGCGAGCTGGCCTCGGGACTGGGGGCTCTCGGCGCGGTACTCGATGGAGTATCGGTTCACGAGCCTCTGGGCGGGCAACACGACCTACTTCAGCGCCGGGAACGGCAACTACGTCGAGGGGGCGGGCACGGCGCTCAGCGAGACGTCGCTGAAGGCGGCGATCGCCAAGGTGCGGAGTGGGCAGCGGGACGCCGCGGGGAACGAGGTCCCGTACTACGGGCCCCTGTACCTGGTCGTCCCGCCCAGCCTGGAGTTCACGGCGCGGGAGCTGGTCGAGTCGCCCGTCTACGTGGGCGGCAGCTCGAAGATGCCGGCGAGGAACTCGATGCAGGGCTCGGCCAAGGTGGTCCTCAACCCGCTCCTGCCCATCATCGACACGACCCAGGGGGAGACCGCGTGGTATCTCTGGACGGACCCGAACTGGGACCGCCCCGCGGTGCGGTACGGGTTCCTGCTGGGATCGGAGACGCCGGAGATCTTCGTGCGGGAGGCGGACGCGCGGTCGCTGCTCGGCGGGGGCTCGGACGTGTTCCGGGGGGCGCTGTCGAACGACAGCATCGAGTTCAAGCTGCGGTTCACCTTCGGGTGCGACCTGTGGGACGTGAACGGCGCGTACATGAGCAAGGGCGCGGCGTAAGGCCCTCACCCCCGGCCCCTCTCCCAGAGAGGGCGAGGGGGGAAAGGCGGTGGGTGGCGGGTGGTGTGTGGTGAGTGACGAGTGGCGATTGGCGAGTGGCGAAGCAAGTGCCCCCCTCCCTGGCCGCTGGCCATCCCTCCCCCGCGGCTACGCACGCGAGAGAGGGACGTATCCAGGAACGGGGAGCGGGTTGGCGGGAAGGCGTGGTGAGCGTTTGGTTTGACTGCCCCCCTCCCTGGCCGCTGGCCATCCCTCCCCCGCGGCTACGCACGCGAGGGAGGGAGTGAGCAAGGCAGGGCGGTGTCGGTGAGACAGGCGGGCTGAGCGTGAACCTTCGGGCCGGATAGGGTCCCACCGGCCTGACGGCCGGTCCCCCCTATTCGGCCCCTCCGAAAGGCTTCACGCGAGGGAGGGAGAGAGAACGGGCAAGGGTGCGGTGAGTCGGGAGATTCCGGTGGGCAAGGGCAAGGTGCCCCCCTCCCTGGCCGCTGGCCATCCCTCCCCCGCGGCTTCGCACGCGAGAGAGGGAGAGAGCGGGGCAGGATGGTGTCGGTGAGACAGGCGGGCTGAGCGTAAACCTTCGGGCCGGATAGGGTCCCACCGGCCTGACGGCCGGTCCCCCCTATTCGGCCCCTCCGAAAGGCTTCACGCGAGAGAGGGAGTGAGCGGGGCAGGATGGTGTCGGTGAGACAGGCGGGCTGAGCGTGAACCTTCGGGCCGGATAGGGTCCCACCGGCCTGACGGCCGGTCCCCCCTATTCGGCCCCTCCGCAAGGCTTCACGCGAGGGAGGGACGTGAGCGGGGCAGGATGGTGTCGGTGAGACAGGCGGGCTGAGCGTCAACCTTCGGGCCGGATAGGGTCCCACCGGCCTGACGGCCGGTCCCCCCTATTCGGCCCCTCCGAAAGGCTTCACGCGAGGGACGGGAGCCGGGAAAGGGCGGGTTGGGCGGGACATTCCGGTGAGCGGTGCGGGAAAGGGTGAGGTAGATGCCGAGTGTGAGTGCGGTCACGTATGGTGCTAGTGCCGTTGCGGGCGCCGGCTCGGGCTCTTCGGGGCAACTCGGCGTCGTCTCCTCGAGCGGGAACCAACTCGCGGTGGCGGCGACGGACCAGTACGTCTACCAGTCCTTCGTGCTGGAGGGCTTGGCCTCGGGCGTCGAGGTCCCCCTGGCGGGGCTGGATAGCGTCTCGTTCGTCATCATCAAGGCTTCGGCTGCGGTTACGCTCCAGGTGGACGACAGCGGCACGGGCGAAGTCCGTGGCGTGAACCCCGTCTACCTGGAGCGGTTCCCGACAAACGCGACGGCGCTCTACCTGAGCAACGACGGCGTGGACGACGTGAATGTGGACGTGATGATGGTCGGGCCGATCCCCGTCATCCCGTAGGGAGGCGC
>Ga0123332_1003018_pt1 | contig 15609 bp, 9 predicted proteins | sample BioC12SIPDNA_4_FD_89958 | JGI IMG/M metagenome (GOLD analysis project Ga0123332, IMG submission 89958) | Anaerobic biogas reactor microbial communites from Washington, USA - Biogas_R2_A C12 SIP DNA | ecosystem: Engineered > Bioreactor > Anaerobic > Unclassified | place: Washington, USA...
AGGGCGCCGCGCGCGAAGTGCTGAAGGTCGGCGAGCAGCCGGAACCGCGACCGGCGCCGGGCGAGGTCCGCGTGCGGGTCAGGGTGTCGGCGGTCAATCCGTCGGACACGAAGAGCCGAAGCGGCCTGCGCGTCAAGGAGATGCCGTTCCCTCTGGTCATTCCGCACCAGGACGGCGCCGGCGAGATCGACGCGGTCGGCGAGGGCGTCGACCCCGGCCGGATCGGCGAACGCGTCTGGGTCTACGAGGCGAACCTCGGCCGCCCTTTCGGCACGGCCGCCCAGTACACGACGGTGCCCGCCCACAAGGCGGTCTGGCTGCCGGACGACGTCGGCTTCGACGCCGGAGCCTGCCTGGGAATTCCCGTCATGACCGCGTATCGATGCGTCCATGCCGACGGCTCGGTCAGCGGCCGCACGGTCCTGGTCCAGGGCGGTGCGGGTGCGGTCGGCTATTACGCCGTGCAGATCGCGCGGCTGGGCGGCGCCGCGCGCGTGATCGCGACGGTCAGCCGCGACGAACAGGCGGCCCGCGCGCTCGAGGCCGGCGCCGACGCGGTCGTCAACCGCAAGACCGAGAACGTCGTCGAGCGCATACGCGAGATGTGCGGCGCCGAGGCACCGATCGATCGGGTCATCGAGGTCGCGTTCGGCGCCAACCTCGCCGACGACATCGCGCTGCTGAAACCGGGCGGCGTCATCGCGACCTACGCATCCGACGCCGTGCCCGAGCCGACGCTGCCGTTCTGGTCGATGCTGGCGAAGGACCTGTGCGTGCGCTTCGTGCTCGTCTACGCGATGTCCGAGCAGGCGCACGACGACGCCGTGCGCTGGATCACCGATGCACTGGTCGCAGGCCGCCTGCGCCACCAGGTGTTCCGGACTTTCCCGCTCGACGAGATCGCGGCCGCACACGAGGCCACCGAGTCGATGTCGAACGTCGGCAAGGTGCTGGTCGGCATCGACTGAGCTCAGATCATCGCGTGCAGGCCGCCGAGCAGCCCGCCGAGCAGCGCGAATACGATCGATCCAATGACGGACAGGATCACGAAGGCCGGAATCGAGGCGATCGCCGCCTTCACCATGAAGATCACCATCGACCAGAACGGCATCCTGATGTCGACGATGGTGACCCGGTCGTTGTCGCGTGCGTCCATGGCGGCTCCAGGCTGACGTCGATCGCCTGCGCCTCGGCGGCGCAGTCGGTTCGGGAACGAAGAGAGGACAGCCCGATGATGGCACGAGTCGCGCCGCGCGGCGCCCCGTAGTCCAGCCCGGGGCGCGCGCCAGCGCGCTCAGGCGAAGGCCGGCCGCAGCCCACCGGAGCGATGCGCGCGGTGCAGCAGCCAGACGACGATGACCACGTTCAGCAGGTTCCACGCGATGCCGTTGACGAAGGCAGCGTCGTAGGAGCCGGTCAGGTCGAAGATGAAGCCGGACAGCCAGCCGCCGAGCGCCATGCCGAGAAGCGTGGCCGTGATCACCGCGCCGATCCTTTCGCCGGCCTGCGCCGGCGAGAAGTGTTCGCGCACGATGATCGCGTACGAGGGCACGATCCCACCCTGGAACAAGCCGAAAAGCGCCGAGATCACGTAGAGCGACGCAAGCGAATCGAAAGGCAGGAACAGCAGCAGCGCAATCCCCTGCATGATCGAGCCGAGCAGCAGCGTGCGCAGGCCGCCGATCCGGTCGCAGATCATCCCCGAGACCAGGCGGCTGACGATTCCGAAGCCGAGCATCAGCGACAGCATCTGCGCGCCGCGCGCCGGCCCGTAGCCGAGGTCGGCGCAATAGGCCACGATGTGGACCTGCGGCATCGACATCGCGACACAGCAGGCGACCCCGGCGATGCAGAGCAGGCTCTGCAGGCCGGCCGGCGACAGCCCGAGCGGACGCTCGCTGTCCGCCAGCGCAGCGGCGGTCGATGCCGCGGTCGCGGCCGAAGCGGCCGAAGCGGCCGAAGCCGCCGTTGCGCCTGACGCCGCCGTTGTAGCCGGGACCGCCGTTGCAGTTGCTGCCGGCGCCGGGCCGTCGACGGAGAGCGAAGTCGCCCCGGGCCGCGGCCTGCGCATCAGTTGCGCGAGCGGCAACATCGTGGCCAGGCAGAAGAGGCCGATCCCGACGTAGGTTGCCCGCCAGCCCGACGAATCGACGAAGTGCTGGACGATCGGCGGCCAGACCGTGCCGGCGAGATAGTTTCCGCTGGCGCAGATCGCGACGGCGATGCCGCGACGGCGCAGGAACCAGAACGAGGTTTCGGTGATCAGCGGCGAGAACATCGCGCCGCTGCCGAACAGCCCGATCAGCAGCCCCTGCGCGAGCGTGAAGGTCAGCAGGTTCGGCGAGATGGCGGCAGCCGCGAAACCGAGCGCCAGCGTCACGGCACCGATCCGCAGCGGCAGCACGATGCCATGGCGGTCCGACAGTCGCCCCATCAGCACGCCGCCGATTCCGAAACCGATCATCGTCATCGTGTAGGGAAGCGAAGCCTGCCCGCGTGCGATGCCGAATTCGGCCTGCACGGCCGGCAGCACGACGACGACGACGTACATCCCGCATCCGCCGATCGTCATCAGGACCAGCGTGACCGCCAGCCGGAACCAGGCGTAACGGGAATCGACTTCGGCAAGCATCGGGAAGGTCTCCGGGCGAACCCGGCCAATCGAGGCGACCGGGCGGTCCCGGAGCTTCGGTTTCCGGGCAGCCCCGCGAGTCTAGCCCGGCCCTGCCCGGCGAGACGACCGTCGGCGGCGCTCCGGGTTCCGAAAGCTCGGCGCGGCCGCGGTGCATGCCGGAGGCGATCGCGATCGCTGCGCTGGCGTGGCCCGGCTTCAGACGCCGTAGGCCAACCCCATCAGCCGAAACAGCTGAACCTTCCTGCTGCAGCCGGTTTTCGAGTAGATCGACGCCAGATGGTCCTTCAGCGTGTTGCTGCTGATGCCGAGCATGGCTGCCGCATCGCGGGTCAGGTCCGCGCCTGAGAGGGCTTCGAGGGCACGGCCTTCGGCCGGGCTGAGCGCGAATGCCTCGCTCAACCAGCCGCCCTCGTTTTCCGGGAACCGGCCGCCATCGAGCGCAAGCAGGTAGGCGACCCGTACGCCGTCGGCTTCGGGCATCAGCTTCAGCACCAGCCGCATCTGCGTGTCGAGCAGGATGCCGACCGTTTCGCTGCGGCGCGTGCGCAGCGCCGTGGCGAGCCGCGCAGCGGCCCGGCTCGAAGCGCAGACGAGCCTGAGCGGGGCCTGCCCGCCGCCGCCGAGCGCGACGCCGCGATGGCAGGCGAGCAGTCGCCTGGTGGCGCGATTGCAGTACAGGACTTCGCCGTCTGTGGCAAAGACGAGCAAGGCCTCGTTCAGGCTGTCGAGCACGGCTTCCGCGCGGAACTGCCCGGAGCCGGCTGCATTGTCCGGCGTGGGCTCCGGCCATGCGGGGTTCGGCTCGACAGGCTCCGGGGCAGCGGTCGACCCCTTGCCGCGCAGCCAGTCGGCTTCGGCGCCCCGGGCGCCTGCACCATCGAGGGCCATGCGCGTCGGCAGGACCGCCGGCCCGTCGGACTTCGCACCATGCGACGCGCAGGCCAGGCCCGCCCGAGCGGAAACCTGCGCTTGCTTCAAGCTGTAGAGATGGCGCCGCTCGAAATTCTGACGGCGTTCGACGGTCTGATCCATTTCGCCCCCCATGCTGTCCCGGTTCGGCCCGGCGTTCTTCTTGATCGCCTCGTTCGACAGGCCGCCGGCGACGCTGCTACCCCAGGCAGAGTCTGCGATGGGCGGCACGTCGCCGGAATCCGCCGGATGGACAGGTCGAGGGCCAGTGCGCGAACATCGGCCAGCCCTTTCGGACAGGCCGATCGGGCTGTTCCACCGTGGCGCCCAACCAGCTATGTTCGTGACATCCGAGCCGGGCATGGAGCGCCGGAGTGTCCGCGATGCGCCTGCTATTGATCGATGACCACGCCCTGTTCAGGCACGGGCTCAAGTTCCTGCTGACCGACCTCGACGCCGCGATCGAATTCATCGAAGCCGATGGCACCGACGACCTGCCGCCTTGCGGCGACGACGCCCCTCCGATCGACCTGGCGCTGCTCGACCTGCACCTGCAGGGCACCAGCGGCACGGCTGCGCTCGCGGAACTGCGCCGCCGGCTTCCGGATACCACGATCGTCGTCATGACCGGCGACGACGATCCCGCGCTGGTGCGCGATTGCATCGACGCCGGCGCCGCCGGATTCATCCCGAAATCGTCGACCCCGCCGGTCATGATCTCGGCGCTCAGGCTCGTCCTTGCCGGCGGCACCTACCTGCCTCCACACACGCTCGAGGCCGGTGCCCGGCCGGCGCCGTCCGCCACCCGGACCGCGTCGTGGGCAAGCGATCCGGTCGCGGCGGCTTCGGCGTCGGCAGGCCCGATCGAACGCGAAGCGAAGGATCTCGCCGTCGGGGCGGCGAGCCGCCTCAGCGCGCGCCAGCTCGAGGTGCTGTTGCTGGCCATCCGCGGGCGCTCGAACAAGATGATCGCGCGCGAGCTCGACCTGTCCGAAGGCACGATCAAGCAGCACCTGTCGGCCGCGTTCCGCACGCTCGGCGTTGCGAACCGCACCGAGGCGGTGTTCGCCGCCGCCGAGCTGGGCCTGCGGATTCCGCGCTGAGACCTCGGACGCTCCGGTGAAGATCGCGAGTTCGCCTCCGGCCAGCGGCACCCTCGAAGGCGAGCTGCTGAACCAGCTGGCCGGACAGAGCCGGCAGATCCCGTTCGCCGTATTCGCGGCCAGCCTGATGATCGCCGCGTTCGCGTGGGGCCACGTCCCCCCGGTGGCCATCGTCGCCTGGCTCGCCATTGTCGTGGTCGTCGTGATGCTGCGGCGGCGCGTGCTCGAACGGCTGCCCCGCCTCGACCGGCCCGACGAGCGCGGCCGGCTGCGAATCGCGGTTGCGGTCACGCTGGCCAACGGCGTCGCGCAAGGCCTGTCGCTGTTCGCCTTTCCGCTGCTTCCGGAACTCGAACGCAGCCTGCACACGCTCGTGCTGCTCGGCCTGTGCGCCGGTTCCGTCGCCACCACGGCCGGCTACCGCCCGCTGTTCGTCGCCTACCTGCTGCCCACTGCCGGTGCGCTGACGCTCGCCTGGGCCGTTCTCCCGTCGCTGGTCGGCGCGAGCTGGCTCGAAGCCGCGATGTCGGGCCTGATCCTGATGTTCTGCCTGGTCCTGCTCGGCCTGGCACGCGATGCCTGGGCCGCGTTCAGCGAATCGTTCGCGATCCGGCTCGAGCAGGTGGCGCTGAACCGGCAGTTGCGCGAAGCGCTCGACGACGCCGAAGCGGCCAGCCGCGCGAAGACCCGATTCCTCGCCTCGGCGAGCCACGACCTGCGCCAGCCTCTGCACACGCTTTCGCTTTTCGGCGCGGCCCTCGAGATGAGGCCGCTGGACGAGCGCAGCCACGAGATCGCGCGCAGCATGAACGAAGCGCTGCAGCACCTGAGCTCCGAACTCGACGCGTTGCTCGACGTCTCGAAGCTCGATGCCGGGGTCGTGCGGGTCACGCCGGCGAACATCGACATCGGGCACCTGCTCGAGCGGATCGCTGCACCGTATGCGGAAACGATCGAGCGCACGGCGGGCGTCTCGCTGTCGGTCGACTGCCAGACCGGGCTCGTCGTACGGAGCGACCGCTCGCTTCTCGAGCGGGTCCTGCGCAACCTGATCGACAACGCCGTCAAGTACACGGAAAAGGGTTCGATCCTCGTCGAGGCCCGCAGGCGCAACGGCGCGATCCACGTGGTGATCGCCGACACCGGCGTCGGCATCCCCGATGCGGAACAGGCGCGGATCTTCGAAGAGTTCTATCAGATCGGCAACCGCGAGCGCGATCGCCGCAAGGGCCTGGGGCTGGGACTGTCGATCGTTCGCCGGCTGACCGAACTGCTCGACATCGAGATGTCGCTTGATTCGGCAGCAGGCCGGGGCAGCCGGTTCACGCTGAAGGTCGCCGCTGCCGAGCCGTCGCAGGAGACGCCGGTCCAGGCGGTCGAACCCGAAGCCCGGTGCATGGCGCTCGACGTACTGGTCATCGACGACGAGCCCAGCATTCGGCTCGGCATGAGAACGCTGCTCGAAGGGCTCGGATGCCGCGTCGAACTCGCCGCGAGTACCGAAGACGCGCTCGCCGCCGTCGCCGAACGCCCCCCCGATCTCGTGCTCGCCGACCTGCGCCTGCAGGACGAAGACGACGGCATCAGCGCGATCCAGGCGATCCGCCTGGTCCACCCCGGCACGCCCGCGATTCTGGTCAGCGGCGACACCGCCCCCGACCGATTGCGCGAAGCCGACGCAGCCGGCATTCCGATGCTGCACAAACCGGTTCCGGTCGATCAGCTCAGGCAGGCGATCATTCAGACGATGGAAGAAGGCGCAGTGCCGGGAAAAGAGCACGCGCCAGGCCAATGGGGGGGAGATGTACCGATCGCAAGGGGGGCGTGCGCGGCCGGACGCTGAATCGAAGGAAATCAGGCTCAGCACCGGTTTCGAAGAACTTCGCGCCGAGCTGGCGCGCAACGGGACCGGAAATTGCGGGGAACCGCACGACTTCGATCTCGTCATCGTCGGCAGCGGTTACGGCGGCGCGGTGGCCGCGCGAACCTTCGCGGGCCGCATGGTCGACGGCAGACCTGCCCGCATCTGCGTGCTCGAACGAGGCCGCAGCTATCAACCTGCCGACTTCCCGGCCCAAGCCGCGATGCTGCCGGGCCACGTGCGCTTCGACACGGCAGCCGGGAGATCGCCACGAGGCGAGCGGGAAGGCCTGTTCGACCTGAGGATCGGTCCCGACGTCTGCACGCTCGTCGCCAACGGGCTGGGCGGCGGCTCGCTGATCAACGCGGGCGTCATGCTCGAGCCGAGCGACGAGGTGCTGGCAAGCGAGGACTGGCCTCCCGCGATCCGGGATGGCGACCTGCGGCACTTTCTCCGTCGGGCTCATGTCCTGCTCGACGGGCCGCGCAAGCCGCCGGGCACCAAGCGGAAGGACGCCGATAGGTCGGGCGCCAGTGCGTCGGGCGCCGGTGCGCCGGGTGCCGGAGCGCAGGAAGCGAACGCGCCGGGCGCCGACGCGTCGGGTGCCGATGCGCCGGGCGCCGACGCCCTGCCGCCGGCCGGCGCCAAGTTGCAGTGTCTCGCGCAAGGCTTCGGACGGGGCTGCTTCTCGTCGCCTCCGCTGAGCATCGCGCTCGATCGCGACCAGGAGACCGAAGCCGGCGTGATGCTGAAAAAGTGTCTCCGCTGCAGCGACTGCATGACCGGATGCCGTCACGGCTCGAAGCGGTCGCTCGACACGAGCCTGCTCGCCGCTGCCGCGCTCCGCGGTGCCAGGATCTACTCCGGCGCGACCGTGCTGCGGCTTTCGAGGCAGACACCCGGCCCCGGATGGTTGCTCGAGGTCGTGCATACCGATGCCCGGCTGCGCAAGCGTCAGGGCGAACCGCTCCGGCTGTCCGCGCGACGAGTCGTGCTGGCGGCCGGAAGCTTCGGATCGACCGAGATCCTGCTGCGCTCCCGCGCCCCGAAGCAGCTACAGTTGTCCGAGATGCTCGGCCGGGGCTTCTCGACCAACGGCGACATGATCGCGGTTGCCTGGGGGCTGCAGGCGGCCGCCGACGCGGGCGCCGGCGCCGGGGCCAAGGCTTCCGCCGGTGCCCGCGGCGACGGCGCCGGCAACGCCTCCGCCACCGGCGCCGACCCCGGCAACGGCACCGACACCGACACCGACACCGCCGTCGGACCGACGATCTCGGCGATGCTCGACCTGCGCAAATTGGACATCCGGGACAGTCGCGACGCGAGCCACGCCGGCCTCGTCGTCCAGTCCCTCGTGATTCCGGCTTCGCTTCGTCGCCTGTACGAGGAGGTCGTGACGACGACACATGCACTGAACACCCTCGATCGCGCCGATCCGACCGTGCATGCGTGCAGCGACCGCATCGATCCGTGCGCGGTCAGCGCCGAAGCGATCGAGCGCACGCTGGCCGTGGCGATGATGGGCGACGACGGCGCAGCCGGCCGGCTCGAACTCCGCGAAGCCAGCGAAGGCGATGCGGCGATCGACGTGCGCTGGCCCGAGCTGCGCGAGCACCCGCTGTTTCGTCGGCAGCTTGCGCTGCTCGACGAACTGCTCGCCCGCTCCGTCGGCGGAGACCGTAGCGATGGAGGCGCAGATGCAGGTGCCGTCGATCCGGGCCCCGATGAGGGCTCGCATCGAGATGCGATCGCGCTGCCCAATCCCTTGTGGAGTCCGCTCCGCGAGCCGATTGCCTCGATGTTCGGCGCCGACAAGGGCCCGCTGGTGACCGTCCATCCGCTCGGCGGTTGCCGGATGGGCAAGGACCGCTGCCACGGAGTCGTCGATCACCTCGGTCGGGTATTCGATGGCCTCGATGCGGATCCTGAAGGCGTCCACGACGGCCTGGTCGTCCTCGACGGTGCGATCGTGCCTCGCGCGCTGGGGATCAATCCGGCGCTGACGATTGCTGCGCTCGCCCTGCGAGCCAGCGAGACGCTGGCCTCCGTCTGGGGCTTCGGCGAACAGGCGCCTGCGCAGGCAGGTCGTTTCCGCCGGGAACTGGCCGACTCGCCCCGCGATTCGACCGGCGATCGGAACCGCGATTCGACCGCGAGCCCCCCGCCGGCCGAAACCCGGATCGAGTTGCGCGAACGGATGAGCGGCCTGCTGCGACTGGGCAGCCGCGACGGCGGCACGCGCCAGTACCGGGTCGAGCTGACGCTGAGCGCGGGAGGCGCAACGCTGCGCCAGCTCGCCGACCCGATAGGCCTGCCTCTGACGATCGCGCCGCAAACCGAGCCCGGCGACCCGGGCGGGCTGCTTCGTGTCTTCGCGATCGACGACTGGGAACGGATCGAGCATCCGCTCCGTGCCGCAGATCTCGGCCGTGGCGACGACGACATCGAGGCCCGCCTCGAGGAAGCGGCCCTCGTTTCGGTTCCCGTCAGCGGAGAGATCCGCCTGCTCGAGCGCGAGGCCTCGACACCCGGGCAGCGCCGCTGGCGCGCCCTGCGGGCCTGGCTGTGCAACCGCGGAACGCGAGACATGGTCCAGAACCCCGGTCAAATTTTCTCGGCGGTCAGCCGGGTCCTGGCCGCGCTGCGCATTGCCACGCGGGCAGGCGAAGCGCGCGTCATCGACTACGAACTGAAACTCGGCGAGCCCAGGAAGCTCGCCCGAACGCCGGCGGCGCCTGCTCCGGCGCCCTTCGCAACGGGTGCTTCGATTCGCGGCAGCAAGCGGCTCACGTACGCGATCCACGGCAATCCATGGCGACAACTGAGCGAGCTCGAGATCGGGGCTTTCCCTGCGCTGCTGCACGAGCCGCGCAGATCGGCAGGACACCGGCTCCGCATGTGCGACGACCGGCAAGCCTCGTCCGAAACGTCTGTGCTCGAGCTCGACACCGCCTATCTGGCGCGCGTGCAGACGCCGCTGCTGCGCCTGGTCGCCCAGCCGGACCAGCCGAGCGCACTGATCGACCTCGGCTCGGTGGCGCTGTACTGGTTCAGGTTACTGCTGAGCATCCACCTTTGGAGCTTCCGCGCCCCGGACCCGCGCCTGCCGGGAGAACCGCAGCGACTGCCGGGAACGCTGCCGGGGCTTCCGAGACCTTCGATCCACTCGATTCGCGTCGGCACGGCGCCCGACGGCGAACCGGTCGTGGTGCGGCTCACGCGATACCCGTCACCCGAACGGCGTAGCTGCACGCAGCCGCCGGTGGTACTGATCCACGGCTACAGCACCAGCGGTACCTGCTTCGCGCATCCGCAGGTCTACCCGAACCTCGCGAGCTGGCTCTGGCATCGCGGACGCGACGTCTGGATCGTCGACCTGCGGACCAGCAGCGGCCTGCCCACGGCGACGCTGCCATGGCGCTTCGAGGATCCGGCGCTGGTCGACCTGCCCGAAGCCTTCGCCTGGATTCGCGACCGGATCCGCAGCGAACGAGGCCGCGACGAGAAACTCGACGTCGTCGCCCACTGCATGGGAGCCGTCATGTTCTCGATGGCCGTGCTCAGGCCCCCGCCCGACCCGGAGAAAGACGCGCACGAGGACATCGACGCACCGCCGTGCAGCGCGCGACTGGCCCGGATCCGCCGGGAACTGCCCGACTGGATCGGCCGCGTCGTGCTGTCGCAGGCCGGGCCGGTGCTGGCCTTCGATCGCGCCAACGTCTTCCGCGCCTACGCGATGCGCTGGCTGCGCCATTTCCTTCCGCTGACCGACTATCGCTTCCGGGTCGATCCACCGGTCTCGCAACTCGACCGGCTGATCGACCGCGCGCTCGCCACGCTGCCCTACCCGGAGCACGAGTTCAGACTCGAAAACCCGCTGTTCCGGTCGGCACCGTTCGTCGCTACCCGGCACCGGATGGATGCGCTGTACGGCCGCGACTTCGAGCTGCTCAACATGGCGCCCGAAGTGCTCGATCGCATCGACGACCTGTTCGGCCCGCTCAGCATCGCAACGGTTTCGCAGACGCTGCATTTCGCCCGCCACAAGACGATCACCGACCGTGCCGGACGGGCGGTCTACGCGAGCACGGCGAACATCGTCGGGCGCTGGAAGTTCCCGACGCTGTACCTGCACAGCGCGCGCAGCGGCCTGTTCGATCGCTCGACTGCCGCGCTGCTCGAAGCCCGCTTCGCCGTCGGCAGCGCGCCCTTCGTGACCCGCTCGCTCGAAGAACTGGGACACCAGGATTCGCTGATCGGCCGAAAGGCCGATCGGATGTTCGCAGCGATCTTCGAATGGCTCGGTGGAACCGACACACCCGATGTCGGAGCCAACGTTCGCAATGGCGGAAGCGACGATCGTGACGCCAGCGCCGGCACGAGCGCCACGCCGCAAGCCGCACCGGGCGGCGCGGGCTCTCCGGCGGTCGGGCTCTCGGTGCGCCCCCCGTCGTTCGGGCCGGTCGTCTGCGCGCGGCCGACGCCCGACGACGAACTCGAGATCCGCTTCGGCACCGAGCCGGCTTTCGGCCCGCCAGGGCAATTGATACTCGTGCCCGTATCCCGGCTGCCCGACGGCGGCCTCCGACGCCACGGGGAACTCGTCCGGCTCCCGCTGGAAGACTGCGGCGACGACTGGTGGCGCACGACGCTGGCGCTGGCACCATTGCGCAGGAAGGTCGACGCGGTGCTTGTCCTGATCGTTCGCGGGCATCCGGCCTTGACGGCAAACCGGAACTCGTCACTGCCATGTTCCGGCGGACTCGGGGCAGCGATCGCAGCGGCGGTCGATGTCGAACTGCGCGAAGCGGCGGCCGCGCTCGAGCCGGGCCTGCTGGCGCTCGACGATCACCGCGCGTTCGATGACGGGCGGCCGCAGGCAACGGGCTTCCTGGTCGGGAGCTGCCAGTATCCCGCCGGGATGATCGACGGCCACATTGCCGAGGCCTCGTTCCGCCGGATGCTGGCACTGCTCGACGCGACCGGATCGGCCGCGCCTCGCACGCTGCTGCTGCTGGGCGACACGATCTACGCCGATGCGACGGCCGGCCTGTTCGACCCCGTTCACGTCGACGAGCGGCTGTCGGCGCGCTACCGCGCACTGCTCGCGATTCCGCCCTTGCGCAGGATCCTGAGACGGCTGCGCGTGCTCGCGATGCCCGACGATCACGAGATCTTCGACAACTGGGAACCGACGGCCGCGCCGCCGAGGTCCGGGACCGTCGAAGACTCGGAGGCCGCCAGGGCGCTCGTGCAATCGCGCGCGGCATTTCTCGCCGTCTTCGGCGGGGGCGATCGCCGCAGCAGCGCCGATTCGCCGCTGTGGTTCGCGACCCGGGTCGACGGCCATCCGATGTTCCTGCTCGACACGCGCACCGCGCGCAGCCATCGCCACCCGGCGAGGATCGGCGAGGCAACGATCATCGACGACCGCCAGGCCTGCTGTCTCGAACGGTGGCTGCTCGCGCATCGCGAGCACGACGGTCCGTGCTTCATCGCTTCTCCGTCGATGCCGCTGCCGCGCCGGCGCCTGCCACCGGGCGCGCCCCCGCCCGACGAAGTCCCGCCGGACGCTTTTCCGGCCGACGTGCTGCGCTTCGACGCCTGGGACGGCTATCCCCGGTCGCTGCATCGCCTGCTCGCGTTCATCGCGAAGCACCGTTTGCAGCGCCTGGTGTTCGTCTCGGGCGACGAGCACCTGTCCTGCGTCGCCCGAATCGAGCTCGAAACCGGCCCCGGGCAGACCGTGGCCACGCTGTACTCGGTGCACTGCTCGGCCCTGTACGCCCCCTGGCCGTTCGCGAACTCGCGACCGGAGGACTTCGCGGCCAGCGAGCGCTTCGAGATCCGGGAGCCCGACATCGCGCCTGCGCACCGGTACTGGTGCCGGGTCGTCGAGACCGAGTTCATGCCGATGGACTCGGGCTTCGCCCGGATCGTCGCCGAGCGACAGGACGGCCGGTGGATGCTGAACTGCGAATTCCTCGACGCGACGCAGGAAGGCGCCGGAGCCGAGGCGCGCCGTTATCCGCTCTGACCGGACAGGCGCATAAAATCGAAGCAACGCGATACCGACCTGGAGACTCCCCGATGCCCGATCACGTCGTCGCCTTCATCGGCACCGGTGCCATGGGTGCGCCGATGGCCGCGAACCTGCTGGCCGCCGGGTTCGGGCTGCGCGCCTGGAACCGCAATCCGGCCCGCGCGCAGCCGCTCGCGGAGCGCGGCGCGACGATCTGCGACTCGATTGCCGACGCGGTGAAAGGCGCGCAGTTCGTCGTCTCGATCGTTGCCGACGACGACGCGACGCGCAGCGTCATGCTCGGCGACGACGGCGTCGTCGCCCATGCCGCCCCCGGCACGCTGATCGTCGATTCGAGCACCAACACGCCGGCGATGGTGCGCGAGGCCGCCAAGGCTGCCGAAGCGCGCGGGCTGCGCCACCTCGACGCCCCGGTCTCGGGCAGCGTGCCGCAGGCGCGCAACGGCGAGCTCGTCTTCATGGTCGGCGGTGAGGCCGGCGACCTCGAGGCGGCGAAACCGCTGTTCGAGGCGATGGGCCGCCAGGCCGTGCATGCCGGCGCACACGGCGCCGGTGCGACGGTGAAGCTCGTCAACAACATGCTGTCGGGAACGATGAATGCGGCACTCGCCGAGGCGCTTTCGATCGCCGAAGCCGCCGGCGTCTCGCGCGAAGCGGCGCAGGCGATCCTGCCGCAGGGCGCGGCGGGTTCGCGCCTGATGGTCACCAAGATCCCGAAGATGCTGGATCGCGACTTCTCGCCGCTGTTCCAGCTCGCGCTGATGGACAAGGACCTGCGCTATTTCCTGTCGCTCGCGCAGCAGGTCGACCGGCCAGCGCCGATCGCCGCATTGGTGCGCAGCCAGATGCAGGCCGCCCGCCGCGCGGGCCTCGGAGCGCTCGACGTCAGCGCGATCTGGCTGCAGGCCACCGGCGACCGCCGCGACAGCGACTGATGCTCAAGACGATCGCGAGCTTCTTCGAGCGGCAGCTCGGCGGCACCCAGGCCACGAGCCGCCGCCAGCATACGATCGAGCTGGCCACGGCCGCGTTGCTGGCCGAGATGGCGCGCATCGACGGAAGCATCTCCGACGACGAGCGCCGGATCGCGCTGACCGCCGTACGCGAGAAGCTCGGCCTCGATGCCGACGAGGCGGCAGAGCTGTTCGCACTTGCCGAGCAGGAAGCGCGGCAGGCGACCGATTACTTCCAGTTCACGTCGCTGATCAACCGCCACTTCGACGCCGACGCGAAGATGCGCGTCATCGAGCTGATGTGGCGGGTGGCCCTTGCCGACGGCGCGATCGATGCGCACGAACGTCACCTGATCCGGCGCATCGCGGACCTGATCCACGTACCGCATGCCGATTTCGTGACCGCACAGCGTCGCGCCGGCGCGGGCGGCTAGGAGACCGTCCACACACAGGCCCTGATCGACACGGGCGCGCCGGACGGGCATCATCGAAAGCGGCGTGCCATCTGGCGCGACGGCACGCCGAGGCGAGGACAGAACGAAGAATGCGCGCCGGAGGCCGCGCGCACTGCACGCGCGATCCACGGACATCGAGAACGAGGGGATGAATTCATGGGACTCGCGAAACAGCTCGATCGCCTGCTGCAGGCTGCCGTCGACCGGGGCGACATCCCCGGCGTGGTGGCGATCGCCATGGAGCAGGACGCGACGATGTACGAAGGCGCGTTCGGCAAGCGTGTCATGGGGCAGGAGCCGCCGATGACGCTCGATACCGTGGCCTGGATCGCATCGATGACGAAGGCCATCACCGGCGCGGCAGCGATGCAGCTCGTCGAGCAGGGGCGCCTCGCACTCGACGAACCCGCAAGCAAGTGGGCGCCGCAACTGGCCGAGGCCAAGGTGCTCGATGGCTTCGACGAGGCCGGCGCGCCGATCCTGCGGCCGCCGAAGCGCGAGATCAGCTTGCGGCACCTGCTGACGCACACCGCCGGCTTCAGCTACGACTTCTGGTCCAGCGACATCATCCGCTGCATGGAGGCCGCCGGCACGCCGCCGATCATCAGCTGCCAGGACGCGGCACTGACGACACCGCTGCGCTTCGATCCGGGCGAAGACTGGGACTACGGCATCAACATCGACTGGGTCGGAAAGCTGGTCGAAGCGGCCAGCGGCAAGCGTCTCGGCCAATACATGGAAGAAAACCTGTTCGCGCCGCTGGGCATGCGCGATACCGCTTTCCGGATCCGCGACGACATGCGCCACCGGCTCGCGAAAATCCACCAGCGAGGTGAGTTCGGCGCACTCGAACCGCAGCCCGACCTGGAGATTCCGCAGGATCCGCAGTTCGAAATGGGCGGCGGCGGCCTGTACTCGACCGCCGTCGACTACATGAAGTTCATCCGGATGATCCTCGACGAAGGTCGCGGCAACGGCAACCAGGTGCTGAAGCCCGAAACGGTCGCGATGATGTCGGGCAACCAGATGGGCGAGCTTCGCGTGCGTCCGCTGCGCACGGCCATGCCGAGCCTGAGCAACGACGCCGAGTTCTTCCCCGGGATGCCGAAGACCTGGGGCCTGAGCTTCATGATCAACGAGGAGGAAGCGCCGACCGGGCGTCCGGCGGGCAGCCTCGCCTGGGCGGGACTGGCGAATTCGTATTACTGGATCGACCCGAAGAACGGCATCGGCGGCGTCTTCATCACGCAGATCCTGCCGTTCGCCGACGTCAAGGCGCTGCCGCTGTACCTGGCCTTCGAGAAGGCCGTCTACGACTCGCGTTGAACGGCCGGGGCGTCAGCCCGCGAGCGCGCCGTGCAGTTCGACGAATTCCTGCGTCAGCTTGTGGCGCGGGTCGAAGTGGATCATCGGACGCGCCTGCTCGTGCGACTCCTTGATGCGCACGCTCGAGCTCAGGTAGGGCTCGAGCACCGGCAGGCCTTCGTCGACGAGTTCCTGGACCGTTCGCTGGGGCAGGCTCGCGCGCGCCTGGAACTGGTTGACGACGATGCCGCCGACCTCGAGCCGGTCGTTGTGATCGGCCTGGATTTCCTGGACGCTTTCGAGCAGCGCGTATAGCGCGCGGCGCGAGAAGTCGTCGCAGTCGAA
>Ga0123332_1003021_pt1 | contig 15585 bp, 8 predicted proteins | sample BioC12SIPDNA_4_FD_89958 | JGI IMG/M metagenome (GOLD analysis project Ga0123332, IMG submission 89958) | Anaerobic biogas reactor microbial communites from Washington, USA - Biogas_R2_A C12 SIP DNA | ecosystem: Engineered > Bioreactor > Anaerobic > Unclassified | place: Washington, USA...
CCCGCCGCCCAGCTTGAGGACATGGATGGGGGTTGTCATGGGTAGATTCCTCCAAAGGTCAGCGCGGTTGTCTCCTCGAAGCCGCACATCAGGTTCATCGATTGCACCGCCGATCCCGCCGCGCCTTTGCCCAGGTTGTCCAGGGCCGCCAGCAGGGCGGCGCGCCCGGTCGCCGGGTCGTACTCCCAGCCGACGTCGGCGTAGTTCGTACCGGCCAGCAGGCGCGGCTCCGGGTGGCGGTGCAGGCTGTTTTTGTCGTGCACGATGCGGACAAACGGGCTGTCATTCCACGCGGCGCGGTAGCACGCCCACAGATCGCGCTCGGCCAGCCCGGCGGGCAGCGTGACGTGTGCCGCCGCCGCGACGCCGCGCACCATCTCGACGCTGGTCACCGCCAGCCGCACGTCGAACGCCCCGCGCGGCGCCAGCGCCTGCCGGACCTCGGCCTCGTGGCGGTGTCCGGTGAGCTGGAACGGGCGCACGACGCCGCTGCGGGCCGGGTGGTGGCTGGACTCGCTGGGCGTGTTGCCCGCCTCGCTGCTGCCCACCTTGAGGTCGACCACGACCGGGAGGTCGGGGTCGAGCAGATCGCCCTGGACCGCTGCCCAGAGCGCCAGGATGCTGGCCGCCGCGTTGCAGCCCACGCCGCTGGCGTAGGGCGCCCCGGCCAACTCGGCGCGGTACAGCTCCGGCAGGCCATAAACAAAACGCGGCAGCCAGTCGGGCGCGAGATGGGCGCTGCCGTAGGCTGCCGCGTAGTGGGCGAGATCGCGCAGGCGGAAGTCCGCGCTGAGGTCGATGATTCTGCTGGCGAGCGCGGCGTAATCCGCGATGCGGGCCTGGGCCTGCCCGTGAGGCATCGCCAGGAACAGCACATCGACCGGCGTGAGCGTTTCGCGCGCGGTGAAGCGCAGCGCCGTCTGCCCGCGCAGGTGAGGGTGAACCTGGTGCACGAAGCGGCCCACGTGCCGCTCGGACGTGACCTGCGTCACCTCGACGCCGGGATGCCCCAGCAGCAGGCGCAGCAGTTCGCCGCCCGCGTAACCGGACGCGCCAGCGATGCCCACCGCCAGCCGGTCCGCGCTCATGCCATTACCCCCACCGTTTCGAGCACGTGACGCGCGATGCGCCCCGGAATATCCACGCCGGTCGTGTCGATGCTGTTGCGGAACTCCATGGTGTGGTTGACTTCGCACACCAACAGGCCGCGCATCGGGTCCTCGAGCAGATCGATCGCCAGCACGCCGCCCGCCCCGCCGCTGACCGCCCGCGCCGCCCGCCGGCAGAGATCCGCGATGTCGGGCGTGACCGGGCAATTGGACGCCTGCCCACCGCGCGCGGTGTTCGTCACCCAGTGCGCCGCCGAGCGGTAGATCGCGCAGATCGTCTCGTCGCCGATCACGAAGGCGCGAATGTCCCGCGAGGGCTTGCGGATGTATTCCTGCACATAGAACACCTGGTGATTGACGCCGCCCAGCACAGATTTGTGCTCGATCAGCGCCTCCGCCGCGTCGCGATCGTTGACGCGCGCCAGCAACCGCCCCCACGACCCAACCGCCGGCTTGATCACGGCGGGATAGCCCAGGTACTCGATAGCATCGAGCGCGGCTTCCTCGCCCAGCGCGACGATCGTCTCCGGCTGGGGCACGTCCGCCGCCGCCAGCGCCAGCGACGTCCGCACCTTATCGGCGCAAACGCTCGCCGTGGCCGAGTCGTTGATCACGCGGACGCCCGCCGCTTCGTAGATCTGGGTGGCGACCAGCCCGGCGGTGGCGCTCACGCTGCGCTCGAGCAAGACGTCCACCTCCGGCACCAACCGGCCCACGGGCGCCGCCAGCGCGCGCTCGTCGATGCGCACCGGCGAGACGCCCAGGCCCTCGAACGCGGCGAAGAGCAGCTTCTCCTCGACGCGCACCCGGCTGCACAGAATCCCGATTCTCATTCGCCCCAGTCTTCCATTTCCAGCGGCGCCAAATCCAGCGCCAGCGGCTCCAGCGCGATCACTTCCAACTCCACGCCGCACTCGGCGCACGCCAGGATCTCGCCCTGCATCACGTCTTCGGGCACCTCGATCACGGCCCCACATTCGACACACTCGGCTTGCATGGTTCTCTCCTTTTCGACTTCGGCTTGCTCATCGGACTCGAACGGTCATCACAGGCAAACGAAAAGCGCTCTCTCCGGCGATATCCCGGGAGAGCGCCCCGCCTGGTCAACCCAGCATCAAGAACGCTACCGGCACATCGCCGCTAGGTGGGGGGACCCTTCTTCGACTTCTTGACGAACAGGCTATGGGCTGACATGGGTTGGCTCCGTCTCAACAAAAAAGCCACTCGCTGACGAGTGGCTCTGGTTGGCGCTTGTTCGATCGGGGCAAGCAGCAGACGTCCACCCGTCTTACGGGAGACTCGTCTTCTTCACCTTGAGCTGCTTACTGATCGACATGCTACAACATCCGTTAGGGTAATTTGGCTAACACAAACTACCTTAACCCCATTCGGCACTGGAGTCAAGACCCCAAAGGGCCGGTTTGTCGAAAACCACCAACCCGCGCCAGGATCATCTCACGGCACGAACGGCAGCAGATCCGGGCAGTGCGCCTGGGCGGCCTGAGCCAGCGTCAGGTTGTCCCAGTTGCCGGTCGCCAGCGCCGGGCGCCCGTCACCCGTCCGGCAGACCGCCGGGCCGACGGCAGCCGCGTAGCGGGCCAGTACCACGCTCAGGCGCGGGGCGGCGAACGACGTACCCGACAGCACGCCCGCAGCGGCGCTGTACTCGCCGGGCAGCATCACCTCGCCGTAGTTCGAGATGCGATTCTGTTTGCCGGGATTGTCCGTTTCAGCGGTGAGCAGCGGCGTGTCTTTCTTCTTTTCCCAAGGCGGGCTGGCGTAGCCCTCGCCCTGCGCGGCGCTGACGCTGATCACCTGGCCCCACGCGCCCGGCCAGAATGGGTAGTCCAGGCCGAAGTTGCCCGCCGCCGCCACCGGGATCGCCTGGGCGCCCAGGCTCACCAGCGCCGTCTGCAGCGGGTCCAGGTCCTGGGCGTTCTGGGCCTTCTGCGACATCACCGGAAACACCGTGTCGTCGTAGAACAGCACGGACCGCTTGAACAGCCCGCGATAGCGGTTGAGGTCTTTCGCGTCACGCGCGCTGAGCATCTGCCCGCCAAACTCGGCGAACGCCTGGATGTGCTCGCACGGGATGATCGCGAAGCTCATGTTGATCACGTACACGTCCGCCGGGTGAGCGGCCACCGCATCCAGCAGCGCGCCGGCGACCTGATCGGTGGTCAGTCCCTGGATCTCGACCGGGACGAGCGGGATCGGGCTGCCCGCATCGGCCAGCATTTCCTCGATCTGGGCCATCACCAGATCGCCGTGGGCCTCATCGATCGGGTCTGCCGAGACGCCCCGCACGGCGAAAGCCTGCCCTTCCAGGCTGACGGCGCAGGTCGCGCCCGGCCCGTAGTCGCCAGGATCGAGAGCGGCCAGATCGGTCTCCCCAAAGTCGTCCACCACCAGGATCACAACAGCGTAGGGGCCCTGAGCGCGCGCGCCAGGGATCGAGGCGAATGGCCCGAAAGCCAACGATAGAACGGCAGCCACCAGCAGCAATCGCGCGGTGAGTATCATGATGTCCTCCTGATCGGACTAGTCGGGTGCGACCGTGTAATCAGATGATTGCATATACGTCTCGACCTCGGCCACTTTGGCCTGCATCCCGCTCTCGCGGAACAGGGCCCGCGCCCGGCTCAGGCACTGGCGAGCCTGGGCCGCGTCGCCCAGCCGGTGATGGTCCTCGCCCATCGACTGGAGCGCGTGCGCCTGCCAGATCGGGTTGTCCTGCGCCTGGGCCAGCGCCAGGGCCGCGCGGTGCTGGGCCAGCGCCTCGTCCAGCCGGTCGAGCTTGTGTTCCGCCGAGCCCAGGTTGAGCAGGGCGAAGAAGCGCGTCTCGTCGTCGTTGATGCGCGCCGCCAGCTCGGCCTCTTCGGCGAAGATGGCCCGCGCCGCCGCGAAATCGCCCCGCACCTGGGCGTAATAGCCCTGGTGCTCGAGCACGAACGCCACCAGGAAGCCATCGTCCAGCGCCGCCGCGATCTGGTACGCCTCGGCGAAGTGATCTGCGGCGCCATCCGCGCCCTGGTCGGCCAACACCTTGCCCACCGCGCAGAGCAACATCGCCTCGCGATCGCGCCGGCCCAGGTCGCGAGCCAGCGCCAGCGCGCCCTGGTAGCAGGCCAGCGCGCCCGGCAGATCGCCGCGGTCGTAGTGGATGTTGCCGCAGCGCCCCAGCATGAAATGGCGCGTTTCGTCGTGCTCCGGCCCCAGCCGCGCCGCCGCCTCGACCGCCGCCATCAGCAGATCGAGGAAGCGCGGCGTGTGCCCGTAGGCCAGCAAATACGGCCCGGCCAGCGCCCGCATGATCGCCACCAGCACGCCATCGTCGCCGCCCTGGCGGGCAGCATCCGCCGCGCCCAACAGGTTGGGCAGCTCGGCGTCCAGAGCGGGCAGATCGCTCTCGTGCGCCTCCGCATACGCCCGGCACGCAGCCAGGGCGGCCCGCCGCCGCCCGTCGTCCTCGCCCGCCACGGCCCGCGCGTAGCTGTGCGCCAGATCGTGCACCCGGTAGAACGCGGCCGACCGGTCGGACTCGCGTACCCGGTCGGCCAGTCCGCGCCGCTGGAGCGTGATCAGCGCCTCGGACACATCCGCCTCGTCACGGGCCATCGCGCGGGCCAGCAGCTCCGGCGTGACCTGCGGGGCGAACATCCCGCCGAACGCCAGGAACGCCTGCCGCGCGCCCTCGTCGAGCGCCACGAGGCTGGCGGTGAGCAGTTCGGTGGTGCTGGTGCGGCCCTCCTCGGCGAAGTCTTCGGGCATGGCGAGATCGTGCGGGGCGGCGGCGATGCGCGCCAGTAGGTCGCCGGGCGCGATGCGATCCACTTTGAGCGTCTTGCCGGCGATCTCCAGGGCGAAGGCGTGATAGCCCACCTGCTGGCACAGTTCGCGGGCGGCAGGGTCGGCGCGGACGTCCTGCCCGGCGTAATTGCCCAGCAGGGTGAGCGCGTCCGGCTCGGCCAGCTTGCCCACCTCGAGGATGTGATCGAGCGCGTAGCGCTGCTGCGCCGTGACCAGGACGGGCATCCGGCGCGGGACGGCTTTGAGCACCCGGCTGAGCGCCGCGCCGTCCCACACATCGTCCAGCACCAGCAGCGAGATCGCGCCCTCGGCCAGCAGTCTCCGGACCGTCTTGGCCTTGTCGTCCGGCGGCGCTTGGGCCACCTCGGCCTGCGCGCCCAGCGGGCGGGCCAGCGCTTCGAACAGGGTGTCGGCGCTGTCGCTCCCGGCGCGCAGCCACAGCACCGCGCCCCGGTCGTCGTCGAGCCAGTCCGCCGCCGCCGCCGCGGCTAGCGCGCTCTTGCCCATCCCGCCGAAGCCTTGCAGCAGCACGCGCCCGCCCTCGTTCAGCAGCCGCCGGATCTCGCCGAGCGCCGTGTCGCGCCCGATCAGGCGGTGCGGCAGGCCGGGCACGTCATCGCCCTCCGTGATGAGCGCCGCGCTCGTGTCGCCGGGCCGCCGAAGCAGCCGGTCGCGCAGCCACACGGCGATCGACTTGCGCACCTGCTCGAGCAGATCGTCCACCGACTCGAACCACTTGGGCGTAATGCCCGCGATCACGTTGCTCTGCTCGTCGAGGAAGGCTTGCAGCCGGGGGTCGCGCTGCCCGGCGTCCACGTTCTTGACATAGATGTGCCGGTCGATGCCCCACTCGGTCGCCCGCTCGAACTCGTCCACCGTCCACTCACCGTATTCGTTCCAGAACAGGCCGAGGTACAGCGCGGAGCGCTTGAGCGCGTCCAGGTAGACGCTGCGGATCGAGGCGTCGGCGGCGGGAGCGTCGTCCTCGAACACCCACGGCCTGAGCGCCACCAGATCGCTCCCCAGAGCGGGCAGCAGCCGGTGCACGGCCCCGCGCTCGGCGCCGAGTTCGGTCATTTTGGAACTGATGAAGATGCGGAGTTCGGTTGTCATGGTCTGGGCTGGGCCGGGTGAGGTTACCTTTTTGCAGGACTTGTCTTACCACTTACACGATCCCATTATACCCGATCTTGATCCCGATGCCCGGCTCCCTCAGTGGCTGGGGCGGCTAACTGACAAACCTTCAGCGGGCCTTCGTATAAAAAACAGGATGGCTGGGCCGCATAGATATGCACTCCCCACCCCCCGGCCCGGCCATTCAATGTTATTTATCCAAACAACCAGAGGAGAAAGCCTAGCTATGCAAAAATCGCCCCTTCGCTTCGTTCTCGTGCTGGCACTGATCGCCGCGATCGTGCCGACCAGCTTGGCCGCGGCTGGCGACGCCGACATCACGCTCACCAGTGTGATGCGCCAGACCGAGCCGGTGACGCTGTATCTCGCCAACGGTAGCCAGGTTAGCACCTTCGACCCGCAGCGGGCGACCGACATCGTCTCGATCACCATGATCGAAGCCATGTTCACTGGCCTGACCGACTACGATCCCATGGCGGCGGGCAGCATCCGCGCGGAAGCCGCCACGGACTGGACCGTCAGCGAAGACGGCCTGACCTGGACCTTCACGCTGCGCGACGACATCCCGTGGGTGCGCTGGGATCCGGCGGCCGACACGGCTGAAGTGCTGCGCAACGTGACCGCCCATGACTTCGAGTACGGCATCAAGCGCGGGTGCGACCCGCGCCTCGGCTCGCTGTACGGCGCCGTGATAGCCCAGATCATCGACGGGTGCAACACCATCAACCTGATGGACATCAACGACGTGACGGACGCCGATTACGACCTGGTGAACGTCCACGCCCTGGACGACACCACGCTCGAGATCAACCTGCAGTTTCCGGCGGGCTATTTCTTCAGCATGTCCGCGCTGTGGACGCTCAACGCCGTGCCGCGCGAAACGATCGAAGAATTCGGCGACGACTGGACCGACCTGGAAAACATCATCACCAATGGTCCATTCGTGCTGGATGAGTTCGTGCGCGGCGTGCGCCGCATTTTGGTCACCAACCCCTACTATCCGGCGGACATGCGCGGCCCGGGCAACGTCGAGCGCGTGGTGACCACCGTGGTCGAGGACCAGGGCACCCGTTTCGCGCTGTACCTGGACAACCAGATCGACTCCAGCGGCTCCATCCCGCGCGCAGAAGTCCAGGCCATCCTGAACGATCCGGCATACGCCGACCAGTTGTACAACGTCTCGGACCTGGGCGTGTTTTACTTCGGGTTCGCCCACGACAAACCCCCGTTCGATAACGTGCACGCCCGCCGCGCGTTCAGCGCGATGGTCAGCCGCGACGCGTTCATCGCCGAGGTGGAAACCAACCGCGGCGTGCCGATGATCCACTTCACGCCGCCCGGCATGTTTGGCGCGCCGCCCATCAATGAAGTGGGCGTGGGCTACGATCCGGACTACGCGCGCCAGGAGATGGAGCTGGCCGGTTACCCGAACTGCGAAGGCATCCCGGAGATCACGATCAACTCGTTCGACTCGGCGGGTGACTGGGCCGAATTCCTGGCCGCTGCCGCGGAGCGCGAGTTGGGCTGCGACGCCAACAAATTCTCCGTCCAGTTGATGGAGTTCTCGGTGCTGATCGAATCCTACCAGCCCGACGTCCCGACGGCGGATCGCCCGAACATCTGGACCGCGGTCTGGGGTCCGGACTATCCCGACGCCAACAACTGGGTCTTCGACTCCGGCCTGGGCTGCGAATCCGAGAACCGCTACCTGCGTCCGTGCAGCGAAGTGGATGACCTGATCGCGCAGGCCGCCCGCGAGAGTGACCCTGCTGTCCGCACCGAGCTGTACTACCGCATCGAGGAAATGTTCTTCGGCCCTGAAGGCGAGCACCCGATGATCCCATTGATGCTGCGCGTCGATCCGCTCCTCTTCAAGCCGTGGTACAGTGGCCCGTTCGAGACGGATGGCCTGTTCGGCGGCCCGCACTACGACTGGCGGTCCATCGATCAGGAGGCGCAACTGGCCGCGCGCGGCTAAGCGCACGCCAGCCCGTTTCGAGCACACACGCGACGGCGTCCGGTGGGGCGCCGTCGCTTTTTCGTTGCGCTGTCATGGGGTAGCCATGGTTGTCCAAAATGGACTTTGTAGATTATCTTACTATATAGCTACAAGCCTCATGCTTTTCTAGTCAGGAGACAATCCCATGCGAAGAATGGCAGCTATGTTGTTGATCCTGGCCCTGGCGATCCCCTTTGGCGGCGTCGCGGCCCAGGATGAAACTCCCACCCCGGCCATCACTATCACCAGCCCTGCGGAGGGCGCGGTTTTGGAGGATCTCGACGCGATCAGCGTGTCGGGCACCGGCACCGCGCTGTTCGAAAACAGCCTGACCGTACGCGCGCTGGATTCGACCGGCGGCATCCTGGCCGAAGTGCCCGTCACCACCGACGCCGCTGAGATGGGCGAGACCGGCGACTGGTCGACCACACTGTCCGTCGAGGTGGCACCCGGCTCAGCGGGCAGCATCTACGCGTTCGCGGTGTCGGCTGAGGATGGCAGCGTCGTCGCCCAGGCCCAAGTGAACGTCACCTACGGGACCGCCGGACCGCAGCCGGCCATCACCATCACCAGCCCCACCGCCGGCGCCATCGTCACCAACGACGGCGCGATCAACGCCACCGGCACGGCGACCGCTGTCCATGAAGGTGTGGTAACCGTGCGGGCGCTCGGCGCCGCCGACGCCGTGCTGGCCGAAGTATCGACGACCGCTGAAGGCGCCGCCCTGGGCGGGACCGGCGACTGGGAAGCCTCGCTCGCCGTCAGCGTCGCCGCGGGCACCATCGGCAAGATCGTCGCCTTCTCGACCTCGGCGGACGATGGCAGCGTCGTGGCCCAGGCCACCGTCAGCGTGATCTACGGCGAGTCCCCCATGCGCGCGATCCGCATCACCGGCCCGGCGGCTGGCACGCTCGTCGGCACGCTTAACGGCATCGCCGTGACCGGCACCAGCCTCAACATTCCGGAAGGGAAAGTCGTGGTGCAGGTGCGCGACGCCGCCAACAACGTCCTCGCCCAACAGACCGTTACCAGCAGCGCGGCGCAGGGCGAAGGCACCTGGCAGGCCGCCCTGGGGGTGATCCTGCCCGCTAACACGGCCGGCAACATCTACGCCTTGGTGACCTCACCGGCGGACGGCAGCGTGCTCGCCTTCGATCAGGTGAACGTGACCTTCCAGGCCAACTGCACGCCGCGCACGGATTGGACCACGTTCTACAGCGTCGCCCCCGGCGATAACCTGTTCAGCATCGCGCAGCAGGTCGGCAGCACGATCACCGAACTGGCTCAGGCCAACTGCCTGACCAACGCCAGCGTGATCGTCGTCGGCCAGCAGCTCCGGGTGCCCAACCCGCCCGCCTCGCCGGAGCCGCTGCCGGTCGAGCTGGCCATCACCAGCCCCGCCGCGGGCGCGGTCTTCCCCTTCCCGGGCACGGTCAGCGGGACCATCGCGGGCGCGGGGACAGTCATCGTACGCGCGCTGGACAACATGGGCAACGTCCTGGACGAGCAGCGGGTCGATCTGGCGGACGCAGGCCCGTTCGAGGTCGAGCTGTCTGCCGCTATCGAATCGGGCGCGCGCGGCACGATCTTCGCCTACAGCCCCTCGGCAGTGGACGGCGCCCCGGCAGCGAGCGCGGCGGTGAATGTAGCCTACGGCGCGGATACAGCCGTGCCGGTCGTCTTCATCGATACCCCGCTACCGTACAGCACGCTGGCTGAGCCGACATTCACCGTGACCGGCAGCACGGAGAGCGTGTTCGAGGGCGAGATCGTGGTCGAGGCACTCGACGCCCAGGGCAATGTCCTGGTTCAGGTCCCGGCCACCGCTGGCACGTCCGAGGTGGGCGGCATCGGCGAATGGACCGCCGAAGTGACCGTGAGCGTTCCGGCGGGCACGCGCGGCAGTATCGTCGCTTACGCGACCTCGGCTGCGGGCGCGGGCCGGGCGGCTGAAGCGCGCATCGACGTGATCTTCGGCGCGCCGGCGGCGGACGAGCCGTACGTGTCGATCGTCAGCCCGCTGCCCAACACCCTGCTGCCCGCCAACGAGGTCATCTCAGTGGCCGGGTACTCGCGCGAGGCGCCGACCTTCACGGTCGTCATCGCGCTGATCGACTGGAACGGGCAGGTGCTGGCGCTGCAGACCGCGCCTACCGATCCGGAAACCGGCTTCTGGCGGGCCGAACTGCTGCCCGGCATGTTCGAGTCGGGTGCGGGAGCGCATATCGTCGCCCTGTTCGCCACGCAGCCTAACGGCACCGTCACCGAGTCGGACAGCCTCGGCGTGATCTTCGAAACGGCGCCGCCCGAGCTGATCGGCTGAGGCCGGTCAGCCTCCTGAGAATCGAAACGCCCCTCGCCGGTCACCTGCTGGCGGGGGGCGCCTTTTTGGGGAGCGACCACCATCACGCGCGGGCGCGATCCAACCGGGCGACCGGCTCGATCGACTCATCGTCCGGGGGGAGCGACGCCAGGCCGGCCAGCGTCTCGCCTTGCGCCAGTCGCAGCAGGGCGCGCAAGTCCGAGCCATTCCCCTCACCACTCCACAGGCCATCGAGGTCCAGGCGGGCGATCCGCCGCGAGGTGATCGCCCAGGCCGCCGCCCCTCGCTCCGCGAACGTCACGCCGCGCATGTCGCGCGCCAGGACCTTCTGCCCGGCGGCGCCCGGCGTCCCCTCCACCAACATCCCCACGCGGAGGCGCTTGCCGCGCCCCTTGCCGTTGGCCACGACCAGCCCTGCCTCGTCGCTCGCGCAGGCTAGGCCGATCACGCGCCCCTCGCCCGCGACGCGCATCAGGCGGCTGTCGGTGAGGTCCACCGCCGCCGGATTCAGACGAAGGACGTTGCCCGCGCTGCTAGCCAGGATCAGCGCCGCGCCCTCGTCGAGCGGGGCCAGCCCGGCCGGATAGCCCGGCAGCCGTTCCAGGCGAAACGGCTCGACCGCCTCGAAGCGAGGGAGCACCGTCTCGGCGCGCAACCGCCGCCCGTAACCCGCATCGGACACGAAGACCAGGTACGGCGCCGCTTGCAGGGCGGACCACCGCGCCAGGGCAACGACCGTCTCCGCGCCGAAGCGGTCGATGTACAGCGTGTCGGTATCGGCCAGCCGCAGCCCCATGGCGGTCATGTCGGCCAGCTCGCCCACTGTCTTGAGCAGGAACCGGTACTCGGACGTCATCAGCAGGACGCGCTCCCCGGCGGGCGCGATCAGCACCGCCCCGGGCGCCAGTCCGGCCAGCGGCGTACCGTCGAGCCGCACGATCGCCCCATCGCCAGCCGGGAACAGGACCGCCCGCGGCTCGCCCTCGACCAACGCGACTAACCCCAGGCGCGGCGCGTCCTCGCCGGGCTCGCTCTCCTGCAAGTCGACGAACTTCTTGACGATCGCCAGGTTGATCGGCGGCGCGGCAGAGGGCCGGCCCGCCTGCGGGCGGAAGCGCCCACCCTCGTCGCCCGCGCCCTCCGCTCGGCGGTGCGGCGTCACGTCCAGCTCGCCCCGTTCGATGTGATGCCCGATCACGCCCAGGCCGGACGTCACGCTGCTGAACGTGTCGATGCTGCGCACGCGTTCCGGTCCGAAGCGCTCCTGCAACAGCGCGATGAAGGCCGGGATCTGCGACGAGCCGCCGGTGCGGATCACGGCGTCGATCTGGCCCGGGCGCAGTTGCGCGTCGCGCAGCACATTATCCAGCAGCGTCCCGATGGCGGCGCGGTCTTCCTCGATCAGACGTTCGAACTCGGCGCGCGTGACGAGCTGCGTCACGTCGAAGCCCGGCCCGGCCAGCCGGATCAGCCCGCTGAGCGCGCCCGACAGCTCGCGCTTGACGCGCTCGACCTCGTCGAACATTTTCAGCCCGTAGCTGCTGGAAATCAGGCCGATCAGCGCCCGGATGCGCCGCCGGTGGGTAGCCGCCTCAGCGATGCGGTCAAGCGTGTCCAGCTCATGCGGCGTGTTGAGCTCCAGCATGTTCTGCCAGTGCGAGAACGCCTCGAAATAGTGCCCCGGCACCGGGCGCGTCGAGCCGTCTTCGGCGCGGTACGTCGTTTCCTCGCCGAAGTGCCGCGGGAGCTTGGCGCGGACCAGCTTGCGGTCGAACACGTCACCCGCGATCGGGATGCCGCCCGTCGCCAGGATCGCGCGGCGCCCCGGCTCGCCCAGGCGCGCGATGCTGATGTCGAGCGTGCCGCCGCCGAAGTCGAAGATGAGCACGTTCTCCGGGTGGCGGATGGTCGTCTCGTAGAAATAGGCCGCCGCGATCGGCTCCGGCTGCAGGAAAATCTCGTCGTACCCGGCGCGGAAGGCGGCGCGCAGCAGCCGCCCCTGGGCCAGCGCGTCCATCTGCGGGTCGGTCGAGAAGCGCACGGGCCGCCCCAGGACGATGCGCGTCACGTCCTGGCCCAGCAGGCGCTCGGCCCGCCGCCGCGCCACGTACAGGTACAGCGCGACGATGTCCTCGATGAAGTAGAACTCGCTGCCGACCGTCGTCCCGACGTAGCTGGGCGACGATAGCCCGGTCTTGAACGACAGGAACAGGCGGCCCGGCGAGAGCACGTCCTTGTCGATGTAGACGTCGCGCACCCAGTCGGGCAGCTCGGCGAAGCTCATCACCACTTCGCCGACCCACACCCGCTCGAAGCGGACTTTGCGGTTGAGGTTCTGCGCGTAGTAGGTCTCCACCGCGCCGCGCCCGATGAAAACGCGCTTCTGGTTGGTGACATACAGCGCCGTGCGGGCCACGTGGGGATTCGGGCTGGACGGATCGATCGGGAGCAGGCGCAGATCGCGCCCATCGTAGGCGGCCATTCCGGAGTTGGTCGTGCCGAAGTCCATGCCGACAATCATGGTCAGAGTCCTCACTGTGATCGGAAACAGAGTGATCTAGGTCGCTGACTGGACGAGCGCAGACGGCTCCCGCTGAGGTGGTGGGGCCGGTCTGCTACCGGCAAACGATGACGTTGGCGAACGGGTCGAAGGAGTGTCCGCGCCGTGGGACGGCGCGCCGCGCAAATCGAACGAAACGCTCATTCTACACAAACCCGCGCCGGAAATACAGGGTGAATTCCGCGCAGAACGCGCTAGAATGGGCAGCCAGCGCCCCCGCGCGGGCGCCTGTGCCGGATCGCATACTACCTTTGGAAAACTTATGGCCCCCCTTCCCCATCTCGCACCCCATACCGAACCCGCCGCCGACCCGGCGGCTGTGATCCACGGGCCGCGCGCCCGCTTCACCGTGCTCACGCCGCGCCTGATCCGGCTGGAAACCAGCCCGGACGGCGTCTTCGAGGACCGCGCCAGCCAGGCGATCTGGTTCCGCCGCCAGCCGGTGCCGGACTTCACCGCGACAACCGCAAACGGGATCATCACCATCGACACACCCGCCCTGACGCTGACTTACGACACGTCCGCCGAGGGCTTCACACCGGATAGCCTGAGCGTGACGGTCAAAGCCAACGGCGCGGTGTGGCGCTTCGGCGACGCCGCTGACCGGAACCTGGGCGGCACGGCGCGCACGCTGGACGGCGCTCCCGGGCCGGTCCCGCTGGAGCCGGGCTTGCTCGCGCGCGCGGGCTGGACGCTGGTCGACGATTCGGCGTCGCTGGTGCTCGACGAGGCGGGCTGGATCGCGCCGCGCGGGGCCGCGCCCGGCGCGCTCGACCTGTATTTCTTCGCCTATGGGGACGACTACCAGGCCGCGCTGGACGACTTCTGCCGGATCGCCGGGCCGGTGCCGATGGTACCGCGCTGGGCGCTGGGCAACTGGTGGAGCCGCTATTGGCCCTATACCCAGAACGAGCTGGCCGGCCTGATGCTCGACTTCAAAGCGTACGAGATCCCGCTCTCGGTGTGCATCATCGACATGGAGTGGCACATCACCCAGACCGGCAACGCCAGCTCCGGCTGGACCGGCTACACCTGGAACCGCGAGCTGTTCCCGGACCCACCCGGCTTCCTGAGCTTCTTGCACGAGCAGGGCCTGCACACCGCGCTCAACCTGCACCCGGCGGATGGCATCCATCCCCACGAGGAGGCGTACCCGGAAATGGCCCGGCGGCTGGGCATCGACCCGGCGAGCGGGGAGCCGGTGCCCCACGACCTGACCGACCCGGCCTTCGCGGCGGCGTACTTCGAGGTGCTGCACCACCCACAGGAAGCGAGCGGCGTCGACTTCTGGTGGCTGGACTGGCAGCAGGGCGACAAAACACGCCTGGAGGGACTCGACCCGCTGTGGTGGCTGAATCACCTGCACTTTCTGGACCTGGGCCGCGACGGGCGCACGCGCCCCTTCATCTTTTCGCGCTGGGGCGGGCTGGGCAATCACCGCTACCCGATCGGCTTCTCCGGCGACACGTGGGTGACCTGGGGCAGCCTCGGGTTCCAGCCCTATTTCACCGCGACGGCGGCCAACGTCGGTTACGGCTGGTGGAGCCACGACATCGGCGGGCACGCCAGCGGCATCGAGGAGCCGGAGCTCTACGCGCGCTGGGTGCAGTACGGCGTTTTCAGCCCGATCTTCCGGCTGCACAGCACGCGCAGCGCCTTCCACGAGCGGCGTCCCTGGGGCTGGGACGATGCCGAGGTGCTGCGATTGGCGCGCGAGGCGATGCAGCTCCGCCACCGGTTGATCCCGTACCTGTACACGATGGCCTGGCGAGCCCATACCGAAAACGTCCTGCCGGTGCGCCCGATGTATCACGAGCACCCGCGCGCCGAGGAAGCTTACCTGTGCCCGCAGCAGTACACCTTCGGCAGCGAGCTGATCGCCGCGCCGTTCACCACGCCGCGCGATCCTGACACGGGCCTGAGCCGCCAGGTGGTCTGGCTGCCGGACGGCGACTGGTACCACTTCTTCACCGGGGAGTCGATGCCGGGTGGGTGGCACGCCGTATATGGCCGCCTGGACGAGACGCCCGTGTTCGCGCGGGCGGGCGCGATCGTGCCCCTCGCCCCGCGGACTGGTTGGGGCGGTGTGGACAATCCCGCCGAGCTGGACGTGCACGTGTTTGCCGGAGCCGACAACTGCTTCGTCCTATACGAGGATGATGGCGTCTCGCTGGCGTACCGGGATGGCGCCGCCTGCCGGACCGAGATCGCCCAGGCTTGGGAGCCGGGCCGGCTGGCGATCACGATCGGCGCGGCGGAGGGCGACCGGTCGCTGATCCCGGCACGGCGGCGCTGGCGGCTGTACGTGCACGGCGTGCGCGGCGACGCGTCCTTGACCGTCGACCAGCCGCATCATGCCGCCTACGACTCCGCGGCGGAAAGCTGGATCGTCGAGCTGGAGCCGCTGCCTGTCACCGAGCACGCCCGGCTGGTCCTGGCGGCGGCGGATGGCGCGCTGCGCGCACGGCGCGACCGGACCGCGGAGCGGCTGGTCCGGATGCTGCGCAGCTTCAAGCTGCTGACGGTGCTCAAGGACGTGCTGTTGGCCCGGCTGGACGACATCAGCGCGGATCCCAACATCCTGGCCGAATACACCTTGCACATGACGCCGTCCCAGCGGCGCGCGCTGATCGAGGTCATCACCGGCGCG
>Ga0123332_1003026_pt1 | contig 15570 bp, 10 predicted proteins | sample BioC12SIPDNA_4_FD_89958 | JGI IMG/M metagenome (GOLD analysis project Ga0123332, IMG submission 89958) | Anaerobic biogas reactor microbial communites from Washington, USA - Biogas_R2_A C12 SIP DNA | ecosystem: Engineered > Bioreactor > Anaerobic > Unclassified | place: Washington, USA...
CCAGGGCGCCAGCCGTTGGAGGCGCCTAACGGGCTGGAGCTGATCGCCTGCCGCTCCCTGCGCGAGGCGCTGGACGTGGCTCTGATCAGCCGGAGCTAACAAAGCGCCAAACTAACGCCGCCGCCCCAGCACAAAGGCCAGCAGCCCGCCGGCCACCAGCACGACGACTACACCTGTGGTGACGGGACTGAAGCCCGTGCTCTCCGTGCTGATCGGCGCCGCCTCCGTCGCGGGAGCCGTCGGCAGTGGTCTCAGCGTCGGGGCGGCTGTCGCTTCGGCCGCAGCGCCGGAAACTTCGGCCGCCTCTGTGGTTGGTGTAGCTGTGGGCAGATCACTCGTCGGTGTGGGCGGCGGAGCGGTCGGGCTGGCGAGCCCCGGCGGCATGTCGGTCGAGCCGCCCGCCGACTGCGGCTGGGGCCGGTGGCCGACCACGATCTCCTGTCCCACAGTCAGGAGTGACTCTGCCGCCAGCCCCTCGTTGAGTTCCAGGATTTCCGGCAGGGTCAGGTCGTAGGAAGCGGCGATGGCGATGAGGCTGTCCCCTTCGACGACGGAGTAAACGTAAGCGCCGTCGTCGCGCAGCGTCGTGTTCGGCGGCACGTAGGGCGCCGCCGCCACCCGCGTGGCGTCGCTGGTGTAGCCGAGGATGATCTCCTGGCCAATCGTGATCAGACTCGTTTCGTCGAGTCCGTTATAGGCGTACAGATCGGCCAGGGGAATGTCGTACCGGAAGGCGATACTGCTCAGCGTGTCGCCGGCGCAGACCTCATAAACGATGCTGCCGTCCGGCCGGGCGGTTGGCGTGGGGAATGGCTCGATGCCCGCTGGCGGCACGGCAGTTGCTTGGGCCGCTGGCGTTTCCACCGTTGCCTGCGCTGCTGCCAACTCAACCTCAGGCTCGGTGGTCGCTTCTGGGACGGGGAGCGGCGCGGGCGCAGGCACGCTGCCGCTCTTGTAGGCGCTGATTAGCTGGGCCGCCAGATCGAGGTAGAAAGAGCCAAACTCGACGCTGGGCTCGATGTTGCTGCCCTCCGCCCACTCGTTAAACGAGGTAATGATCAGCATGTCCGGTGAGCTGCTCGCGGCGTCGGCAAAACTGCTCTGGAAATAGGCGCCGCCGGCCCGGTCGCGGTAGATCGTCTGCTCGCCGCGCCCCAGATGGCGGTCGTCGAAGCCGGGCATGGCCGTGGCTACCCAGTATTTGTGCGTGCCCTGGCTGGCGGCGATAGCTCGCGTCTCCACAGCCCAGCGGGAGTTGATGCCGGCCGGATTGGCCGCCCAGGCTATGTTGTAGAGGTGCAGACCGTCGAACACGGAGAGGTAAGCGGTGTTGCTACCCTCGGCAATCCAGATGCTGTTATGCCCCGGATCGGCGATGCCACGTATATACGCCCAGTCCTCCACGCTGAACATCCAGTTTGCCCAGAAGAAGATGACCGGCTTGCCGTCCATGCGGAGGTAGGCGGGGTGGTTGGCGTGCGTCGCCAGCAGGGTGCTCAGGGCGCCGGCCCGCTCATCGTTGTTGGAGAAAAACGTGCCAGGCTCAAAGTCCACAGCCGCCTTGAAGCCGCTCGCCGCGGCCACGTCGAGCAGGGCGGCGAAGTTGCCGTCGGTGCGCGGCTCGTTCGGGCCGTACCAGCTCTGTACGAAGCCGTCGATGCCCGCCGCGCGCGCCTGGCTGACGTGGCGCTGGATAGCGGCGCTGTCGCTGGAGGAATAGGGCTGTTCGGGCTGGAACGCCGTCTTGCCGGGGCCGAAGCTGCCCGGATCGTACCAGGCGTAGTAGAAAGCCAGCACGAGCCCGCTCTGGCCCTGCGCCCGGCTCATGGGAACGCGAGAGGCCATCGAGAAGAGCGCGGCGCAGACGATTAGTGCGGTCAGGAGCAGGAAGCGCTGCCCGGGCGAAACGGCACGAGCACCCGGCAAAGAAGGCTGTTGAGAGGCCATAGGACCGCCATTATAGCGAGATGATGAGAGGCAAACGCTGCAGTTTGTGCCTTTCTTCATTTATGATAATATTGTCCTGTTGCGCAGCAACCGCTGCTTTCCGCTCCCGGCCTGACCGGGGGCAAACACTCGCCCGAGTAATTCCAAGGAAAGGAGGCAATCGCAACGTGCGCGAGTATGAAGTCACTCTTGTCTTGAAGACAGACCTGGACGACGACGCCCGCAATGCGCTCATCGAGCAAATCGCGGGCCGGCTGAACCCGAGTGGTGAAGAGGCGACGGCGCCGAAGATCAACCATTGGGGGCAGCGAGCCCTGGCTTATCCCATTCAGAACGAGCGGGATGGCTACTACGTCCTGTACGAAGCGACCGTTGATCCCGAGCGGATCAACGGAATAGAACGCGACCTTCTCTACGACGAAAGCGTTCTGCGCCATCTGGTAGTACGTAAAGAGAATTAACTGATAGCCAGCCCGATCCGGCCGAAGGCCGGGCAGTGCTGCTTGCCGTGCTCTGGTGGAAAGCAGAGTCGCGCCGCGAGGACCGTTCGCGGCGCCAGATCAACCAAGGGCGAAAGTTGGCATGGCACAGCGCACTGGACCGGCAGGACCGGCGGGTTGATGAAGCATACTGATTTAACTGGAGGACATCATGGGTGAATTTCGTGGTGGCGGCGCATCGGGAGGACGTTTTCGGCGTCGTCGCATCTGCTCTTTTTGTGTGGACAAGGTCGATGAGGTCGATTACAAGGACGTAGACACGCTGCGTCGCTTCGTCACCGAACACGGCCGCATTCGCCCCCGCCGGCAGACCGGGACCTGCGCCAAGCACCAGCGCAGCCTGGCGACTGCCGTCAAGCGGGCGCGCCACCTTGCGCTTCTGCCCTTCGTCGCCGAGTAAGCGGGCCACTCAGCCATGGCAAAGAAGCAGCAAGAGACAGAACGCGACGATCGTCGCCTGTCTCGAAAGGAAGTCCTGCTGGCCCGCAGGCAGCGGGAGCGCACCCGGCAGATTCGGCTCGCCGTGGGACTCATCGTCGGCCTGCTGGTCCTGGTTGCGCTGGTTGCCGTCGTCGTCGAAGGTTTTGTCCGGCCTGCGCAGGCCGTCATCCGTTCGGGCGATGACCAGATCACGCTCGAAGAATGGCAGAATCGGGTGCGTTTCCAGCGCGCCCAGTTCATTACGGCCATGGAAGATCAGCTGGAGATGTTTGGCGGCGACATCGGCCTGATCCAGCAGTTCAACCAGCAGCAAATCAGCCTGCTCCTGCAGCCGGAGCTCCTGGGCGAGCTGGTGCTCGAACAGATGGCCAACGAAATCCTCATCGAGCAGGAGGCCGCGGCGCGCGGTATTGAGGTCACTGAGGCCGAAGTCACGGCGCGCATTGAAGAAGGCTTCAACTACTTCGGCGGCGTGTCGCCAACACCCCTCCCGACGGCGACTCAGACGGTTCAGCCAACGCCATCGCTGACGCCTTATCCGACCTCGGTGATCACCGAGGTGCTGCCTACGGCGACCACGATGCCGACGCCCACTCAGGGACCGACGAGCACGCCCCTGCCGACGGCAACGCCGGTGAGCGAGGAGGCGTTCCGCGAGGAATATCAGAATCTCCTCGACCGCTATGCCGACATGGGCATTGGCGAAGAGACTTACCGTTCGGTGGTCTACGCCCAGCTCCTGCGCGAAAAGCTGGCGGAAGCGCTGGCGGAAGAGGAGGAGATGAGCACCGAGGCCGAACACGCCAGCCTATATGTGCTCTCCTTTGAGAGCGCGGAGGAAGCGGAACAGGCTACGGCGGCAATCGAGGAAAGCGGTTTCCTGGATGTCTGGAACCGCATCCGCAGCCTGCCGGACGACGACGAGGCGGCGTTGCCCGGCAGCGCAAACGAAGTGATCTGGCAGACTCAGGACGCCGTCGAGCAGCGTTTTGGCGCGCCGGTGGCTGAAGCGGCGTTTGAGCTGGATCTGAACGAGGTCAGCGACGTCATCGAGCACGAGCCGGGGATCGACGAGCTTACGGGCACGGAGCAGCCGACCGTGTATTACATCATCATGGTTACCGGCCGGGAAGTTCGCGAGCTGCCCGATAGCACGCTGGAGAGCATGCGCCTGCAGCTTGTCAGCGACCTGATCGACCCGCAGCGCGCGGAGGAAGGGCGCGTCGAGATACTGAGCAACTGGCAGGGCCACGCCCCGACACGGCCCGTTCTCGATCCGATCTTCCTGCAACAGCCAACGCCGGTACCGGGCTCGGAGACGGCGACGCCCGCTCCCGCAACCGAGACGCCGGAAGCCGAGACGCAATAGTCCGCTCGCCGGGACAACTGGCACTCAATCTGACGCCGGGTCATCCAGCAGATGGCCCGGCGTTTTTCATTTCTTCTGCAGGTATTCTTCGGGCCGGATGGAGATCACCTGGCTGGCGCTATCGGCGCCCATACTGATGCCGTAGACGGTGCGCGCTGCCTGAACGGTGCCCCGGTTGTGGGTAATGACGATAAACTGAGTGTTCTGTGAGAGGTCGCGCAGTACCCCACGGAAGCGGGTCACGTTAGCCTCGTCCAGCATCGCGTCAACCTCGTCGAGCATGCTGAACGGCGGCGGCGCGACCTGAAGCAGGGCGAAAAGCAGCGCCGTTGCCGTGAGCGAGCGCTCGCCGCCGGACAGCAGGCCCAGTCGCTGCTGCCGCCGGTTGGGCAGGCGGGCGATAATGTCCACACCACTGATCGTCAGGTCGTCGGGCTCGGTAAGGACGAGGCGCGCAGAGCCGCCGCCGAAGAGCCGGGTGAAAATCTCGCCAAAGACCCGGTCTACATTTTCCACCGTTTCCGCAAATGCCCGCGAGGTCAGGTCGTCCAGCTCGGCGATAACCTGCCGCAGCCGCTTTTCTGTCTCCTGCAAATCCTCCACCTGCCGGGTCAGGAACTCATAGCGCTCCTGCGTCTGCTGGTACTCCTCGGGCGCATCGGGGTTGACGAGGCCCAGCCGGTGAAGCTGCCCACGATAGTCGCGAATGGACGCTTCAATGTCCTCAGGCAATTCGGTCACGACCGGAAGCTGCTCGACGATTTCGTCGATGGGCAGAGGGCTCTGGCCGCCACGTTCCTCGTCGAAGTCGAGCGCCACCAGGCCGAGATCGTTGCGAATGCGTTCGATGAGCCCTTCGAGCGCGTTTTCGTGCTGGCTGAGGGCCACCTTCATCTGCGTATAGTACGTTTCCAGGTCGTGCGTGCGGCGCTGGGCGCGGGCCACGTCCGCTTCCAGTTTCTCCAGCAGATTTTGTTTCTCTTCGAGCCGCGCCAGTAACGGATGGAGCCGGGCGTCCAATTTGTCCAGATCGCTCTGCACCCTGTCCACGCGCTGCTGGGCGCCGTCCAGGTCCAGCTCCCTCTGGTCGATGGCTATCGCCTGCAGCCGCTTCTCCAGCCGCTGAAGCTGGCTCTCGATCTGGCTCAGCGTTGCCCGCCGGCTTTCCACGACGGCCTCGCGCCCGGCGACAATCGTCCGCGCCGTCTCGATGCCCTGCCGGCGGTTCCGGCGCTCCTGTTCGGCCTCGGCGATGGGCAGCGCCCCAAGCTTCTCCCGCGCGCCCTCCAGCGCCAGATCCAGTCGCGCCAGCTCGCTCTGGTGCTGCTGCAACGTCTGCTCGGTGCTGTCGATCCGTTCGGCGAGCTGTTCCACTTCTTGCTGGCGCGCAGCCTCCTGCCGCTGCAAGAAGTCAAGCTGCTGGCGCGCCCGGTCCAGCCGCCGCTGCGCCTCATTCTGGCGCTCCCGGCCCTCCTGAATGGCCCGGACGTGCTGCCGCTCGTCGCGCTCCAGCTCGCTCAACTGCTTCTGGCGCTCCTCCACCTCTTTCTGCAGGGCGGCCACCGCTTCCTGAACCGGCTTCAGCGCCTCGCGCTGCGCCCGGACTTCGGCGTCGGCGGCGCGCCACGCCTCTTCCCGGGCGAGGATACTGCGCTGCGGGTCGCGCGGGTTGACCTCCACCAGGCCGCCGGCGTGGACGACAAAACCATCGGGCGCCACGGCCATCGTACCCGGCGGCAGCGAGGGAGCGATGGCATACGCCTCCCGCCGCCCGGCGACCAGCAGGACCGGGCCGAGCAGCAGATCGACGACCGCACGCGGCGCCCCGTTTGCGGAGACCAGCTCGCTGGCCCAGCCGAGGATACCCGGCCCGTCGGGCTTCTCGTTGCGCCTTGCCGGTCGGGCGTCGGCGGCTGACACGGCGTGGAGTACGGCGGACTCATTCTGCTCGAGCAGGGACCAGAGCGCCGCGCTATCGGGCAGCACGAGCGCGGCGAGGCGCGCGCCGAGCGCCGCTTCGACAGCCTCCTGATGGGCCGCCGGGATATGCACCAGGCTCGCCAGCCGGCCGAGCACGGCGACCCCCTTGCGGGTCACCGCGTCGCGCTGGCGCATCTGGTCGAGCATCTCGCAGCGCGCTTCCAGGCGGGCAGCATTCTCGTTCATCTGGTTCAGCCGCTGCGTCTCGGCGTCCAGGCGCTGGCGCAGGGCCGATAGCTCGCTACGAGCAGCCTGCTGGCTGCTCTGCAGGTCGCGGTGGCGCCGGCTTAGCGCCTCCAGCTCCTGCCGAACAGTGGCGGCGACCTGTTCCAGCCGCTCGTCCTCGGAGGCGGCTGTCCGGATTGCCTCGGCCTCGGCGTCGCCGCTGCGCCGCTCCTGGAGACGCTCGCGTAGCTGGCCCAGCTGCCCCTCCGCCTGGGAGAGACGGCGCTGCTCGACCTGCACGGCCTGCTCCAGCCGCTGCACCTCGGCGGTCGCCCTGTCGATTTCGGCCTGCTTATCCTGGAAGCTCTGGTTGAACGCCAGCAGATGGCGCTCCTGAGCCTGCAAATGCTCCTGGGCCTTAGCCAGCTCGGCGACTGCCCCGGCGAGCTGTTCCGCGGCAGTCGCCTTCTGTTCCTCCAGCCGGGGCCGGTCGTTCTGCAGCTCCTCGTGCTGCTGCGCGAGCAAAGAGGCGCGCTCGCGCAGAATGGCGATGTGGCGGCGGGCATTGTCGTGCTGCTCGCGCAACCCCTCCCGCTCCTGCCGGAGCTGCCCAACCTGGCGCTGGACGGCGTTGAGCTGGCGGCGCTCCGTGTCGAGCGCTGCCAGCAGCTCGGCGAGCCGGGTCCGGCTTTCCTGCCAGTCCGCTTCGGCGTCCTGGGCGCGCTGGCGCTGCTCGCGCAGGCCGGCTTTTCGCGTTTCCCACTGGTAGCCGTACCAGATGCGCAGCAGGTGGCGCAGATCGTTCTGGATCTGCTCGTAGTTGCGGGCGCGGTTTGCCTGCCGCTTCAGGCCGCCCAGCCGCGGTCGTATCTCCGAGAGGATGTCGTGAATGCGCTCCAGATTATGCTGCGTCTCCTGCAGCCGGCGCAGGGTCGTGGCCCGCTTCGCCTGGTAGTGGCTGACGCCAGCCGCCTCTTCGAACAGGGCGCGCCGCTCTTCGGGCCTGAGCGAGAGCGCCTGATCGATGAGGCCCTGGCCCACAATGGTGTACGTCCGCTCGCCCAGGCCGCTCGTCGCCAGCAGCTCCTGAACGTCGCGCAGCCGGACCTTCTGCCCGTTCAGTAAATATTCGTTTTCGCCCGAGCGGAAGGCGCGACGCCCGATGACGACCTCGCTGTAGTCGATCGGCAACCAGCCGTCGCTGTTATCCAGCGTGAGAATGACCTGGGCCATGCCGGCGCGGGGGCGGTCGTGGCTGCCGGCAAAGATCATGTCGGTGGTGCGCTTGCCGCGCAGGGTCGTATAGCTCTGCTCGCCCAGCACCCAGCGCACGGCATCGGCGATGTTGCTCTTCCCGCTGCCGTTCGGCCCCACGATGGCCGTTATACCGCTGTCAAACTCGAAGACCGTCCTGCTGGCAAATGTTTTGTAACCCTGTAGCTCTAGCCGCTTTAGCTTCATGCCTCTTCTTCGGTTGGCCGCGGGGGGCCGGCTCCCCTGCTGCAACGCCAATGATTGTCTGCCACGCTGCTGCTGTGGCGCGCCGGGCAGTATAGTGGGATGCGCGGCGCGGCGCAAGTCGCCTCGTTCGCCGGTGACGGCGTATGCGCTATAATGTGCGGCGCACATCCAGCCGATACGCAGCCGGACAACCAGGACTCAGGCAGGAATACCACACGATGGAAATGACCCGCGCCGACGAAATCGGGCAATTGGCGGCGACGATCAGCGCGCTGGAAGCACAGCGCGACATCCTGGGCGACGGCGTCGTGGAGACGACTGTTTCGGCGCTGAAGGAACGCCTGGAGAGCCTGCAGGCCCAGGCGCTGCCCGAGCGCAAGCAGGTGACCGTCCTCGCCGCCGATCTCTCCGGCTATACGGCCATGTCCGAGACGATGGACCCTGAAGAGGTGCGGGATACCATCGACCGCCTCTGGCAGCGGCTGGATCAGATCGTCGTCTCCTGGGGCGGGTACATCGAGCAGCATACCGGCGACGGCGTTCTGGCCTATTTCGGGGTGCCCACAGCCCGCGATGACGACCCGGAACGGGCCGTGTCGGCGGCGCTGGCGATGCAGGAAGAGATACGGGCGATTGCCGGCAGCAGCGAAGGGCCGGCCCTCGCCCTGCGCATCGGCGTGCACACGGGCCAGGTGTTGCTCACGCCCACCAACAGCGCGCATGAGCTGGCGGCCCTGGGCGGAACCCTGGCGATGGTCGGCCGGCTGGAGGCGGTGGCGCCGGCCGGCGAAGTCGTCGTTTCCAGGGACGTCTTCCGCCAGGTGAAGCGGCGTTTTCGGTTCCGGCCCCTACCGGCCGCCGGCCGGAGGCTGCGCGAGCCTGTCTACCAGGTGCGCAGGCGCGCCCGGCGTGCCCGGCCAGAACGGCTGCCCGGCCCGGACGGCGTGCGGGCGCCCATGGTCGGCCGGGATGGAGAGCTGGCCCAGCTCCAGAAGCTTCTGTTAGGGACGGTCGCCAGCCGGCGCGGGCGGGCTGTGACCATTGTCGGCGATGCCGGGATTGGCAAGACCCGTCTCGTGCAGGAGTTCGCCGGGTGGCTGCGTGATGAGAATGGCCGCTTTCCCCACCTGATGCTTTATGAAGTGCGGGTCGAGCTTCCCCGGCAACAGCTCCCCTATTTCCTCCTGCGCGATCTGGTCCGGCAGTGCTGCCACGTCGGCGACGGCGATCCGGCTCCGACCGCGCGCGACCAGCTCGTGGCAACCGTCCGCGACGTTCTCGCCCCCCAGCTCGGAGAGGAGGAGGCTACCCGAAACGCCCACTTCGTCGGGCAGTTGATCGGCCTCGGCTTCGAGGACAGCCCGTACGTGCAACCGCTTCTGGGCGACGCCCGGCAGGTGCGCCAGCGCGCCTTTGCGGCGACGCTCCTCTTCTTCCAGGCGCTTTGCAGCCGCGCTCCCCTGCTGATGTTAATTGAGGATATTCATTGGGCCGACGAAGGGAGTCTGGACCTGCTCTGGCAGCTGATCGGCGAGAGCAGCGCGGGGCCGCTCTTCCTCGTTCTGTCGGCGCGCCCCGCCCTCTTCGAGCGCCGGCCGGATTGGCGCGACACCGGGCCGATGGGGATGGAGCACACGGTGCTTCCCCTGCAGCCGTTGAGCCAGCAGGACGCCCGCGCCATGGTCGGCAGCATTTTACGGCGCATGGCGTCGGTGCCCGCCGATCTGGCCGACCCGATCGTCGAAGTGGCCGGCGGAAACCCATTCTACGTCGAGGAGATCGTCAGAGTCCTGCTCGAGGACAGGGTCATTCGCCAGGAAGGCGACCGCTGGGAGCTGGTATCGACGCCCGGCGAGCTGCGCATTCCAACCACCCTGACCGGCGTTCTGCAGGCGCGCCTCGACCGCCTGACGCCGGCGGAGAGAGACATCCTGCAGCGGGCTGCCGTCGTCGGCCGGGTCTTCTGGGACAAAGCGATAGCCGTGACCTCTCCGCCCGACCTGTCGTCGTTAGAGGAGACGCTGCGCCGGCTGGAGGAACGCGAGTTTATCGTGCGGCAGCCCGCGTCGTCGTTTCCGGGGGCGCAGGAATACGCCTTCAAACATGCCCTGTTGCGTGAAGTCGCCTACGAAAGCGTGCTCGTGCGGCGGAAGCGAGACTTCCATTGGGCCATCGCCCGCTGGCTCGCCAATCAGCGTGGTGACCACGCCGCCGAAAACGCCGGGCTGATCGCGAGTCACTATGAGCTGTCCGGCGATACAAACAGCGCCGCCCAATGGTATAGCAGCGCCGCCGAACAGGCCCGCGCCCGTTACGCGCCGGAGACGGCCATCCACTATTACCGCAAAGCGCTGGACCTCAGGCGACTGGAAGCCCCGCCGCTGGCGGAGCAGGTGCGGCTCTATAGCGGCCTGGGCGAGATGCTGCGCTGGCAGGCGCGCTTTGACGAAGCGGTCGAGGCGCTGGAGGCCATGCACGTGGCAGCCCAGGCAGTAGGGGACGTGAAAGCGCAGATCCGGGCACTCCAGGGCCTTTTCCTGGCCCACGACTATCAGGGAGACCACAGGCGCGCGCTGGAGAGCGCCAGCGGAGCCGAGCATCTGGCCCGGCAGGCAGGCTCCCCCGAAGACCTGGCTATGGCGCTGTCGGCCAAAGGCTGGTCGCTGCTCTTCCTGGGCGAAGAGGAGCAGGCGCTCGCGCTGGGCCACGAGGCGCGAACCGTAGCCGGCGAGGGCGGCTCCAGGCGAGGGCTGGCCCACAGCTATATGCTGATCGGCGCCGCTCACCGCATGCGCGGCGAGTTCGAGCGAGCCGTCGCGGCGACAGAACAGGCACTGGACCTCTTCCGCGAGCTGGGCGACCGCATCTGGGAAGGGCTCATGCTCTACCATCTGGGGCAGACGGCGCGGCTGCAGGGCGCCTACGTCGAAGCGGTGAGTTATTATGCCGGCGCCCTGGAGCTGGCCCGGGCCGTCGGCGACAATTACGGGGCGATGACGACCCTGAGCCGGATGGGCCGGATCGCGCGGCTTCAGGGCGCCTACCGCCAGGCAGAACGCTACTACGCCGAAGCCCTGTCACTGGCCCAGAAGAGCGGCAACCTGGGCCGTGAGTCTTACCTGATCTATAGTCTGGGTGAATCAAAGCTGGCCCAGGCGCTGGAGCGGGAGGCCAGCGCCGGGCAGGAGCTGCTGGCGGAAGCACAAAAGCTCTTGCACCGGGCCATTCGCGAGGGGGCGCAGGCCGGGCAGGGCGTCACCGAGGCGGCTGCTTACGTGGCGCTGGCGCGGGTGCACCTGGCCCGCGGCGAGCCGGACGCAGCCCTGGAGCCGGCGCTCACCGGTCTGGACGTTGCCCGCCTTCAGATGGCTCTCTGGCAGGGAGTCGCCGCCGAGAAGGTCGCCGGTACGGCGTGGTGGGTTCTGGGCCACATTGCCGTGCGGCTGGGCGCGGTGGAAATCGACGGCGAGCGCCATACTGCGGCCCAATGTTTTGCCGAAAGCCTCGCCATCTGGGACGAGATCGGCAGCGGCGTTGGCTGGGAAAGGGCGCGCACGCTGCGCGATTGGAGCGTGCTCCTGGCCCGCGAGGGAGACACCGAGCGGGCGGATGAGCTGCGGCGGGAGGCCACCGAGATCTTTACCCGGCTCGGCATGGTGCAGGAAATCGATCGCGATATGTAGCCGTCACACGACGCGCAGGAGCAGTCCTTTCAGGTAGGCCGATTCGGGAAAGGTCAGCAGGATGGGATGGTCCGGCGCCTGGCCCAGCCGGAACAGGATCTGCGCGTCCCGGCCGGCATCGACCGCCGCGCCGAAGACAACTTTCTGAAACAGGTCGGCGTCGACCAGCCCCGAACAGGAAAACGTGGCCAGCAGGCCGACGGGCCGGAGAAGCCTGAAGGCGAGCCAGTTGAGATCCTTGTAGCCGCGGCAGGCCGGCTGCACGTCGCGCTGGCTGTGGGCAAACTTGGGCGGGTCGAGAATGATCACGTCGAACTGGCGCCCCGTATCGCGGTAGTGGCGCAACACCTTGAAGGCATCGCCAGCCAGATACTCGTCGCCGGGCCGGTCGAATCCGTTCTGGGCCATGTTGCGCTCGGCCTGCTCCAGCACGGCAACCGAGCTATCGATGTTCGTGATCGGCCCGGCGCCGGCAGCAGCGGCGAGCACGGCAAACCCGCCGGTATAGGCGAAGACGTTGAGCAGCTCCTTGCCGGAGACAAAGCGCGGCTGGCCGAGCAGCGCGCGGTTCTCGCGCTGGTCGAGGTAGAGCCCTGTTTTGTGCCCTTCCATCAGATTGACGAGGAAGCGCAGGCCATGCTCGCGTATCTCGACGGACGGAGGCGGCTGCTCGCCGGCAAGCAGGCCGCGTGTGGCCGGCAGGCCCTCCTTCTCGCGCACGTCCACGTCCGACCGTTCGACGATGCCGGCCGCGCCGGTCAGCTCGGACAGGGCGCTCGCCAGCATCGCCTTGCGGCGCTCGATGCCCATCGTCAGCGCCTGCAGGACGAGGTAGTCCGCGTAGCGATCGACGACGAGTCCGGGCAGGAAGTCGGCCTCCGCGTTGACGAGGCGGTAAGCCGTGGTGTCCGGCTCTAGCTGCAGCGCGAGGCGCCGTCCGATGGCGGCCTGCAGGCGGGCGTACCACCACGCCTCGTCTACAATGTCGTCCGCTTCCCAGCTAAGGATGCGCGCGCGGATTTGCGAGCGGGCGTTGTAGTAGGCGGTAGCCAGCCAGCGATCCCGCGAATCGACGACGGCGACCAGGTCGCCCGGCTCTGGATCGCCGTGCACTGCCTCCACAGCGCCGGAGAAGATCCACGGGTGGCGGTTCTCCACCGGCTTCTCCCGCCCGCGCTTGAGCTGCAGCGTGCCCCGATAGTCGGTCATGGGCGGCTAGACCGTACGATGACCGTGCTCGCCGGAGCTGGAGCCGGTGAGCAGCTCCAGGGCATGGGGAAGAACGGGCAGCAGCACGTCCATGTTCTCGCGGATCGCTTTGGGATTGCCCGGCAGGTTGATGATCAGCGTCCGGCCGCGAATACCCGCCACACCACGCGACAGCATGGCGTGGCGGGTTACTTTCAGGCTCTCTGCGCGCAGCGCTTCGGCAATGCCGGGCGCCTCGCGTTCCAGCACGGTGCGGGTCGCCTCCGGCGTGACGTCGCGTGGGGCGAAACCGGTGCCGCCCGTCGTCAGGATGAGGTCGAGGCCCGCCGCACACCAATCGCGCAGCGTCGCGGCAATGGTCTCCAGATCGTCGGGAATGACCTCTTGCCGCTCTACCTGCCAGCCCGTGAGGGCCGTGATCAGCTCGCGCAGCAACGGGCCGCTGCGGTCTTCATAGTCCCCTGCGGCTCCGCGATCGCTGATGGTCAGGATGCCGACGGCGCTCAATGGTGGTTGCCGTTCTCGTACTGCTCGATGAGCGCCATCCACTCGTCGTTGAGTCCGGTGTCGGTCACGCCGTAGAAGACGCGCACACCGTCGCCGGTGCGCATCGCCAGATCGTACCAGACGTGCTTGTCGCGCTGGCGGCGATCCAGGACGGCTTTGTCGCCGCGCCAGTCCAGATCCTCGGCGCGCGGCGGGTTGTCCTCAACCTGCGTGATCGCGTAGTGCCAGAGCTTGCGCGCCGACGAACGGGTGACGTTCTTGATCCGGTTCCCGTTGCGCAGGTCGTGTACCGTGTGGTAGACGGTGCCGTCGCGCTCGCGGCTCTCGACGATCTCCACGCCGGTGCTCGGCGGCGCGGGGGCGCTGTCTGCGCTCTCTTCAGGCCAGGCTTCAGGCTGTGACTCCACAGGCTCGGGCTTGGGGACGAGCAAAGGCGGCGACGGCGAAGCGGGAGCCTCCAGCGTGGGCGGTTGCTCATCCCGTGCCAGCCGGCGCTCTACCAGACGCACGATCTCGTCGCGCACGGCCATATTGGTTTCGGTCTCGTCGCGCACGTAGAAGCGGTTGTCGTCGAGGGCGTAGGGCAGGTCCTCTCCCGGATGCACGGTAATGCGCACAATCGTCTTGCCCTGGGTATTTAGCTGGTCGATATCGACGGCGGGCTCGGGGCTGAAACGGCGGGATAGGGCGGTCTGGATCTGCTGCATGGCCTCGTCGGGGTTGCGAATCCCGACGGGCTCCTCGCGCGGGTTGGCCGAAACGCCGAGGTAAATAGTGCCGCCGTTGGTGTTAGCCATCGCGCAAATGTCTTCGAGGATGCGGTTGAAATAGCCGCCGCGCTCAAGCATCTTGACGTGGAAGGCCTGGACAATACTCTCGCCTTCTTCACGGGCCGCGTGTACAAAATCAAACGGCTTGGCCTGCCCTCGGTAGGGGCGCGTGAGCGAAAAATCGTTGCTCTCAAACGCTTCCTTAATCGCCTCGAAGCTGACTTCGTCCAGCAGAATCTCCGTCACACGGTCACCCACGCCAAGCACCTTGGGATTCGCCGGATCGCGGACGAGCCGGTGGGCGTCCGAGCCCTGGATGCAGCGCATAGCGCGCGGGTACTCGGGCTTGGAGCCGTCGAAGAAGCTGCGCGTTGTATAGCGACCGCGCTTCTCCAGGTCGGTGACTTCCAGAGCGTGCAGATTCGGGTCCTGCGTGTAGGCGATGCGTGTCTGCCCGCCGAAATCGAAGCCGCGCATGACCACCCCGTTGCCAGAGTTGGCATGGGCGGCGATGACCAGCCCGCCCGCGTCGCGAATCACCCGGTAGGCGGTCAGTACATCGGCCGTGGCGCCTACGGTGGCGCTGCCCTGGGCAAGCTGTTCGGCCGGCACGTTGAGCGTCAGCAGGAGATGTTCCAGAAAGCGTACGTCTGTGTCGGGCGAAAAGATGCCGAGAATGTGGAACCCAAATGTGGCGGTAAATTCAAAGCCGGGAAGCACCAGGATCTTGCGCAACAGGCGGCGGTATTCGTCCAGGCGGCGCTGTTCCTCGGGCTCAATGCGCTGCAGCTCTTCGAGCAGACTTAGCTGCTCCAGCGTTTTCCGCATCGCCGCGTAGCCGACCACCGTGTTGTGGTCGGTAAAGGCGATGATGTCCAGACCACGCAGCTCGGCCTGGCGCAAAATGTCCAGATAACTGATATGTGGGTCCTGATAATCGACGGACCCAGGCGTATGCAGGTGCAAATCCATCAGGCGCCATTGTGTCTGGCCCGATCTGGGTTTGCTCCGGCGTTTGCCAGATTTACTCACGTGCAATTCTCCTATAAAACTGTCTAGCTCTCCGCCCGGGGGACGTTCAATGTCCCGAAATAAGACGATGTATCGTCTCCGTAAGCAGGCTAGGGGAGTAGGGTTTCAGTAAAAAGACGTCGGCTCCGGCTGCCAGGGCCTCATCCTTCACCCGGTGATCGCCGGAAACAAGGATCGTTGGTACGGTGCTGGGCGCCTTCGTCCCACCCGCGCGAATGGTCCGGATGAGGTCGGCGCCATTGCCGCCATGGCCCAGGTTAAAATCGACGACGAAGGTCGCCGTCTCGCTGCACGCGGCGTCGATGGCTGAATGACGATCGAAGCTCGTGACGACTTCAAATCCTTCCATCTCCAATAACATACGGATCAACATTGTCGCCGACGGGTCATCGTCTACAACAATCACCTTACACATCTTGCTCCACCTGCTGAAAAAAGAATGCACCCCTGACATGCCGCCCAGGCTTTAAGCCGAAACTCAACCTGTTGAGACAGTAATGCCAACA
>Ga0123332_1003031_pt1 | contig 15550 bp, 12 predicted proteins | sample BioC12SIPDNA_4_FD_89958 | JGI IMG/M metagenome (GOLD analysis project Ga0123332, IMG submission 89958) | Anaerobic biogas reactor microbial communites from Washington, USA - Biogas_R2_A C12 SIP DNA | ecosystem: Engineered > Bioreactor > Anaerobic > Unclassified | place: Washington, USA...
CGGGTCCCGCCGCGCGTCCCCGGCCACGAACGAGCGGCAGCTTAGGCGAGGGGCGGTAGAGGTGTCAAGCTCACGCTGCCTCTCGGTGGTGGCCGTACCATTAAAAAGAAAAATCAGCTCGACGGTGGCCCGTTGGGTCCACAGGACCACGGTCCCTTGGCGCTGTGAAGCGACGGCCCCTCCAGGGTCTGACCTTCGAATCGAAAGCGCACCGGTCGGCGGCGATGCCGGTGACCCCATGTCCCCGCGCCGCCGCCGTCAGCCCCGCTCCGTTCCCCTATGCTGTCGGCGAGGACACGGCTGAACGCGGACGGGGTGCGGAGGCGCGGACCCGCCGGGCCCGCCGCACGCCAACCGGGTCGCGGGCCGTCGACGCGCATGATGCAAGCTCAGCCGGGCCGTCCGAGGGCGGCCCAACCCCCGCGGAACCGTCTCGCACGGGGGAGGGCCGCCTGGGCGCCCACGGCGCTCAGGCTGGCGTGGTACGCCGCCCTCCTGGGCCTCGCGGCGCTGTTCGCCGCCGGCGTGCCGGCTAGCTACCGGCTCCTCAGCTCCGGCGCCGTCGGGGTCCTGTTGGAGCGCGACGGTCAGGGACGGATCGTCCTCGACCCCATACCCGGCCGCTCGGCCGAAGCCGCTGGGGTCCTGCCGGGCGACGTCCTGCTCGCCGTCGACGGCGTGCCGGTGACCACCGAGGCCAAGGCGGACCTGGTGGCGCGCCTGCTGGACGCGCCGGCCGTGCCGGTGACGCTGACCGTCGGGAGGTCGGACGGGCGGACCCTGGACGTGGTCGTCGAGCGCTCCCACACGGCGTCCGAGCGCCTGGGCATCTCGCCGCGGACGTACGCGCTGGTCCTGATCGTCGTGGGCCTGCTGTTCGTGGGCGCCTACATCGTCCCGGCGGGCATCATCGCCGTCCGCCGACCGGACAACTGGGTGGCGGCCCTGGTGTGGCTGACGCTCCTGCTGATCGCCGTCTTCAACTCCCGCGCCAACGCCGCCCTCAGCTTCTCCGACGACCCGCTGGGGGTCGCCCTCGCGGCCGCGTACCACGTGGCCGTGCTCCTGGTGCTTCTCACGTTCCCCGACGGACGCCTCGAGCCGCGCTGGGCCCGCTGGTACCTGCCCGTCGGGCTCGCGTGGATCGCGACCGAGGTCGCGCCGGTGGCGCCGTCGCAGGCGCTGCTGGCGATCCCCGTCTGGGTGCTGATCGACTTCGTCGTGTTCGGGACCGCGGTCGCGGCGCAGGTCTACCGCTTCCGGCGGTCGACCGACCCTGCCGCCAGGCAGCAGACGAAGTGGCTCGTCTACGGGCTCGTGACCGCCTTCCTGGTGCAGCACGCCTACCACATCCCGTACGAGCTCGTCGGCGCGTTCCGGGGCCGGTCGGTCTACGAGTTCGTAGGGTCGATCGCGAACCACCTGCTCATGCTCGTGGTGCCCGTCGCCTTCACCCACGCCGTGCTCAGGCACCGCCTCTACGACATCGACCTGATCATCAACCGCACCCTCGTGTACGTGCCGCTGACGGCGATCCTGGCCGGCGTGTTCACGGCGTCGACATCGCTGCTGCGCGGCCTGTTCGACGCGCTGATGGGGGCGTCGTCCGGCGCGGCGCCCGTGATCTCCAGCGTGCTGGTCGTGGCGCTCCTCACGCCGGTGAAGGACCTCCTGCAGAAGGCCGTCGACGCGCGGTTCGCCTACTCGTCCAGGGCCGACCGCGCCCTGAAGGACCTCGAGGCGCAGGTCGCCTCCCGCCTGCACGCCGTCGACCGCGGCCCGGCGATCAGGCGTCTGCTCGAGCACGCGGTCCGCGCGTTCGACGCGGTGGGCGGCACGGCCGAGCTCGCTTCCGACGGCGGCTCACGTGCGCTGGGTACCGTCGGCGAGTGGACCGGCGAGAGCGCCGTCACCGTCCCGGTGCAGGCGGGCGACCGCGTCTACGGGACCGTCGAGCTGGCCGCCCGCCGCCACGGCGCCCGCTACACAGAGGCCGACGTCGCGCGCCTGCGGGCCACGGCAGGCGTCGTGGGCGCCGCCATCTCCGAGGACGAGGAGGGGTAGGGAGGGACGCACGTATACTCGGTCCCGAACACCCGAGGAGACTCCCGGATCCACCCTTGGAGGAGAACCGATGCCGAGGCAACTGAAGCTCGTACTCTCGCTGCTGCTGGGACTGCTGGTCACGGCCGCGTCAGCCCAGGACGCCGACCTCGTCGCTGCCGCCCAGGCCGAGGGCTCTCTCGAGTACTACGCGAACATCACGGCCATCGAGCCGGTCCTCGAAGCGTTCGCCGAGGAGTACGGCGTCACGGCCAACTACACGCGCATCTCCACCGAGGGGTTCGCCGCGACGCTGCTGACCGAGTTCCAGGCGGGGCGCCAGGTCGCGTCCGTGCTCCAGGCTCCGCTGCCGCTCCTCGAGATCCTCAAGGACTTCGGCCTGCTGCAGCCGTACGAGTCGCCCGTCGCCGCCGGCTACCCCGACTGGAGCCGCGACCCCGACGGCATGATCCAGCAGTTCGGGATCGAGTACGTGGCCCTCATCTACAACACCGAGCTCGTCGCTCCCGAGGACGTGCCCACGAGCTACATGGACCTCACCGACCCCAAGTGGGCGGGCAGGATCGTGATGGCCAACCCCGCGTCGCACGCCACGACGATCCAGTGGCTCGTCGGCCTGCTGGAGCACGACGTGTTCGGCTCCGAGGACGCGTGGTGGGAGTTCGTCAACGGGCTGGCCGCCAACCGGCCGATGCTGGTGGCGTCGTTCGGGCCGACCCCGGGCCCCATCGCCTCCGGCGAGGTGCACATCGGCATCTCGATGCCCAAGTACATCGTCACGCAGGCTCCCGCGCCGCTCGACTGGGCGCGCGTGGAGGAGCCCATGTTCGGCACGCCGCGCGGAATCGCCCTCGCGGCCGGCGCCCCGAGCCCGAACGCCGGCAAGCTGTTCATCGACTACTGGCTCGGCACCGAGGCCAGCTCGATCCTCGCCGAGCAGGTCGGCGAGTACGTGCTGGCGCCCGGGGTGTACCCGCCCATCGACGGCATCGCCGACGCCGAGGTCCTGCCGCTGCGCTCGATGACCGACGAAGAGATCGCCGAGTGGGGCGCTCGCTTCGCGGAGATCTTCCGCTAGAGACAGAGACCACCCGCGGTGCCCGCCGCGAGCCGCCGAGCATGGCGGCCCGGCGGGCACCGCCGCTGGTGAACGGTCGATGGAGATCCGCGTAGAGAACCTCCGCAAGACGTTCCATGCCGAGGGCAGGGCCGTGGCCGCCCTCGACGGCATCGACCTCCACGTGCCCGACGGGACCGTCACGACCCTGCTCGGCCCCAGCGGCTGCGGCAAGACCACGCTGCTGCGCTGCATCGCCGGGCTGGAGACCCCCGACTCCGGCACGATCAGGATCGGCGACACCGTCGTGTGGCAGGGCGACGGCGACCGCACGAGGTCGGTGACGCCCGACAAGCGCGGGGTGGGGATGGTCTTCCAGACCTACGCCATCTGGCCGCACATGACGGTGTTCGAGAACGTGGCCTACCCGCTGCAGTCGCAGGGCACGCCCCGCGCCGAGACCGCCGAGCGGGTGTCTCGCGCGCTCGAGTTCGTGCAGCTCGGCGGCTACGAGAACCGGCCGGCCACGGCGCTGAGCGGCGGGCAGCAGCAACGGGTCTCGCTGGCGCGAGCGATCGTGGCCGAGCCGCGCGTGATCCTCTTCGACGAGCCGCTGTCGAACCTCGACGCGAAGCTGCGCGAGGAGACCCGCGCCGAGCTGCGCGAGCTGCTCACGAGGCTGGGCATCACCTCTTTGTACGTGACCCACGACCGGTTCGAGGCGATGGCCCTGTCCGACGACGTCGTGGTCATGCAGAGCGGCAGCATCGTGCAGCGCGGCTCGCCCGAGGAGGTCTACTTCCGCGCGAGCACCCACTTCGTCATGGACTTCATGGGCAAGGCGAACTTCCTGCCCGGCACCGTCGTCGACCCCGAGCACCCCAGCGGCTTCATGCTCGCCGACACCGCCGTGGGGCCTCTCCTCTGCGAGCGTCGGCCCGGCGCCCACGTCGGCCTGGCGGGACAGGTCGCGGCGCGCATGGAGTTCCTGAGCATCGTCGGCGACCTCGCCGATGGCAGCGCGCTGCCCCCTACCCACGTCGCGGCGACGGTGACGAGCGAGATGTTCCTCGGCGAGTACCGCGAGGTGCAGCTGCGAGCCGGCGACACGAAGCTGGTCCTGCGCACCTCGGCGACGGACGCGATCGAGCCCGGCAGGCGGGTGGAGCTTCGCCTCGACCCGGCGGGCTGCCGCTTCCTCACGGAGTAGCCGCCGTGCACTCCGCCAAGACCGCCTACCTGACCTGGGTGCTAGTCGCGCTGGTCGGGGTCCTGACGCTCGCCCCCGCGGTGATGCTGGTCGTGGGCAGCTTCTCGCAGGGCCTAGGGGCGTTCGGGGACTTCACGCTCGAGAAGTACGCGCGCGTCTACACCGACCCGCGCCTCTACCGCGTCCTCCTCAACACGCTCGTCTTCACGGTGGGGTCTGCCGTAGTGGCGACCGGCCTGGCGTTCGCGCTCGCCTACCTCAACTTCCGCACCGACGCCCCGTTCCGCGGCCTCCTGCACCTGCTGCCGATCCTCTCGATGATGGTGCCGCACCTGGCGTTCGGGACGGCGTGGGCCCTCCTGCTCAACCCCACGAACGGCATCTTCAACGTGTTCCTCCGCGACACGCTCGGACTGGGCGTGATCAACGTCTACTCCCTGGCCGGGATGGTCTTCACCGAGGGGCTCCTGGAGCTGCCCGTCGCCTACCTGGTCATAGCGGCCGCGATGCGCTCGTTCGACACGGCGCTGGAGGAGGCGTCCTGGATCAGCGGGGGCTCGACGGGCCGCACGATGCGCCGCATCATCCTCCCCATGCTCAGGCCCGCCCTGCTGGCCGCGCTGATGCTCGTGGTCATCCGGACGCTGGGCGCCTTCGCGATCCCGTCCGTCCTCGGCATGCCCGCCCGCGTCGACGTGCTGACGACGTACATCTACCGGCTCGTCACGACGGGCTTCCTGCCCGACTACGGCCGCGCGGCCGCCGTGGGCATCAGCGTGCTGGCCACCGCCGTCGTGCTCGTCTTCGTCTACCGCCACTACACGGCCGCCGGCGAGCGCTTCGTGACGATCGGAGGACGCGGCTACCGGCCGCAGCGCGTGAGGCTCGGCGCCTGGCGCTGGCCCCTCGGCCTGCTCACCCTGCTCGTGGGCGGCGTCCTGGTCGTGATCCCGGTGCTGGTGCTCGCCTACGTGTCGCTGATCCCCTACATGATGGCTCCCAGCGCCCGCGCGTTCTCGATGCTGACGCTCACGCACTGGCAGACCGTGCTGGGCGACCGCCTCACGGCCACGGCGTTCCAGAACAGCGTCTTCCTGGCCTTGGCGGGCGCGACGCTCGGCGTGCTCCTCTCGACCTTCGCCTCGTACGTGATCGTGCGCGTGAGGAACCGGGGCAGCGTGTTCCTCGAGACCCTGGCGTTCGCCTCGTTCGCGTTCCCCGGCATCGTCCTCGCGATCGGCTTCATGTGGGTGTTCGTGCGCACCGGCTTCTACGGCACGATCTGGGCGCTGCTGATCTCCTACGTGGCGACGTACCTCCCGTTCGGGATCAGGCCTCTCACGAGCACGTTCATCCAGATCGGGAAGGACCTCGAGGAGGCCTCGTTCATCAGCGGGGCCGGCTTCACCCGCACGCTGAGGCGCATCGTGGCGCCGCTCGCCCTGCCAGGCATCGTGTCGGGCTGGACCCTGATGGCGGTGATGTTCATCCGGGAGCTCGACCTCTCGGTCATCCTCGCCAGGCCCGGCACGGAGGTCCTCTCGGTGCTCATGTACCGGGCCGTCCACGACGCCTACTGGGGGCGGGTGGCCACGTTCGGTGTCATCATGATCGCGCTCTCGACGGCGCTGATCCTGCTGACGAACCTCGTCGAGCGACGCTTCGGCATGGGTAGCCGGTAGCGGGCGCGCCACGCGCTCCCAACGCAGGCGGCTTCGGGGCCGCTAGGTCGAGAGGAACCCCCCGTCCACCGGCACGACCGCGCCGTGCACGTAACTGGCCAGGTCGGAGGCGAGGAACAGCACGACGCGCGCGACCTCGTCGGGGTCGCCCATGCGGCCGGCCGGCAGCCGCTGCATGAAGTCGTAGCCGACCTTCACGAGGCCGAGGCGGCCGCGCAGCACGTCGCTCGCGACATGCTTCGTCCCCGGCGTGACGATGCCGCCGGGCACGACGGCGTTGACCCTGAAGCCGCGCCGCGCGTGCTCGCGGGCGAGGGCGCGCGTCAACGCGATGACGCCGGACTTCGTGACGCTGTAGACGGCCAGGTCGTCCTTGAAGGGCAGGACGGCCTCGATGGACGCGATGTTGACGATCTTCCCGCCGCGTCGCCCCCGCGCCCTGACGAAGCGCTGGCAGAGCCAGAATACGGCGTCGAGGTTCACGGCCAGCACCTTCTGGTAGAGGGCCTCGTCGACGCTGTCGAACGCACGGCCGGGGTAGATGCCGGCGTTGTTGACGAGGATCCCGGGCGGGTCGACCGCCAGCTCGTCCCACAGCCTGTCGATGTCGGCCTTGTCGCCGAGGTCGACGACCCGGGTCGCCACCGTGCGCCCCAGGGGCTCGAGGAGCCGCGCCGTCTCCTCGAGGCCGGCGGCGTCGCGGTCGACGAGCACGAGGTCGGCGCCGGCGTCGGCGAGGCGGCAGGCGATCGCCCGTCCGATGCCCGATGCCGCTCCCGTGACCAGCGCCGTCTGGCCCGCCAGGTCGACGAGCCGGCCCAGCGGCGGCCGTTCCCCGCGCCTTTCCCTGACCGTGGTGGTCACTGCCATCCCGCTCCTTCGCGGCGCGTCCTCGTACCTCGCCGCCACCGTTATGATACACGGTGTATCAGAAGTTGGGGGAGGGACGCCGGTCGGCGGCGTGAACGGGACGCCCTACCGCTAGACCCCGCCGGTCACCTCGAGGTTGAACCCGGTGACGTACGAGGCCTCGTCGCTCATCAGGAAGGCCACGGCGTTGGCGACCTCCTCGAGCGTGCCGAGGCGTCGTAGCGGGACCGTCGCCAGCATCTGCTCCCGCACCCGCGCGGGGTCGGGGGCGAAGTACTGGCTGCCCGTGGCCGCCTGCAGCTCGGTCTGACGCGTCCACATGTAGCCTGGCCCGATCAGCGCCGGCGAGACCGCGTTCACCCTCACACCGTAGGGAGCGAGGTCCTTGGCGGCGGTCTCGGTCATCGCGATCACCGCCGCCTTGGAGGCGCCGTACGCGAGCATGTTCGGCGGCCCCTCGACGCCGGCGTGGCTGGCCGTGTTGACGATGGCGCCGCCGCCCGCCGCGCGCAGGTGCCGGGCCGAGGTCGCGAGGACGTTGTAGGCGCCGACGACGTTCACGTCGATCACCTTGCGGAAGTCGTCGGCCGGGTAGGCGTGCGTGGGCGCGAAGACTCCCTGGTAGCCGGCGTTGTTGAACACGAAGTCGACGCGCCCCAGGTCCGCGACCACCGCCGCGAAGGCGTCGTCGACGGAGGCGGCGTCGGTGACGTCGCACGTCACGGCGCGGTGGGCGGCGCCCAGCTCCTCCAGCTCCTCGGCGGCCGCCGCCAGCTTGCTCGCGTCCGCGTCGAGGAGGACAACGGCCGCGCCGTCGGCGGCGAAGCGCCTGGCCGTGGCGCGGCCGATGTCGCCGCCCCCGCCGGTGATGAGGACCGCCCTGCCGCCGAACCCGTACCTCGCCCTCGCCAACGTCTCCTCCTTACCGAGTGCCGAAGATGTTCGGCAGGTAGCGTACGAAGAAGAAGGAGAGGAGCAGCGGCGGGACGAGCAGGAGCGCGATCGAAGCGCTGAGCTGCCCCCACGGCACCTCCATCCCGACGGCGGCGAAGCTGGCCGACGCCACCGGCATCGTGACGGCGTTGCGGGCCGTGAGCACGAACGCCAGGAAGAACTCGTTCCAGACCAGGATGAACACGAACATCGCCATGCCCACCAGGCTGGGCAGCGCCAGCGGCAGTGCGATGCGCGTGAAGATCCCGAGCGGGCCGAGCCCCTCGAGGGAGGCTGCCTCCTCAACCTCTATCGGCACCTGCTTGAAGCTCTCGATCGAGAGCCACAGCATCGTCGCGATCGTGATGCTCAGGTACGTGGCGACGAGCGCGACTCGCGTGTCCAGCATGTCGAAGCGCAGCCAGACGACGAAGAACGGGATGAACGCCGCGACCGGCGGCATGAAGCGCAGCGACAGCACGAAGAAGCGCAGGTCGTTCTTGGCGCGGAAGTCGAACCTGGCGAAGATGTACGCCGCCGGCACGGCCAGCAGGAACCCGATGAGCAGGGCCGCGGGCACGACGACGAGGCTGTTCTTGACGCCGGTGACTATCGTGCCGATGCTCAGCACACGCTCGAAGTTCGCCAGCGTGGGCGTGAACAGGAGTTTGGGCGGGTAGGCGATGATGTCGACCCGCGACTTGAAGGCCGACAGCAGGATCCACACGACGGGCGCGATCGCCACGACGAGCACCGCTACCAGCAGGACGTTGGCGACGACCTTCTTGAGGGTCACTCGTGCCATCTGCGCAAGGCCTTCCACAGGAACGTGACGAGGACGATCGACATGACGACCATGAACAGCGACATCGCCGACGCGTACGAGATGCGGCCGGACGACCCCATGCCCTGCCAGTAGGCGTACATGTCGAGGGTCTCGGTCGCGATCCCGGGCCCGCCGGCCGTGAGCACGAAGATGAAGTCGAAGCTGCGCAGCGACTCCATCATCTTTATGAACACGAGCGGCAGCGACAGGGGCAGCACCAGCGGGTACATGATGCGCGTGTAGAGGCTCAGGGCGCTGGCGCCGTCGAGGCGGGCGGCCTCGATCACCTCCTTGGGGACCTCGTCGAGGAGGATCACGACCAGCGCGGTGAGCAGGAAGCCCCACTGCCAGATGTCGATGACGGCGATGGAGGGCAGCGCGTTGCGTGGGTTCTGCAGGAAGATATAGGGCCCCAGCCCGACGAGGCTGAGCAGGTAGTTGATGATCCCCAGCGAGGGGTCGTACATCAGGCGCCACATGTAGGCGGCGCCGATGCGGGGCAGCACGGCCGGCAGGATGAAGACGAAGATCGCGAGGTGACGCCGCCAGCCCTTCGCGGTCTCGTGGACGAGGGGCGCGACGAGGAACGCCAGCGCCAGCGACCCCAGCACGGTGAGGGCGAGGAACTGCCCCGAGACCTTCAGGGCGTTGAGGAAGCGCGGGTCCTGGAACATCTCGACGAAGTTCCCGAGACCCACGAACGACATGGGCGCCGAGCTGCGCATGTCCCAGTCGTGCAGCGAGTAGTAGATCGCCGTGCCCAACGGGTAGAAGGCGAACAGGAACAGGCACCCGAAGGTCGGGACCATGAACAGCAGGAAGAACTGGCGCTTCGTCATCGCGTCACGGGTCGTGCTGGCAGGCGCCGCGTGGCGGGGGTACCCCCGCCACGCGGCGCGGTCAGGCTAACGGTCTTCGTCCCGGCCCTGGGTCAACGGCCCAGCGCCCTGTTGGCGAACGCCACGGCGTCGTCGAGCGCGGCCTGGATGTCGTAGGGCTGGTTGGCGTATGCGGCGGTGAACAGCTCCTCGAGCTTGATGCCGAGGTAGTCGCCGATCTCGTTCCACTGCGGGATCTGAGCGATCGTCAGCTCCTGGATCTGGAGCATGCCGCGCATAGCCTCACCGTACTCGGCGGGGTAGGCGTCGGCGAACGCCTGGCTCTCGAAGGTCGCGGTCCGGGCGTTGGTGAGGCCCTGGCCGCCCTCGACCTTGCGGAGCTCGCTCGTCTGGCTCGTGAACCAGCCGATGAAGTTCGCGGCGGCCTCGCGCTCCTCCGGGGTCATGTCGGCGACGGCCGAGAGCCCGAGGCCGTGCGCGCTCAGCGTGGAGATCTGCCCCGCGGGGCCGGCCGGCGGCAGGGCGTAGCCCATCCTGTCGACGACGACCGAGCTGTCGGGGTTGAAGAGCGTGTCCATCTTGAGGTTCGCGAACGTCACGATGCCCACGCGGCCGGCGGCGAAGGCGTCCATGGCGTCCGACCACGACATCGTCGGGCTGGGGCTGTGCTTGATGAGCTCGATGTAGTACTCGACGGCCCTCACGGCTTCCGGCGAGTTGAACACGGGCGCGCCGTCCTCGTCGAAGAAGCTGCCGCCGAACATCTTGAGGTAGGGGCTGAAGCGCCAGACGTTCATGCCCGAGCCCCGTAGGCCGCGGGTGGCCGTGCCGTACTGGCGGGGCGGGTCGTGCAGCGCCTTCACGACCTCGAGGTACTCGTCGAGGGTGGTCGGCACGTCGAGGCCGCGCTCCTCGAGGAGGTCCTTGCGGTAGAACATCAGGTCGCCCTCGGTCATGAAGGGCGCGCCGTAGGCCACGCCCTCGTACGAGAGCAGGCCGACGAGGGCCGGGGAGAAGCCCTCGACTTCGAACTCCTCGGGGTAGAACTCGTGCAGCGGCACGAGCCAGCCGTTGGCTCCGAACTCGGCGACGTTGGCGTCGTCGATGTAGTAGACGTCGAACTGGCCGGCGCCGCTGGAGGCGTCGAGACGGGAGCGCGAGCGGCGCTCGTTCTCGGCGAGGTAGGTGAGGTTCACCTTCACGCCGTACGCCTCTTCGAACTCGGGGATGTAGCGCTCCATGAGCGTCCACTCCTCGCGGGGCTGGGCGAGGACGTCGATCGTGACCGTCTGTGCCAGCGCCGAGCCCGTCAGGGCGACGATCGCTGCCAATAGGACCTTGCGCATCTCTCCTCCTGTGCGCGGCGCCAACTCGCGCCGCTGGGTGCGGTCGAAGTGCGGACCGTCAGTGCTCGCGGCTACCCGCCCGCCGGGGCGTGGCGCCGGCCGTCTCGACGGCCGGGCGCGCCGAAGGCGCGGGTGCCAGGGGCGTCGATTCGCGTTCGTTGCCGTACCACCTCCATGCCGATCGCCGTGGGGGTGAACCCTCTGGCGGCTCGACCCGGGGACCGGGCGGGCCGTATGCGTCGAGGTCGCTTGGCCGGAAGACTATCAACGGTGAAACTCTGCTGTCAAACCTAGGCACGCCTCATGAAACTTTGTTATCACCTGGAGGGTCGGTAGCTAGGGCGTCGCGCTCGGAACTGGCCAGAACGCACCGCTAGCACCGAGACTATCAGGCGGAGCGGAGAAGCTTGACGCGCCCAGAGCAGCCTGTGATACTAACCGCGACGCTCGAAGCATCCTTCACGCTTGGGGGCCCTCGATGACGAGAATCCTTGACACGTTCCGACGCAGCCGTGGCGCCGACGCCCACGCTCGGCCGCGGCCGTGGCCCGGGAGGCGCCGGTGACCGTGCAGCCCAACAGCCACGTGCAGTCGGTCGTCCTCAAGAAGCTCGAGATGGTCAGCGCCGAGATGGGCCCCGCGCAGCGCCGCGTCGCCGAGTACGTGCTGAGGAACCCCGAGGACGTGATCCACATGTCGATCACCCAGCTCTCCGGGGCCAGCGAGGCCAGCGAGGCCACGATCGTGCGCCTGGTGCAGGACATCGGGTTCAAGGGCTACAACGACTTCAAGATCAGCCTCTCGCGGTCGATGAGCGCCAACGACGGGGCCCTCGAGCGCGACCTCGACGCCGACGCCACGACGAGCGACATCATCCAGAACGTCTTCGGCATGACGCGGACCAGCCTCGTCGAGACCTGGGAGGCGCTCGAGCCCGCCCAGGTCGACGCCGCCATCCAGCTCCTCTCCACGGCGAAGCGCATCGAGTTCGTGGGGGTGGGCGGCTCGGCGGCCGTGGCCCACGACGCCTACCACAAGTTCCTGCGCCTCGGCGTGCCCGTGAACGCCCTCGTGGACCCGCACGACGCCGTGCAGGTCTGCGCCACGCTCGGGCCGGGTGACGTCGTGCTCGCGATCAGCCACTCGGGCCGCACCAAGGACGTGCTCGACGCCGTGAAGCTGGCGAAGGAGTCGGGGGCGGCGGTCGTCGCGATCTCGCGCTTCGGCCGCTCGCCCCTACAGCGCCTGGCCGACGTCACGCTCCACACGCTCTCGTCCGAGACCGCCTACCGGAGCGAGGCGATCGCCTCGCGCATCGCGCAGCTCGCGATCATCGACGTGCTGTTCGTCGGGGCGTTCCTCCGCAACCACCCCGTGACCAGCCGCAACCTGAGCCGTTCGCGCAGCGCGATCATGTCGAAGCAGGTCTGATGCCGGAGCTGCTGCTCGGTATCGACGTCGGCTCCTACTCCACGAAGGCCGTCCTGACCGACCTCGCCGGCATAGAGCTCGAGACGCTGACGGTCGAGCACGCCATGGAGTTCCCCCGGCCCGGTTGGGCCGAGCACGACGCCGACGCCGTGTGGTGGGGCGACGTCGTCGCGGTCTGCCGGCGCCTGTTCGACGGCGGGCGCTACTCGGGGGCCGACGTCGCGGCCGTCGGCGTCAGCGCCGTCGGCCCCTGCCTCCTCCCTCTCGACGACGCGGGCCGGCCCCTGCGCAAGGCGATCCTCTACGGCGTCGACACGCGCGCGAAGGCGGAGATCGACGACCTCACCGAGGCGATCGGCCCCGAGGCCGTGATCGAGCACGCGGGCATGGCGTTCACCAGCCAGGCCGTGGGGCCGAAGATCCTGTGGCTGAGGCGCCACGAGCCCGAAGTGTGGCGCCGGGCCCGCCGGTTCACGACCGCCAGCAGCTACATGACGTACAGGCTCACCGGCGAGCACGTCATCGACAGGCACACGGCCAGCCACTTCATGCCGCTGTTCGACATCCACTCGCTTCAGTGGTCGGAGCGCTACGCCCACCTCGTCGCGCCGGTGGAGACGCTGCCGCGGCTCGCCTGGAGCGACGAGCCGAGCGGGGTCGTGACGCCGGAGGCGGCGCGCGCGACGGGGCTGGCGGCCGGCACGCCCGTCAGCGCCGGCACGATCGACGTCATGGCCGACGCCGTCGGCACCGGCGTCACCGAGCCCGGGGCGCTGATGCTCGCCTACGGCAGCTCGACGTCGTTCATCCTGATCCTCGAGCGCCCGCTCCCCGACAGACGCGTGTGGATGACGGCTGGCGCTTTCGAGGGGAGCTACGCGCTGTCGGCGGGCATGGCGACCAGCGGCTCGATCACGCGCTGGCTGCGCGACGAGTTCGCCCGCGACCTGCCGCCCGAGACCGCCTACGCCGACCTGTTCGCCGCGGCCGACGCCGTGCCGGCGGGCAGCGACGGGCTGCTGTTCCTCCCCTACATGAGCGGCGAGCGCACCCCCTTGAACGACCCCGACGCGCGCGGCGTCGTGGCGGGGCTCTCGCTGACGCACACCCGGGCTCACCTGTTCAGGGCGGCGCTCGAGGGCGTGGCCTTCGGCGTGAGGCACAACCTCGAGACCTTCGAGACGATCGGCGCGTCGATCGAGCGCATCGTCGCCGTCGGCGGCGGCACCTCCGGCGACACCTGGCTGCAGATCGTCTCCGACGTCACCGGCAGGGAGCAGAGCGTGCCGGAGGCGGGGCTGGGGGCGTGCGCGGGCAGCGCCTTCCTCGCGGGCATGGCGGCCGGCGAGCTCACCTCGGGCGACCTGGGCTCGTGGCAGCGCCCGTCACGCAGGATCGTCCCCGACCCGGCCAAGCGGGCCACGTACGACCGCGCCTACGGCAACTTCCGGGCGCTCTACGACGCCACGGCCGACGTCGTGCACGACCTCGTCGCGGGGGCCGCCTGATGGTCACGGAGCTGACCCGCACCACCGACCTGGCCGCCAGCGCGACGAGCCTGTTCGTGGGTGAGATGGCGAAGGCGATAGCGGCGCGGGGCAAGTTCGTCGTCGCGCTCTCGGGGGGCACGACCCCGCTCGGGCTCTTCGCGAACCTCGCCCGCCTGCCTGACCTGGGCTGGGACAGGGTCAAGGTCTTCTGGGGCGACGAGCGCTTCGTCGCCCACGACGACGAGGCGAGCAACTTCCGCTCGGCGCGCGAGGCGTTCCTCGAGCGGCTGCCCGTCGACCCGGCCAACGTCTACCCTTGGCCGCAACCGGCGGGGTCGGGCGACCTGCGGAGCGAACTAGCCGGCGCGGCGGCGCGCTACGCCGAGGTCCTCACGAGCGTCTTGGGCGACGAGCCCGTGTTCGACCTGCAGCTCCTCGGCCTCGGCAGCGATGCCCACACGGCCAGCCTCTACCCCTCGGACCCCGCGCTCGTCTGCACCGGCCTCACGGCCGGCGCCACGCCTCGAGGCGTCGCGCACCCGCGCCTGACGCTCACACCGCGCGCCCTGAGCAGCAGCCGATGCGTCGCGTTCCTCGTCTCGGGGGAGGGCAAGCGGGAGGCCCTCGTGGGGACGCTGGCCTCGCCGGAGCCGGACCCCCGCTACCCGGCCCGGAGCGTCTCGGCGCTCGAGCGCCTCGTCTGGCTCACGGACATCGACGTCGGCTAGTCCTCGCGAGCACATGGCGGCGGGGGCTCCGCGACGGCGACCGAGGCCCTGAGCCCGCCTAGAATCCGGCCGGAGGTGCCCGCCGCACATGGTCGACATCCTCGGCAGCCTCGCGATCGTCGTGCTCACCGCCTGGCTCGGGCGGATGCTCCTCGATGCACGCCAACTCGGCTGGGGGCGGCTGCTGCTGGCGGCCCTCGGCGGGATCGCGTTCGGGGACGCCACGGCCGTCCTGCTGCTCGTCTCCGACGTCAGCGAGGTGCAGCGCATCGACTACCGGCAGCTCCAGCTCGTCGCCCTGCCCTTCCGCGTCGTCGGCACGATGGGCGCGATCGTCCTGCTGGAGCTGTTCTTCCGGCGGACCCGTCGGCGGGCGCGCCGGCCGGGGCGCGCCGCCCGGGTCGGCCTCATGGGCCGACCCGCGATGCTCCTGCGCGCCGCCGCGGTCTCGCGGATCCTGGCGCGGCACGGCCTGGCCCCGCTCCTCGGCTGGGGCAGCGGACGCGGTCGGGCGCTGGACGCCCGCGACCTCGCACGCCGCGCCCGCCTCGCGCTCGAGGAGGCGGGCGGCGTGTTCATCAAACTCGGGCAGCTCCTCGCCACCCGGCCCGACCTCCTGCCGCCGGCGGCGATCGCGGAGCTCGCGAAGCTGCAGTCGTCGGTGGCCCCCGTCCCGCCCGAGGCCATCGCGGCCGAGGTCGAGGCGCAGCTGGGGCGGCCGCTCGCGGCGATCTTCGCGTCCGTGACGTGGGAGCCGCTCGGATCGGCCTCGATCGCCCAGGCGCACGCCGCCGAGCTCCACGACGGCACGCCCGTCGTCCTCAAGGTCAGGCGGCCCGGGCTCGAGGGCGTGATCGCCCGCGACCTCGGCATCGTCAGGTGGCTGGCGCGGACGGCCGAGGACCGCTTCGATCGGGCGCGCCGCCTGGGCGTCGTCGCCCTCGCGGACGAGTTCGCCGACGCGCTGCTCGCGGAGCTCGACCTCGAGGTCGAGGCTCGGCACGTCGAGGAGGTCGCCCAGGCCGTCGCCGACGAGCCCCTCCTGAGGGTGCCGCGCGTGTTCCGCGACCTGAC
>Ga0123332_1003038_pt1 | contig 15535 bp, 13 predicted proteins | sample BioC12SIPDNA_4_FD_89958 | JGI IMG/M metagenome (GOLD analysis project Ga0123332, IMG submission 89958) | Anaerobic biogas reactor microbial communites from Washington, USA - Biogas_R2_A C12 SIP DNA | ecosystem: Engineered > Bioreactor > Anaerobic > Unclassified | place: Washington, USA...
ACCTGGCGCTGATGCGGGCCACCCCGTTCTCGCGCTACCCGGTGTACCGCGGCAGCGATACCGACGTGGTCGGCGTGCTCGAGATCAAGTCGCTGATCGACCGCCTCGACGAGCCCGGCTTCGACCTGTTCAAGTACCTGCGCGAACCGCTGTTCGTGTCCGAGTCGACCACGGCGCTGAAGCTGCTGGAGATCCTGCGCGAGGAGCAGCAGTCGCTGGCGCTGGTGGTGGACGAGTACGGCGACGTCACCGGCCTGGTCACGGTGAACGACGTGATGGAGGCGGTGATCGGCCGCAACCAGACCGGCGAGGGCCCGGACGCGGTGCCGCAGATCGCCGCCCGCGACGACGGCTCGCTGCTGGTCGACGGCGGGATCTCGGTGGAAACCGCGCGCGAACTGCTCGGCGGCGGCACCCTGCCCGGCGAGGACGAACACGACTACCACACCGCCGCCGGCATGGTGATCGCCTGGTTCGGGCGGATCCCGCACGTCGGCGAGTACTTCGACTGGAACGGCTGGCGGATCGAGGTCGTCGACCTGGACGGTCCGCGCATCGACAAGCTGCTGCTGCGGCGGATGGAGGATGCCGCGGACCATGGCCGCTGACCATCGGCAGGACGCCGGGGCGCGCCGCGGCGACCTGGGCACACGCGAACTGTTCGACGCGCTGGCCACCGGCGACCCGGACGACCACCTGCGGCTGGAGGACATCCTCGCCGGCCTCAGCCGGCAGGTGTTCGGGATGCTGCTGCTGGTCTCCACCCTGCCCGCCTTCATCCCGATCCCGGGCGTAGGCGGCGCGATCGGCGGCCCGCTGACGGTGCTTGTGGGGGTGCACCTGCTGGTGGGCATGCGCCGGCTGTGGCTGCCGCGCTTCGTTGCCCGGCGCGGTCCGCGGCGGGCCAGCGTGCAGGCGTTCCAGCGCATGTTCGGCCCCTGGCTGGGACGGCTGGAGCGGGTGGTGCGGCCGCGCCTGACCGCGGTCATCGACCACCGCGCCGCCTCCATGTTCACCGGGCTGCTGCTGGTGCTGCTGGGGATCCTGCTGGCGTTGCCGATCCCGTTCACCAACTACCCGTTCGGGGTCCTGCTGGTGGTCTACGCCCTGGCCCTGCTCGAACGCGACGGGGCGCTGATGCTGGCCTGCTGGGGCGTGGGCGTGGTGGTGGTGGTGGTGTTCGGTGTGCTGTCGGGCGCGCTGGCCGCCGCCGCCACCCAGTGGATCGGCGGCCTGCTGGCCTGAACCGCCCCGGACAGCGGCCGCGCATGGGGCCGCATCGCTACGCCAGCAGGCGCCTGAACTCCTCGTCGGGCATCGGCTGCCCCAGCCAGTAGCCCTGGGCCATGTCGCAACCGCGCTCGCGCAGCAGCGCGTACTGGCCCTCCTTCTCCACGCCTTCGGCCACCACCTGGATGCCCAGCGAGTGGGCCATGGCGATGATCGCCGTGGTCAGGGCCAGGTCGTCGGGGTCGCGCAGCACGTCGGCGATGAAGCTGCGGTCGATCTTGACCCCGTCCACCGGCACCCGGCGCAGGTGGCTCAACCCCGAGAAGCCGGTGCCGAAGTCGTCCAGCCACACCTTCACGCCGGAGTTGCGCAACCGCGCGAGCAGCCCGCTGACGCGCGCCTCGTCGCCGATGACCGCGGTCTCGGTCAGCTCCACGTGCAGCCGGCTCGGCGGCAGCCCGGTCTCGCGCAGCACCGCCTCGACCTGGGTGGCCAGGTCGCCGGCGCGCAGCTGCCGCGCCGAGACGTTGACCGAGACGAACAGCTGGCGCGCCGCCGGCGCCTCCTCCTGCCAGCCGCGCGCGTCCATGCACGCCGCACGCAGCACCTGCGACCCGATCGCCTCGATCAGACCGCTCTGCTCGGCCACGTCGATGAACAGCGCCGGGGCGACGTGGCCATGCTCGGGATGGCGCCAGCGCAGCAGCGCCTCGGCGCCCACCAGGCGGCCGTCGTCGAGCCGGTACACCGGCTGGTAGGCCAGGCTCAGTTCACCGCGCTCCCAGGCCCCGCGCAGGTCCTGCTCCATGCGCACCCGGCGCTCGACCGCCTGGTCCATGACCCGGCTGTAGAACCGGTAGCAGTTCTTGCCCGCCACCTTGGCCTGGTACATGGCGATGTCGCCGTTCTTCATCAGCGCCGGCACGTCGGCAGCGTCGTCCGGGAACAGGGCGATGCCGATCGAGATGCCGAGGAAGATCTGGCGGCCGTGCACGCTGATCGGCCGCGACAGTTCCTGCACCAGCGCGGTGGCCACGCGGCCGGCGCGCGGGCGGATGTCGTCCTCCCCGGCCAGGCCCTGCAGCAGGATCACGAACTCGTCGCCGCCGAAGCGCGCCAGTTCCGAGCCGCCGCCGCCGTGGCGGTCGATCACCTCGCGGATGCGGCCGGAGAACTGCATCAGTACCTCGTCGCCGGCGTCGTGGCCGATGGTGTCGTTGACCCGCTTGAAGTCGTCGATGTCGGCGAACAGCAGCGCCAGCTGGTGCGCGGAACCGTGGCCCTGGGCCACGCGCTCGTCGAGCAGTTCGCGGAACGCCAGGCGGTTGGAGAGCCCGGTCAGCGCGTCGGTGTAGGCCATCCGGCGGATGTCGCGGTCGTGCCGCACCAGGCTGTCGCGCATGTGGGCGAAGGCCCGCATCAGGTCGCCCACCTCGTCCTTGCGCCGCGAGGCGGGCACGTCGGCGTCGAGGGTGCCGGCCTCGATCTGGCGCGCGGCGTCGGCCATCTGCTGGACCGGCGAGACCAGCGACCGCTGCAGCACCACGCCGATGGTCACCAGCAGCCCCACCATTCCCACCAGCAGCACGCCCAGCCACAGCAGCTGGCTGCGGCCGATGGCCTGCAGCCGGCTGGCCATCACCCCGCCCACGCGCGCCTCCTCGGCCTTCACCGCCGCCAGCGAGTAGCCCACGCGGACCCCGCCCAGGCGCTGGTCGCCGATCCGGATCGGCGCGGCGATGTCCACCAGGGTGTCGTTCGACTGCACGTGCGCCGCTTCCAGCCCCAGCACTTCGTAGGCAAACGGATCGGACATCGTCTGCCCGTAGGTGGAGATGTCCGGGCTGCCGTCGTGGATCACCTGGCCTTCGTTGTCGTAGACGATCACGTAGCTCACGTCCGGCTGGCGCAGCACTGCCCGCACCGCCACCCCGATCGCGTCCAGGTCGAAGTAGTACACCGGGTTGACCAGCGACTCGGCCAGCTGCACGGTCGCCGCCTGCCCGCGCGACAGCAGCCGGGTCGAGGAGAACTCGCTGATCGCCTGCACGCTCAGCTCCTGCGCCTCGCGGTGCATGGCCTCCTGGCGGTCCCACACCAGCGCCACCATGCCGAGCACGCAGGCCAGCACCACCACCGCCAGCATCGCGAAGCGGGCGCTCAGCCCGATGCGGGTCCTCATTCGACCTCCCGCGCCACCCGCGCCACGCCGCGGCGCAGGTGCTGGAGCGCGCGCTCGGTGTCGGCATCGATCGGCGCGAAGCGGGTGGTCATGAAGAACCGCAGCAGCGCCTCGCGGGCGTCCGGGTCATCGGCCGCGCCGAGCAGCACTTCGCGCAGGCGCTCGCGCACCCGCGGATCGAGGTCGCCGCGCACCATCTCCACCGCGCGCGGGAACTCGGGGGTCTCGCGCACGATGCGGAAGTCGCGGCGGTACGAGGGCGGCACGCGCTGCGGGTTGATCCAGTCCAGGTTGCTCATCGCGCCGGCGTCCACCAGCCGCTTGTGCACCCAGGCCGAGACGTTGAGTTCCGAGCGCCCGAACACGTAGCCCACCGAGTCGGGCGCCGGCCGGTCCATCGGCGAGAGCAGGATCTCCAGCCGTTGCCCGGCGTCGAGCAGTTCGGTCGCCGGCACGTAGTACGCGCTGGTCGACATCGGGTTCTGGAACACGATGCTGCGCCCGCGCAGGTCGGCCAGCTCCTGCACCGGGCTGTCGGCGCGGACGAAGAACAGGGTCCGGTAGCTGGACACGCCATCGCGCTCGGTCATCAGCAGCGGCTGCGCGCCACTGCGCTCGGCCAGCACCATCGCGGTGGCCGCGGTCTCGGTCACCCAGTCCACCCGGCCGCGGCGCATGTAGCTGAGCATCTGCTGCGCATCGCGCGCCATCAGGATCCGGCCTTCGCGGATGCCCACGTCGGCCATCCGTGGCACCACGTAATCAAGCAGCGGCTTGAGCTGCTCGTAGTGCGCCGCCGGGTCGTCGCTGATGCGGCCGAGCACGAGCACCCCGTCGTCCGCGCGCGCCATCCCGGCCAGGGCCAGCCACGGCAGCAACAGCACCACCAGCAGCCGGGGCAGGCGGAAACCGGGGAACGGCACGGGCAAGGAATGGTTCCTGGTCAAGGCAGGCGACGCGGCGAGCCTAGCCGAAAACCCGCGCCCCCGGTAGGCGCGCGGGTCAAGGGCCACGCTCGGCCGCCAGCCGGGCCATGCGCTGGGCGTCGGCGAGCACGCCGCGCAGCAGGCGCACGTCGCGATCGTCGAGCGCGGCGCGCAGGAAGATCCGGCGCAGCTTGCGCAGCGCCGACTCCGGCGCCCGGCCCTTGTGGAAATCGATCGCGTCCAGGGTGTCCGCCAGCTGGGCGAAGAAGCCCTCGAGCTCGGCGTGACTGGCCGGCACGTCCCCGTCGGGGGCCGGCACCGCGGGCAGGGCCTCGCGCGGGCCGAGCATCGCCAGGCGCAGTTCGTAGCTGAGCACCTGGACCGCGGCGGCCAGGTTCAGCGAGCTGTACTCCGGATCGGCGGGAATGGTCACCGCCGCGTGGCACAGCTGCAGCTCGTCGTTGTCCAGCCCGGTGCGCTCGCGGCCGAACACCACGGCCGCCGTGGTCCCGGCCGGCGCCGCGGCGGTGGCGACCGCCCGGGCCGCGGCCTCGCGCGGCAGCAGCTCGTCCAGTGCGATCCGCCGGCTGCGCGCGGTGCACCCCAGCACCAGCCGGCAGTCGGCGACCGCCGTGGCCAGGTCCGGCACCACGCGGGCCGAGTCCAGCACGTCGCCGGCCCCGGCCGCCATCGCCACCGCGTCCTGGTGGGGGAAGCGCTCGGGGGCGACCAGCACCAGGCCGCGCAGGCCCATGGTCTTCATCGCCCGCGCCGCCGAGCCGATGTTGCCCGGGTGCTGGGTGCCGACCAGGACGATGCGCAGGCGCGCGGCCGCGTGCAGGGAATCGCTCATGTGCGAATGGTAAACTGCGCGCCCGGCCGCCGCGCCGGTCCGCTCTTTGCCACCCGCCACCCGTCCCGCCCGCGCCCCGGAGTCCGCAATGCTCGCCCCTGCCGTCAACATCATGGTCAAGGCCGCGCGCGCCGGTGGCAACGTCCTGGTGCGGCACATGCACCGCCTCGACGCGCTGAACGTGGTCGAGAAGGGGCGACTGGACTACGCGAGCGAAGTCGACGGGCTGGCCGAGGAGGCGATCATCCGCGAACTGCGGCGCGCCAATCCCGAGTACGCCATCCTCGGCGAGGAAGGCGGCGCGCAGAAGGGCAGCCGCGGCCCCAGCCGCTACACCTGGGTGATCGACCCGCTGGACGGCACCAGCAACTATCTCCACGGCATCCCCCACTGGTGCGTCTCGATCGCCCTGTGCGAGGGCCCCGAGCCGCTGCACGGCGTGGTGTTCGACCCGCTGCGCAACGAGCTGTTCATCGCCTCGCGCGGCGCCGGCGCCCAGCTCAACGACAAGCGCATCCGCGTCGCCGACCGCAAGGACCTGTCCGGCGCGATGCTGGCCACCGGCTTCCCGCCCCGCGAACGCGCCCGCCTCGACGCCCACCTCGACTGCCTGAAGCTGCTGATGAAGGACGCCGAGGACGTGCGCCGCACCGGCTCGGCCGCGCTCGACCTGGCCTGGGTCGCCGCGGGTCGTTGCGACGCCTATTTCGAGGCCGGCGTGCAGCCCTGGGACATCGCCGCCGGCGCCCTGCTGGTACGCGAGGCCGGCGGCCGCGTCTGCGACTTCAAGGGCGCCCCCACCGGCCCGATGCACATCGCCATGGGCAGCGGCCGCCAGCTGATCGCCGGCAACGTCAAGGTCACCGACGCGGTGCAGAAGGCGATCGTCTCTTCCGGGTACGCCGCCGCGTTCGCCTGATCGTGGCCAACCGGCCACCGTCGGCGACCGCGAAACAGCAAGACAACGCGCTCCCGCCTCCCGAGCCACGTGGCGCCGGGGCCGCCTGGCCTGCGCGGCGAACCGACGGAGGAGGCCTCCGCCCGCATGCGGAGGCCGGAGGACATTCGCGGATCGGGCCGGGCGGTTCCGGCGGCTCCTGCAGCCTCGACGACCCCTCGAGCGCCTCGACCCGTCGGCACCCTCCACCTGTCTGGCGCGAGTGACCTGGCAAGCGACACCGCGACCTGGTGTCGTTCGCCACCCGACCACCTTCGACGGGCGAAAAGCGTGCTCCGGCCTTCGGAGCCACGTGGCGCCGGGTCCGCTTGGCCTGCGCAGCGAACTCGAGGAGGAGGCCTCCGCCCGCAGGCGGAGGCCGGAGGACATTCGCGGAGCAGGCCAGGCGGACCCGGCGGCTCCTGCAGCCTCGACGACCCCTCGAGCGCCTCGACCCGTCGGCACCCTCCACCTGTCTGGCGCGAGTGACCTGGCAAGCGACGCCGCGACCTGACGCCACTCGCCACCCGGCCATCTTCGATGACAGCGAAACAACGCGTTCCGTCCTCCGGAGCCGGATGACGCCGCAGCCCCGCATAAAAGAAGAAGGCCGCGCAGGGCGCGGCCTTCCTTCCTCATGGCAGCGTTCGGGCAGCGATCAGGGCCGCCGCGCCAGCGCCTCCTCGTCGCGCGCCTTGGGCAGCAGGTCCTGCTTGCTCACCTTCAGCGGCCCGATGGTCAACAGCGGGCAGGCCACCAGGATCGAGGATGCCGTGCCGATCACGATGCCGATCATCATCGCCTCGGACATGCCCTCCAGCGAACCACCGCCGTAGATGTACAGCGCCAGCACCGTCAGGAACGCCACCACCGAGGTGATGATGGTGCGCGACAGGGTCTGGTTGATCGACGTGTTGAGGATCTCGAGTGGCTCGGCGCGCATCGAACGGAAGTTCTCGCGCACGCGGTCGAACACCACGATGGTGTCGTTGATCGAGAAGCCCATCACTGTGAGCAGGCCCGCCAGCAGCGTCAGGTCGAACTCGCGCCCCGCCAGCGAGAACCAGCCGGCCACGATCAGCACGTCGCCCAGCGTGGTGATGATCGCCGAGACCGCGAACTTCCACTCGAACCGGAACGCGATGTAGATCAGGAAGCCCAGCACCACGAACACGATCGCGTAGATGCCGTTGCGGGCCAGGTCCTGGCCGACCTGCGGGCCGACGTAGGACCGGCCCTTGATCGTGGCCGGGTTGTCCTCCGAGCTCGCCGCGGCCAGCACCTCATCGGCGGTGCGGTTGATCGCCTCCGCGTCGGTGCCGCCGTCCTTGGGCTGCAGCCGGATCATCAGGTCGGTCGCCGTGCCCATGGTCTGGACCTGGGCGCCGGGGTAGCCCGCCTCCTCGAGCCGGTCGCGGACCGCGTCCACGTCGGCGGGTTTCTCGAACAGCAGCTCGACCGAGGTACCGCCGGTGAAGTCGAGCGCGTAGTTGAAACCCTTGGTCGCGATCAACCCGACCGACGCCAGCATCAGCACCGCCATGAAGCCGACGGTCAGCATCCGCCAGCGCATGAAGTCAATGCGCGTGTTGTTCGGGATCAGGTGCAGGGGGAAAAGTGCCATGTACTGGGTCTCCCGGCGGTCAGATGGCGAGCGACTTGAGCTTGCGCCTGCCGCCGTAGATCAGGGTGGCGATGCCGCGCGAGACGGTGACCGCGGTGAACACAGAGGTGAGGATGCCGATGACCATGGTCACGGCGAAGCCGCGCAGCGGGCCGGTGCCGAACGCGTACAGCGCGATGCCGGCCAGCAGCGCGGTCATGTTGGAGTCGAAGATCGTGCCCGACGCCTTGTCGTAGCCGGTCGCGATCGCGGTGCGTGGCGGCATCCCCGCGCGCAGTTCCTCGCGGATGCGCTCGTTGATCAGCACGTTCGCGTCCACCGACATGCCGATCGACAGCGCCAGGCCGGCGAAGCCCGGCAAGGTCATCGTCGCCCCGAACAGGCTCATCACCGCCACCACCATCAGCAGGTTCAGCAGCAGCGCCACGCAGGTGATCAGGCCGAACATGCGGTAGTAGATGGCGAAGAACGCCAGCGTGAACAGGAACGCGTACACCACCGCCTTGGTGCCGCGGGCCACGTTCTGCGCGCCCAGGGTCGGGCCGATCACGCTTTCCTCGACGAAGTCCATCGGCGCGGCCAGCGCGCCCGCCTTGAGCTGCTTGGCCAGCGCGGTCGCTTCCTCGCGGCTCAGGCCGGTGGTCTGGAAGTCCTTGCCGAACACGCCGCGGATGGTCGAGGAGCTGATCACGCGCTCGACCGTTCGCGACGAGCGCACTTCCTCGCCGTTGACCATCGTCACCGTCGGGATGCGCTCGACGTAGACGATGCCCAGGCGGTTGCCGACGTTTTCCAGGGTGTGGTCGAACATGCGCTTGCCGGCCGCGCTGTTGAGCGTGATCGACACCGCCGGCAGGCCGGTCTGCGGGTCGGTGGTCGGCTGCGCGTTGACCAGTTCGTCGCCCGAGACCAGCAGGCGGCGCGAGAGCAGCAGCGGGCGGCCGGCATCGTCGTAGTAGATCCGCGAGCCGGCGGGGATGCTGTTGTCGGCCAGCGCGGCCGCGGCCTGGGCCTCGTCGCCGGTGACGGCGCGGAACTCCAGGGTCGCGGTGGCGCCGATCAGGCGCTTGGCCTCGGCGGTGTCCTGCAGGCCCGGCAGCTGGATCACCAGGCGGTCCTCGCCCTGGCGCTGCAGCACCGGCTCGGCCACGCCGATGGCGTTGATGCGGTTGGAGATGACGTTGCGGTTCTGCTCGATCGCCTCGGTGGCGATGCGGTTGAGCTCGGCCTCGGGCAGGCGCACGGTGATCCGGTTGCCGTCGACCTCGACCGTGGGGCCGCCGCCGAGGGCCGTGGGCGCGCGCAGGCCCGCCAGCGCCTGCTGGATCTCCGACCGCGCGCGCGCCGCGTCCCCCGCATTGGCGAGCGTGACGGCCACGGTCGCGTCGGCGCGCCGCTCGGCGCCGGTATAGCCGATGCGCGCCTCGCGCAGCGCGGCGCGGATCGCGTCGGCGTAGGAGTCCAGCCGCTTCTCGAGCGCCGCCTGCTGGTCGACCTGCATCATGAAGTGGACGCCACCCTGCAGGTCCAGGCCCAGCGACATCGGCCGCGCGCCCAGCGCCTCCAGCCAGGCCGGCGTGGTCGGCACCAGGTTCAGCGCGGCGGTGTAGTCCTCGCCCAGCGCCGGGCGCAGCGCATCGGCGGCCCGGGTCTGGGTGCCGGCGTCGGGCAGGCGGACCAGCACCTGGTCGCCTTCCAGCGCCACCCGCGCCCCTTCAACCCCCGCCTCCCCGAGGATCGAGCGCACGCGCTCGGCCAGCGCCTCGTCGACCACCGCCCCGGCGCGGTTCTTCGTGACCTGCACCGCGGGATCCTTCTGGAACAGGTTCGGCGAGGCGTACAGGACGCTCAGCACGACCACGATCAGGATGACGGCGTACTTCCAGCGGGGAAATTCAAGCATTGCGGGATTCGTCTGCGGAATCGGGCGCGGGCCTCGCGGCCCCGCTCCGTGCCCGCCCGGGGGGCGGGACGAGTGTGCGCGTTCGGGGTGCGTCGCCGGCGGAGCCGGCGGCGCGCCGCGTCCGCAGGGATCAGGCCGCCTTGAGCGTGCCCTTGGGCAGGACGTGGACGATCGCGCCCTTCTGCACGCGGATCTCCACCCGGTCGGCGATCTCCACGGTCACGAAGCTCTCGCCGAGCGACCGCACCACGCCGCCGATGCCGCCGCTGGTGATGACCTCGTCGCCCACCGCCAGCTTCTCGAGCATCGCCCGATGCTCCTTCTGCTTCTTCATCTGCGGCCGGATCATCAGGAAGTACATGATCGCGATCAGCGCGATGGGCATCAGCAGGACGCCCAGCCCGCCTCCCTGGGGGGCGGCGCCGGCGGCCTGGGCATGGGCCGGGGCGATCAGCAGGTCGAGCAGGTTCATCGGATCGGGTCCATTGGCGAAAACAGCCGGGAATTATGCCACGGTGCCGGGCCGGCCACCCGGCGGGCGCCCCGGAGGCCCCGCCCGCCCCTGCGCGGGGGTCAGTCCCCGCCCGACGCCCGGGCCGCACGCCGGGCCGCGTGGAAGGACTCGCGGAAGGCGGCGAAGGTTCCCGCGGCGATCGCCTCGCGCATCCGGGCCATCAGCGCCTGGTAGTACCAGAGGTTGTGCAGGGTGCCCAGGATCGGGCCGAGCATCTCGTTGCAGCGATCCAGGTGGCGCAGGTAGGCACGGCTGTAGCCGCCGGCGCAGGCCGGGCAGCCGCAGCCCTCCTCGATCGGGCGCAGGTCCCTCTCGTACTTCGCGTTGCGCACCCGGACCACGCCGGTGGAGGTGAAGTAGTGGCCGTTGCGCCCGTTGCGGGTGGGCATCACGCAGTCGAACATGTCCACGCCGCGGGCCACCGCCTCGACCAGGTCCTCGGGCCGCCCCACGCCCATCAGGTAGCGCGGCCGGTCGCCAGGCAGCTGCGGGCAGGTGTGGTCGAGCATCGCGTTGCGCTCGTCCTCGGTCTCGCCCACGGCCAGGCCGCCGATGGCATAGCCGTCGAAGCCGATCGCCTTCAGCCCCTCGGCCGAGCGCGTGCGCAGGTCGTGGTGCACGCCGCCCTGGACGATGCCGAACAGGGCCGCGTCGCTGCCCGCGTGCGCGCGCTTCGAGCGCTCCGCCCAGCGCAGCGACAGTTCCATCGAACGCTCGACCACGCGCCTGTCGACCGGCTTGCCCCCGACCTGCACCGGCGGGCACTCGTCGAAGATCATGACGATGTCGCTGCCCAGGACCTTCTGGATGTGCATCGACTCCTCGGGCCCGAGGAACACCTTCGAGCCGTCGGTGGGCGCGGCGAAGGTCACGCCGGCCTCGGTGATCCTGCGCCGGTGCGCCAGCGAGAACACCTGGAAGCCGCCCGAGTCGGTGAGGATCGGCCCGTCCCAGCGCGCGAAGCCGTGCAGGCCGCCGTGGGCCTCGATCACCTCGAGGCCCGGGCGCAGGAACAGGTGGAAGGTGTTGCCGAGGATGATCTGCGCGCCGGTCGCCCGGACCTGCTCCGGCAGCATCCCCTTCACCGTGCCGTAGGTGCCCACCGGCATGAACGCCGGGGTCTCCACCGTCCCGCGCGGGAATGACAGGCGCCCGCGGCGCGCGGCGCCGTCGGTGGCGAGGAGTTCGAACTGCATGCGGGCCATGGGCGGCGGGACCGGGGCGGGACGCGACAGGCTACGGGAACCGGACCAGCCCGTCCTCGGCCAGGCGCAGCGCCAGGGTCGAACCCGGCGGCTGTTCCAGGCCCGCGGGCAGGTCGGCCTCGACCACCTGGCCGCCCGCCAGGCGCAGCAGCGCCACCCGGCCGGGACCGCGGAACGAGACCGCCACCACTTCGGCACGGATGCGGCCCTCGGGGTCGGGCAGCAGGCGGTCGGGCCGCAGCAGCACGCGCCCGCCGCAGTCCAGCCCCAGCGCCTCGGCCGGCAGCACGCAGCCGCGGCCGATGAACCCGGCCACGAACGGATCGCGCGGGTGCGCGTACAGGGTCGGCGCGTCCGCCCACTGCAGGATCCGGCCCTGGTCCATCACCCCGATCGCGTCGGCCATGGCGAACGCCTCGGCCTGGTCGTGGGTGACCAGCAGCGCGGTGGTGCCGGTGCGGCGCAGGATCGAGCGCAGCTCGGCCGCCAGGTGCTCGCGGGTATCGTTGTCGAGGTTGGAGAACGGCTCGTCGAGCAGCAGCAGCGACGGCGACGGCGCCAGCGCGCGCGCCAGCGCCACCCGCTGCTGCTGGCCGCCGGACAGTTCGTGCGGCCAGGCGTCGGCGCGGTCGGGCAGCCCGACCAGCTGCAGCACCTCGGCCACCCGCGCCTCGCGCTCGCGCCGCGGCCGCCGCGACAAACCGAAGCCGACGTTGGCCGCCACGTCCAGGTGCGGAAACAACGCGTAGTCCTGGAACATCATCCCGATCCCGCGCAGCTCCGGCGGCACCGTCCGCCCGGCGCTGGACAGCGGCCGGCCGTCGAGCAGGATGCTGCCGGCCTGCAACGGCTCGAACCCGGCGATCGCGCGCAGCACCGTGGTCTTGCCGCAGCCCGAGGGACCGAGCAGGCAGCCGATCTCGCCGTGGGCCAGCGCCAGCGACAGCCCGTCCACCACCACCCGCGGACCCGCCGGCCCCGGATAGGCGACGCGGATCCCGCGCACCGCGAGCATCGGCACCGTCGCGTCCGCGCTCATCGCCCCGCCCCCTCGCGCCCCCAGGCCAGCCCGGTGCGCGCCAGCAGGATCACCGGCAGCAGGCCGGCCAGCACGATCAGCAGCGCCGCCACCGCGCCGTCCTCGTAGGCCCCGCGCGCGGCGTCTGCGTACAGCCAGGTCGCCAGGGTTTCGAAGTTGAGCGGCCGCAGCAGCAGGGTCGCGGGCAGCTCCTTCATCGCATCGACGAACACCAGCAGCGCCGCCGCCGCCAGCGCCGGCCGCAGCAGCGGCAGGTGCACCCGCCACAGCATCGTCCCGGGACTGTCGCCCAGACCGCGCGCGGCCTGGTCGAGCGATGGCGGGATCCGCGCCAGCCCGGCCTCGGTGCCGCCCGCGGCGATGATCGCGAAGCGCAGCACGTAGGCCAGCACCAGCGCCCAGGACGACCCCATCAGCAGCATCCGTGGCTCCAGGCCCAGGCTGCCCAGCACCAGGTTGGCGCCGTTGTCGAACCAGGCCAGCGGCGCCAGCAGGCCGATTGCCAGCACCGTGCCCGGGACCGCGTAGCCCAGGCTGCCCAGGCGCAGCGCGGTCGCGGCCAGGCGCGTGCGCCGGCGGGCCTGCGCCAGCCGCAGCGCCCAGGCCAGCACCAGCCCGGCGAGGACCGTGGCCACGGTCGCCAGCGCCGCCACCCGCAGCGTGTTCCACGCGCTGGTCCACAACGCCGGTGCCACCCCGGCACCCTGCCCCAGCCGCTGCCAGGTCTCGGCCACCAGGTAGGCGCTCGGCGCCACGAAGCCGACCAGCACCGGCAGCGCCGCCAGGCCCAGCGCCAGCCACGCCGCCGCGCCGCGCAGGCGCTGGCGCTGCATCGGCCGCGGCCGCAGCGTGCTGGCGTAGCGCTGGCGCTTGCGGCCATGACGTTCCAGCGCGATCAGGCCCACCACCAGCAGCAGCATCGCCAGCGCGATCTGGGCCGCCCCGGGCAGGTCGCTGCGGGTGATCCACGTGGTGTAGACCGAGACCGTGAGCGTCTGCACGCCAAGGAACTCCGAGGCGCCGATGTCGTTGAGCGTTTCCAGCAGCGCCAGCGCCGCGCCCACCGCGATCGCCGGCCGCGCCAGCGGCAGCGCCACCCGGAAGAACAGCGCCGCGCGGCCCGCGCCCAGGGTGCGCGCGGCCTCCAGCAGGCTGGCGGCCTGGGTCATGAACATCGCCCGCGTGGTCATGTACACGTACGGGTACAGCACGAAGCCCAGCAGCACGATGCAGCCGGCCAGGCCGCGGATGTCGGGCAACCGGAAGTCGCGGGGGCTGTCGTAGCCCAGCAGCGCGCGCACCGCGCCCTGCACCGGCCCCAGCGGATGCAGCAGGTCGAGGTAGGCGTAGGCGACGATGTAGGTGGGCACCGCCAGCGGCAGCAGCAGCGCCCAGGCCATCGTGGCCCGGCCCGGGAACTCGTAGGCGGTCACCAGCCAGGCGGCCCCGGTGCCGATCGACACCACCAGCGCGCCCACGCCCAGCAGCAGCAGGGCCGTGTTCCAGGCCGCGCGCGGCAGCACGTTGGCCGCGATGTGCGACCACAGCCCGTCGCTGCCCTGGGCCGCGGTCCAGGCCAGCGCCAGCAGCGGCAGCACCACCAGCGCCGCGACCAGCAGCGCGGCCAGCAGCCAGCCGTCCGGGCGCGACCGGGCCGCGCCTGCGGGCGCGGGCACGATGGCGGTGGCGATCGCGTTCATGTCGGCGGCGGGATCCGCGGCCGGCGCGTGCCGGCCGCCATGGCGTCAGTGGTCGAAGCCCACCTTGTCCACCAGCTCGCTGGCCTGGCGGCGGTGCCTGGCGACCTCGGTCAGCGGCAGCGCGTCCACCTTCATCGCGCCGAAGCTGGCGACCACCGGGTCGAGTTCGACCCCGGCCTTCACCGGGTACTCGTAGTTGGCGCGCGCGTACAGGCTCTGCGCCTCGTCCGAGACCAGGTATTCGAGCAGCTTCACCGCGTTGTCGCGGTTGGGCGCGTGCCTGGCGACCGCGGCGCCGCTGATGTTGACGTGGGTGCCGCCGTCCGCGGCGCTGGCGAAGGTCGGGCGGACCACCCGGATCGCCTCGCCCCACTGGTGCTGCTCGCTGCCGGGCTCGGCGTTCTTCATCCGCCCCACGTAGTAGGCGTTGGCGATGCCGATGTCGCAGATGCCGGCGAGGATGTCGCGGGCCACGTCGCGGTCGCCGCCGGCGGCCTTGCGCGCCAGGTTGGCCTTGACGCCGCGCAACCACTGTTCGGTCTTCTCCGCGCCGGCGTGGGCAATCATCGCCGCGATCAGGCTGGTGTTGTAGGGATGCTGGCCGGAGCGGATGCACACCCGGCCCCTCCACTTCGGGTCGGCCAGTTCCTCGTAGGTGAAGGTGTCCAGCTCCAGGTCCCTGGCCGCGTAGAGGATGCGGTCGCGCAGCGACAGCGCGAACCAGTGCCCGTCCGCGCCGCGCAGGTGCGCCGGGATCGCCTCGGCCAGCACCGCAGACTCCACCGGCTGGGTGCGGCCGTCGTCCACCAGGTCGAGCAGGTTGCCGGTGTCCACCGTCATCAGCACGTCCGCCGGCGAGCGCTCGCCCTCGGCGCGCACCCGCTCGAGCAGGCCATCGCGCACGAACACGGTGTTGACGCGGATCCCGGTGGACGCGGTGAAGGCATCGAGCAGGGGCTGGATCAGGCCGGGCTCGCGCGTGGTGTAGAGGTTGACCTCGCCGGCGTCGGCCGGGGCGGCGCCCGTGCCCTGCGCGGCGGCGTCCGGGGTGCCCTGGCCTCCGCAGGCCGCGAGCAGCAGCAGCAAGGTGGCGGTCACGGCCGCGCGGACGGCACGGAATGGTTGCATGGTGTCACTCCTGGCGTGGGGGCGGCCGGGGCGGGCCGGAAATGAGAATTGTACTCATCCGCTTTCCGCACGGCACCCCACGCGGCTGGAACGCCCGGTCCCGCCGGCTCAGGCGAAGGCCTCGCCCAGCAGCAGCATCGCGTCGCCGTAGGAAAAGAACCGGTAGCGCTCGCGCACCGCGTGCGTGTACGCGGCCAGGATGCGCTCGCGCCCGGCGAAGGCGGACACCAGCATCAGCAGGGTCGATTCGGGCAGGTGGAAGTTGGTCAGCAGTGCATCGACGCTGCGGATCCG
>Ga0123332_1003041_pt1 | contig 15528 bp, 8 predicted proteins | sample BioC12SIPDNA_4_FD_89958 | JGI IMG/M metagenome (GOLD analysis project Ga0123332, IMG submission 89958) | Anaerobic biogas reactor microbial communites from Washington, USA - Biogas_R2_A C12 SIP DNA | ecosystem: Engineered > Bioreactor > Anaerobic > Unclassified | place: Washington, USA...
ACAGCGGCGTAGCCCTTGGCCAGCATGATGGGCTGGTTGTTGACATCAACATAGGCTTCCCGCAGGATGTTGCCGGCTTGGTCATAGCGCCGGTCCAGGCCCGCAAAGCCCGCGGGAGCCAGGATCAACTGGCCGTCCTCACCGAAGTACCGCTCGGAGATGACGCGCTTGTCATTGTCATACACCCGCTCCAGCGCCGCGTAGCCTGCCTGCTGCAGCAGCAGCCCGCCATCCGCACCATACCAGTTTGTGCGCGTGGTGTTGCCCGCCTCGTCAAATTCCCGGCTGATGCTGGCATAGCCGCCCGCCGTCACCACCGGCTGGCCGGCGATGTCCATGTACTCCTCCCGGGAGACCAGGCGCGGACCTGCCCAGACCTTGTGAAAACGGTGATAGCCCTGGTCGTTCAGCACGGCCTCGCCCTGCAGGCCCAGGGAGCTCTCCTGGCTGATGTTGCCGGCCTCGTCATAGCCCCGGGTCAGCCCCGCGATGCCCGATGGAAGCAGGATGGGCTGGCCATCCTCACCGAAGTAACGCTCTGAAATGACACGTTTTTCCTGGTCATACTCGCGCGCCAGCGCAGCATAGCCAGCCTGGTTGAGGGCAGGTTGGCCCTGCCGGTTCAGGTAGGCTTCCCAGACAACATTGTCCTGCCCGTCATAGCGCCTGTTCAGCCCGGCATACCCGCCGGACAGCAGCACCGGCTGCTCGCTTTCGTCCAGGTAGCGCTCATGGATGACACGCCTGTTGTCGTCATAGCGCCGCTCCAGCACCGCGTAGCCCGGGCCCTGGACAAGCAGCCGGCCATCCGTGCCATACCAGGCGGTACGGACGATGTTGCCCGCTTCGTCAAAGGAACGGCTGAGCGCGGCATAGCCGCCCGGCAGCAGGACCGGCCGGTCCGCCGTGTCAAAATAGGCCTCGTAACTGACCTGCCTGGCGTTCAGGTGCTGCTTCTCAACCGCCGCGTAGCCCCTGCTCATCATGACGGGCTGGCCCTGCTGGTCCACATAGGCTTCCCGCGCCACAAAGCCCTGGCTGTCATATTGCCTGTCCAGCCCCGCGTAGCCCGCCGAGATCAGGATGGGCTGGCCGTCCTCGCCAAAATAGCGCTCGGAGATGACGCGCTTCTCAGGGTCGTACGCGCGCGCCAGTATCGCGTAGCCTGACTTTTGCAGCAAGGGCTGGCCCGCGGTGTCATACCAGGTGGTGCGGGTGATGTTGCCCGCCTCGTCATACACGTGGCCTATTGCCGCGTAGCCGCCAGCCAGCATCACCGGGCGGTCCTCGGTATCAAAATATGCTTCATGGCTGACCTGGTTGCGCCCATGGAACTGCCGCCTGAGGGCCGCGTAGCCCCGCTGGTGCATGACGGGCTGCAGGTCAAGGCCCACATAGGCCTCCAGCACGATGTTGCCCTGGGCGTCATATTCGCGGTCCAGCCCCGCGTAGCCCGCGGCAACCAGGATGGGCTGGCCGTCCTCGCCAAAATACCGCTCGGAAATGACGCGCTTGTCATTGTCATACAGGCGTTCCAGCGCCGCGTAGCCTGTCCCCTGCAGCAGCAGGTTGCTGTCCGCGCCATACCATTCAGTCCGGGTGACATTGCCGGCCGCGTCAAACTCCCGGCCGATGCCGGCATAGCCATCGGCGATGATGATTGGCCGGTCATCCAGGCCGTAGTAGTTCTCTTCCGTGGCCTGGCCTTTCGCCACAAAAAAGCGGTCCAGGGACGCAAAGCCCCTGGCGTTGAGAACCGGCAGACCATCCCTGTCCTGGTAGGCTTCCGCGACAATGTTGCCGCTGTCGTCATATTGGCGGGTCAGCCCCGCGTAACCCGCCGCCAGCATGATTGGCTGGCCGTCTTCCCCCAGGTAGCGCTCGGCGATGACCTGCTTGCGCGCGTTGTACTGGCGCTCCAGCGCCGCCCAGCCAGCGCCCTGGCTGAGCAGGCCCCCGTCAGGGCCATAGTACGCGATGCGCAACTCGTTGTTGTTCCTGTCAAATTCGCGCTGGATGGCCGCGTAGCCCTGTGCCAGCAGCACAGGCTGGCCCTGGGCGTCAAAATACTGTTCTGACAACACTTTGCGCGCCTTGTTGTAGGTTTTTTGAAACGAGGCATAGCCCTTGGCGCCGTTCACAGGCTGGCTGTCCTGGTCAAAGTAGCTCTCCTGGATGATGTTGCCGGCCTCATCATATTCCCGGGTGAGCAGGGCGTAGCCCTGGTCTGTCATCAGGGGCTTGCCGCGCTCATCCAGGTAGGCCTCGCGGATGACCTTGCCATTGCGGTTGTAGCTGCGCTTGAAGCCGGCGTAGCCAATGCCGGGCACCATCAGCGGCTGATTGTGCTCGTCAAAGTACCGCTCCTCCGTTTGCAGCTTGCCGCTGAACTGGCGCCGCAGGGATGCGTAGCCCATGGAGGTGATGAGGGGCTTGCCGTCCAGGCCCAGGTATTCCTCCCGCACAACCTGGCCGGCGGCGTAGCTGTAAATGACCTTGGCATAGCCGCCCTCCCTCAGGATGGGCTCGCGGTCGGGGCCATAATAGCTGATGGTCTTGACCAGTCCGCGATCGGTATAGGTGTACTCCAGCCCCGCGTGCCCCTCTTTCTGGGGGAGCAGCTCGCCCTGCGCGTCATAGAACCAGGTGGTCTTGACGCGGTGGTTGCCAAAATGGGTGTGTTCCACCCTGGCATAGCCCAGCTTGGGGTGCGCCATCAGCTGCCCCTGCTCATCATAATAGCTGGTGGACAAGAGGCGGTTGCCATATTTGTTGTACTCATTGACCATGCCCGCGTAGCCCGCCCGGGCGATGATGGGCTGACCGTCCGTGCCAAAGAAATGCTCGCTGTTGAGGATTTTGAGCCGGGGCTGGTCACGTTCCACAATGGCATAGCCGTCCCGGCTCAGCATCAACTGACCATCCTGCCCGTAGAACGCCCGCCGCTCCAGGATGCCGCGGCTGTTGTAGGTGTCCTCCCGCCTGGCGTACAGGCCATTGGGCACGATGTAGTTGCCGTCGGGGCCAAAGTATTCCACCTGCACCAGTTTGCGGCCCTTGTAGGTGTTCACCATGCGGGCGTAGCCCTTGGCCGGCGGGATGATGGGCTCCTTTTGCTCGCCGAAATACGCTTCCTCCAGCAGCCAGCCGTAACCGGAATACTTGCGCTGGATGATGGCATAGCCATCTGGGTTGTTGACCAGCTGGCCCTGGGTGTCGTAGTAGCTGATGGCCAAAGGCCGGTCCGCCGCATCCAGATCGCGCACCAGCATGCTGTAGCCGTCCTCATTGAGAACAGGCTGCCGGTTTTCGTCCACCCAGGTGCGCTTGATGAGCCAGCCGCGTTTGTAGACATCGATGGTTTGCGCCTCGCCCAGGGTGTTTGTGGGCAGGGCCACCAGCAGCAACAATAAAAACAGGGTGCTCAAGAGAGAAAATCTGCGCAATTTCAAACTGTTTTCTCCTTTTGACACGTCTAGCAGAAGACTTTGACAGGCCAACCCAGTGGGTTGGATCATTGGAATCATAGCATATTGTGGGCGGGCTGTCCATTTGCGCCCAGGCCGCGCCCGGGGGCGCTGCCTGGGCACCGTTTGCTTGAGACCACAAGATATGGGTAACAACACAAGACCAACCACTACAGGAGGTAGATGATGAACACCCAGGCAAGGGAAGCCACCTTATACACCCTGGCGGACTGCGCGTACTGTGAGATGCTCAAACTGCGCCTTTTGCATGAGCGCATCACCTATCTGGAGGTGGACGACCCGGCGGTCATCCGCCAGAAGGGCTTTGAAACGGTGCCCCGGCTGGTCATTTCCGGGCATACCTTCAGCTTTGACCAGGCCATCGCCTGGCTGAACCAGCGGGGGAGGCCGGCCTCATGAGCGCGCAGGCTGCCGCGCCCCTGCGCGCGGAATTTCTGGACAGCTACCCCAGCCACCCTGCCCACATGAGCCCGCTGGGGCTTTTCACCTTCTACCGCACCTACAGCCGCTTCCTGCCCGGTGAGAAACGCCGTGAAACCTGGAAGGAAACCTGCACGCGGGTGGTGAACTACAATGTGGGGCTGGAGCGCGCCCACCGGGAAAAAAGCGCGTTGCCCGTGGATGAGGCCTGGCTGCGCCAGGAAGCCGAGGCGCTGTTTGACAGCATGTTCAACCTGCGGCAGTTCGTGTCCGGCCGCAGCCTGTGGATAGCCGGCACCCAGGTGGCGGAGGACTACCCCATGGCCAACTTCAATTGCAGCTTCACCAGCATCGCGCGCTGGGAGGACCTGGGCGAGCTGTTCTATCTGCTGATGCTGGGCAGCGGCGTGGGCTTCAAGACCACCCCGGACCTGGCCGCGGGCATGGCGCCCATCCGCACCCAGGCACGGCTGATCCTGTCCGACTACCGCCCGGTGGAGGTGGACTACCGGCTGGAGCGCACGGATGTGCGCGTGCTGGACAACGGCTTCGCCAAGATCTATGTGGGGGACAGCAAGGAAGGCTGGCGCGACGCGCTGCTGGCCTATTTCAGCCTGCTCACCCAGGCGGAGCACGAGCACATCCACACCATCAAGGTGTCCTTCAACTCGGTGCGCCCCAAGGGCGAGCGGCTGAAGACCTTTGGCGGCACGGCTTCGGGCCCGGAGCCCCTGCGGGAGATGTTCGCCGGCTTTGACGCGGCGCTGAAAAACCGGATTGACCCCTCCCTGGCCCCCATTGAGGTTGACAGCCGGGGCTATGGCCGGGTGCGGCCCATCCACATCCTGGACATGGCCAACCTGATCGGCGCGAACGTGGTGGCCGGCGGCGTGCGGCGCACGGCGGAGATTGCCTTGTTTGTGGCCGGCGACCTGGAGCTGCTCTTTGCCAAGTATGCCATCAACGGCTTCTGGAAGGAGGAGCACTTTCAGCAGCATGAGCGCGTGAAGGCGCAGCTGCGGGCGCTTGACATCCCCCTGCCGGGCTGGTTTGACCAGGTGGGCGAGCGCCGCTTTGACGCGCAGGTCAACGGCGACCAGCCCTTCAACCCGGGCCGGCAGAACATCGGCCACCGGCGGCTGTCCAACAATTCCATCGTGTTTACCCAAAAGCCCAGCCTGGCCTTCCTGCGGCTGGTCTTCCAAATGATCCAGCTGGACGGCGAGCCGGGCTTCATCAACCTGGAGGAGATGGGCAGGCGGCGGGAAAACGCGCAGGGCATCAACCCCTGCGCCGAGATCCTGCTGGACAACAAGCAGCAGTGCAACCTGACCACCGTCAACCTGGCGGCCTTTGCCACGGACCAGGGGTTTGACGAGGAGGGCGCGCTCAAGGCGCAGGCCTTGTCCGCCCGGGCCGGCCTGCGCATGACCCTGGTGGACCTGGAGCTGCCCGAATGGGACTTCATCCACAAGCGCGACCGCCTGACCGGCTGCAGCCTGACCGGGGTGATGGATGCCATCGGCGCCTGGCCTTCGCAGCGCCAGGAGAAGCTGCTGGCGCGCCTGGCCCAACAGGCGCGGCAAACCGCGGCCCAGTACGCCGCCAAACTCAGGATACAAAGCCCGCTGCTGGTGACCACGGTCAAGCCGGAGGGCACCCTCTCCCTGGTGGCGGGCGGGGTCTCCCCCGGGCTGCATGACGCGCATGCCCCCTTCTTCATCCGCCGGGTGCGCATCAGCGCGGACGACGCGCTGGCCAAGGTTGCCCTGGTGCACGGCTGGCCCATACACCCCGAGGTGGGCACGCCGGACAACAAGCTTGAACATGCCCGCACCCTGGTGATTGATTTCCCGGTGCGCTCCGGCGCCCTGCGCACCAAGGAGGATGTGCCGGCCCTGGCGCAGCTGGAGCGCTACCTGATGTTCCAGCGCAGCTACACCGACCACAACTCAAGCAACACCATCACTGTGCGCCCGGAGGAATGGGCAGGGCTGGCGCAGGCCATCGCGGACCATTGGGACGACTTTGCAGGGGTGTCCTTCCTGGCGCTGGACGGGGGCACCTACCAGCTGGCCCCCTATGAAGCCATCACCCGGGAGCAGTATGAGCAGCTGCGGGACCGCGCCATGCCCTTTGACCCGCGTGTGCTGCAGCTGTATGAAGGCACCGGCTTGTCCGAGCTGGACGGGGAGGACCCGGATTGCGCCACCGGCGGCTGCCCGGCGAGGTAGGCATAAGGAATGCAGCAGATCAGGAGAACCGGCAAAGCCTGCCCGGATATTTTTTGTTGCTGGATGCGCGTCCGCTCAGGCTGAACCTCGCGCGGTGCCCATGTTTGCACTTGACCGGCGGGCAGCGTCCTGTTCACCCCCCTGTGATTGACAAAACGGCTGGGCGGTAGTACCATGTAAATCCTTGTGAAACAACGCTTCACAAGGGCGGGCTCCCGTAGCTCAGTTGGATAGAGTGCCAGACTCCGACTCTGGAGGTCGCGCGTTCGAGTCGCGCCGGGTGCGCCAGACAAAAACCCCGTATCCATCATGGATGCGGGGTTTTTGGTAGATACAGATACTTTCGCACTCAGGCGTTGAACAGCTCCTTGACCTTGTCCAGGAAGCCCTTGCGGTTCTCGTATTCCTTCCCGGTGCTGGCCTGGTCAAAGGCGCGCAGCAGCTCCTTTTGCTTGTCGGACAGCTTCTTGGGGATCTCCACCCGCACGCGCACCACCAGGTCGCCCCGGGTGCTGCCGTGCAGCTGCTGGATGCCCTCGTTGCGGATGCGGAAGAGGGCGCCATCCTGCGTACCCTCGGGGATGCGGTGGCTGACCGTGCTCTTGAGCGTGGGCACCTCCAGCGTGGCCCCCAACGCTGCCTGGGTGAAGGAGATGGGCATCTCCAGGTACAGGGTGGTCCCCTCCCGGCGGAACAGCTTGTGCGGACGCACGGTCAGCGCGATGAGCAGGTCGCCGTTGGGCCCGCGGTTCTGGCCGGGCTCGCCCTGGCCGGACATCACAAAGACCTGGCCGTCATCCGCCCCCGGGGGGATGGTGAAGCTGGCGGTGCGCTTGCGCCGCACCCGGCCCGAGCCCTGGCAGGTGGTGCAGGGGTCCTTGATGGTCTGCCCGCTGCCGCCGCAGGTGGTGCAGGTGCGCACGGTGACCATGAAGCCGCTGCCCGAACGGATCTGCCCGCTGCCACCGCAGGTGGCGCAGGTGACCGGCTCGCTGCCGTCCTTGCCGCCGGTGCCGTGGCAGGTGTCACACAGCTCCGCGCGCATGAAGTCGATGGATTTGGAAGCGCCAAAGGCCGCTTCCTCAAAGGTGATGCGCAGGTTGACCTGGATGTCCCGCCCCCGCATGGGCGCGTTGCGCCGCTGCTGGGCTGTGCGCGCCCCCCCGCCAAAGAGCTGGTCAAAGATGGAGTCAAAGCCGCCAAAGCCGCCCGCCTCAAAGCCGCCAAAGCCACCGAAACCGCCCATCTGCGGCGGGCCGTCCATGCCAAACTGGTCGTAGGCGGCGCGCTTCTGGGGGTCGGACAGCACCTCGTTGGCCTCGTTCACCTCACGGAAACGGGCCTCGGCGGATTTATCGTTTGGGTGCAGATCGGGGTGGGACTCCTTGGCCAGGCGGCGGTAGGCCTTTTTGATGTCCTCCGCCGTGGCGCTTTTGTCCAGCCCCAGCACCTCGTAATAATCCCGTTTTTTTGCCATAGCCTCCTCACGCGGCAGGGCAGCCGCCGGGGCTGAAGCCCGGCCGCCGCCTGCTGTGGGTCCTTCCGTCCGCGCCGTACCGGCTCAGGAGCCGGTACGGCGCGCTAGTGTTTAGTGTACGTCGCCTTCCACGTCGACGCTGCCGTCAGGGTTGGTCTGCGGGGCGTCAAAACCCTGCGGCTGGCCATCTGTCTGGCCGTCCTGGCCCTGGTAGAGCTTGCCGAAGATTTCATAGATCTTCTGGGTGGCGCTGTCCATGGCCGTCTTGATGGCGGCGGCGTCATTGCCCTCGCGCACCTTCTTGAAGGCGTCGATTTCCGCCTGCACGGTGGCCTTGTCTTCCTCGGTCAGCTTGTCGCCGTTTTCGCGCAGCTGCTTTTCAATCTCATACTGGAAGGAGTCGGCGCGGTTGAGGGTTTCCACCTCTTCCTTGCGCTTCTTGTCCTCCTCGGCAAACTGCTCGGCCTCCTTCACGCGCTGCATGATTTCCTCTTCGGACAGGTTGGTGGAGGCGGTGATGGTGACGTTCTGGGTGTTGCCGGTGCCCATGTCCTTGGCGGTCACGGACACGATGCCGTTTTTGTCAATGTTGAACTTGACCTCAATCTGCGGCACGCCGCGGGGCGCGGCCGGGATGCCAGTCAGCTGGAAGCGGCCCAGGGTCTTGTTGTCATAGGCCATGGGGCGCTCGCCCTGCAACACATGGATTTCAACCGTGGTCTGACCATCCGCCGCGGTGGAGAAGACCTGGGCCTTTTCCGTGGGGATGGTGGTGTTGCGCTCAATCAGGCGGGTGAAGATGTGGCCCTCGGTCTCAATGCCCAGGCTCAGCGGGGTGACATCCAGCAGCAGCACATCCTTGACCTCGCCGCCCAGCACGCCTGCCTGGATGGCGGCGCCGATGGCCACGCACTCATCCGGGTTGATGCCCTTGAAGGGCTCCTTGCCAGTGATGTTCTTGACCGCGTCCTGCACAGCGGGAATGCGGGTGGAGCCGCCCACCAGGATGACTTTCTCAATCTGGGAGGCGGACAGGCCGGCGTCCTTGAGCGCGGTCTGCATGGGGCCGATGGTGCGCTCCACCAGGTCATGGGTGAGCTCGTTGAACTTGGCCCGGGTCAGGGTGATGTCCAGGTGCTTGGGGCCGTTGGCGTCCGCGGTGATGAAGGGCAGGTTGATGTTGGCCGCCATCACGCCGGACAGGTCAATCTTGGCCTTCTCGGCCGCTTCCTTCAGGCGCTGCCAGGCCATGCGGTCCTTCTTCAGGTCGATGCCGTTTTCCTTCTTGAAGACCTCGGCGATGTAATCCACCACGCGGTCATCAAAATCATCGCCGCCCAGCTTGGTGTCGCCGTTGGTGGCCAGCACCTCAAACACGCCGTCGCCAATCTCCAGCAGGCTCACGTCAAAGGTGCCGCCGCCCAGGTCATAGACCAGGATCTTGTGGGGCTCTTCCTTGTCAAGGCCATAGGCCAGGGAGGCCGCGGTGGGCTCGTTGATGATGCGCAGCACCTCCAGCCCCGCGATGCGGCCGGCATCCTTGGTGGCCTGGCGCTGGGCGTCGGAGAAATAGGCAGGCACGGTGATGACAGCCTGGGCAACGCTCTCGCCCAGGTAGCTCTCCGCGTCCTTCTTGAGCTTCTGCAGCACCATGGCGGAAATTTCCTGGGGGGTGTAGTCCTTGCCATCGATGCTGGCCTTGAAGTTGCTGCCCATCTGCCGCTTGATGGACGAGATGGTGCGCTCAGGGTTGGTGATGGCCTGGCGCTTGGCGATCTGGCCAACCAGCCGCTCGCCTTCCTTGGTGAAAGCCACCACGGACGGGGTGGTCCTGGCGCCTTCGCTGTTGGGAATCACAACCGGCTCCCCGCCTTCCATGACGGCGACGCAGGAGTTGGTGGTGCCCAGATCAATGCCGATAATTTTTGCCATAGTGTTGCTCCTCCAATTTAAACGTAGAAAATGTCAGTCTTGTGTATGTCATCAGCCCGGCACGACACGCACCATGGCGTGGCGCAGGACTGTGTCACCCATCTTGTACCCCTTGAGCACCACGTCGCACACGGTGCCCGGCTCGCCCTCCTCCGGGCTGCCCTGGGCGACAGCGTCCTCCAGGGTGGGGTCAAAGGCCTCTCCCGGCCGGGAGATGGGCTGGACGCCGCGGTGGCTGAGGACGTCCATCAGCTGGCGGTGCACCAGCTGCACGCCGGTGTAGAGCGGGTCCTCCCCGCGCTCCTCCAGCAGGGCGCGCTCCAGGTTGTCCACCACCGGCAGCAGGGTCTTGATGAAGGCGCGGGCGCCGTCGTCAAAGCTTTCGGAGGCTACCTGGCGGTTGCGGCGGCGGAAGTTGTCAAAATCCGCCTGCACGCGCTGGGCCATCTGCAGGTACTCGTCCCGCTGCTGATGGGCAGCCTCCAGCTGCTCCTGCAGGCCATTGCCCTCCAGCTCCGGCTGGGCGGGCTGCTCCTGCGTCTGGTCCTCCGGGACCTGGTCGACCGGTTTCTTTTTGCTCATGCCGTCCTCCATGTGTTAGTTTGCCGTCTGGCGGCTGACCAGCGCCTCGCTCATCGCGTGGCTGACCTGGCGCAGGGTGCCAAAGACCCGCCCATAGGGCATGCGGGTGGGGCCAATCAGGCCGATGGTGCCGCGCTGGCCGCGCCCCAGGCGGTACTGGGCCAGGGCGATGCTGCACTCGCGCATTTCAGGGATCCCGCTTTCCGGGCCAATCTGCACGGTCAGCTCCCGCCCCTCCGCCGCGCGCATCAAGGCCAGCAGGCGCTCCCTGTCATCCAGGGCGCTGAGCAGCCGACGGGCCTTCAGCGCGTCCTGGTACTCCGGAAAGCCCAGGATGTTGTGGGTGCCGGAGATGGTGAGGCTGTCCTGCGCGGTCTGGCTGTCCATGCGGCTGGCCAGCTCCATGATGCTTTGCAGCACCATGGGGTCCCCCGGCGCCTTGTCGGCAAACTCTGTGAGCGCCAGCTGCACCTCCCGCAGGCGCGCGCCGCTGAAGCGCTCGGAGAGCATGCGGCTGATGGCGTACAGGGCGTCCGCGTCCAGCTGCTCTGAAACCTGCACCATGGCATCGCGGATGATGCCGCCGTCAGTCACGATGACCAGAAGCGCCAGGCCGGTGGAAACCGGCACCAGCTGCAGCGCGCTCACGCGCAGCTCCGCCTGCCGGGGCAGCATGACCAGGGAGGCGTAGCCGGTGATGTCCGCCAGCGCCTGGGCAGCGCTGCGCATCAGGCCTTCCAGGTGGCTTACCTGGGAAAAATAGCCGCGGCGCAGCTCCTCAGCGCTGGTCAGGGGGCGGATCTGCTCGTCCGTGAGCAGGTCCACGTAGAGCCGGTAGGCCTGGGGGCTGGGCACACGCCCGGCAGACACATGCGGCTGGCTCAGGAAACCTTGCTCAGTCAGGTCACTCATCTCGTTGCGGATGGTGGCGCTGGACAGGTGGGAGAGGTACTTGCGCGAGATGGTGCGTGAACCCACCGGCATGGCGGTGAGCACATAGTCATCAATGATGGCCTGCAGGATACGCTGTTTGCGTTCCTCCACCCCGCTCCCTCCTCTCCTGGGTTGTTAGCACTCTCGAGTGTTGAGTGCTAACCCCAAACCAAGATACCATGCCACCCCTGCTTTGTCAACCATGAAAATGCATTGAAAATGGCCAGCCCGCGCGGGGATTCCCGGCGGGGCGGGCGCAGGACAGCAAGCGGGAAAGTGATTGGTACCATGCGCTGGCGGCCAAGCCCTTTCCGCAAGCGGGGCCACCTGGGCGCGGCCTTCAAATGAACGTTAGCCCCGCGCAGTATTCAGGATGCTTTTAGACGCGCGAGGGTTTCACGCCGTCCATGGTTAAGGCCTGATAGGCAACGGAAGGCTGGCGACATCATCCACCCTCTTCATGTGCTGATGGTTGACAATCAAAAAGCCCCCGCCGCGAAGGCAGGGGCCTGGGTTTGGACCAGGGCTTAGAGGACAAAGGGGTCCTTCATCGGGTCGATGAAGTCCAGGGGGTTGTAGTCCGTTTTGATTTCATCCTGGGGGACGGCGCTGACATGCGGCACATTCAGCTCCGGGTGCCGGTTGTTGGCCAGGTGGTTGCCCTGCCGGCTGTCGCGGCGGGGCAGGTTCAGATCCACTTCCTCCAACTTGATGTTCAGCGCCCGGGCCACGCCCTCCCCATAGGCGGGGTCCGCCTGGTAGCAGTTGGCGATGTGGCGGTGCTTGATCTGCAGGGTGCTGTCCCCCATGTTGCGCGCGGTGTTCTCACACAGCACGCGGCGCTGGTCCTCCGTCATGGCGCGGAAGAGCTGGCCGGGCTGGGTGTAGTAGTCCTCATCATCCTCGCGGAAGTCATAGCGGTAGATGTCCCCGCCCGCCTGTTTTGGCTGATGGCCCGCGGGTGACTCGGTCCAGTTGCCGTAGGAATTGGGCTCCACATGGATTTCGCTGCCCAGGTTGCCATCCACCCGCATGGCGCCGTCACGGTGGAAGGCGTGGGGGTGCGCCACGCCCCGGGGCGCGTTGACCGGAATCTGGTGGTGGTTGACGCCCAGGCGGTAGCGGTGCGCGTCCCCGTAGCTGAACAGCCTTCCCTGCAGCATGCGGTCAGGCGAGAAGCTGATGCCGGGCACCACGTTGGCGGGGGTGAAGGCGGACTGCTCCACATCGGCGAAATAGTTGTCCGGGTTGCGGTTGAGCACGAACTCCCCGACGGGAAGGAAGGGATAATCGGCCTTGGGCCACTGCTTGGTCAGGTCAAAGGGGTTGTTGCGCATGGCGTCGGCCTGGGCCTCGGTCATGATCTGGACATACATCTGCCACCTGGGAAACTGGCCCTGTTCGATGGCCTCATAGAGGTCGCGCTGGTGGCTTTCCCGGTCCATGCCCACCACCTGGGCCGCCTCCTGGTCGGTCAGGTTCAGGATGCCCTGCTGGGAGCGGAAGTGGAACTTGACCCAGACCCGCTCGTTGTTCTCATTGATGAGGGAGTAGGCGTGGCTGGAGGAGCCGTGCATGTGCCGGTAGGAGCTGGGGATGCCCCGGTCGCTCATCAGGATGGTGACCTGGTGCAGGGCCTCGGGCAGGGAGGACCAGAAATCCCAGTTGGTGTTGGGGGAGCGCAGGTTGGTGCGCGGGTCGCGCTTGACGGCGTGGTTGAGGTCGATGAACTTGAGGGGGTCCCGGAAAAAGAACACGGGGGTGTTGTTGCCCACCATGTCCCAGTTGCCCTCTTCTGTGTAGAACTTGAGGGCAAAGCCGCGGATGTCCCGCTCGGCATCCGCCGCGCCGCGCTCGCCGGCCACGGTGGAGAAGCGCGCGAACATCTCGGTCTGCTTACCAATTTCTGAAAAAATCCTGGCCTTGGTGTAGCGGGTGATGTCGTGGGTGACGGTGAAGGTGCCAAAGGCGCCTGAGCCCTTGGCGTGCATGCGCCGCTCCGGGATGACCTCCCGGTCAAAATGGGCCATCTTCTCCATAAACCAGACGTCCTGCAGCAGCATGGGGCCGCGGGGTCCCGCGGTCATCACGTCCTGGTTGTTGTCCACCGGCGCGCCGGCAGCCGTACGCAGGCCCGGGTGCTCACCAATCACATCGTTGCGGCTGGTGCTCCTGTACACCAGGCCATTCTTATCCATGGGGTTCTTCATCAAAGCATCCTCCTTTCGAACATCGCGTTTCAATGAACCGCGCAGACCGCGGTTGATTGAAATGTTATCATACCCTCACAAGGGCTGCCACGAACAAATCTGTTTGCGTCTGGCCACGCCTGCCCCACCTTGTCCGCCCAGGCCCAACCTGCTACACTGGGGCAGAAAAAATACACCCTCATCCGGACCATATCCAGGAGGATTTGCCAATGGCAGAGTTTGACAGCACCAGGGCCTTGGATGAGCCACAGCTGGCATTGGGCCTGAGGCTGATGGAGTCCATCATCGGCGGGCGCTGGAACCCGATGATTCTCTTCGCGATTGAGCAAGGCGCCAGCCGCTTCACGGACATCCGCAACCACATCGTCCACATCTCCGACACTGAGCTGCAGCGCAAGCTCGCCTCCCTCACCCAGAGCCGCCTGGTGGAAAAGGTGACCGCGCAGGAGGACGCAAGGCGCGGCGAGTACGCGCTGACCCGCTTTGGCGGGGACATCACCCACATCCTGCACCATATCCTGGACATCTCCTACAAGCACCTGGAACTGGAGGGGCAGGCGGCCGGGGAGCCCACCTGAGGGCCCCGCCGGGTTAAAACCGGTCCCGTAAAATCATTCCGGGATGCTGTTTGTTGACAGAAACTTCACCATATCCTGACCTTGAAAGGGTATACTGGGTACAGACCGTGGCGGGCGTAGACTGCGCCACGCGCCGAAATGTTCTCAATGATCCTGCAATTAAAAGGAGGAAGACCATGACATCATTCAAACAACGCCTCAGCGCAGTGCTGCTGGCCTTGGTGATGGTGCTGGGCGTGCTGCCCGCGCTGTCAGAAACGCCCCAGGTGCCACCGAGCATGGAGGTGGAGATCCGCGCGGAGTACAGCCCCATGCTGGGCAGCCTGGTGGCCGGGTTCACCGGCGGCCAGGATGAAGGCCTCCAAACCATGGCTGACACTGTCGTCGCCGCCCTCAACAAGCTGACCACCCGCATCACAACCGGCCCCGGCGGCGTATCAGGCTACATCGGCACACAGACAGGCGAGCTGGTCAACTTCCAGGCGGCTGTCGACCCGGCCACCAAGGAAGCCCTGGCCACCACCAGCCTGCTGCCCGGGCTGAGCCTGACGCTGGACCCCAAGTTGCTGGCGCAGTTCACCCCCAAGGACACCCTGCCCCAGGTGAGCCCTCAGCAAATGCGCCTGATGGCCGCGCCCTACCTGGACGCGATTGCCCAGGTGGCCCAGGGCTATGCCGAGGAAGCCACCGTTGTGGAAGGGCCCTTCCTGATCGAAGGTTATGGCGCTTTCACCAAACAGACCCAGTTCGTGCTCACCTCCCACATGCTGGCGGACCTGTTGACCCGCCTGGGCGAGGTCTACAAGGCCGACGAGGGCCTGCGGCCCATGCTTGAGGAAGCCCTCAAGGCCGGGCAGGCCACCGGCATGGAAGCGGCTGGCGAAGCGGCTGCCGCCGTGCCCGAGGACCTGGGCGAGGAGCTGATCAAGGCCGGTCAGAAGGGCAAGGAGGAGCCCAACAAGCCCTTCCTGAACGTGGTCATGTACGAGGATGGCCTGGGCAGGCACTATTTTGACGCCGTCACCCCCGAGGGCGAGCAGGACGCCACCAAGATTGACCTGCTGCTGGCCGGCCAAGGCATCGACCTGGAAAATGGCCAGATGGAAGCCCGGCTCAAGATGATCGTCAACCCCAGCGCACCGGCTTTCCCCATGGACGAGGAGGAGCCCGAGGGCGAGGAGACGCCGCCCGCGCCCATGGACTGGCTGGCGCTGGAGCAGGAAATCCGCGACGGCGACAACTACAGGGCCACCCTGCTCACCCTGGACCTGACCGCCGGCAACGAAGGCGCACAGGGCAACAGCCTGCTGGGCATCAGCCTGTTCACCTCCGGCATGAACCTGGGGATGAGCCTGGAAAGCCACCACAACCAGGAGACCCTGGAAGGGCTGACCACCATCAGCCTGGGCTTCCTGATGCCCGACCTGGTCAAGGTGCACATCCGCACCTGGCCGGCCATTGACCAGCCCCAGGCCCCGGTGCTGGAAGGTGTCACCCCGCTGATGATTGGCGAGGACGACCTGTCCGAGGAGGACAACGCGCGGATGGCGGCTGCCCTGGAGCAGGCGCTGCCCGACCTTATGGAGCGGCTGAACGCCGCCCTGCCGGAGGAAGCCCCGGCCCTGCTGGCCCTGTTGCAGTCCGGCAACCAGGAGGATCCCGAAGCCGGGCCCG
>Ga0123332_1003056_pt1 | contig 15498 bp, 11 predicted proteins | sample BioC12SIPDNA_4_FD_89958 | JGI IMG/M metagenome (GOLD analysis project Ga0123332, IMG submission 89958) | Anaerobic biogas reactor microbial communites from Washington, USA - Biogas_R2_A C12 SIP DNA | ecosystem: Engineered > Bioreactor > Anaerobic > Unclassified | place: Washington, USA...
GAAGCGCGAGACCGGCACCGTGATGCGGACGTCGCCCACGTCGGTGAGCACGCCGGTGAACGGATCCTCCTCGCGCAGGCGCGCGTCGTCGGCAAGCGCGACCAGCGGCTGCAGGGAAGGGCGGATCGCGTGGCCGTCGTGGATCGCGGTCGCGATGACCGGCCCATCGCGCAACATGATGTCCCAGTCGCGCTCGCGCGCGGACGCGGCCAGGCACGGCCGGGTTTCGAACCAGTGTCCGGCATGGGGAGCGGGAGGAGGGGGAGAAGTACCTTCGGGCGCCATCATGCCGACGGATGCTGGCAGCGCCGCAATGATCGGGCCGTGAGACCATGCCGGGCGCCGGGGGCATCGGTTCAGGTGCGTCGAGGCCGCGTCGCGGACGGGGCCGACGCGCCTGATGGATGCCCGTACAATCGCGGACTTTCCCGCACCGGCCTGCCCATGGCACCCAACGCGACCATCTACCGGGTCGAGCTCCAGGTCACCGACATGGACCGGCACTACTACGCCGGACACGTGTTCTCGCTCGCGCAGCATCCGTCCGAGACGCCGGGGCGGTTGATGCTGCGCCTGGCCGCGTTCGCGCTGTACGCCGACGAACGCCTGGAGTTCGGGCGCGGCCTGAGCACGGCCGACGACGCCGACCTGTGGCAGCGCGACTACACCGGCCAGATCGAACGCTGGATCGACCTGGGCCAGCCCGACGACACCCGCGTCCGCCGCGCCTGCGCCCGCGCCGGCGAGGTGGTGGTGGTCAACTACGGCGGGCAGGCGGCCGAGGCGTGGTGGGACCGGCACGCCGGCGCGTTCTCGCGACTGCCCAACCTCACCGTGCTCGATGTCGCACCGGCCGACGTCGAAGCGCTCACCGCGCTGCTCGAACGCAGCATGCGCCTGACCGCGATGATCCAGGACGGCGAGCTGCAATTGATGAGCGAGCGGCTGAACGTGGCCGTCACGCCCCGGGTTCGCAAGCGGGGCCGCTGAACTCCTTTCGTACGACGCGTACACGTCGTTGTCGCGCTGCGTTTACGCGCGCTTGTCGAAAGTGCCGGTCCCTCACGAAGGAGCACGGCGATGACGGATGCACGCGAACACCTGCTGGACTGGCTGCGCGATGCGCATGCCATGGAACAGCAGGCCGAACAGATGCTCAAGGCGCAGGCGGCGCGCATCGAGCACTATCCCGAACTGAAGGCGCGGATCGAGCAGCACATCGAGGAGACGCTCGGCCAGCAGGCGCTGCTGGAGGGCTGCATCACGCGGCTGGGAAGTTCGCCGTCCAGGCTCAAGGACGCCATGGGCAAGGTCGCGGCCATGGGACAGGCGATCGGCGGCATGGTGGCCTCCGACGAGATCGTCAAGGGATCGATGGCCGGTTACGTCTTCGAGCACATGGAGATCGCGTCCTACCGCACCCTGATCGCGGCCGCGGAGGCGCTCGGCGACCAGGAGACGCGGGCGGCCTGCGAGCGGATCCTGGTCGAGGAGGAAGCGATGGCGCGCTGGCTGCAGGACCACCTGCCGGACGTCACCCGGCAGTTCCTGGAGCGCGCCGATACCCCCGGGGCCACGGCGAAGAAGTAGTCGTCGCGACCTGATCGCGCACCGCGAATGAGGCGTCCGGCCGCCTGCCGGGTCGGACGTCGCGGTGCGGCCCCGATTGCGGTACTGCGCGGATTGTTGGCGGCGACGGCGGTTGCTACGCTCGCACCGACGCCGCAAGGGGCTGCACATGCACAGACGGGACTTCCTCAAGGCCACCGCGCTGTTGGCCGGGGCGCCGGCGGCGGGCCTGGCCGCAACCACGGCCGCGCCAGGCACCGCGCGCCTCCTGCCGCGGTCCCTGTCGCCGGGCGACACGGTCGCCCTGGTGAGTCCGTCGGCGGCCGTCGCTGAACCGCTGGACCTGCAGCTGGCCCGCGAGGTGATGGAGGCACTGGGCCTGCGCGTGGTCACCGGCGCGCACTACGCCGACCGCCGCGGCCACCTGGCGGGCGACGACGCGGCGCGCGCCGGCGACCTCAACGCCGCGTTCGCCGATCCGGCGGTGGCGGCCATCGTCTGCACCCGGGGCGGCTCCGGTGCCGCGCGCCTGCTGCCGCTGCTCGACTATGACGCGATCCGCGCCAACCCCAAGCCGCTGCTCGGCTACTCCGACATCACCGCGCTGCATTGCGCGATCCAGGCCCGCACTGGCCTGGTCACCTTCCACGGTCCGATCGGCACCGGCAGCTGGAGCCGGTTCAACGCCGACCAGTTCCGGCGCGTGTTCTTCGACCGCGAGCTGATGCACTACGCCAACCGCCGCGATCCCGACGACGACGAGCTGGTGCCGCGCCGCAACCGCACCATGACCCTGCGCGGCGGCAAGGCGCGCGGCCGCCTGCTCGGCGGCAACCTCACCGTGCTCAGTGCGCTGGCCGGCTCGCCCTACCTGCCGGACTTCGACGGCGCGATCCTCTTCCTCGAGGACGTCTCGGAAGCGCCGTACCGGATCGACCGGATGCTCACCACGCTCAAGCTCGCCGGGATCCTCGACCGCATCGCCGGCTTCGTGTTCGGCGAGTGCACCGATTGCGAGCCGGGCCCGGGCTACGGCTCGCTCACCCTGGCGCAGATCCTGGACGACCACGTCCGGCCGCTGGGGATCCCGGCGTACCGCGGCGCGATGATCGGCCACATCCGCGACCAGTTCATCGTGCCGGTCGGCGCCGAGGTCGAACTCGACGCGGACGCGGGCAGCTTTCGCATGCTCTCGCCGGCGTTCGCGGCCGGGTAGGGGCGGGGCCCACGCCAACGTCCCCGCAGCGCGACCTTTCCTCGCCGTTGCGTTGGCGCGGCGCCGCGCCCTGCACGGCGCAGGGCAGGGGCAGGCCGTCGCGACGACCCGCCCCGCCGCCACTTACTCCAGCGCCAGAACCACCACCGACTTCGCCGGCAGGGTCGCGCTCAGCGTGCCGTCCACCAGCCGCGCGCCCTCGAACGGCCGCGGCCGCACGGTGTCGGGGGCGTCGAAGGTGTTGTGCGCGTCGATCGCGTCGGCGGTGAGAACCTCGCCGACGACCCCGGAAGCCTCCACCCCACGCAGCGAGATCGTGACCTCCTTGCCCTCGCGCGGATCGAGGTTCACCAGGCCCACGTAAAGCTTGCCGTCGGTGCCGCGGGCCGCGGTCCCGTCGACTGCGCGCAGGCCGCCGTACGCGGGCGACTCGAGCTCCAGCGGCAGCGAAGTCGCGCCCTGGAAGGGGCGGTACATGCGGAACGCGTGGAAGGTGGGCGTGCGCACCATCTTCGGCCCGTCGGTGAGCAACATGGCCTGGAGCACGTTGACCATCTGCGCGATCCCGGCCGCCCGCAGCCGGCGCGCGTTGCGATGGAAGATGCCGAAGTTGACCGCCGCCACCAGCGCGTCGCGGATGCTGTTCTGCTGCTGCAGCCAGCCGCCCGGCGAACCGGGGGTCGGGTCGTACCAGGTGCCCCATTCGCCGATGATGAGCGCCTTCTCCCCCTCCGGGTCGAACTCGTCCATGATCGCCACCTGCTCCTGGATCATCGGCTCGATCATGTAGGTGCGCTCGAAGGTCGCCAGCCACTGAGACTCGTCGAAGCCGGTGGCCGGTCCCTTGTTCTCCCAGTCGCCGGTGGGCAGGGTGTAGTAGTGCATCGAGAACGCATCCATGTGCTCGATCGCGAGCTCCATCGTGGTGCGGGTCCACTCCGGGTCGGTCGCGTCCGGGCCCGAGGCGATGATCGTCGCCCCGCCGTGCGGCACGATGAAGCCCACGTACTGGCGGAACTGGTCGGCGAACCACTCCGCGCGCATCCGCCCGCCGCAGCCGTTGGGTTCGTTGCCGATGCCGAGGAAGTCGATCTTCCACGGCTCGTCGCGTCCGTTGCGCCGGCGCTCCTGGGCGAGCGTCGAATTGGTCGGCGAGGTGATGTACTCGACCCACTGCATCGCCTCGCGCGGCGTACCGGTGCCGACGTTGACGTTGAGGAAGGTCTTGGCGCCGACCAGCTCGGCGAACTCGAAGAACTCGTGGGTGCCGAAGGCGTTGTGCTCCTCCTTGTTGCCCCACCAGCGGTTGAGCGTGACCGGGCGCGACTCGCGCGGGCCGATGCCGGTGCGCCAGTCATAGATGTCGGCGTAGCACCCGCCCGGCCAGCGCAGCACCGGCACCTTCAGCTCCTTGAGCGCCTCGAGCACGTCGTTGCGGTAGCCGCGGGTGTTGGGGATGTCCGAGTCCGGACCGACCCAGATCCCGCCGTCGATCCCGGTGCCCAGCTGCTCCATGAACTGGCCGTAGAGCTCGGGTGCGATCACCGGGCCGGGACGGTCGGCGTGCAGGGTGCCGGTGACATCCGCGGCCATGGCGGCGGACGCGCCGGCGGACAGCAGCAGGACGCAGGCTGCGGAGCGCAGCAGGGTGGGCATGCTCATGGTGCGATGGATCCTCCGTATCGGGTCGGTACCCGCCGCGCGCCTCCCCGGGCGCCGGCGGCCTGGCCGCAGTCTGTCCAACATCCCGCCGGGAGTCGACCGCCGGCGGCCGCGCGGACGGCACCGGGGCGGGCCGCCTCGCGCGCCCGCCGGGCTGCGCCCGCGGCGCCGGAAAGCGCGCGGATGCGCGCAGATGCGCGGGGTTCGCGCGTGTTCGTGGCCTCGCGCGGCGGCCGCGCGAGGGCGTCAAGGGGATACCGGTTCCTGCATGGCGCCTGCGCGCATTGGAATGGCCGCCGCGTTCCGCTGCCCGGGCCTGGCCCACCGGGGGCCGGCGGGCGCGTGGCCTGGCGCGGGCGCCTGGTTGGGGGCGGACTGCGCGACCGCGCCATATGCTAATGTCTGTCCATTGCGCACCCGGAAGCATGGCCGGCCGGGAGCGGGGCCAGGTGCCCCCGGGTGCGGGGCGCGCCATCGGCCGCGCCCGGGACGAACCGCGGACTGTTCGGGGGAGACGATGTCCAGACTGCTTGAACTCATGCGCAAGCTCGGCAGCGACGCAGCGCTCGCCGCCGAGTACGAGAAGAATCCGGAGGCGGTCCTGCAACGCGCCGGACTGAGCGCGGAAGAGCGCAAGGCGATGCTGGAGAAGGATTACGAGGCGATCAAGCGGCTGACCGGCCTGGCCGACGGCAAGTTCGCCACCAACCACCTGATCCGCACGTACGAAGACTAGCCGCGCGAGGTTCCCTTGGGCCACGGGATGGGCCGACGCTGGTCAGTTGGATTGCTGTGGCTGGCACTGCTCGCCGGCCCGGCAGCGGCGAACGAGACGCTCGAGCCGGAGCTGCGCGAGATCGAACGCCTCGGCTACGCCGCGCATTGGCGCGAGTCGGACGAGCGGATCCAGGCGCTCGCCGATCGCCAGGACGAGCTGAGCCGGGAACAGCGCCAGCGGCTGGAGTACGTGCGCCTGCGCAACCTCGGCATCGCCGGCCGCCTCGAGGAGGCGGTCGAGGGCTTCGACCGGCTGCTGCGCGAGGAGATGCCGGCCAAGCTGAAGGTGAAGGCGTTCTCGACCGCGGCCAGCATCGCGGCCAACCTCGAAGACTGGACCATGGCGTTCACCTGGCTGGGCGAGGCGCTGTCCTACGTGCCCGAGGTGCCCGACGACGCGCCCCGCGTGCTCGGCATGGCCAGCTACCTGCATTCACTGGTGGGCGAGACCGACAAGGCACGCGAACTGGCGCTGCGCGGCCTGGCCATGGTGGAGGAGAGCGGCGACCAGCGCGCCATCTGCCACGCGCTGTCCGACCTTGCCCTGGCCGAGGAACTGGTCGGCAAGCACGCCGAATCCGGGCGCCTGCGGCGGCGGCAGATGGAGGTGTGCGACGAAGCGGGTGACCGGATCTTTTCGGCCAACGCGCGCTACGGCGTGGGCAAGATGCTCGCCGCCCAGGGCCGCCCGGAGGAAGGGCTGGCGTGGGTGCGCCAGGCGCAGGCCGATTTCGAGGAATCGGGCTTCGAAGCCGGCGCCTGGAGCGCGCGGCTGGTGGTCGCCGAATGCCTGATCGCCACCGACCGCGAACTCGACCACGCCCACGACCTGCTGGTCGACGCGCTGCGCTATTACCGCGAGCGCGACTCCCAGATCGCGGTGGCCGAAGCCGAACGCCTGCTCGCCGACCTGGCCGAGCACCGCGGCGACCCGGTGCAGGCCCTGCGCCACCTAAAGGGCGCGGCGGCCGCGTCGGAGGCGGCCGAGCGCGCCGCGCGCGAGCGCCAGCTGGCCTACCTGCAGGTCGAGTTCGACACCCGCCTCAAGGAGCGGCAGATCGCGCTGCTGGAAGCGGAAAAGGAGCTGGCCGCGCTCCAGGTCACCGCCACCCGGCGGCGGCAGTGGCTGTTGGCGGCGGGCGTGGTGGCGCTGCTGGCGACGGCGCTGTTGCTGGTCGTGCTGTTGCACCGTGCGTTCCTGGAGCGGCGCCGCTACCGCTGGCAATCCGAGCGCGACAGCCTCACCGGGCTGCTCAACTATCAGCAGGTGCGCCGCCTCGGCCAGGAGGCGTTCGCGCGCGCCCACGGCAACGGGCGGCCGTTCACCGCGATCGTGCTCGATATCGACTGGTTCAAGGAAGTCAACGACCGCTACGGCCACGCCGCCGGCGATGAGGCGTTGCGCGCCCTGGGCGGCTGGATCGCCGAGGTGGTCGAGGGCCGGGGCATCGCCGGGCGCAGCGGCGGCGACGAGTTCACGATCCTGCTCGAGGGCACCGAGGAGGACGCGGGCGCCCTGCTGGACCGGCTGCGCGCGCGGATGGAGGCGGTGAGCGTGTTCGGACAGACCGTGCACTTCAGCATCAGCGCCGGCATCTGCCAGGACCGCGACAGCAACGGCACGCTTGAGCACCTGGTGCACGAGGCCGACCAGGCCCTGTACCGCGCCAAGTACGCCGGGCGCGACCGCACCGTCTGCGCCGGCGACACCGCGCCGCAGGCCGGCGGCGGCGGCCTGGTGGTGGTGGGCAGCGGGATCGAGTTCGGCCGCCACATCAGCGAGCGCTGCCTGTCGGAGATCCGCGAGGCGCAGGTGGTGTTCTGCCTGACCGACCCGTTCTCGCTGGCCATGGTGCAGGGCCTGCGCCCGGATGCGATCAACCTCGGCGCCTACTACGCCGAGGGCAAGGACCGGCGCATCACCTACCGCGAGATCGACGACGCGATCATGGCCCAGGTGCGCGCCGGCAAGCGGGTGTGCGCGGTGTTCTACGGCCATCCTGGCGTGTTCGCCGACGTGCCGCACGCGGTGATCCGCAAGGCGCGTGCGGAGGGCATCCGGGCCAGGATGGAGCCGGGGATCTCGGCCGAGGCCTGCCTGTACGCGGACCTGGGCATCGACCCGGGTCGCCGTGGCGTGCAGTCGATGGAGGCCACCCACTTCCTGCATTACGGCCGCGTCCCGGACACCGCCGGACTGGTGCTGCTGTGGCAGGTGGCGCTGTCCGGCGACCTGAGCTGCAGCCGCTTCCACCCCGAGCGCGAAGGCCTGCAGGCGCTGGTGGACCGGCTGCTGCGCTGGTACCCGGCCGACCACGAAGTGATCCTGTACGAAGCCGCACGGCTGCCGATCCAGGAGCCGCGCATCGAGCGCCTGGCGTTGCAGGCCCTGCCCGACGCGCATTACGAGGAATACACCACGCTGGTGATTCCGCCGCTGGGCGACCTGGAGCCGGTCGACGCAACGGGGCCGGCGGCGACGGGCACCGCCGGCTAGGCGGGCCACACCGGCGCCGGGCACGACGCGGACCGGTTCAGCGTTGCGCGAGCGTGGCCGGCTGCGCTGGCCGTGGCAGCGCCAGGCGCAGGTCGCTTTCGCGGAACGTCACCTCCGAGAACAGCAGCCGCGTCTGGTCGGGCGAGAGGTCGAAGCCCCAGCCCTGGAAGGATTCGGGCAGTTCGAGCAGGTCGCTCGCGGGGCCGCCGCCCGAGGGATGCAGCGCCAGGACCGGGGCGCCGCCGGCGCGGCGGCGCACGAAGTAGATGCCGGCGTCGGCCGGCGCCCAGTTGCTGCCGTCCGCCGGATCCAGGCCGGCAAGCAGCAGGCGCTCGTCCTTCGCGGGACCCGCCATGCCCCAGTCCAGGCGCGGGACCTGCCACAGCCCCGGCGCGCCTGGGCGGGCGTAGAGCACGAACCGTCCGTCGCTGGATTCGCGCGCCCGCACGCCGGGCCCCGGCGTGACCGCCACCGCGTTGCCGCCGGCCGCCGGCTGCGCGTGGATGCGCCAGGCGCCGTCGCGGTTGGATTCGAAGTAGAGCCAGGCGCCATCGCGCGACCATGCCGGCCGCCGGTTGTCGCCGGGGCCGTCCACCAGCAGCCGGGGCTGGCCGCCTTCGGCCGCCACCACGTAGATCGCGGTCCGTCCGTCGGGACTGGCGTCGAAGGCGATCAGGCGGCCGTCCGGCGACCACGCGGGATTGTCGACGTAGCTGCCGCCGAACGAGGCGAGCTCGACGGCATGGCTGCCGTCGCTGGCACTGGTCCAGATCGCATGCGGGCCGCCGCGGTTGGAGGTGAAGGCGATGCGGCGGCCGTCCGGCGACCACGCCGGGTTCGAATCCCAGCGCGTGGACCGGAACTGGTGGCCGGTGTCGGCATCGGTGCGCGCGGCCAGGTCGATCTGGCGCAGGCGCGAGCGGTGCATCCACTGCTCGAACGCGATCGTGTCCACGCCCGGCGCGGTCGCGGGCTGGTGCACGTCTTCGCTGCCGAGCGCGACCTGGACCAGCTCGCCACGGGCGGGCGCCAGCGACCACAGCCCGTACAGCCCGGAGCGGGTGGAGGTGAACAGGATCCGCCCGCCGTCGGACGACCAGGCCAGTCCGTTGATCTTGCGGTTGTCGAAGGTCAGCCGGCGCGGCTCGCCGCCTTCCGGCGCCACCAGGTGCAGGTCGCGGGTGACTTCGTCGACCGCGCGCGCGAACGCGATCGAACGTCCGTCCGGCGCGAAGCGCGGATCCAGGTCGCCCAGCACCCCGTCGCCCGGATCGGTGAGCGCGCGGCGCGTGCCCTCGTCCAGGTCGGCCAGGTGCAGGCGGTAGGGCGCGGCGGCGTGCTCGCGCGCGGCGTAGACCAGGTGCCGGCCGTCGGGCGAGAGGCCCATGCCGCGCAGCTCGCGCCTGTCCGGATCGTGGAACACGCGGGTGGCCGGGCCGCCGAGGGCGGAGACGCGCATGATCGAGATGCCGTCGCCGCCGGCGCGCGCGTAGAGCAGGGCGCCGCCGCCGGGCAGCCACAGCGGATGGCGGGCGTCTGCGCTGCCGTGGCTGAGCCGCAGCGCCTGCTCGCTGCCGATGGCCTTGGCGTACACCTCGAAGTGGCCGTCCCGGTCCCAGATGAAGGCGACCCGGCTGCCGTCGGGCGACAGCGCCGGTTCCAGTTCGCGGCCGACGAAGCTGGTCAGCGGCTGCACCACGTAGGCCTCGACCGCCGCAGGCGGGGCGGCGGAGCGGAACTGCCAGGCCACGGCGAACGCGAGCACGAGCGCGGCGGCCGCCAGCACCAGGCCAAGGCGACGGAAACGCCCGCCCTCCGCCGCGGCGGCGTCCGTGGCGGCGGGGGCCTCGGGAGACGGCGCCGCCGCCGACCCGGGCCGGGAGTCCGATACCGCCCCGGCGTCGACCGGAGCCGGGCCCGGCATGGAGGCCAGCGCCGCGACCCGTGCCGGCGCGACCGGCGCCACCAGCCGGTAGCCGCCCTTGCGGATGGTCTCGATGTAGCGGGGCCGCTGGGGATCGTCGCCGAGGATCCGACGCAGTTCGGAGATCGCCCGGTTGAGCAGGTAGTCGTCGCCCACGGTCCCCGCCCACACGGTCCGGAAGAAGGTCTCCCGTGGAACCACCGCGCCGGGCCGCTCGGCCATCAGCAGCAGCACCTGCATCAGCTTCGGCTCGACCTGGGTGGCCTGGCCACCGATCGAGACGCGGTTGAGCGACGGCTGCACCAGCGCTTCGCCGACGCTGAACGCCTGCGGCGCGGGCGGCGTGCTGCCGCCCCCGGTCTGGATCCTGCCGATGGCGGTGGGTTCGCTCACCCGTCGAGGGCCCCCGATCCATGGTCGTGAGGGCGCCAGCATGCGCCGCGCACGGAATCTATCGCAAAACCTCAGCGTTCCTCCATTCAGGTCGCAGCCGCCAACTGGCCTGATCGACACGGTCGACGGCGGCGATGCGCCCGCCGGCAACCCCCTGGAGGACGCCATGCCCGATCGTTTCCCCCGCGCCCCGGTGGCGCTGCTGCTGCTCCTGGCTGCCCTGCTCGCGCCCGGCCGCCCGCTCGCGGCCCAGGACGCCGGACGCCTCTACCAGGAGAATTGCGCCGCCTGCCATGGCGCGGCGCGCGAAGGCTCCGGGCTCGGCCCGCCGCTGTCGCCGGAGCACTACCGCTACGGCGGCGGCCGGCAGGACTTCGAGCGGGTGATCCGTAACGGGATCGCCTCGCGCGGCATGCCCTCGTTCGCCGCCACGCTCTCGGCGGAGGAGATCGCCGCCCTGGCGGCCCACCTGCCGGCGCGCGGATCCGGCGCGGAGGACGAGGAGGACGCGGAGGACGAGGAGGACGCGCCGGACCCGCCGGCGCGGCGCGCGTTCGATGCCGTCCCGGGTACGCACCAGACACTGGACTACGCGATCGACGTGGAGGTGTTCGCCCAGGGCCTGGAGACGGTCTGGTCGATGGCCTTCCTCGACCCGGACACGGCGCTGGTGGCCGAGCGGCCTGGCCGGCTGCGGGTGGTGCGCGGCGGGAGCCTGGTCCCCGAACCGGTGTCCGGCACCCCGCCGGTGCACGTGCACGACCACGAGTGGAACCAGGCCGGCCTCTTCGACATCGCCCTCGACCCCGACTACGCCCGCAACGGCTGGATCTACCTCAGCTACGCCCATCGCCTCGGCGACGGCGAGGGGGAGGGCGCCGCCGGGCCGCGCCTGATGACCCGGGTGGTGCGCGGGCGACTGCGCGGCAACGCCTGGGTCGACCAGCAGGTGGTGTTCGAGGCCGCCCCCGCGCACTACGGCGGCAACTGGTGGCACTTCGGCGCGCGCATGGCCTTCGGCGACGACGGCCACCTGTACCTGACCGTGGGCGACCGCGGCGACATGGAGCTGGCGCGCGAGCCGGGCCGGCCCAATGGCAAGGTCCACCGCATCCGACCCGATGGCGGCGTGCCCGACGACAATCCGTTCCACGGCCGCCCGGGCGCGCTCGCGTCGGTCTGGAGCGTGGGCCACCGCAACCCGCAGGGCCTGGCGTTCGAGCCCGGCACCGGCCGGCTGTGGGCCACCGAGCACGGGCCGCGCGGTGGCGACGAACTCAACGTCATCCGCAGCGGCGCGGACTACGGGTGGCCGGTGGTCTCGTACGGCATCAACTACGACGGCACCGTGCTCACGCCGCACCGGCGCGCCGAGGGCGTCGAACAGCCGGCATGGTTCTGGCGACCGTCGATCGGCGTGTCGGGCCTGGCGTTCTACCAGGGCGCGCAGTTCCCGCTATGGCGGGGCAAGGCCCTGGTCACCGGCCTGGCGCCGCGCCAGCTGCGCCTGCTCACGCTCGACGGCGAGCGCGTGCAGCACGAGGAGGTCGTGCTCACCACCCAGGGCCGTCCCTACGAGCCGGTGGTCGGGCCCGATGGCGCCATCTACGTGGTGACCGACGACCCCGGCCAGATCCTGCGGATCACCGCGCGGCAAGAGCGTCGCCGCTGAGTACGTGCCGAGGGCCGGCGCGTCGCAGGCCATCCGTCCAGGCGACGCACCCCCGACCTCCCAACCCGCTGCCCGCGAGCCCGGGCATCCCGCACCCCGCAACGCGGACCGCGTCCGCACAGGAGACACGATGAAAGCGATCCTCCCGGCCTTCGTCCTCGCTGCCGCCGGCCTGGCCGCACCGCCGCTGCCCGCGCAGGTGATGGCGCCCGTCCTCGACCACGACACCGCCCAGGCCATCACCGGACACTGCCTGGCCCTGGCCCGCGAGGCCGGGCACGAGGTGGCAGTGGCGGTGTACGACCAGTCCGGCGAGCTGCTCAGCTTCGCCCGCGGCCAGGCCTCGCCAGCGGCGGCCGAAGTGGCGCGCTGGAAGGGCCGGTCCGCGGCGGTGTTCCGGCGCTCCACGCTCGAGACCGCGGACTGGAACCTGCCCACCGTGCCGATGATCGCCACCATCGAGGGCGGGGTTCCGCTGTTCACTGCCGATGGCGCGCCGGTCGGTGGCGTCGGGGTGTCCGGCGCCCCGTCGCAGTTCGATGCCTGGTGCGGCACCATGGGGGCCGAGCACGCGGGGCTGCGCATCGCCCGGCCCTGAGCGGCGGCGGCCCGCATTCACGTGGTCGCTGCCGGCCAGTGCCTAGCCTGTGGGTTCCCGCCCCACAGGAGCACAGCATGCGACGTTCCCCCACGCTGGCCGCGGTCCTGCTGCCGGCCCTGGCCGCCTGCGGCGGCGGCGACACGCCCGGCGCCGACACCGCCGGGCGCGAACAGCGTCCTGGCACGCGCCTGCTCGCGGCCGGTGCCGACACCCTGCAGGACAAGCCGCCGATCGACGCGATCAGCACCTACCTGGACGGCTTCCACTTCCAGAGCGGCGACATGGACACGCAGATGGAGGCGCACCACTACTGCTCGGTGCTCAACGAGGACGTGATCCAGTGCGTGATCCACGACGGCAACGTGGCCGGGGCGCGGATCATCGGCCTGGAATACGTGATCGACGAACGGCTGTTCGCGGCACTGCCCGAGGCCGAGAAGGACCTGTGGCACAGCCACGTATTCGAGGTGAAATCAGGGCAGCTGGTGGCGCCGGGCCTCCCGGGCGCCGCCGAACGGGCGCTGATGGAGAAACTGGTGCGCACCTACGGCAAGACCTGGCACACCTGGCACGGCGGCAGCGACCAGGCCCTGCCGCTAGGCGTGCCGCAGCTGATGATGGGCTTCACCGCCGACGGCCAGGTCGACGAGACGATGGTGGTGGCGCGCGACGAACGCCTGGGCGTGGACAGCCGCGAACGCCGCGAGGCGAGGCGCGACATCGAAGCACCGCCGATCGCGCCCGGCGCCGATGCCTGGCAGCAGGGCAGGGTGGTGCAACTGGCCGATCCCACCGGCCAGCACGGCGGGGCGCAGGCGGCGGACGCCGAGACCCGATCCCACGCGACAGGCGGCCCGCAGGCCGACTGAGCCCGCACCTGCAAATGGGGAGGCACGCGGTGATCCGCGCGCGGCGGTCGCCAGCGGCGGTCGGCGATGCTACCTTCTGGTAGCGCTAACACGAACGACGCCTGCGAGCGTCGCGCCGCCGCCATTCCGGGAGGATCCATGCCCAAGCCGTCCAGCGCCCCGCGCGCTCACCGTTTCCGCCGGCCGTCGCTGCTGCGGCCTACACTGTTCGTCCTCGCCGCCGTCCTGGCCGTCACCGCGCAGGCGGCGCCATCCGGCGGACCCTACGGCCCGATCCCGCAACGCTACGAAGTGCCGCAGGAGGGCAGGGTGTACTTCGTCGCGCCCGACGGCGATCCCGCGGCGGAGGGCAGCAGCCTGCAGCGGCCGACCACGATCGAATCGGCGATCGCCCGCGTGGTCACCGGCGACACCATCGTGCTGCGCGGCGGCACCTACCGCACCGGCGGCCTGCAGCTCAACCAGGGCATCACCATGCAGCCCTACCTCGACGAGGTCCCGGTGCTCAAGGGCACGCGCGTGGCCACGCAGTGGGAGGCGCTGCGCGACAACGTGTGGCGGACGAAGTGGGACCGCCTGTTCCCGGCGCGGCCGCTGGCCTGGTGGCGGGTCGAGCGCGAGGGCATGCGCACCCCGCTGCACCGCTTCAACAACGACATGGTCTTCGTCGACGGCCGTCCGCTGCTGTCGCAGGGCTGGCCCGGCGAACTGGGCGAGGACGGCTATTACATCGACTACGACAACGGCTACGTGTACGTCGGCGTCGACCCGGCGGAGCACGAGATCGAGATCACCGCGCACGACATCGCGCTGCACCGCCCCTCGCGCGAGGTGCACGGCAAGCCGTCCGACGGCAAGGGCCCGACCATCCGCGGCCTGACCTTCACCCAGTACGCGTTCCGCGCCATCGACATCGAGGACCGCAAGCCCTCGACCGGCCCGAACGACGAGCCCACCGACGACCCGGTGGGCATCTCGCCGCGCAGCGAGCACGGCAAGCAGGTGGTGGGCACCACGCTCGAGCACGTGACCATTACCCACACCTCGCGCGTGGCCGGCTACTTCCGCGGCGACAACCTCACCATCCGCAACTCGCTGATCAGCGACACCGGGACCGAGGGCATCTACCTGATCGGCTCGTCGGGTTCGCTGCTGGAGCGCAACATCGTCCGTCGCAACAACGTCGAGCAGCTGACGGGCTACTACCCGGCGGCGGTGAAGATCTTCAACCAGTCCTACGACGTGGTGGTGCGCGACAACCTGATCATCGACCACCCGCATTCCAACGGCGTGTGGTACGACGTGGGCAACGTCGACGGGGTGTTCGTCGACAACTACGTCGAAGGCACCCAGATCGGGTTCTTCTTCGAGATCTCCAAGGGCGTGGTGGCCGCGGGCAACGTGTTCGTGGACAACGCGCAGGGCATCCGCGTGCTCAACAGCTCGAATGCGCGCGTGTACCACAACACCTTCTACAACTCGCCGGTGCTGTTCGACCGCGACGGCCGCAGCGCCACCGGCGACCTGTTCGCCTGGCATCCGGCCACCGGGCCGGACGTGGACGAGCGCGAAGGCCACGTGTTCGAGCGCAACCTGCTGGTGGCGGGGGAGGGCGTCGACGGACCGCTGCTGGAATTCAGGCAGGCGCCGGCGCTGTGTGGCCGCCTGACCCGGCCCATGGCCACCCGCGTGGACGGCAACGTGTACGTGCGCGGCGCCAGCGACGAACCGCTCGTCGGCTGGGGCCCCGTGCGCGGCGGCACGGACTGCCAGGCCGGCTACGCGGACCTCGACGCGTTCCGCAGGGCGACGAAGCTGGAGGCGAACGGCGTGGCGATCACCTCCGGCCACGGCTCGCCGTTCCGCAGCATCGAACTGCGGCGCTTCGACCTGGCGCATGTCCCCGAAGGCGTGCATCCCGCGCCCGTGCCGGAGGAAGCGGCCCAGGTCCTCGGCTGGAGCGGCGACGCACTTCCCGGCGCGTATCCGGCGGCAGCGGAGTAGCGTCGCCACGCTGCCACCTGTCCCCCTTCCCTGCGTGCGGGGGAGGGGTGGGGTGGGGTGGGGGGCAGGCGGACAGCCCGGATCATTCCGCCTGCTGCGGAACCCCGCCCCCATCCCGGCCTTCCCCCGCAAGCGGGGAAGGGGAAAAGCCGGCCGAGACTCTCCCTCCCCCGCGAGCGGGGGAGGGTTGGGGTGGGGGGGCAGGCGGACAGCCCGGATCATTCCGCCCGCTGCGGCACCTCGCCCCCATCCCGGCCTTCCCCCGCAAGCGGGGGAAGGGGAAATGCCGGCCGAGACTCTCCGCAATGATCTCC
>Ga0123332_1003068_pt1 | contig 15467 bp, 17 predicted proteins | sample BioC12SIPDNA_4_FD_89958 | JGI IMG/M metagenome (GOLD analysis project Ga0123332, IMG submission 89958) | Anaerobic biogas reactor microbial communites from Washington, USA - Biogas_R2_A C12 SIP DNA | ecosystem: Engineered > Bioreactor > Anaerobic > Unclassified | place: Washington, USA...
CGATAGACCCGCGTTCGTGAGGCGACGGTGGCCCGTCAGCCCCCCAGGGCGCGCACGGCGGCGGCGAGGGCCTCCTCGAGCCGCGCGGGGTCCTTGCCCGCCCCCTGGGCGCGGTCCGGACGCCCGCCGCCGCGCCCGCCGAGCACGTCGAGGGCGGCGCGCAGGGCCGGCCTGACGTCGACCGCGGCGCCCTCGCCGGCCAGGAACGCGAGCCTCACGGACCCGACCTCGCGCAGCGCCAGCAGGGCGACGCAGCCGCGCTCGGCCTGGAGCCTGTCGACGAGCGGGTCGAGGAGCGCGGCGTCCTCGGCCTCCAGCACGTGCCTCACGAGCCGGGCGCCGCCGACCGCGGCGGCCTCCCGCAGGAGCTCCGCGGCGACGCCGTCGGCGAGGCGGGCCCTGGCGCGCGACAGCTCGAGCTCCAGCTCCCTCACGCGGTCGGAGACCGCCCGCACCCGCGCCGCCAGCTCGGCGGCCGGCGCGCTAAGCAGGGGCGAGAGCTCCTGGACGACGGCGTGCTTCGCGGCGTGGTCGGCCAGCGCCTCGGCCCCGGCGCGGAACGTCACGCGCGTCAGCCCGCCCCGCACCCGCTCGAGGCCCATGACCTTCACCGGCAGGGCCTCGGCGCTGTTCCTCAGGTGGGTGCCGCCGCAGGCGACGAGGTCGTAGTCGCCGACGGCCACGAGCCTGACCGTGCCCGACACCTTCGGCGGGCGGCGCAGGCGGTAGGCGGCGAGGCGGTCGTCCGGCACCTCGAACGTCAGCACCGGCATGGCGCGGCGGGCGGCGGCGTTCACCTCGGCCTCGGCCGCCGCCAGCGCCTCCTCGTCGGGCTCGCCGGTGAGGTCGAGCGTGCAGTCGGGCCCCCGCATGCTGACGGCGCGGGTGTGGAAGCCGGGCTCGCCGCCTTCCGACGCGCCGCGGGCGGCGCCCACCCGCACGAAGGCCTGCGAGAGCATGTGCTGGGCGGTGTGGCGCTGCATGTGGGCGTAGCGCCGCTCCCAGTCGACCTCGCCGACGACGGTGTCGCCGACGGCGGGCGCCGGGCCCGGCTCCAGGAGGTGCCACACCTCGCCGTCGCGGTCCGCGACGTCGACGACGGCGCGGCCCGCGAGCGTGCCGGTGTCGTGGGGCTGGCCGCCGGCGGTGGGGTAGAAGGCGGAGCGGTCGAGGCGCACCCAGGTGCCCGCCTCGGCGGGCTGGGCGGCGACGACGGTCCCCTCGAACCTGGTCAGGTAGCTGGCGATGCGGTCGAGGCGCACGCCCCCCAGACTAGCCCCTGGGGCTGCGTACACGGCGCGCCGCCAGGTAGGCGCCGTTGGGCTAGCATGACCGCCTCATGAGAGACGCCGCCGTTGGCCTCAGACGCGCAGACGACTTCGACGAGGTGGGCGAGACGAGCCTCGAGCCGCTCGTCGCACAGCTCATCACCGCCCTCGGCGAGGACGTCGCCCGCGAGGGCATGGCGAAGACCCCGGAGCGCGTCGAGAGGTCGCTGCGGTTCCTCACCAGCGGCTACCGGCAGGACCCCCGGGAGGTCATCAACGGCGCCCTGTTCAAGGCCGAGAGCTCGGAGATGGTGGTGCTCACGGGCATCGAGTTCTACTCGCTGTGCGAGCACCACATGCTGCCCTTCTTCGGCACCGCCGCGATCGGCTACGTGCCGGGCGACAAGATCCTCGGCCTGTCGAAGTTCGCGCGCGTGATCGACGTCTTCGCGCGCCGCATGCAGGTCCAGGAGCGGATGACCGCCCAGATCGCCGACGCGCTCGACGAGATCCTGGAGCCGAGGGGCGTGGCCGTCGTGACCCGGGCCAGCCACCTGTGCATGATGATGCGCGGCGTCGAGAAGCAGGGCTCGATGACGGTGACGAGCGCGATGCGCGGCATCTTCCGCGAGGACGCCCGCACGCGTCAGGAGTTCATGCAGGCGATCGCGTAGCGCCGCCGGGCCGAGCGGCCCTCAGAGCGCGTTCGCCTCGAGCCAGGCGGCCACGCCGCCCTCCTCGGGCGAGGCGATGCGCTCGTCGGCCACCGCGACCGCGTCCGGGTGGGCGTCGGGGCCCACGACGACGCCGTGGCCCGCCCAGCTCAGCATGCTGACGTCGTTGAGGCCGTCCCCGAACGCGACGACCTCGTCGCGGGGGACGCCCAGCATCTGCGCGATCCGCGCCAGCGCCGAGCCCTTGTCGCCGCCGGTGGGCACGACCTCGAGCCAGCCCTCGCCCCAGGCGTAGCGCACGAGGTGGGGGTGGCTCCGGGCCAGCGCGGCCTCGATCTCGTCGTGGCGGCCGTTGGCGTGGAAGACGACCTTGTCGGCGTCGAGGGAGAGGCCGCGCACGAACCGTGACACGACGCGGCCCTGCGCGTGGGCGAACGTCCAGCGCTCGTGCTCTGGGTCCCGCACGTAGAGGCACTCGCCGACCACGCACGAGAACTCGAGCGTGGCGTCGTCGCAGTACGGGCCCAGGATCGCCTCGACGTCGTCGGGCAGCAGGTGCTTGCGCTCGATCAGCGTGCCGTCGGCGGCGAGGAGCGTGGAGCCGTGGTTGACGGCATGCGGCCTGTCGACGTCGAGGCGCTGCAGGTACTCCCTCGCCGCGATCAGCGGGCGCCCGGTCAGCACCGTGACGTGGTGGCCGGCCGCGCGCGCGGCGACGACCGCCGCGGCCACGTCCTCGGGCAGCCGGAAGTCGTCCGTGACGAGGGTCTTGTCGAGGTCGAAGGCTAGCAGCATCGCGAGCAGCCTAACCCGGGCGACCACCGGCGCCGGCAGCCCAGGCTGCCGCCGGTGACGGCTCGGGCTGTGTCGCGCTCTCGGCCCGTGCCGTCCGGGACGGCGCCGGGGCGGGGTGTACGATAGCGCCAGCGCCTCGCCGAGGCGGGCGGCTCGCTTCTCTGGAGGTTGAGGCATGTACCGAGGCCGCGAGGGCCAGTGGGCGTACTACCTGCACAGGATCTCAGGCATCGCCCTGGCGCTCTACCTGATGCTGCACGTCTTCGACATCAGCCTGGTGATGTGGGGCCCCGACGGCCCGTTCAACGACTTCCTGCTCTTCTATCACCAGTGGCCGTTCCGCGTCGGGCTCGTGCTTATCATCGCCGGCGTCGTCTACCACGCGCTGAACGGGCTGCGGATCATCCTGCTCGACTTCACCCCGTGGGCGATCCGCTACCAGCGCGCGCTGTGGTACGGCGTGCTCGGGGTCACGGCCGTCATCGGGATCCCCGTGCTGTTCAAGATCATCCCCGAGATCGTCGGAGGCGCGTGATGGCTGCCGAGACCCCCACCGTGCGGGCGCGGCGCCCGCGCACGCTCAGCGAGGCCAGGGCCACCTACGCCACCAACAACGAGCTCGCCTGGTGGGTGTTCATGCGCATCAGCGGGTTCCTGCTGGTGTTCCTCGTGTTCGCCCACGTCTTCACGAACAACATCCTGATCAACGCCGGCACGATCGACTACGACTACGTCGCCGAGCGCTTCGCGCAGCCGGCCGTGCGGGTGATGGACTCGTTCCTGCTGGGCCTCGCGCTGTTGCACGGCACGAACGGCCTGCGTTACGTCGTCGACGACTACTTCAGGCGCCCGCAGGTGCGCTTCTGGGTCAAGGCCGTGCTCTACACGGTCGTGGTCGCGGTGTTCGTGCTGGGCCTGATGGCGCTGTGGACGTTCACGTTCACCGAGATGGGCGACGCGATCAGGAACCTGGGCCAGTGACGCCGGGCGCCGCGAGGCACTCGGCTGCGAGGGGTAGATGAGCGACTTCCATAGGTTCGACGTCATCGTCGTGGGCGCCGGCGGCGCCGGGCTGATGGCCGCGCGCTACGCCGCGCAGCACCCCGGCGTGAGCGTGGCGGTCATCTCGAAGCTCTACCCGACGCGCTCGCACACGGGCGCGGCGCAGGGCGGGGTCGGGGCCGCGCTGGGCAACGTCAGCGAGGACCACCCCGAGTGGCACGCCTTCGACACCGTCAAGGGCGGGGACTACCTCACCGACCAGGACGTCGCCGAGGTGTTCGCTTACGAGGTGATCGAGGCCGTCTACGAGCTCGAGCACATGGGGCTGCCCTTCAGCCGCCTCCCGAACGGCAAGATCGCGCAGCGCAAGTTCGGGGGACACACCCGCGAGCACGGCAAGGCCGCCGTCGAGCGGGCCTGCTACGCCGCCGACCGCACCGGCCACATGATCCTGCAGACGCTCTACCAGCAGTCGATAAAGGACGACGTGCGGTTCTTCAACGAGTTCCACGTCCTCGACCTGATCATCGAGGGCGGCGCCTGCCGAGGTGTCGTCGCCTACGAGCTGGCCACCGGCGTGCTGCACACGTTCCTCGCCAAGGCCGTGATCATCGCGACCGGCGGGAACGGCCGCATGTTCAAGGTCACCTCGAACGCCCACGCGCTCACCGGCGACCTCATGAGCATCGCGTTCCAGCGCGGCATCCCCATCGAGGACCCGGAGTTCTACCAGTTCCACCCCACGGGCCTGTACAAGATCGGCGTGCTCCTCACCGAGGGCGCGCGCGGCGAGGGCGGGATCCTGCGCAACGGCGAGGGCGAGCGCTTCATGGAGCGCTACGCCCCGACGATCAAGGACCTCGCGCCGCGCGACATGGTCAGCCGCGCGATGTACCTCGAGATCCGCGAGGGCCGCGGCGCCGGGCCGAACAAGGACTACATCCACCTCGACCTCACCCACATCGACTCGCACGTCATCGAGGAGCGCCTCCCCGACATCACCGAGTTCGCGCGCATCTACCTCGGCGTCGACCCGGTCAAGGAGCTCGTGCCGATCCAGCCGACGGCGCACTACGCGATGGGCGGCATCCCCACGACGATCGACACGAACGTGATCCTCGACGGGAACAACACGGTCCTGCCCGGCCTCTACGCGGCCGGCGAGGTCGCCTGCGCCAGCCTGCACGGCGCTAACCGCCTGGGCACGAACTCGCTCGGCGACCTGCTCGTGTTCGGGCGCCGCGCCGGTCGCAACGCCGCTGCCTTCGCCGCGACGGCCGAGTTCGGCACCCTTCCTAGGGACGTCAAGGACCGCGCCCGCGCGATGGTCGACAAGGCGCTCAACGGTCCGCGCAAGGAACGCGTCTCCCACCTGCGCAGCGAGCTGCAGGCGTCGATGATGGACAACGCCTCGGTGTTCCGCACGCACGAGACGCTCACCGCGCAGGTCGCGAAGCTCGAGGAGCTGATGCGGCGCTACGAGGACATCGGCGTCGAGGACAAGGGCAAGGTCTACAACACCGAGCTGATGGAGGCGATCGAGCTCGGCTTCCTCCTCGACAACGCCAGGCTGCTCGTGCACGCCGCCCTGAACCGCAAGGAGTCGCGCGGCGCGCACTCGCGCGAGGACTTCAAGGAGCGCGACGACGAGAACTGGCTGAAGCACACGCTGGTGCACAAGGACGGCGACGGCCTGCGCATCGACTACAAGCCCGTGACCCTCGGCCGCTACCAGCCGATGGCCCGCGTCTACTAGGACCGTGACGGTCGCAGCCACGCCGCGAGCGAGCGGCCCGCGACACGGGCACGGGTCCCGCTAGGGAGCGTCATGGAGATCACCGTCAGGATCAAGCGCTTCGACCCCGAGGTCGACAAGAAGCCCCGCTGGGAGGAGCACAAGCTGGACGTCGACCCGAACGAGAGGGTCCTCGACGTCCTCAACGACATCAAGTGGGAGCGTACCGGCAGCCTGGCGTTCCGGCGCTCGTGCGCCCACGGCATCTGCGGCTCGGACGCGATGCTGATCAACGGCCGCAACCGCCTGGCCTGCAAGGTGCTGGTGAAGGACCTGGGCACGCGGATCACCGTAGAGCCGCTCCCCGGCCTCCCGGTCCTCAAGGACCTGATCGTCGACATGGAGCCGTTCTTCGACGCCTACAAGGCGGTGCTGCCGTACTTCATCAACGAGGAGACGCCGCCCGCCACCGAACGGCTCCAGAGCCCCGAGGACCGCGAGCTCTTCGACGCCACGACGAAGTGCATCCTGTGCGCCGCCTGCACCTCGTCCTGCCCCGTGTTCTGGACGAACGGGCGCTACATCGGGCCCGCCGCCATCGTCAACGCGCACCGCTTCATCTTCGACTCGCGCGACCAGGGCGCCGCCCAGCGCCTGGCGGTGATGAACGACCTCAACGGCGTGTGGCGCTGCCGCACGGCCTACAACTGCACCGAGGCGTGCCCCCGCGGCATCCCCGTCACGCAGGCGATCGAGGAGGTCAAGCGCGAGATCCTCTACGGTCGCGTCTGAGTCGCCGCGCGGAAGGACCCGGCAGGTCCCCTGCCCACCGTCAGCTCTGGTTCGGCACGGCCGGCATGTTCGATGACGCCGGGTTCGTCGCGGTCGCCAGGCGGCGGCCAGGGTGCCCGGTGATGCGGCTGCGGCTCCAGGTCGTAGACGCCTCACGGCGCCTGGCTCTACGCTCGTCGGCGGGAGGCGGACCATGGAGAGAGCGCCCGAACCGAGCGACGCACGGACCCACGCACGCCTCGCGGCGGAGTGCTTCAACGCCTGTTGGGACCTGATCGAGAAGCCCGACAGGTCGGCCGAGGACGACGAGGCGATGCTCCTGCAGGCGTACGCCTCGCTGTGGCACTGGACGAGGCGGCCCGACTTCACCCCGGCGAAGCGCGCGATCGGTCACTGGCAGATCGCGCGCGTGAACAGCCTGTTGGGCCGGGGGCAGGCGGCGCTGGAGCACGCGCGCCTCGCCCTGGAGGCCGCCAGGGACGTGAACGCCATCACCGCCACGGCTATCGCCGCCGACATGCCGCCGGCCGCCACCGACACGATCCCCGCCGGCTCGCGCCCGGACGCGCCGCCGCGGTCCCGGGACGACGACGAGCCGGCGTACCTGCTCGGGTACGCGCACGAGGCGATGGCCCGCGCGTACGCCCTCCTGGGAGACGACGAGCGCGCCGAGTTCCACCGCGCCGAGGCGTGGCTGCTGGCAGACGAGGTCGTCGACGACGCGAGCCGGGAGCGGCTCCTCGCCGACCTGGCGAGCCTCAGGGAGGGCCGGGAGCCGGCGTGAGCCTCAGGCCCACGACCACGGGGTCGTGGTCGGACGACCGGTACGGGTCGGGCGCGTAGAGGGCGTCCTGGGCCGGCGCCTTGAAGGTCGTGTCGTAGTCGATGAGGTCGACCTCGTCCGCGTTCACGTGCCACACGGTCGCGCCGGTGACCTGCGGTGCCAGCGTGGCGCTCGCGAGGGCGTGGTCGAGGTAGCCGAGCCTGCCGTCGAAGAGGTACGTGTAGGCGTCCTCACCGACGAACCGCGCGATCAGGTCGACGTACCCCTCCGCGCGGAGCGCCGCCACGGGGTCCTCGCGCGCGTAGGCGTTGAGGTCGCCGAGCAGCAGGACGTCGGGGTCGCCGGCGCCGGTGGGGTCGGTGGCGAGCCACCCGTGCAGCGCCCGCGCGGCCAGCAGCCGCGTCACGTTGCAGTCGCCCTGGACCGGGTCGTCGTCGCCCGGGACGCCGCACGGTGAGCCCTTGCTCTTGAGGTGGTTCACGACGACCGTGAAGCGCCCGCCGCCCGCGTCCTCGAAGGTCTGCGCCAGCGCCGCGCGGTTGCGCTCCTCGCCGGTGGCGTTCGGGTCGAGGAAGGCCGGCGCGTCGAGCACCGCCGGCGGGCCCACGGGCGTCAGCGCGTCCGGCCGGTAGACGATCGCGACCCTGATCGCGTCGCCGCCGACCGGCCCGCCGGTGTCGACCGGCTGGTAGGCGCCGGGGTACGTGGCGGCGTTGAGCGCCGCGACGAGGTCGCGGGTCGCCCCCTGGTCGGCGTCGTTCTCGATCTCGACGAGGCCGATCACGTGTGCGTCCAGCGCGGCCAGCGCCGCGACCACCTTCGCCCGCTGGCGCGCGAACTCCTCGGCGTCGTCGGCGCCGCGGCAGTCGTCGTCGCCCGCGGGCCCGCAGCCGGCCCCGAAGTCGTCGAAGTAGTTCAGGACGTTGAAGGCCGCGGCCCTGACCTCGCCCCCCACGTCGTCGGGACGCTCGGGCCGCGGGTTCAGCGCGACGTGATCGGCGCCGGCCGTGGGCTGCACGCGGTAGCTACCGAACGCGAAGTGCAGCACGCCCGTGACGTTCGCGACCGTGTCGCCGGCCCTGAACAGGTCGTCGAGGGCGAAGAACCCGCCGTGCGGGTGCCGGGGCGGGTCGGGGTTCTGGACGCTGCGGCCGTCGTCGAGCGTGATCCGCGAGCGCGCGGCCAGGTCGAGGGCCGCGGCCACGGCGGGGTCGTCGGGGTCGAGGTAGGCGGTCGGCTGGCGCGGCCGGCCGCCGGCGACCGGCGCCGATAGCACGACCTCGCCGAAGCGGTCGAAGTCGGCGTGGTCGGCGACGTAGAGCGCCTGCGGGAACGTGACCAGCATGCCCTCGTACGCCTCGAGGTCGCTCACGCTCGCGACCGGGAGCGTGAGCCTGGTCGGGGCCGGCAGGGCGACGCCGCGGCCGCACACGGTCGTCGACCGCACCCTGTCGACCTGCGTGAGGCCGTTGAACTCGGTGGCGCGCCCCGTGACCCTGACCCGGTCGCCGACGGCGACGTCGGCGGCGGCGTCGAAGACGAACAGGCCCTCGGAGGTGCGCGGGTCCCCGTCGCCCTCCGTCGCCTGGAGGAAGTAGCCGCCGAGGTCGGTGCCGAACGGGTCGCCGTCGTCGGGCTGGAGGTCGCCGACCACGACGCCCTCGACGGTGACCGTGCGCCCGGCGAGCGGCGTGGCGGCGCCGCTGCCCTGCACGACGTGTATCGGGGTGACGACATCGGCGCCCGCGCAGGCCGCCGCGGCCTGAGCGGGCCCCCGCGCGGCCCCGGGAGCGCCCGGGGACGTCGCCGCGAGCCAGGCCACGACGACCAGCGCCAGGGCCCCCACCAGGCTGCGGACCGGTCCGGCCATGCGCTCGCCCCTCCTCGGGACGCCGCGGCCCGAGCGCACCCACGGGGCGCCCGGCCTAGGTCGTCAGGGCACGCGGGCGACGAGCTCCACCTCGACGGCCGCGCCCTTGGGCAGCGCCGCGACCGCGACGGTGGTGCGCGCGGGCGGCTCGCCGGGGAAGCGGGAGCCGTAGACGCGGTTGAACTCGTCGAAGGTGCCCATGTCGGTGAGGAAGCACGTGGCCTTGACCACGTGCTCGAAGCCGGTGCCCGCCGCCTTCAGCACGGCCTCAAGGTTGCTCATCACCTGCTCGGTCTGCTCGGCCACGCTGCCGCCGACGAAGCTGCCGTCGGGGCGCAGCGCCACCTGCCCGGCGGTGAACACGAGGTCGCCGACCCTCACCGCCTGCGAGTACGGGCCTACCGCCGCCGGGGCTTCCTGCGTCGAGATCGTCTGTCGCATGCCGGGAGCCTAGCAGGGGGCCGCGGGCGCGTGGGCGGCGTCCGGTCGCCGCGCGGCACCCCGCGGTGTCGCGGCCGGCGCCGCGGCGGCCCCGCCCGCGCCGGGCCAGACGACGAGGAGCGCTGCGGCAGGCCCGCCTGCGCCGGGTCAGAGGACGAGGAGCGCCGCGGCCGCCCCGCCCGCGCCGGGCTAGATGACCAGGAGCGCCACGAGGAGCGCGAGCAGCGCGGCCGACCCCAGTACCCAGCCGCGGTACGGGTACCACGGGTGGCGCCTCAGCCGCGCCAGGGGCCCGTTGGCGGGGTAGCCGTCCTCGACCTGCCTGATCCCCGAGAGCGTGTCGCCGATCGCGACGGTGGCGACCTCGAGCTGGTTCGGGGGCAGGTCGTAGCGCTTGTGCCGCGGCACGACGTGCGGCACGTGCATCACGACGGCCGTGACGTTGTCGGGGCTGCCGCGGTCGTTCGCCTCGCGCAGCAGCCGCCTGACGGCCTCGTCCGGCGCGCAGCCGGCCACGACCTGCTCCATGAGCGCCTCGGACAGCAGCATGCTCACGCCGTCGGAGACGATGAGGACGCGGTCGCCGGCCCGCACCTCGAAGTGCATGATGTCGAGCTTGAAGCGCGGAGTCGCGCCGATCGCGTTGGTGATGACGTTGCGGTAGCGGTGCTGGCTGGCCTCGTCCTCGGAGAGCAGGCCCTGGCGCACGCGGTCGGCCACCCACGAGTGGTCGTCGGTGAGCCTCACGAGCTGCCCGTCGCGGAGCAGGTAGGCCCGCGAGTCGCCGACGTGGCCCACGAGGCCGACCTGGTCGTCGATGAGCACCGCCGTCAGGGTCGTGCCCATGCCGCGGTGCTCCGGGTGCTCGAGCGCGTGGTTGTAGACCTCGACGTTGGCGGCCTGAGCGGCACGCGCCAGAGCCACCGGCGCCTGCGCGCGGCTGCGCACCAGCGTCGCCACGAGGACCTCGACGGCGCGGCGGCTGGCCAGCTCGCCGGAGATGTGCCCGCCCATGCCGTCGGCGACGGCGCCCAGGTGGCCGTGCGGGGCGACGCGACCGACGAAGAAGGCGTCCTGGTTCAGGCTGCGCACGCGGCCGGGGTCGGTGCCGCCCGCGCCCTCCACCACGGTCTCGCTGCGCTGGGCGGCGGCGAGGTTGTGGCGCGGGGCTAGGGCCGTGCTCATGCGCCCACGATGATACCAGCGCGGCCGTGAGAGCCGGCGCGGCGGCTGACCGAGCGCCCCGTCCTGGACGGCGCTTCCGGACCGCCCGGGGCCGCGGGGCCGGCTGGTATGCTGCCGCCCGTGACGGAGGCGGTCGAGCGGGCGCTGGCGGCGGCGGAGGCGGCCCAGGGGCGCACCAACGCGTTCCTGGCCCTGCTGCCGGAGCGGGCCCGCGCCGCGGCCGCGGCGGTCCCGGAGGGCGCGCCGCTGGCCGGCATGCCGGTCGCGGTGAAGGACAACCTGTGCGTCGCCGGCGCGCCCACCACGGCCGCGTCGCGGGTCCTGGAGGGCTTCGAGCCCCCCTACACGGCGACCGTCGTCGCCCGGCTGGAGGCCGCCGGCGCCGTCGTGATCGGCAAGACGAACCTCGACGAGTTCGGGATGGGCTCGACGAACGAGAACTCCGCCTACGGGCCCGTCGTGAACCCCCTCGACCCCGGCAGGGTCGCGGGCGGCTCGTCGGGCGGGTCGGCGGCCGCGGTGGCCGCGGGCGTCGTGCCCCTGGCGCTCGGCAGCGACACGGGCGGGTCGGTGAGGCTCCCGGCGGCGTTCTGCGGGCTCGTCGGCTTCAAGCCGACCTACGGGGCGCTATCGCGCTACGGCCTCGTCTCCTACGCGAGCTCGCTCGACCAGGTCGGCTTCGTCGCCCGCGACGTCGACGTGGTGAGGCGCGCGTTCGCCGCCGCGCGCGGCCTCGACCCCCTCGACCCCACGAGCCGCGACCCCGAGCCGGCCCCGGCGCCCACCGGGCGGGTGGCCGTCGTGAGCGAGCTCGCGGGCGAGGGGATGTCCTCGGACGCCCTCTCCGGGCTGGAGCGGGCGCGCGCGGCGCTGGCGGCGGCCGGCGTCGAGGTCGTTACGGTGAGCGTGCCCGACGTGCGCTACGCGGTCGCCGCCTACTACCTGATCGCCACGGCCGAGGCCGCCAGCAACCTCTCGCGCTACGACGGGGCCACGTTCGGCCGGCGCGTCGGGGCCCCCGGCGAGGGGCAGGCGCGCGTCGGCGCCCGCACGCGCAGCGCGCTGTTCGGCGCCGAGGTCAAGCGCCGCGTGCTGATGGGCTCGTTCGCGCTCTCGGCCGGCTACCGCGACGCCTACTACGGCCGCGCCGTGAGGGCCAGGGGCCGCGTGGCGGCCGGCCTGGCGGCCGCGCTGGCGGGCGTCGACGCCCTGCTCTCGCCGACGGCGGTCAGCACGGCGTACCGCCTGGGCGAGAAGCTGGCCGACCCGGTCGCGATGTACGCCGGCGACGTCGCGACGTGCCTCGCGAACCTGGCGGGCCTGCCGGCCGTGTCCGTGCCGGCCGGCCGCGGCGACGACGGCATGCCGGTGGGCGTGCAGCTGATGGGCGCGCGCTGGTCCGACGACGGGCTGCTCGACCTGGCCGAACGGCTGGCGTCGGCGCTGGCGGCCTGAGCGCGGCCGCCCCGGGCGACCAGAGGAGCGGGACCTTGTGATATGCTTCTCCGGCTTGATCGCCCACCGCCCCGGTGGGGGTACCCGACCGCGCCGGCCAGGCCCGGTGCTGCGCCGGCAGCGTCCGGCGCTGGGGAGATGACGAGCACACCAAGCGACGAGGCGGGGGCGGCACCATCGCGGACGCGCCTGCCGCCGGGTCGTCCGAGGAGCAGATATGAAGCGCACGTACCAGCCGAACCGCCGCAAGCGCGCCAAGACGCACGGCTTCAGGGCGCGCATGGCGACGCCCGCCGGCCGCCGCGTCATCGCCCGCCGCAGGGCGAAGGGCCGCAAGCGCCTGACGGTCTCCGATCGCTGACGCGCGGCCCCAGGCTGCGGTCGCTGAAGTCCGAGCGTGACTTCCAGCGGCTCGTCAAGGGGCGGGCGTCCGGCAGCAGGCACGTGACGGTGCGCCTGCGCGAGACCCGGACGGGAGAGGTGAGGGTCGCCATCGTCGTCAGCCGCAAGATCGGCAAGGCAGTGGTGCGCAACCGCGTGCGTCGCAGGCTGCGCGAGGCCCTGCTGGCCCTGCTGCGCGAGGGCGGGCTCAAGCCCTCGTTCGACGTCATGATCGTGGCCAGGCCGTCCGCCGCCGAGGCGCCGTACGCCGACCTGAAGGCGTCCCTGAGGACCGCTCTGGCGCGGGCCGGCGCCGCGCCCGCGGGGAGCTCGGCGTGAGCCGGTTCCTCAAGGACGCGGTCCTGGCGCCGGTGCGTCTCTACCGCCGCTACCTCTCGCCGCTCAAGCCCGTCCCGAGCTGCCGGTTCCACCCCACGTGCAGCGAGTACGCGCTCGAGGCCATCGAGACGCACGGCGTCCTCAAGGGCGTGGCGCTGGCGACGTGGCGCGTGCTGCGGTGCCACCCCTTCAACCCCGGCGGGTTCGACCCCGTGCCGCCGCGGGGCGGCGCCGGCGGCCATCACCACGGCCGGTCCCACGGGGTCATGGCGGAACGCCGCGATCGCCGCGCCCGCTCGGAGGCACATTGACCGCGAAACCGACCCGGTCGGCCCGCGTGGCCGCCATCCTGCTCGTCCTCCTGACCCCGTTCGCCTGGGCGCGCGAGGCCATCGAGTCGGGCCCGTTCGAGCCCGGCAGCTTCCGCGGCCTCGACCAGGCGCTCGCCACCTGCGCTAGCGCCCAACCCTCGTTCCTGTGCCACTACGAGGACGACGAGCTCACGCGCGTCTCGACCAAGGGCACCGACTTCGTCTTCACGCCGGCGGGCGAGGTGGCCGCCGCGTTCGTCAAGGTCACGCGCGGGCAGGAGCTCAACGAGCTCAACCTCACGGCGGGCAACAACCTGATCCCCTTCGACGCCGCGGCTCCCGGCGGCGCCCTCCTCGTCGACGGCGCCTGGGTGCCGCCCGAGGACGCTCGGGGAGAGTGGGTCCGCACCGACGACGTCAGCCTGACGGGCACGTTCACCTACCGCGCCGGCGACCTGCTCGTCGAGCGCACGGTCGTGCTGACGAGCGTCAGCGAGACGGTCGCCCACACCCTCGTCGTGAGGCGCGCGGGCGAGGCCGCCGCCGAGGACCCCGCCGCCGAGGAGCCCGCGGTCGAGGGCGCCGCCGCGACGGACCCGGGCGGCGCGGCCGCCGGCGGGGAGCTGCTGCTGCAGGTGGCGATGCCGGGCATCGCCCGCGTCGCCAGCCCGGTCGTCAAGGTCGGCTACGGCGACACGTTCGCGATGAACCCGGGCGAGCGGCCGTTCGACGGCGTCACCTACGTCGCGCTGCAGAAGAGCAACCGGAACAACGAGCAGGCGCTGATCATGTTGCCGCGCGACGCCGGGGCGGCGCTCGCCGGGGCGTTCGTGCGCCCGAACTTCGTCGCGCTGCAGGCGGCGCTGCCGGCGGGCCAGGACGAGGTCACGCTGGCCGTCGACGTCTACGCGGGGCCCAACGAGCTCGTCCGCTACACGCAGGAGGGCTACCTCGACCTGCCGGGGCTGTTCAACCCGAACATCCTCGGGCGTCTCTCGCTCGTCGTCGTGAGGCTGCTGCAGTTCATCCAGCAGTACGTCGGGAGCTGGGGCCTGTCGATAATCGTGCTGACGCTGCTCTTCAGGGCCGTGATCTGGCCGCTGATCAGCACGCAGACGAAGTCGATGTTCGGGATGCAGGCGCTGCAGCCGAAGCTGCAGGAGCTGCAGAAGAAGTACAAGGACGACCGCGAGAAGCTGACGCAGGAGACGATGAAGCTCTACCGCGAGGCGGGCGTGAACCCCGCCGGCGGGTGCCTCCCGATCCTCGTCCAGATGCCGCTGTTCCTGATCCTGTGGCGCGTGTTCGTGAACTTCGAGTTCGCGGAGGGCTTCCTGTGGATCCCGGACCTGGGCCGGAGCGACCCGACGTTCATCCTGCCGATCCTCTACGTGCTCGTCATGGTCGCGATGTCCTACTTCTCCTCGCGCAGCAACCCGCAGATGATGCGCCAGTCGATGATCATCAACGTGGTCTTCGGCTTCATCATCTTCGGGTTCCCCGCCGGCGTGCTGCTCTACTATGTGGTGTCCATGCTGGTGCAGGTGTTCCAGTACTGGCTGCTCTACCGGGGCCAGAGGGCCCCGGCCGGCGCGACCCCGGCCTTGGCGACCGGCAAGCGCGGCAAGTGAGGCCGACTAGATGAGCGATTCGGACCTGGACCGGTACCTCGAGGGCATCGGGATCAACGTCGGCGAGGAGGACCCCGCCGCCGAGAACCTGGCGCACCTCGACGAGCCCGAGCCCGAGCTGGAGGAGTTCGACGTCGCGGCGTACGACGCCGCGATCGTCGTGCAGGGGGACCCCGCGGAGCGCGCCGAGACGTTCCTCGTGAACCTGCTCCTCAACATCGACCCCGGCTACGCGGTCGAGATCGACGCGGTGACCGACGAGGAGGTCTTCGTCGAGGTCTACGGCGGCGACCCGGGCAAGATCATCGGCCGCGCCGGGCGGACCCTGGCGGCGCTCGAGTACGTCACGAACGCGGTCGTGAACCGCGAGGGCGAGAGGCCGACGCGCGTGAACATCGACGTCGGCGGCTACAAGCGTCGGCGCGACGCGCGCCTCCGCGACACGGCCCTGGCCGCGGCGGCCCGGGTGCGCAAGAACGGCGTCGCCGTCGAGCTCGAGCCGATGACCGCCGCCGAGAGGCGCGTCGTCCACATGGCCCTGGCCGAGGAGGCCGGCGTCACGACGGAGTCGACTGGCGAGGGCGCGGAGCGCCGCGTCGTCGTCAAGCCCGCCTGACGAGCGGGGTGCAGCCCGACGGGGAGCGCCGCGCCGGCACGATCGGCGCGGCGCTCGCGTACGGGGAGCGGCGGCTGGCCGAGGCCGGCGTCGACAGCCCGCACGTGGACGCCGCGCGGCTGCTCGGCCACGTCCTCGGCCTCGCGCGCACCGAGCTGCTCGTACGCCGCGGCGAAGCCCTCACGCCC
>Ga0123332_1003083_pt1 | contig 15424 bp, 16 predicted proteins | sample BioC12SIPDNA_4_FD_89958 | JGI IMG/M metagenome (GOLD analysis project Ga0123332, IMG submission 89958) | Anaerobic biogas reactor microbial communites from Washington, USA - Biogas_R2_A C12 SIP DNA | ecosystem: Engineered > Bioreactor > Anaerobic > Unclassified | place: Washington, USA...
CAGGAGGTCGAACTCCTTCTCCCCCGCCGACGAGATATCGGACGATGGAATGGCGATGTAGACCTGTTTCCCCTCCGCAAAGGCGTGCCGGTAGACGAGCGCCAGTTCGTCGCCCATCACGACCATGCCGCCGTGAGTGCTCGCTGCGGGGCCGACACCGGTCTCAAAGCCGAACGCGACGTTCCCGGACTCCGTCTCCTCGACGAAGTTGCTGCCGAGGAGGAGGCGGAGCTGGTCGCTCGTTAGCGGCGAGCCCACCGCGGTGTTGAGGGCGTGTCCGACCGCCGTCAGGATGGTGCTCGTCGAGCCGAGCCCGACATGCTCGTGCTGGTGGTCGCGGGCGCGGATCTTAAACCCGCCCGTGTAGCCGACGACCTGCCGGAAGGCCTACACGAAGTGCCGGAGGATCGGTTCGCGGGTGTAGTCAATCTCGATTCCCGATTCCGTACATGTAACCTCGGCGGTGCAGTAGACACCGATGGCAAACCCGATCCCTCCCCCGCCGGGGTGGTCCGGGGAGAACCGGTTCATGTCGAGCACGGTGAGATGAATCCTCGCCGGGGCGCGGACAACGACGGTGCCGGCAACCGGCGCGAGCGGGTAGTCCTTCTGGAGGCCGCACGGTCGGATATGCTCGCCGGGGGAGAAGGAGGTGAACTCGTACTCGACGAGGTCTAAGTCCCCTCCGCGGATCTTCATAATGGGCATGATGTCACTTCGTTTCAGCGTGTGCGGTCAAAGAAGATATCCTTTCCAGCAGCCCGGAGCGGGATGCCGTAGGCGACGCCGCATCCATCCAGCCACCCGAGCGAGAGCGCGCCGACGCCGACCGAGTACATGACCCGGTTGTCGACGTTGTGGATGCTCGCAGTCTTTACCGCGGAGCCGACCGCGATCCCGAGATCGGCCATCCGGACGGCGCAGTTCGGGCCCCCAAACGGCGTGGTCCGCACCCCTCCCTCGCGCTGTGCATCAAGCATCTCTGCACAGGTGGAATAGCCGCACGCGCCGCAGTCGAGGCCCACGGCATCGTTTAAGAGCGATCCGATGAGGAAACAGGCGTCGCTTGCCGCGACGTTAGCCGCGTCACGGAGAAAGAACCCCAGGTTATGCCGCTCGCCGAACCTCCGCATCGCCTCCGCGAGGACCGTCTTCCCTTCGCCGGTGACGATCCTCGTCCGGATGACGTCGGTGCCCCGGGCTTTCGGGGCGGTGCGCGCCGAGAGAGCCATTAACTTCGCGACGGTCTCCACGGCGTCTGATTCGATACCCATGAGAGTACGTGGCACCGGCCCAAGATAAGAGTATGCCCGGCCGGAGGCAGCGATACATTTTTCCGGGAACCCCGCCGAAGAGCCGGGTTGTCATGGCAACGGAGAAGAATCTCGAGTCGGCCACATTCGGCGCAGGATGTTTCTGGGGCGTCGAGGAGACGTTCCGGCACGTGCCGGGTGTCGTGGATACGGCGGTGGGGTTCATGGGGGGCACCACCGCAAACCCATCCTACGAGGGCGTCTGCACCGGGAGGACCGGGCACGCAGAGGTCGTGCAGGTGACCTACGACCCCGGCGTGGTCTCGTACCGGGCGCTCCTCGACGTCTTCTGGAACGCCCACGACCCGACCACCCCGAACCGGCAGGGCCCCGATATCGGGGCGCAGTACCGGTCGGTGATCTTCTACCACACCCCGGAGCAGGAGAAAGAGGCACGGGCGTCGAAGGAGGAGGCGGACCGCTCGGGCAGGTTCCGGCGCCCCATCGTCACCGCGATCGAACCCGCGGGGACGTTCTGGCGGGCCGAGGAGTACCACCAGCAGTACTTCGCGAAGCGCGGCGGCGGGCACTGCAGGGTCGTTTAGGGGTCTCCGGCAGGTGCGGACTCCTTCACTCCCGCTTCCGGGGCACCCCGGTCTTGAACCCGACGCCCTCGAATGAGGCGACCAGGCGGTCGCCCGAGTAGACGGCGACGGCGTAGACGGACGTCCTCTCCGTCTCCGAGACCTTGCGGGCTACCGCCTCGAGCGTACCCGTCGCCGGCGGAGAAAAATAGCGAATATAGGCAGAGATTGCCGTCTGGTCCACCCCATCCATGTTCCCGGCGATGCCGAAGGCGTGGTCCGCGAGAGCGAAGATCGCGCCACCATGCGTCGTGCCGTGGGCGTTCTCCCGGCCCTCCGTCTGCATCGCCACCCGGACGCTGCCGCCCTCGACCGCCGTGACCTCCATCGCGAGGAGGCGGGCAAACCCACAGGCGTCGAACCGGCGCACTACATCGACGTAGGGCTCCGGAACGGGTGCAGTGCTCTTCATGACGACCTTACTTATACTCCCGGTGCGAGTAGCGGGTGCCGCCGGCCTCGCCGCCGCGCAGAACGATATACAGCCATTCCGATATCGACTTGAGCGTCCCGAACTGCTGGTAGCGCCGCATCGAGAACCCGACTTTCAGGCCCGGGTCGAGGTAGACCTTCCCGAGTTTCCGCATCCTCTGGGCTATCTCGAGGTCGTCCCCGGCATCGATGCAGCGGTACATCCCCGCCCGGGCGAACGCCTCGCGGTCGAAGGCCGTGTTGCACCCGAGCGTGAAGTAGATCGTCCGGGTGTGGTAGCCCAGGCGCGAGAAGGTGTTTGCGCCGAGGAGCGAGAGGTGGTTCCGGATGCCCCCCTCGATCGGGTAGACCGTGCCGTAGAGCTGCACGATCTTCTTCTCCGCAAAGTTCCTCCCGATCCGCTCCACCCAGTCATGGGGGAGGATACAGTCGGCGTCCGTCGTCGCGACGATATCGCCGCTGGCCGCCATCGCCCCGTCGTTTCGCGCCCCGCCCACCCGCTTGCTCGTCTGGACAAAGACCCTGTCCGCGAGCGGCTCGGCCAGTTCCCGGGTCCGGTCCTTTGAGTTCCCGTCGACGACGATGATCTCGTAGGAATCCCTCGGCACCGTCTGGTCGGCAAGAGACTGCAGGCAGCGCTCGATATTCTGCTCCTCGTTATAGGTCGGAACGACCACGGAGATCATCCCTCGATCAACTCCCGGTATAGTTGTTGATGTCGTTTTGCTATAAGCGTGATGTCGTATCTCTCCGTCGAAGCACGAGCCCTCGCGGCGCAGCGCTTCAGGGCCGCGTCGTCGGCGAGGAGGCCCTGCGCCTCATCGACCTCCCGGAAGAAGAGGACCGAGTCCCCGAAGATCTCCTGGAACTCGAAGATGTCCCGGGCGATCACCGGGAGGCCCGCCGAGAGGGCTTCGACGATCACGAGGCCGAAGGTCTCCGCGTGCGAGGGCATGAAGAAGATGTCCGCCCCGCTGTATGCCCGGGATATATCTTCGATGACGCCGGTGAAGATGACGTTCTTGTGGGACTGGGTCTTGAGCATCTGGATCTTCGCGTAGTCCTTCGAGAACGTCCCGTAGGGGAACCCGCCCACCCAGACCCAGGTCATCTCCGGGTGCAGGTCGGCAAGCGCCAGGAAATCGTAGATCCCCTTCCGGGGTGTCTGCTGGCCGACGGAGAGGACCACTCTCTGGCCGTGGTCGATCCCGTACTCGTCGCGGAACTCCTTTCGCTTCTTCTTGTCCCGCTTGAAGTACGCCCGGTCGATGCCGTTCGGAATGAGAGTCTTCGGGACATCGGGGACGAGCTGGTCGGTCTCCCGGTGGCAGGGTTCCGATATCGTGATGATGTGGTCGAACTGCCGGTAGATCTTCGGGTATACCGTATTTATCCTCTTTGAGAAGGCGACATTCCCTTCGTTCAACCGGGGGGTCGAGTGGGCGGTCAGGACTTTTACGCCCTCGGTGAACTTCAGGTGGTACATCGCCCAGGGCCCGAAGGTGTGGTAGTGGGTCAGGTCGAAGTCACCGTGATACAGGTTGCGGGAGACCTCCATACCGGGGAGCAGGGCGAGGTGGTTATGCAGCGTCCGTGCCGCCGTTGCGCACCCGATGTAGCGCAGGAAGCGGAAGTCCTCGACGAATATGTTGACCTTCATCCATTTGTCCCCACGAAGTCGATCGCGCTCCTGATGCAGCCGTCCATGTTGAGGTACTCGAACTGCGAGAACCGCCCGACAAGGTCGATCCCCCGCTCCCGGCAGAACTCACGAACGATCGCGACGTTCGTGAGATACCCGGTATCGTAGACGACGTAGGCAAACTTCTGCCGCGCGACGCCGGTGTAGACGACGTTTTCCCGTGAAGGGATGATCCCGGCCGCGATGAGAGAGCCCACAGTATGCTCGATCACCGCATCGTCCGTCATCTGTGATACCGTGTCGCCGTCGTTGTAGGTGATCTCGGCGAGGATCGAGGAGTGACCGGCCGGGGCGACCGCCGTGCTGTAGTTCGAGGGGAACGATATCCGGTTGAAGAGCCCGGTCGCCGGGTCGGGGACGTAGAGCCACGATATATCGGGGACGTCACCGGAGAGACCGATGAAGACCGAACAGAGCGAGTTGTAGCGGAGGGCGTCGCAGGCCGCCTGCACCCCGGCCGGGACGTCGGCAAGGCAGGGGAGCAGGTTCTGGAGCGGGATCGTCGATATCAGCCGTTCGGCATGGACGGTCTTTCTGCCGTCGCTGACGGCAAACCCCCCGCTCTCCTCGCGGATGGAGCGGACCGCAAAGTTGGTCCGGACGGCGGGGAGGACCGGTTCGGCAATCGCATGGACCAGGGCCTCGATACCGCCTGTCACCGGGTAGGAGAAGACCGCCTGGTGGACGTAGCCCTCGGTCTCGATACCCACGGCCGACCGGATGATATCCTCGACCGGCGGCCGGGGGATGCGCCCCTCCACCCAGTGGTGCGACATCCGTCTGGCCGGAAAGTTCCAGATCTTTTCGTTGTAGGGGAGCATGTAGGACTCGGCGATCCCCCGGCCGAAGGTGTAATTAATCCATTCGGCAAAGTTTTCCGGCGGGGGGACCTCGCCCTTCTCGACGGCGATGAGGTTCTTGACGAACTCGTTGATGCAGAAGAAGCGGTCTTCGTCAGGGAGTTGATAGAGGCCGTTCTCGAAGGGGTATTTGACGTAGCGACCTTTATAGAGGATCTTCGTGTTCCGCTTCCGACGATCGGCGTTCCCGCCGAGGACCGAGAGCATGAAGGAGAGGACTTCGGTGTCGCGGGAGAAGATGATGTGCGAGCCCCCGAGATCAAACGTGAACCCAGCATCCGTGATCGATCGGCAGAGCCCTCCGATCGTCGTATCCCGTTCGAGTACGGTCACGTCCTCGCCCTGTTCGTGGAGCAGGCGGGCCAGCGTAATCCCGGTAAGACCGCCACCCAGTACCGCCGATTTCACATTCATACTGTTTACTGCCGATGCCATATATGGTTGACCATCCGGTTCCCGGAGATTGCTGCAAAATGGAGTAGAAAGGCGGTGAAATCAGACCGGGAACGCGGGGTGCGACACCGCCGCCCGGCAGGGGTTCCTAAAGATTGCGCAGTTCCCCGACGAACGCCCGCAGGTCCTCCGCGTAGAGTTCGGGCTCCTCCCAGGCCGCGAAGTGCCCGCCGCGAGATAGGTCGGTGAAGCGCACGAGGTTCACTCTGCGCTCCGCCCATTCACGGGGCAGCGGAGCGTCCCGGGGAGGGTGGGCGACGGCCGCCGGAACCGGGGTGCGCTCCCAGGGACCGGAGGCCGTGTGCGTATCGAGGTAGTACCTGCGGACGGACGAGCCGATCGTCTCCGTCACCCAGTAGATCATGATGTTCGTGAGCAGGTCGTCGCGGCCGATGCGCGCTTCAATCTCCTCGCCGGTCGTGTCCGAGGCCATGAAACTCATGATCCAGGCCGCGAGGCCCGCGGGCGAGTCGGCAAGTCCGTAGGCGAGGCTCTGCGGTTTGGTCGACTGGATGATATTGAAGGCGCCTTCGCTCATCCACCACCCCTGGATGAACTCTGCGAACGCGACCTCGGGCTCCGTGAGGGACGCGAAGTCCGTCGACGGGTCCGGGTAGCCGACGTCGGTCAGGTGGATGCCGATGAGCGCCTCTGTATGCCGTTCCGCAAGTGACCGGGCGATCAGTGTCCCGGCATCGCCGCCGGCCGCGATGAACTTCTCGTAGCCGAGCAGATCCGTCATCAGTTCGGCGAAGATGTCGGCGGCTTCATCAGTGGTCATGGCCTTCCGGTCGGAGAACCCGTGGCCGGGGATGGACGGGACGACCACGTCGAAGGAGCCGGCGAGCAGCGGGATGACGCGGTGATAGCGGTAAAACGAGTCGGGCCAGCCGTGGAGGAGGAGGAGCGGCACCGGGTCCGGTCCCTTCCCGCGCTCGTGGACGAAGTGGATTCCCGTCCCGTTGATCTCGGCGCGGAACTGGCGATACCGGTTCAACTCCGCTTCGCGGGCCCGCCAGTCGTAGGAGTGCCGCCAGTAACGGACGAGGTCTTTCATGTAGGAGAGGGCGGTGCCGTACTCCCACCCGGCGCCGTCGTCGGGCCAGCGGGTGTCGGCGAGCCGCCGGCGCAGGTCCTCAAGGACTGTCTCCGGAACGGAGATGGTGAAGGGTTCCATGCTCCGGGTGGACGGCCTGTCTCCGGTTATATATTTCGCGTGGGGGCTGCATCAATTGACCGGGCGGCTCAGCGGAGCTCTATCGTCTTTTCCTCCTCTCTGCCAGGACCCTGCTCGTTTCTATCGACTTCTGCAGGGGCTGGATCATATAGGCGGGCATACTCTTCACCACCTCCCGCCTGACGGAGGGGATGCTCATTGCAAGAGAGGTCACCCGGGTGCCGATCCGCTGCAGGTAGTTCCAGGTGGGGAAGTCGTAGAGCCCGTGCTGCCGATAATACCGGTCGTCCGCCTTGAAGGTCGCCCGCATCCCTCCCCAGATCTCGTCCCGGAAGATCTTATGGCCGCCCACAGCCGGGAAGGTGGCCGGTGCGATATACCCCCGGCCCGCGAGCCTCACGGAACGTTCGGCCAGGGCCTGCAGGGCGGCATCGATCTCGCCCGGGTCCGGCTCGTTGGTCACGATCCCCGCAAGGTTGGCTTTTTCCGTCATCACCAGGCTCGTGAGAACCTCCCGGAGGGTTGCAAGATGGCCGAGCGGGCCTTCCACGAGGTATGCGACCTGTTTTCCCTTAAACGCCGGCACATGGCCGCTAAAGAAACTCCGGTCGATGAACCGCTTCCAGGCTGCCGAGAAGAAGCGGTCGCGGACGGTCCCGGCCATGACCAGAATATCCGCGGCAACGACATACCGCCTCCAGAATGCCATAAATCCGTCGTCGTAGATGCAGGTGTTCTCCAAGGCGCATCGGCAGCACCCCAGGCAGCCACCGTTCATCATGGCGTCCCGGATGTGGGCAACCTGGACGGAACCTGCGTAGCACGCCGTGAGGTGCCGAACCATCGCCTCAAGGTCGGAGCCGGGTTCCGCGTCGTGCAGGATGACCACCCGTTTCCCGCGGGTGTCCACCGCGGCCGGCGGGGTCTCCGGAACGTAGGAGGAAGAGAGCGCGGGCAGCGATGGAAATTCCCTCAGAACCGGCCGCCGTTCTTCTATCGCCTCCAGGAAATCGGAGAAGAACAGGACGAGCTGCTCCTGGAACGCCTCCTTCTCGAGATCCTGCATGTGGGCCGAGCAAGAACCGGCATACCGCATCCCGAGGTCGTCGCAGACCCCGTGCAGGTAGGCGTGGGCGGTGTGATCGAAGAAGTGGATGGAGGTGGTGAGGCTGGCGGCATACTTCCCCGAGAACGTCTCCGCCGCGTTCCGGGTGCCTATCAGTTCGATGAAACGCTTGAGCTGCGCCGGGACGAGCATGCAGTAGACCGGGGTCGCCCAGAGCACGCCGTCAGACTCCTTCACCGCGGCGAGCAGCCTGTTCCATACCTCTTCCTGCCGCTCGATCGTCTTAATCTCCTGCCCCACATGCGCCACGGAGAAGGTATGCTCCGGAAATGCCTGCTCAAGGAACCGGACGTACTGGAGGGTGACGCTCTTCTCTCCCTTGGGGCTCCCGGAAATGACACGGATCTGCATGATTTCGCACGCTCGCGTATTATATACGGATCTAAATCAGGCGGAGGGATATATCTTGCGGAAGGACGGTCCTGCCGGCGATCCGGAATTTCTCGCAGGGCATTTCGCCAACCGGGTAGCGGCGAGTTAATGCGGCTTTTTTGGTGCGGCAGGGGGCTTCACGCTCACTTTCCCCTCCACGTGTACCCGACGGCACCCTCCGGGCAGGCGTCGACGCACTCGCCGCAGAGGATGCACTCGGTGCTCTCCATCTTCCCGTCCCGGACCATGCCGTGGACATCGAGGCCCATCGGGCAGGCGTTTGTGCACCTCTCACAGCCGATGCAGCGGCCGGCGTCGGCCGCAAGGCGGAGCGCCGGCCAGCCGACGGCGTTCCTGATCTTCCGGCCGGCGATCATCAGTGCGGCGGTCGGGCAGAGGACGCGGCAGAAGCCGCGCCGGCCCAGGAGGTATGCGGCAGCGAAGAGCGCGAGGAAGATGACTCCGACGATCACCAGGGTCTCGGACGACGTGATCGAGACGCCGTTCACCGTGCCGTAGAAGGGATCGACTGCACGGATTCCGCCGGCACCGATGAAGAGGTACGCGAGCAGTGAAAGCCAGAGGACCGTGACGCCGTACTTGACCCGGTCGCGCCGGCCGTCCACCCTGTGCTTCATGACGGGCGAGCAGATCTCCTGCCATGCTCCCATCGGGCAGAGCCAGCCGCACCAGAAGCGGGAGACCCCGAGCGAGAGGACGGCGAGTGCGGCAAAGACGAGCAGGCTGCCGGTGGCGATGCCTTCGGCCGCCCCCATCAGGATGACGATGGGCGAGATATAAAAGAGCGTGACCGGGAGGAGGAGGAACGAGACGACGAGGATCGCCTTCCGGATTGTCTGGCGCGACAGTCTCGGTTGTTGCGACGGGGTTTCGTGTGCCATAATAATACCTTTGCATCAAGGTGACGGTTGTGCGGTCTTCTCACCCGCCGGATCGCCGTGCCGGAATCATCCGTTATGGAATCTTCCCTCCCGGAGGCCGTGAGTATCCGCACGGGGAAATACTCCCGGTTCGATCGGAGGATGCAATAATACTTATACATGGTGATTTCATCTCTGCCGGGCAGGCTGTTGCAGGAATGAGCCATTGTTACGGCTCCGATTCCTTGTTACCCTCTATAGGGGGGGTTGTCCATCTTCGGAGCATGGGGTGAGCCGGATCCCGAACCGGTAAACCGCAACATCGCGACCCTGCTGAGTTACGAAACATACGATGCCGCTTTCACCAGCCGCCTGACGTCTCGAAGGCCGATCGTTCCTTTGAAGTACTTATGCTCCCTGTTGACCCGATCGAGATCGCTGCATAATCTCTCAGGATCTGCACCTGAAATCGCTTCCGGATCCGTATACCCCGCAGAGACCAGCATCCTGGCTACAATGGGACTTACCCACTGGATTCTTGTGAGACCGGCCAGCACATAGAGAGCATCGATGACGTCGGCATCGACGCCGAGAGCGACCGCAACCTCCTCTCGCTTCCCGGAGGAGGCCAGAGTTTCGTAGAGTAAAACAGTATTCTTCAACCCCAAGCCCTCCAGTTTTTCGAGGTCGGTCTTCTGGAACCAATCAAAAGCGCCTGCGGGGTATGGTTTTGGGAAATAACCCTCAACTTCCCGGCGCAGCAACGTTAGATACGCCGCATCGATCCCGGTCTCCCCTGAAAGAGCCGGTATGTTCTTTGGGTTTTTCAAACTCTTTCGCAGGTCCGCGAGAGTCGCGAAACCATGCGACTTCAGTCTCAAGAATGTTCCGTCAATCTCTTCCAGCAGAGACCGGCGGCTTGGAACCAGATCGGTCTCCTGAATCCTCGTTTGCAGGTCGTCAAGACTCACTCTTTCAGCATCGATGTAGTACGGCATCCGGTTACCTCACTCCCCCATAGCATCGTCGTGCTCCGCCGTTACGGCGACAATCCCCTTCTCCGGACCGCCTGCCGCGGCGTGTCCTCCGGGCATCCCGGCCGGAGCCTCCTCCCGGCCGATCAGCGCCTCCACCCATGCCCGGTTCGCCCATAGGGCACAACCGCCCTCCGACTCCGTGAGCGCCTCCGGTGTCTCGCGGAGCCGGTTGAGCAGTCTCGAACGGAGGGCTTCCCGAAGCGGCACGGCCGCAAGGTTCACGTCCGAGTAGGGGGCCGCGGGGCAGGGCTCGAGGTCGCCCGAGGGGCTGACGTGGACGAACCCCCGGCCCGCGGCGAGGCACCCGCCGTAGGCGTCCTCGTCGCCGGGAAAGCCGATGAAGAGCGCCGGGAACTGCCGGTTGTGGCTTGCAAGGACCGCCTGGAGTTCCGTCTTCTGTTCGGGGGCGAGGACGAGATCCTCCGTCCCGGGTGCCATCGGCACGTACTCGACGTAGGTGAAGACCCGGACACCGGCCAGGAGCATCTGCCGGACGAAGGCTTCGTCGGTGACGTCCGCAAAGTTCTCCCGCGTCGTGGTCAGGGAGCAGCCGAAGAAGACGTTGCGGTCTTTTAAGCAGGCGGTTGCCGAAAGGAGCCGGTCATAGACCCCGTCGCCCCGCCGCCGGTCGGTATGCTCGCGGGAGCCCTCGAAGCTGATGACCGGCACCACGTTCCGGCATCCCGCGAGCAGATCGGCAACCGCACCATCGATCAGGAGGCCGTTCGTGAAGACCGCAAAGAGCACCTGCGGATGGGCCCGTACGAGGCAGAAGATCTCCTCCATCCGGACGAGCGGCTCGCCGCCGGCGAGGACGACGATGGAGACGCCGAGCCCTGTCGCCTCGTCGACGACCGATGCAAGGACCTCCGGTTCCATCTCGGCTCTGTGGTTCCCGCCCCGCCCGTGCATGTAGCAGCCCGCGCACGCGAGGTTGCATCGCGCGGTGACGCTCACGATCATCACCGGCGGGACGAGGAGCCCCTCCTGTTCGTGCCGCTTCCGCGCTGCTGCCGCTCGTTTCTGGTGGCGGAGGATGGCGGCGCCGGGGATGGCGAGGGCCGGCTCCGCGGCGATGATCCTGACCGCCTGGCCGAGGGTCTCGCGGATCGTGGCATCGAACGTCTCCCGGTAGCGGTTGTCGCCTGCCGCGGGTGCTGCCTCTCCTCTGGTAGGGTACCCGGCGATCATGGAGCGCCTGCCCTTTCCGGGGTTCTCTGTTCCCGCTGGTTCTCCATATCCTCAATCTCCAGGTCCGGGTGCCGGTAGCGCTGCCTCTTCTCGGTGCGGCTGCCGGCCTGGATCGCCTCCGCCGGGCAGAGGTGGATGCACCCGCAGCAGAGTTCGCAGCGGTGGTTCCAGACGGGCCTCCCGCCGACTATATCGATGTTGCCCGCCGGGCAGACGGCGGCGCAGGTGCCGCACGACGTGCACGCTTCGCTGACCGTGAACTTGCGGTCATTCTCGTGGACATGGGAGAGGAACCGGGGGTACATGAGGGCCCTAACGATTCGCGCAACCGGCGAGTTCGGGAGGTTCACCCTCTCTGCCTGTCCGATCCGGCCCGCGATGCGATCGAGTTCCGTGTCCGCCGCATCAAGCAGCTGGTCCCGCTTCTCCCCTGCGGGCGACGCGTACATCAGGATGTAGTTGCCCGGCATGCTCACGGCGAACCCGGCATCGAGCCCCTTTCCGGCCTTCTCCCTGAGGATGCCGTCGAGCTGCCGGAGGGCCGCGGCACCCCCGCCGCCCCCGTGCGTGACGACCGAGAAGACGTAGTCCGCCGCGGTGAGGTCGAGGCGCTCCGCAAACGATGCCGCCATCGCCGGGAGCCCGGAGAAGTAGACCGGGCAGACAAGCCCGACCCGGTTCGCCCCAGAGGCGACGGGTCCCGGGGTATCTGCAAACGATGCAACAGGGACGATATCGCAGTCCCCGAGGGCCCCGGCGATCTTCTTTGCGGCTGCAAGGGAGTTGCCGGTCCCGGTAAAATAGTAGATGATGGTCTTCATGATATCAGATCCTCGACCGGAAGCGGGTACGCCCCGACGATCCGCTCGATGAGGTCGTTCTCCGCCGTCCGGGCCGCCATCTCCTCCTGTGTCAGGCTGACCGCCGCCGCGACCTCTATCCCCCGTGCGGCGAGCGCCGCTTCGAGGAGCGGGAGGGCTTCACCGGGCTGGCCGCAGTTCGTGCAGAAGATCACGGCCCGCTTCCCCTCGCAGCCCGAGAGCGCCCTGACGGCGGCGTTGATGGCCGGCGCGGGTTTCCAGGCCCAGACCGGCGTCCCGATGACGAGGAGGTCGTAGCGGGAGACGTCGATCCGGTCGGGGAGGATCGGGTCGCAGACCCCTCGCCGGGAGTGCAGGACCCCGGTCGTGTATGCCGTGAAGGCCGAGTACTCGGTCAGGGTCTTCACCTCGACGAGGTCGCACCCGCAGGCGTTCCGGATCCGTTCCGCGACGCCCCGGGTCACGCCGGTATACGAGTAGAAGACGACGCAGGCGTTCAGCGACGTCTGCTGCGTCGTCTCCCGGACGAGTTCGCGGTCGCACCGGTCCATGACGGCCGCCGACATCTGGTCGAAGTGCTCCCGGAACTCCAGCAGCCGGTCGCGGTTGAACGAAAAGTAGACCCGGAACCCCTCCCGCCGGGACGTCACGAACCCCTCGCTCTTCAGCGTTTTCAGGTGCTGCGAGGCGGCCGGCTGTGAGATGCCGAGGATCCCGGCAAGGTCGGAGACGCCCAGTGTCCCGGTCGTGTCCGTTGCGAGCAGGTGGATGATCCGGAGCCTGTTCGGGTCGCCGAGGGCTTTGAAGGCGCCGGCCATCCCGGGGACAATCTTACAGAGGCCGGTGCAGGGGTCGCACTTATTACAGTCGTCCATGTGAATTGTATAAGTGTATGCTTATACAGATATAGACCTTGCGGGCGGACGATCCGGAGCTGCGCAGGAGAGGCGATGAGGAAGCGACGCTAAAAAAATATTCGGGGAGCGCTCCTCCATCACTGCTGACGAGGGGAGTCCTGGTCGACCCGCCAGGCATCTCCCGGGCTGGTCTTCCGTGAAGGCTGGCCGGGCGACTGGATGAACCAGCCGGTCCGGGTATTGTCGAGTATCTCCGCGGAGTTTTTGGCGGTCATGAGGCTCGCGACGACCATCGCGACGGCCGAGAGGACGAGGGCGTAGAGGCTGAAGTGCACCGGAAGCGAGCCCACGAACTTGGAGTAGTAGCCGAAGATGCCGGCGGCGACGAGCCCGACCGCCATGCTCGCGATCGCTCCCTCGCCCGTGGCGCCGCGCCAGTAGAGCCCCGCGAGCAGCGGGACCGCGAACGTCGCGAGCATCACCCCGATCCCCATCCAGATCAGCCAGGCGAGCATCTCCGGGGGGTTGATGGCAAGGAGGAGCGTGCCGCCGGCACCGAGGATGATGGTGACCTTCGAGACCAGGAGCACCTCTCTATCGGTCGCGGAAGGCCGGAGGATGTTCTTGTAGACGTCCCACGCAAACGAAGTGCCGACGGTGAGCATGAGCCGGTCGGTCGTGGACATCACCGCCGCAAGGACGATCACCGCAAAAAGCGCCCAGAGCGCCACGTTCGGCATCGCGTTCTCGACGCCGACGATGAAGGCGAAGTCCTGCGCATTCACCGCATCCGGGAGGACGATCGTCCCCTCCTCGACGAGCGACCGCACGGCAAACCCGGTGAACTTCACGAGAAACATCACGACCGCATAGATCAGGAACGCGACGAGCGGCGCCCACTTGAAGTAACGGGCCTCCTTTGCGGCCAGGACGTTGTTGATGACGTGCGGTGCGCAGGCAAGCCCGACCATCAGGAGGATCCCGAACGAGACGAGGAACTCCGGCGTCGCGTAGGCGTAGGAGGCGTAGGCCGGACTCGGGAACCAGGGTTCGACGAAGTTCGGGTCGATCCCGGCGATCACCGTGTTGATGTGATCCAGCCCGCCGGCGCTCATGATGACGGGCGGCGCCATCAGGAGCACGCCCAGGATCAGGATGCCGCCCTGGAAGAGGGTCGTCCAGGATACGGCGTAGAGCCCCCCGACGACCGTGTAAGCGGTGATGATGACCCCGGCGATGAGGAGCGCCTGCCAGTGCGGGATGTTAAAGAGCCAGACGAGGACGATGCTGATCGCGGCATACTGCCCGACGAGGTAGATCAGCGAGACGACGATGCCCGCGATGGCCGAAAGACCCCGGAGCGCCCGCGGGCTCTCGAACCGTTCGGCGAGGTAATCCTGGATGGTCAGGTAACCCCGCGTCTTGCCGATGGCGTTCAGCTTCACCCCGAAGAAGATGATACAGAACGAGGCAGCGAGCGGGACGAAGATCTGCTCCCAGATGCCCGGCCAGCCCGACGTGTATCCAAAGCCGCTGACGCCGAGGAGGGTCATCCCGCTGCAGATCGAGCAGACGATCAGGATCGTGAAGACCCAGAATCCAAGCGATCTCCCGGCGAGGATGTAGTCCTCGGTGTTCTTGATCTTCTTTGAGGCCCAGCTCCCGATGCCGATGAGCACGACAAAGTAGAGAACGATCAGCGCGAGCGTGATGAGGTCCGCCATTCAAGCGGCCTCCTTAAACCGGAGTCCCCAGAGGGCGAGCAGCACGACGACCAGAGCGACAGTCCCGCCCACGATGGCTCCCGTATGGAAAGGTAGCGCGATGAACATGCTGTGTCACTATGTGACATGCCAGCATATAACACGATCGGTCGGGACGGCCTCCCCGTCCCGATGAAAGGTCCGGCACAGGAGATCGAGAGAAAGGTATTTTGAAGTATTCACGGCCTTTGTCCCACGAAGGAGAGAAATTTCACGTGCGGGCGGGCACCATGGTGCCGTCGCGGCCGTGAAGAAAAAAGATTGGCGCCCGGAGGCCGGGAGCGCTCCCCCATCACTGCCGGCGGGGCGAGTCCCGGTCGACCCGCCAGGCATCTCCCGGGCTGGTCTTTCGTGACGGCTGACCGGGCGACTGGATGAACCAGCCGGTCCGGGTGTTGTTGAGTGCGGTCTCCGAGTTCCGGGTGGAGAGAAGGCTCACGACGATGATGGTGAGAACCGAGCAGACGAGCGCATAGATGCTGAAGTGCATCGGGAGCGGCGCCACGAACTGGTGCCAGTAGCCGAAGGCGGCGGACGCGACGAGCCCGACCACCATGCTCGCGATCGCTCCCTTTCCTGTAGCGCCGCGCCAGTAGAGCCCGGCGAGCAGCGGGACCGCGAACGTCGCGAGCATCACCCCGATCCCCATCCAGATCAGCCAGGCGAGCATCGGCGGCGGGTTGACGGCAAGGAGGAGCGTGCCGCCGGCGCCGAGGATGATGGTGACCTTCGAGACCAGGAGCACCTCTCTGTCGGTCGCGGAAGGCCGGAGGATGTTCTTGTAGACGTCCCACGCAAACGAAGTGCCGACGGTGAGCATGAGCCGGTCGGTCGTGGACATCACCGCCGCAAGGA
>Ga0123332_1003088_pt1 | contig 15415 bp, 14 predicted proteins | sample BioC12SIPDNA_4_FD_89958 | JGI IMG/M metagenome (GOLD analysis project Ga0123332, IMG submission 89958) | Anaerobic biogas reactor microbial communites from Washington, USA - Biogas_R2_A C12 SIP DNA | ecosystem: Engineered > Bioreactor > Anaerobic > Unclassified | place: Washington, USA...
GATGACGCGCGACTGGGTGCGGCGGGCGGGCTTCGAGATGTTCTCGGAGGAAGGCTACCACTCGCCCACGGTGTCCAACGTCGCCAACACGCGCAGCATCGACATCGCGGCGCTGAACGCGTTCCTGCGCGAGCGCGGGATGGTGATCTCCAATGGGTACGGTAAGCTGAAGGGCAAGGCGTTCCGCATCGCGCACATGGGCGACACCCAGCCGGAAGACCTCGCAGCGTTATTCGCCGCGATGGACGAGTTTATGGCACAGCAGGCGTAGAGGCTCGTCATGACGTATTTCATCCTCGTTCCGGACAACCTGGAAACATCGGGCCTGGCGCAATTGCGCAGCATCCCCGAGTTCACCGTCCATGCGCCGGGCAAGCTCACCCGCGAGCAGACGCTGGCGCTGATCCCCCAGGCGCACGCCATGATCGTCCGCAGCGATACCAGAGCCGATGCCGATCTGTTGGCGAACGCCGCGAATCTGAAGGTGATCGTCCGCGCGGGCGTGGGCGTGGACAACATCGACCTGACCGAATGCACCCGCCGGGGTATTGTGGTCATGAACGCGCCCGATGGCAACACGATCTCGACCGCCGAGCACACCTTCGCCCTGCTGCTGGCGCTGGCCCGGCACATCCCCCAGGCGGATGCGTCGGTGCGCGCCGGGCGCTGGGAGCGCAAGAAATTCGTGGGGACGCAGCTTCACGGCAAGACGCTGGGCATCGTCGGCTTTGGCCGGGTGGGGCGCGCCCTGGCCGACCGCGCCAAGGCCTTCGGCATGAAGGAAGTCGCCTTCGATCCGTTCGTGCCGGAGCGGATCGCGCGCCACCTGGGGCTGGCCTGTCCCACGCTGGACATACTGCTCGAAAAAGCCGATATGATCTCGCTGCACGCCGTCGTCACCGACGACACGCGCGGCCTGATCAACCGCGACACCATCGCCAAGATGAAGGACGGCGTGTTGATCGTCAACGCGGCGCGCGGCTCGCTGATCAACAGTGCCGATCTGGCTGAAGCGCTCAAGAGCGGCAAGGTCGCCGGGGCGGCGCTCGACGTGTACGACACCGAGCCGCCCGCGCCGGACAACCCGCTGCTAGGGCTGGACAACGTAATCTACACCCCCCACCTGGGCGCCAGCACGGTCGAGGCGCAGGAAGCGGTCGCCGTCCAGGCGGCCTCCGAACTTATCGACGCCCTGCTGCATGGCGAATACAGCAACGTGCGCAACAAGGACGTGCTCCAGCGCTAGGCACGGGCACACGCCGGAGAAAAAGCTACGAGCGGGTCACATATTGGCCCGCTCGTAGTATGTCCACTATATATAAGGTGGCGATGGCATCCAGCGGCTTGCGCTGGTTGTCCGGCATGGGATCACCGCGAACCGTCGCGGGCGATCCCGATCTCGGAAGGGTCGGCCTGAGCGCGTCCGGGTCGCAGCAGCATGCGCCAGCGCGGCCCGCGCGCCTCTCTTCAATCGGGAGCGGCGGCGGGTTCCTCGCGCGAGTCTTCGAGCGGCTCGGTCGGCGGTGGGATCTTCACCACGCGGATCTTGCGGATGCGGCGGTCGTCCACGTTCAGCACCTCGATGTGGACGTGCTCCGTCTCGATCTGCTCGCCTTCAACTGGCACCTTGCCCAGCTTGCTGAACACGAACCCGCCCAGCGTGTCGCTCTCGTCGGTTGGCAAATGGATGTCCAGCAGGCGGTTGAGGTCGTCCAGGTCGAACCCGGCGTCGAAGATGTATTCGTGCTCGTCAACTTGCTGGAAGGCTTCCTCTTCGTTGAAGTCGTACTCGTCGCGGATCTCACCCACGATCTCTTCGATCAGGTCTTCGAGCGTCACCAGGCCCGCCGTGCCGCCGTATTCGTCCACCACGATCGCCAGGTGAATCTTGCGCTGCTGCAGTTCGGTGAGCAGATCGACCGCCTTCTTCGATTCCGGCACGAAGTAGGCCGGGCGCAGAATGTCGCGGATCGGGCGCTGGGTGTCGCCGTCGCGCCACATCATGAGCAGGTCTTTGGCATACAACAGCCCGCGCAGGTGATCGATCGATTCTTCGTAGACCGGGATGCGCGAATGCCCGGCCTCGACGATCACCTTCAGCGCCTCTTCGAGCGGCGTGTCGATCTCCAGCGCGACCATATCGATGCGCGGGACCATCACCTCGCGGGCCAGCGTGTCGCCGAACTGGAAGATCGAATAGATCATCTCTTTTTCTTCGTCTTCGATGGCGCCGCCCTCGGACCCGGCGTCGACCATCATCTTGATCTCTTCTTCCGTCACCAGCGACGAGCTGCCCCGCCCGACGAACGGCGCGGCAAACTGCCCGCTGATCCACTGCATGAGCCGCAGCGCGGGCGCCAGCAGGTGCGCCAGCAGATTGATCGGCGTCACGGACCACATGGCGATCTCGTCGGCGTGGCCGAGCGCGATATTGCCCGGCAGCATCTCGCCGAAGATCAGCGTGACGCTCGCGACCGCCAGCAGCACGCCGCCGTAGGCCAGCACATCGGCCAGGGCGGGGCTGACCTGCTGATCGAGGAGCACATCGCGCAGCGGCGGCGCCAGCGAGACCGAAGCGACCAGCGCGATCGCGAAGCGCAGCAGCAGATCGACCAGTTGCTGTGAGGCCAGCAGGCGCGTGGCATCTCCCGCCAGCGCCAACGCTCTGTCAGCCCGCTGGTTGCCTTCTTCGGCCAGCTCGCGCAGATGGGATTTGTGCGTGTTGATGAGCGCCACGTAGGCCATTTTGAGCACTGCGTTGAGCAGGATGAATCCGCCCAACACGAGCAGTCCGGTCAGGCTATCATTCACGGCTGTTTACCTTTGAAGCTGATAGGCGGGAGTGATGGCATGGCGCGACGAACTGGCCCCGCCAGGATGCACGACGACCCTGAGAGTCACATGGCAGGATTGAGTCGCAGACAAAAGATGAGGGTGGTTCGGAAGAGTCTTCGGACACGCTTGGTTTCACTGCTGATTATTCGTCTCGAACGCCGCCAGCGGGCCAGGCCCCTGACACCGTCAAGCGGCATTGTACCACAAAAGGTGGCGTCGTCAAAGGGGGCGGCGTGGCGTGCTGTGGGCCGCCCGGCAAGTTATGTCAGGTTCCCCAACCATCGCGCAGGGCGGCGGGAAGGACCGAATTTGAGGCGATAAAGTGAGACGGAGGCATTCCCTTAACGGTATCTCTTGCTATCTTCTCGCCTAAAATGCCAAAATGGGCCATTTAGGCTCTGTCCAGAGTTCGCACATCCGCTATAATGTGGGATATTGCGCCTGCCTTTTTGGATATTGAGGGATTTTTACGAGTCCCATGCACCGGCAACGTTGGCGATGGCTGTGGCTCTGGGTGGGAGTATTGGTAGCTGGATGCGGTCAGGTATGGTCTTCGAACGGGACCCCACCCTCCACACGACAGCCCACACTGCCTCTTTTCGGCTATACGCTCGTGCCGCCTTCACTGACTCCCAGCCTGTGGCCGGTCTATACCCCGACGCCGCTGATCACCGCGGAGGGGCCTGGCCTGGGCCCGGCCCTGTACCTGACCGTGATCGGCCCGGCGTGTTATGAAACGCCGGTCAGCAGCCTGATCTGTCTGGGACAGGTGCGCAACACGCTGGGGGTGCCGGTCGAGCATGTGACGGTGGGCGTGCAGTTGCTCGATCGCAACGGCGCGCCACTGGCCCAGGGCGAGACCTTTCTGTCGCGCGTCGTGCTGCCATCAGGGCTGACGGGCCCGTATCGCGTGCTGTTCGAGAGCGTTCCGGAGGGATACGTCGGGGCGTACGGCTTCGTCAAGTCGGGGCAGGTCGCCACCGACGCCGGGCTGCGCTACGCCGAGCTGGAGCTACGCCAGCTCTCCGGCACGTTCGTCATGGACCAGTACCAGGTGGCGCTGTCGGTCGTCAACAAGAGCCGCTATCCGGTGGAACATGTCTCCGTGACGATGACGCTGCTCGATGGCAACGGCGACGTGACCGGGTTCCGGCAGGTCTATCTGGAAGCGGGGCAGCGCCTGAAGCCCGGCGAATCGCTGGCCCTGACGATGAAGGTGATTCCCCAAGGACCCAACACGGTCGGCTTCGACGCGTTTGCCGAGGGCAGGCTGGTGCTCAACAACTAGCCAGCCTGGGCCACGGCGAACGTCAGCGCGGCCCATTCCTCGAGGCTGAGCGTCTCGGCGCGGCGCTGCGGATCGATGCCCGCGCCTCCCAGCAGATCCCCCGCCTGCGCTTTGGCGATGCCCAGCCCGGCGCTCAATGAGTTGCGGAGCTGCTTGCGCTTCTGCCCGAAACCGGCCCGCACCACGCGAAAAAACAGCTTCTCGTCCGGCACGGCGACACTCGGCGCGTCAAGCACGTCGATGCGCACCACCGCCGAGTCCACGTCGGGCCGCGGCCAGAACGCCGCCGGATTCAGGCGCATGGCGATCTGCGGCTGGCCGTAGAACTGCACGCTGACCGCCAGCAAGCTCATATCGCCCGGCTCAGCGACCAGGCGCTCAGCCACCTCGCGCTGGACGGTGAGTACCAGCCGCTGTGGGCGGGGCGCTGTTTCGAGCAGGCGGCGCAAGATGGCGCTGGTGATGTAGTACGGCAGGTTGGCGACCACCACGTAAGGCGTCCTCCCGACCAGGGCGGGGATATCCACCTCCAGGATGTCGCCGTGGACGATCTCGACGCCCGGCAGGCCGGCGGTGGCCGCTTCCAGCAGCGGGATCAGGCGCGTATCCAGCTCCACGGCGATCACCCGCGCGGCGTGCGCTGCCAGGACACGGGTCAAGTTGCCGGTGCCAGGGCCGATCTCCAACACGGTCGCGCCCGCGTCCAATCCGGCGATCTCGACGATTTTTTCCAGTGCGTTGGGATCGTGCAGGAAGTTCTGGCCCAGGCTCTTTTTTGGCGTGATGGCGTGCTGCTCGAGCAGGTGGCGGTCATTCACGGTGAGGTTACTCTCCCACGGCGATCACGCGCGGGACTGGCGGCTGGGTGATCTTCTCGCTTTCGACTTCGCGGCTGACCTCGCGCCCGTTCTCGACGCGCACGCGAACCCGCCGCTCGCGCTCGCCCGCGGACCCAGCCTCGATCACGCGCTGTTCGCCGCGCGCCAGGTCCGGATCGATGCGCTCGATGGTCACGAAGGGCACCCGCTCGCGCTCGATGGCGCTCTCCTCGCTAACGCGCACTAGCTCGATGATCATGCCCGGCTCCAGCGGGTCGTCCAGGTCGGGGATCGTGTAATCCAGGCCCACCGGCGCGATCCCGATGCTGGCCAGCGCGTCGCCTACCAACGGGCCGCGCCCGCGTGTGACCAACTGGCGGCCATCGGCGCGCACCGTTACCGGGAGCGATCGCTCGATCCGGATCGTCATGCCATCGGTGACCAGGGTGTTGAAGCCGGGCGTCACCCGGTCGGCCAGGTAAAGCGTGATCCCCGCCGCGTCGAGCGCGCCGCCGACGTCGGGCCGCGTGGTGTGAATCTCGTACGCGCGGCCATTGTCGATGATGGTCAGGCTCATGCTGCGCACGACGCGAATGGTTGTCGGGGCGGCCTCCCAGGGCTGGTCGTCCAGGGCGTCGAGCGAGTACGTGCGGCCATTCACCTGGACGACATCATACATCTGGAGCGTGATAGACTGCTCTTGCAGCACGTCGAGCGGGTGGGTCGCCTGGGTGCGGATCTGCTGGAAGGTCCCGTCGGCATCGAGAGCAACCGCCTGTGCTTTGCGCACCGTGATCGTCAGGCCGTCGGTCACGGACGTGTCGAGCGCGGGCGCGACGACATCTTCCGGGTCCAGCTCCACGCCCGCTTCATCGAGCGCGTCGCCGACCGTGCCGGCCCAGGTGCGGTGGTGGATCACCTGGCCGTCGATATTGATGGTGATGGCGGATTGGGCGGTGTAGGTCAGGACCAGTCCGGCGCTAGCCAGGGCAGCCACGGCCAGTCCCCCCCTCACCAGCCAGACCCGCGGACGCCGCCGTCGCGGCATGCGTTCAGGTAGCTCAGCCATCGGTCACGTCAGACTTCGACCCCAACGAAAACGGGGATTGCGAGCAGGTTGCTCGGGCCAGGCGCTCCTGCGGCACCCAGGGTGAAATCCTTAGTGCTGCTGCCTTCCGGCCCTGACACGATTCGGACGCCCTGCCGCGCAGGACCCAGTCCGAGCAACCTGCCAACAATCCACCGTAACACTGCGTGGTACATGTTGCCTCATCGTCAGGCGATCATGCGAGGATAGTAGCGGATTCGGCAGCGGTTGTCAACCGTGGACTCGCGGGCGCGGCGGCTGGACGGGGCGTCACCGGCGGCCAGCGATTCTTTAACGAACCGCCTATTGTCAGGGCCTGTCGCCTGATGTTAAAATAATACAGAGATGAGAGTATACTTCCCGAATTCGATCCGCGGTGCAAGCGCGGAACACGCTCCTGACAAGGTCTCCTGGCAACCTGTCGCGTTTGAGATGATGCGCCTGGCCTTCCATGCGTGTCCTTGCCGGGTATGGTTGGGGTGACATGCCTAAATCGGATCCACGGTCGTTAACGCCGCTCGACCTGCCGCTGGTGCGGCGCTTGATGCCTCAGCGCCTGCCGCTCGACATGTCGACGGCGCTCACGCGCGGCAATCATGGGATGGAAGATGCGGTCCTGTTTTCCATGCCCCTGACCGATCTGGGCGCGCCGACGCTGGTCATGCGCAATGGCGAGAGCGGGTATGTCGGCCAGTTCCGGCACCGCGCGGGCGACCCGGTGGCCCACCTCACGTTTCTATCTCCCGAACCGCAAGAAGGCGACATGCACGACTGGACGCGGTTGCTCGAGGCGATTGCGTTCGAGGCGGGCAAACGCGGCGCGCACCTGATCAACGCGGAAGTGGCCGAGGATCATCCGGTGTTCGTGTCGTTCCGGATGGCCGGGTTTGCCGTGTATTCGCGGCAGGTGATCATGCGGCGCCATCCTGCGCCGGTGCCCGCCGTGGAGCGCAACCTGCTGCGGCCCGAAGCCTCGCACGACGCCTTCGCGATCAGCACGCTGCACGCGAATACCGTGCCGCGGCTGCTCCAACAGGCCGACCCGCTGCCCGGCGCCGATGGGAACGGATTGGTCTACGAGCGCGACGGGCAGATGGCGGGCTACCTGGCCGTGATCGAAGGCAAGGCCGGGATCGTGATCAAACCGTACTTTCATCCCGAAGTATACGAGCAGGCTCCGGCTATCATTGCGTCGGCCCTGGCGGTTTTGCCGCGCGCGGCTCACCTGCCCGTCTTTCTGTACGCACGTGCGTATCAGGACTGGCTGCGAGGCGCGCTAGAACAAGTGGAGTTTGAGCCATGGATCAATCAGGCTTTGATGGTTAAGTACACTTTGGTGCGGGCCGAGCGGGCCGAGCTGGTCAGCCTGCCCGGATTGGAGCCGAATCATTTGCGGCCCCCGGTCGTGGACCGGCCGCTGCCCGTGCACAAGCGTGCCTCCCGGCAGCACACCTTAAACCGAGAAAGCTGGCTGGCGCTCTGGAGGCGCCCCGGCAGAAGACTGAGACAACACGAACCCTATGGAACGCCGAATAACAGATGACCTGGACCAACTCAAAGCCGTCCTGCCCGATTATCTCGTCAAGGCGCTAAACGCGCTCGATCGCGACGAAGACGATCTGCTCGAGGTGATTCTGGACCTGGGACGCGTGCCGACCGCGCGCTTCGTCGAGGATGAAGTCGTCCTGGACGACGGCGAAGTCACCGCCGACACGATCAACTATGTGGCGCAGCGCGTGGGCGAGTTCGACGACGACAACCGGGCGGGGATCGAGCGCACGCTGCATCGCATCAGCGCCATCCGCAACCGCCGCGGGCACATCGTCGGGCTGACCTGCCGCGTGGGGCGTGCGGTCTACGGCACCATCGACATCATTCAAGATATCGTGGAGGCCGGCAACAACGTGCTGCTACTGGGCCCGCCCGGCGTGGGCAAGACCACGCTGCTGCGCGAAGCGGCGCGCGTCCTGGCCGAGTCGCGGCGCGTGGTGATCGTCGATACGTCGAACGAAATCGGCGGCGACGGCGATGTGCCCCACCCCGCGGTGGGCCGGGCGCGCCGGATGCAGGTCGCCAAGCCGCTGCTCCAACACGAGGTGATGATCGAGGCGGTGGAGAACCACAACCCCGAAACGATCGTGATCGACGAGATCGGGCGCGAGCTGGAAGCGCAGGCCGCTCGTACCATCGCCGAGCGCGGCGTGCAGTTGATCGGCACCGCGCACGGCCAGACGCTGGATAACCTGCTGCTGAATCCCACCCTGTCCGATCTGGTCGGCGGGATCGAATCGGTCACGCTCTCCGATGAGGAAGCTCGGCGGCGCGGCACGCAGAAAACGGTGCTGGAACGCCGCGCGCCCCCGACCTTCAACGTGCTGATCGAGATTCAGACGCGCCACCGGTTGGTGGTGCTGGAAGACGTGGCCGCCGCGGTCGATGCGAACCTGCGCGGGCGCCCACTGCCCGTCGAGATCCGGCACCGGACCAGCGGCGGCGAGATCCAGATCGAGAGCGCCCAGCCGGAGCATGCCTTCGGCGAGCGCAACGGGGCGCGCCGCAATGGCCCCCGCCCGCGCGATGGCCGCGAGCCGCGCGCGGAAGCGCCCGATCGCTCGCGCCAGTACGACCGCGCCGAGCCGTTCGAGCCGGCCATGACATCGGGAGGACAGTGGCTGCAGACGCTGCACGTCTTTCCGTATGGCGTGGCGCGCAACCGGCTAGCGCAGGTTGCCAAGCAACTGCGCGTGCCGATCGAGATCGTGGACGATCTCGAGACGGCCCAGGCGCTGGTCACGCTCAAGAACTACTACCGCCGTCGCCCGCGCCTGATCGTCGATGCCGAGCGGATGGGCATCTCGATCTACGTACTGCGGGCCAACACGGTCACGCAGATGGAAGACTTCCTGGTGGACGTGTTCCAGTTATATGGAGATGACCAGCGCGACCCTTTTGGGGTGGCCATGCGTGAGGCAGAGGAGGCGATCCGCCAGATCAAAAACGGCGCGCGGTCGATCGACCTGTCTCCGCAGGCAGCCTACATCCGGCGCAAGCAGCACGAAATGGTGCGCGCGGCGCATCTGGTGTCGCACAGCTACGGCAACGAGCCGCAGCGGCGCGTGCGGATCTTCCGCGATGAGCCAGTGCGGCCCTGACAGGCTGGCACACTGCGCTTCCTGCCGGTACAATCACCCGTAAGTCGGACCTGTCGCCGGTCGGCCAACCCGACCGGCGATTTTGATTCAGGAGCATACCTGTGGGCTCGAGAGTAGTGGTCGAAGATCATCCGCCACGCCGCCGGCGCGGCTGTTGGCCGTTATTGTTGATTGTGACCGTGCTGGTGATATGCGTGGGCGCCGTGCTTGCTTTGCTGGTCACGCTGGCGGGCGAGCCGAACGACATCCGCATCCAGCTCGACACCAACCGCCGGACGGTCGCCACCAATGAGGAATTCACCGTCCAGGTGACGGTCGAGAACGTCAGCCTGGACCCGGTCACGGTAAACGGTGTCGGTCTTGACCGCAGCCTGCTGGACGGCCTGACGCTCGTGCGCAGCGATCCGCCCTTCACCTCCATCACCGAGCGCGACTATCCGATCTACGGGGCGTGGAGCGAGTACGCGCTGGCGCAAGACATGCCTGAGGGTGGCGTGCTGACCCTCACGCTCACGCTGACCGGGGCTCAGCCCGGCCTGTACGAGGGCGATGTCACCGTGTGGATCGAGAACGATGTTTTGGGGATCGTCCCGGTGTCGCGGGCGCGCCGCGAGCCGCTGGAAATTCAAGTGCAGTAACCATGTTCATCACGTTTGAAGGGCCGGACGGCAGCGGGAAATCGACCCAGGTGGAGATGCTGGTCGATGATCTGCGCGCGCGGGGCTATACCGTCTACCAGACGCGCGAGCCGGGCGGGACGCCCATCGGCGACCAGATCCGCGCCGTGGTGCACGACGTGCAAAACCAGGCCATGCATCCCCACACCGAGATCCTGCTCTACGCCGCCTCGCGCGCCCAACTCGTCGCCCAGGAGATCCGGCCCCGGCTGGCGGCGGGCCAGATCGTGGTGAGCGATCGCTACGCTGACAGCACGCTCGCCTACCAGGGCTATGGGCGCGGGCTGGACCTGCCCACCCTGCGCACCATCCTGGCCTTCGCCACCGGCGGGCTCCAGCCTGACCTGACGATTTACCTGGACATCACCGCCGAAGAGGGGCTGCGCCGCCGGCAGCAGGCCGCGCAGGGTGGCGCCGAGTGGAACCGGCTCGATGCCGAGTCGCTGGCTTTTCACCGCCGCGTGCGCGACGGGTACCTGGCCCTCATCGCCGAGACGCCCGAGCGGTGGGTTGCGCTGTCGGGCGCCGGGGACCGCCAGGCCATCCAGGCCCAGGTCCGGGATGCCGTCTACGCGCGGCTGCCCGCGCCGGACACCGCCTAGACCGGGGGCAGACTGTCGTCCACGCCAGCATCGGCGGCGCCAAAATCCCCCGCGCCGTCATCCGCCAGCTCGGGCATGGTGGCCTCGATCTCTTCTGGGCTTTCGCCGCGCTCCAGCCGGTCGACCACCTCGTCGAACTCCGGCCCCATATCTTCCCCCACCTCGGCACTCATCTCGCGCAGCACGTGGGCCATGGTGCGCGGATCGGCGTCTTCGAGATCATCGAAGGCGTCATCGTCTTCCCACCCGCCGGACATCATGCGCGCGATCGGCGACTTCTTGATCGCGACGCGCGAGATCAGCCGGGTGAGGTCGGTGCTGCCGCAGTGGGTGCAGATTGGGGTCAGCGCATCGTATTCGCTGTAGGTCTTGGTGATGACCGTTACCTTGCGGCGGCAGGCGTTGCAGCGAAACTCATAGGTGGGCATAACCTTCTCCTGGTGCTATAGTGACAGTACCTGAAAATCGAACTATATCAAGATCACCTATTCTGGCAAGCAGAAGTCGATCCAGCCAGATCACAGCGGCGAATTGATGCATTTCTGATGCGCGTGGTGGGGAAAGCGCGGGCCGTTTGGGTAGAATCTGCGGTACAGGTACCAGTCCAGGTTTGCGAGCGCGCGCGTCTCACGTGCGGAATTGAGGATGTCCGGATGGTTGACAATCGCCCTCCCGATCAGGGCCCTGACCAGCCGCCCCGCGTGGTGCGGCGCATCGCCGTGCAGATGCCGGTCGCCGAGCCGCGCCTGGTGTACGGGCTGCTGGGCGTGATCGTGCTGATCTTTCTGTATTCGTTCAGCCTCTCGCCGGTCGAGCGCAACCTGTTTTTCTCAGACTGGGCGAAGGTCAACCCCGCGATCCGCGACGGTGAATACTACCGGCTGTTCACGTCGATGTTCCTGCACCTCAACCTGACGCACATCCTGTTCAACGGGTACGCGCTGTATGTGCTGGGGCGCGATGTTGAGTCGCTGTTCGGGACCGCCCGGTTTGCAGTGATCTACTTCCTGGGCGGGCTGTCCGGCTCGCTGGCGAGCTTCATCTTCACCGATGCGCCATCGGTCGGGGCGTCCGGCGCCATCTTCGCGATCTTCGGCGCGGAGATGGTCTACTTCTACCAGCACCGCGCGCTGCACGGCGAGCGCGGGCGCCAGCACCTCAACCAGCTCGTGATCCTGATGGTCATTAACCTGGCGCTGGGGTTTTTCTCGTCGGCGACCACGTTTCGCATCGACAACGCGGGGCACATCGGCGGGTTGGTGGGCGGCCTGGTGCTGACCTGGTTCATCGGCCCGCGCTACAACGTGCAGGCCGATCCGACGGCCGAGGTGGGGCTGCGCGTGGTAGACCAGAACCCCCTCCAACGCTGGGCGATGGCGTCGGTAGTGTATGCCCTGGCGCTGGCGGTGGCCCTGGTCTACGCGGTGACGGCCTGAGCTTACCCGGCCAGGAACTGAGTCGCGCGCTCGACGCTCTCCGTCGGGCTCACCTTGATCTGAGCGTCGACCACCGTGCCATCCTCGTCGATGATCCAGTGCGAGCGAATCACGCCCATGTAGGTCTTGCCATACATCGACTTCTCGCCCCACACCCCCCACGCGTCGAGCACAGCGTGATCGGGATCGGAGAGCAGGTCGTAGGGCAGGTTTTCCTTCTTCTTCCACTTCAATAGATCGGCAGGCTCGTCGGGGCTGAGGCCCAGCACGATCGCGTTGGCGCTTTCGATCCGGGGGAATTCGTCGCGCAGGCCGCACGCCTGGGTAGTGCAGCCGCTGGTCCCCGCTTTGGGATAGGCGAACAGCACGATCTTCTTGCCGCGAAAATCGCTCAGGCGCACCGTCTGGCCGTCCTGGTTCTTGAGCTCGAAATCAGGCGCTTTGTCTCCAACCTGTGGCATGGTCTGCTATCCTCCTGGGATCGTCTGGATATCTGCAGGAGAATGTAGCACACTCACGCCGCGCCAGCCCAGGCGCGCCGCCGGAGAATCAAGTGAGGATCAACCGATCAGTGGGGACAGCGAGCGGGAACAAGGAGTAGATCACAACACGTCAGCCGGCGCAGAGTCGCCGGCGTGCGAATCAGCGGTCGATCTATTGGATTGGCCGCGGCCGGGTTAGTGCAGCGTGCGCAGAATCGCCAGCACGCGCCCCTGGACGCTCACCTGATCGGCATTCACGTAAATCGGGTCCATCATCGGGTTGGCAGGCTGCAGCCGGACGCGCTTGCCTTCGAGATAATACTTTTTCAGCGTCGTCTCGCCGCGCTCGGGCAGCCAGACCGCGACCATGTCGCCGTTCTTGGCCACATTCTGTCGCTTGAGGATCACGATGTCCCCGTCGCCGACCATGGCGTCGATCATCGAGTCGCCGGTCACGCGCAGCGCGAACAGCTCCTCGCGGTGCGTCGGGCCGATCATGGCCTGCGGCACGTCGATCATGTCGTCGCTGTCGTAGTAATACCCGAAGTCCTCACCGGGCAGCGGCACGGGCGCGCTGGCCGCGATCTTGCCCACCAGCGGCACCTGGAACAGATGGGTCGTGTCGGCGATGACGACGCCCATTTCTTTCGGTTGGTGGCTTTCCTGGTTGATCAGGCGCAGCCCGCGCGACACCTCAGGTGCGCGCTCGAGGAAGCCGCGTTCGACCAGTTTGTTCAGATTGTAGTTGACCACCGACGTCGAGGCGATGTTGACCGCCTCGCCGATTTCCCGGATCGTCGGCGGGAAGCCGTTGTCGCGCAGAAACGTCTCGATGAAATCGAGAATCTTTTTCTGCCGTGGAGAGAGCTTGTTGTACTCCATACCAGTACCTCGTGCGGATCGCACAATAGTTCGCATTTTGCCCACCATTATAAACCGAACCCATGTTCGATGTCAAGTTATCCAGCCGTTGGTATACCGGTAACGACCTGGACACCTTACAGACTTCGTATGACGCGTCGCTGGCACGGCGGCCTTTAAATCGTATACTCAAGAGGACAGGAATGTGTTGGCAGAAGCCGATAGGAGGGAAGGACATGACCATCACGATAACCTGGTTAGGCCATGCCGGTTTCGCGCTCACCATCGACGGCCACCAGTTCCTGATCGACCCGTTTTTGTCGGGCAGCCCGGTGGCTCCGGTCAGTGCGGACGCGATCGGGGCGGACTTCATCTTGCTGACGCACGGGCACGGTGATCACGTCATGGACACGCCGGCCATCGCCCGGCGCACCGGGGCGACCGTCGTCGCCAATGTCGAGATCGCGAACTGGATGGGGGACAAGCACGGGCTGGAGAACGTCATCGGGATCAACACCGGGGGCGGCATCAAGCTGCCGTTCGGGCGCGTCGAGCTGACCATCGCGCACCATTCGTCCGGCCTGCCCGATGGCTCGTATGGCGGGATGCCCAACGGCATTCTGATCTTCACCAACGACGGCAAGACGCTCTACCACGCGGGCGACACCGCCGTGTTCGCCGAGATGGAATGGATCGGCGACGCCGGTGTTGACGTAGCGATGCTGCCCATCGGCGACCACTACACCATGGGGCCCGCCGCGTCGCTGAAGGCGGTCAGCCTGCTCCGGCCCAAAGTCGTCATCCCGATGCACTATAACACGTTCGATGCCATCGCTCAGGACGCGGCAGCCTGGGCGCGGCGCGTCGCCGACGAGACCAGCGCCAAGCCCGTCGTGCTCGATCCGGGGTGCACCTATTCGCTGTGACCTGAGCCCTCATCCGGCCCGCCTCACGCGGGCCTTTTTTTCGGGCGGGACCTGGCAACCGGCGCGGCCCGGTTTGGGTAGCGAGGTTTGCGCCGGGATTTGGTATAATGCGCGCCATGCACACTCAAGGCGTTCATATCGGTCTCAACGCGCACCTGTTGGCTGGGCAGGCGGGCTATCGCAGCGCGGGCATCAACGGCTATATCGCTAACCTGATTCACGCCCTGCCCGGCGCCGATCCGGCGTTTTCGTACACGGTGTTTACCGGGCGCCAGGGCCAGGTGACCGATCCCCGGCTGGCCGTCCGCGCCACGCCGTGGAGCACTGAAAGCCCGGCGCGCCGGATCGCCTGGGAGCAGATCATCCAGCCCGCCGCGCTGTGGCGCGTCCGCCCGGATCTGGTCCACGCGCTGGCCTTTGTGACGCCTGTGCTCTCGCGCATTCCGTCGGTGGTCACGGTGTACGATCTGAGCTTCGTGCACACGCCCGAGCACCTGCCCGCCGCGCGCCGGCTGTACCTGCGGTTGTTCACCCGGCGGTCGTGCCGCGCCGCGCGGCGCGTGATTGCGATATCGCACAGCACGGCGCGCGACCTGGCCGCGACGTTCGGCATTTCGCCGGAAAAGATCGACGTGGCGGTGCCCGGCGTGGGCGAGCAGTTCCGCCCGCTGCCGCCCGGCCAGGTGGCGGACTTCCGGCAGCGCAGCGGCCTGCCGGACCGGTTCCTGCTGTTCGTCGGCACGCTGGAGCCGCGCAAGAATCTGCCGGTGCTGCTGCGCGCCTATGCCGCCCTGCCGCCCGCCGATCGCGCGGCGGTGCACCTGGTGTTGGCCGGGGGCGTCGGCTGGATGCCGGACGAGATTTTCCGGACGATCGAGCAGCTCGATCTGGCCGAGACGGTTCACCTGCCGGGCTACGTGCCCGCCGAAGACCTGCCCTTGTGGTACAATGCCGCCGAAGCGCTGGTCTATCCGTCCGTGTTCGAAGGCTTCGGCCTGCCTGTGACCGAGGCGCTGGCCTGTGGGACGCCCGCGCTGGTGTCGGAGGCGTCGTCGCTGCCCGAAGCGGTGGGCGATGGGGGTCTGTGCCTGCCGCCTGGCGACGTGCCCGCCTGGACCGCGGCGCTGCATACCGCGCTGCACGATCCGGCGTGGCGTGCTGAGGCCGGCGGGCGGGGGCGCGCCTACGCGAGCCGTTTCACCTGGGCCAATACCGCAGCGCAGACTGTCGCCAGTTACCGGCGCGCGCTCA
>Ga0123332_1003095_pt1 | contig 15394 bp, 10 predicted proteins | sample BioC12SIPDNA_4_FD_89958 | JGI IMG/M metagenome (GOLD analysis project Ga0123332, IMG submission 89958) | Anaerobic biogas reactor microbial communites from Washington, USA - Biogas_R2_A C12 SIP DNA | ecosystem: Engineered > Bioreactor > Anaerobic > Unclassified | place: Washington, USA...
AACTTGGTCAGTCAATCCTCTCGGAGGTAAAACCATTAACCGGAGAGCCGGATGCGGGAAATCCGCCAGTCCGGTTCGGAGGGAGGGGAGGCCGAACACAATCGGCCTTCCCTACCCCTATCGATCTGACCTACGATCTTGTGTTTAACAACGGGGACATAAACGCTCCCGGCAACTCGAACACAAAGTGTGGAATGCGCCGGGGGCGCATATTGCTTGCTTGCCCCCGTCTTTTCGCCGCCATCGCGCGTGGATATGATGTATGATTCGTTTTCGAGAAAATCCATCCGTCATTCATCAGCAGAACATCCACAATCGCCTTGTTGCCATGAAAACCGACGAACTGCGCGAGAAATATTTGGTCTTTTTCGAGAGCAAGGGTTGCGTCCGGCGGCCCAGCGACGTGCTCGTGCCGCGATGGGATCCATCGGTGTTGTTCACACCGGCGGGCATGAACCAGTTCAAAGACCACTTCCTCGGCCGCTGCAAGCTGGAGTTCACCAGGGCGACGAGCTGCCAGAAATGCCTGCGGACCGGCGACATCGACAACGTCGGCCGCACGGCCTATCACCACACCTTTTTCGAGATGCTGGGCAACTTCAGCTTCGGCGACTATTTCAAACGCGAGGCGATCCACTGGGCCTGGGAGTTCTTGACCGATCGGAAGTGGCTCGGGCTGGACCCGGAAAAGCTATCGGCCACGGTCTATTTGGACGACGACGAGGCGGCCGCCGTCTGGTTGGACGAAATCCGGCTGCCGCCGGATCGGCTGCAACGCATGGGCGAGGACGAGAACTTCTGGCCGGCCAACGCTCCGAGCCAGGGGCCTGACGGCGTCTGCGGCCCGTGCAGCGAAATCTATTTCCACACTCCCTTCGGAGCGGTCGAAATCTGGAACCTGGTTTTCACGCAATTCGACCGCTCGGGCGATCCGCCGGACAACCTCAGCCCGCTGCCGAGCAAGAATATCGACACCGGCATGGGATTGGAGCGGACGGCCGCGGTGCTGCAAGGCGTGGAGACGAACTATCATATAGACGTGCTCCGCCCGCTGGTCGAGGCCGCCGGCGAAGTCTGCCGGGTGCAGTACAATCCCGACGACGAGAACGGCCGCCGCCTGCGGCGCATCGCCGACCACGTTCGGGCGTGCGCGTTCGCCGTACACGAAAACGTGTATCCGGGCAACAAGAAGCAGGGCTACGTCGTCCGCCGTCTGCTGCGCCGCGCGGTGCTGGACGGCCATCAGATGGGCGTCCGGCAGCCGTTCCTGCACAGACTGGTGGATAAAGTCGCCGAGTTGATGAAGACGCCCTACCCTGAATTGAGCGAAACCGCCCGGGCCGTGGCCGGCGTGATCGAAAAAGAAGAAAGCAACTTTCTCGCCGCGCTCGACGCGGGCTTGGAACGCATCGAGCGGCTCTTCCGGCAAATGAAGCAGCACAAACAGGCGGTGGTTCCCTCCGCCGACGCCGCCGAGATGTTCCAGACCTACGGTTTCCCGCCCGAGTTGTTCGAAACCCTGGCCGCCGAGCGGAACCTGGGTTTCGACTGGGAGGGCTTCGAGCGGGAAATGGAGCAACACGGCATCGAGTCGGGCGGGGGGCGAAAAATCGAACTTTTCCGACACGATCCGCTCGAAGGACTGAAAAAAGCACTCCACGGCAGCCGCTTTCAAGGATACGAAACCCTTCGCCTGGACGACGCCAAGGTCGTCGCCATCGTGGCCAACGACCGGCTCTGCGACCTGGTGGACGAGGTCGATCACGAGCATCCGATCGTCGTCGTGCTCGACAAGACACCCTTCTACGGGGAGATGGGCGGGCAGGTCGGCGACACCGGCCACCTGGCCGCCCCGGGAATGCACTTCGAGGTGACCGACTCGCAAATGGACGGCGGCTTTACGCTGCATCGCGGACACTTGCGCGAGGGGCGAATCGAGCTGGGGCAGACCGTCGCCGCACAAGTGGACGCCGAGCGGCGGCAGGCCATCCGCCGCGCCCACACGGCCACGCACCTGCTGCACCACGCGCTGCAAAAACACCTGGGCAAACACGCCCTGCAACAAGGCTCGAAGGTCGATCGAGACTGGCTGCGGTTCGATTTCACCAATCCGGCGGCGGTCGGCGACGAAATGCTCGCCCGCATCGAGAGCGAGGTGAACGCGAAGGTATTGGACTGCGCGTCGGTCGGCTGCGAGAACCTTCCGCTGGACGAAGCCCGCAAGGCCGGGGCCACCATGCTTTTCGGCGAAAAATATCCCGACGTGGTCCGCGTGGTTTCGGCCGGCGGGTTCAGCAAGGAGCTTTGCGGCGGCACGCACCTGGAGAACACCGCCGGCGTCGGGCTGTTCAAGATCATCGGCGAGGAAAGCATCGCCGCCGGCACGCGGCGGATCGTCGCCTTGACCGGGCAGAGGGCCGTGGAGCACATTCAACACATCCAAGCGATTCTCCGCCAGGCGGCCGGTGCGGCGAAGGCGCAGGCCGAAGTTCTGCCCGAACGAGTCGAGTCGCTCATTGCGGAAATCCGCCAGTTGAGAAAACAGGCGGCGGCGGGGCCGAAATCCGCCGGGCCGGGCGCCGAGCAGTTGCTGGCCGAGGCGAAGGACGCCGGCGGAGTGAAGATAATCGTCGCCGAAACGCCCGGCGGCCCGAACGAACTCCGCGCGATGATCGACCAATTGCGCCGCAAGGCCGCGCCGGTCGCCGTCCTGCTGGCCAACCGGCATGAGGAAGAGAAAAAAGTATTGCTGATCGCCGGCTTGAGCCGCGAGCTTACCGAGCGCGGCCTGGACGCGGTGAAATGGGTCAAGGCGGCGGCGAAACCGGTCGGCGGCGGCGGGGGCGGTCGTCCCGACATGGCCCAAGCCGGTGGAAAAATCCCCGAAAAACTGCCCGAAGCACTCGACGCCGCCCGCGCGGAAATCGAAAAATTCCTCGCCGAATAAGTCAACCGCCCGGCTTCGGTTGCGGGTCGGCCACGAACCGATAGCCGGCGTCGCGGATCGTGAGGAAGTGGCGCGGCTGGGCAGGGTCCGGCTCGAACGTCTTCCGCAATCGGCGGATAAACTGGTCGGGTGCGCGGGTGTTGACGGCGGCGGGCATACCCCAGACGTTCTCGAGCAGTTCTGCCCGCGGAATCACCCGCCCCTCGTTCTCGACGAAGTAGCGCAGCAGCGTCATTTCGAGCTGCGTCAGCCGGATCGGCTCGCCGCGAACGGCGGTCTCGAAGGTGTCGAAGTTGATCCGCGCCTCGGCGAACTCGAATTGCGTCCGGCCGCCGTGCCGTTTATCCCGCTGCCGTTCCCGGCGGCCGTGGAAGCAGAGCAGGTTTTTCACCCGGCTGAGAAATTCGTCCAAGTCGAAGGGCTTGGTCAGATACTGGTTTGCCCCGGCGACGAATCCGCGCGTGCGGTCCTCGGTCAAGGTTCGGGCGGTCAGGATCAGTACGGGCGTGTCCATGTCGAAGGCGCGGAACGACTCGCAGACCGCGTAGCCGCTCATGCCCGGCAACATCAGGTCGAGAATCACCAAATTGACCTCGTCCTGTTGTTGGCGGAGTATCTCCAAGGCCGCCGGGCCGTCGCCGACGGTGGTCACGCGGTAGCCCTCGGCCAATAAGTTGTACTTGATGCCGGCGGCCAGATGCTCTTCGTCCTCGACGACCAAGATGTGTTGAATTTCGGACATGGATAAAATTGTAGATTGCAACTTGCCGGGTCAAAGGGGGGCGGGCGCGTTTTTCGGCCCTACCGCCGCCGCGCGGCAGCGTCCGGGATACTATAGCCGCACCTCGAAGACGGTTCCGGGGCCTTCGTCGGGGTCGCGGACGCGGATCGAGCCTCGCAAGTGGCGAATCAGGGTTTTGGCGATATATAGTCCCAGTCCGGTGCCGGGTTTGTGCCGTTCCAATTCCAGTCCGAGTCGGACGAAGCGGCCGAAAATCTTCCGCCGCAGGTGCATCGGAATGCCGGGTCCGTTGTCGGCGATTCGCACCAGCAGCCGCCCCTTGTCGGCCGGCCGCAGGCTAATCCCGACTTGCGGGGGCGAGCCGGCGTACTTCACGGCGTTGTCGATCAGGTTGCGAAAGGCGAGGTCCAGGTCCATCCGCCGCGCGACGAACGTGCACGGCGTCAGATCGAAGCGCACGGCGCCGGCCGGTACGCGGTAGTTCATGGCGACCGAGGCGGCGCAGTCGCGCAACAACTCGGCCAAATCGACCTCTTCGAGGTCTTCTTCCGATCGTTCGGCGTCGAGCCGTCCGGCTTCGAGCATCTGATTTATCAGTTGATCGAGCCGTTCGAGGTCTTCGAGCATGGCGCGGTGGAAGCCGTCGCGCACATTTTGATCGACCTGATGCCGAGCGAGCGTTTGCAGATAGAGTTTCATCGATGCTATCGGCGATTTCAGTTCGTGGGTCACGCTGTCGATGAAGTTCGACTGCCGCCGGGTGAGATTGATGGCCTTGATCGAGAGGATCAGATAGAGCACCACCCCGGCCAGCAGCAGGAGCATGAAGGTCGAACCGATCGTCAGCAGCGTCCAATACACGCCGGAGCGGCCGGTGTCTTCCAAGGCTCCGAAGACCGACAGCAGCACCCAGCCGACGGCGAGGACGAGCAACAGGACGATCATGCCTATTGCGAGGAGAATCGGCGTGCTGAGGGAACGTCGCGATGTCATGCCGGGACTTTAATGAGTTACTGATTTGAAGCTTTCCGCAACAGATACTAATGAATCCATGTCAGGCCGAATGAATAATAATCATCGTGTCCGATTGATCCGCCGCGTCGCAACCGTCCATCGGGCGCGCTTCGAGTGCAACCCGGTTGGGGATTCCGCCATCCGTGCCGAACACAAGGACGAGTCCGCGGGGTTCGGGTTCGGCATCCGTTCGGAGAAGGACTCGAATCGCGCCGGCGTCGGCGGGCGAGCCGTCCTCGCCGCGAGCGCGCCGGCAGAGGTCGATCAGCGAGGCGCCGGCGAGTTGTTCGCCCGTAACTCCGAGGGCTTGAGCCGCTTGGGCGTTGAAATCGCGAATGTTGCCGTGGGGATCGACAACGAGGATTCCGCAAGGGACGGATTCGACGACCGCGCGGTATTGCCGCCGCACCGTCTCCAGGTTGTGCGCCATCTGCTTCCAGGCGGTGATGTCCACATGAGAACCGGCCATGCGATAGGCTTTGCCGTCGGCGTCGCGGAGGGCCACGCCGCGGGCGAGAATCCAGCGATACGAGCCGTCCTTGTGCCGCAGCCGGTATTCGTACTCGTAGTGCGAGGTCGTGCCGTTGATGTGGGCGTAGTTGGCCGACAAGACGCGTTCCCGTTCGTCGGGGTGAAGCCGCTGCTCCCACTCGTCAAGGTGGTTGGGGAGTTCGTGGTCTTCGTAACCGATAATGCTCTTCCACCGCGGGGAGAAGAAGACCTCGTTCGTCAGTAGGTCCCAGTCCCACAGCCCGTCCTGGGAGCCGCGGACGGCCAGCTCGAACCGTTCCCGGCTTCGCCGCAATTCTTCCTCGGCTTGGCGGCGTTGGACTTCTTGCCAGGTTTGTATTTCCAACCCCAGCGCGGCGGCCGAATCCTGGCGGTCGGCGGGCTTTTTGGATAACGCTCGCAAACAGGCCGCCTCGATGGTCCGCGGAACGTCGGGCCATATTTGGCTGGGAGGCACGGGGGCATCCCGCATCACCATGGCCAAGACTTCCACCGTGTTCGAGCCGACGAAGGGGGGCCGGCCGGTGAGAATCTCGTAGAGAATTGCCCCAAGGCCGTAGATGTCGGCGCGGCTATCGATCCGGGCCGACCGGCCTTCGGTCTGCTCGGGGGCCATGTAGGCCGGCGTGCCCACGATCTGGCCTTCGATGGTTTGAACGGGCTTGGAGGGCAAGGCATGACTTACGGGCCTCGCGTCCGCGGCGTCTTCGGACGTGCCGAGGACTTTGGCGATGCCCCAGTCGAGCACGAACACCTCGCCGAAGTCGCCGAGCAGCACGTTGTCGCCCTTGAGATCGCGATGGATCACGCCGCGCGAATGGGCGTAGGCGACCGTATTGCAGACCGTTACGAAGGCGTTTAGCAAGGCGACCAGGCCGAGGAGTTCTTCTTCGCCGGCCAGCCGCTTCCGGTGATAGTCCGTCGCCGCTTCGGCCAAGGTGCGGCCGCGCACGAAGCGCATGCTGTAAAAAGGGGCCGCCGACCCCGCGGCGCCGACAAGTTCGTGGACCGGTACGATGCCCGGATGTTCCAACTGGCCGGTGATCCGCGCTTCTTGGATGAAGCGTTTTCGCAGTTGGCTGTGTTCGAGCAGTTCGGGCCGCAGGGTTTTGATCGCCACCTCTCGATCGAGTTGCGTGTCGCGAGCCAGCCAGACTTGGCCGATTCCGCCCTCGGCGTGCAGTTGCCCCATTGCATATCGCAACTCGGGCAGCGCGGCATCGGCAACCGTTTGGACGGACGGATCAGCCCCGCCGGCGGCGTCGGAGACCGTGGTTTTAAGCGGCGGGGACTGCGATTCAACCGAGCCGCTCGGAGTATAAACGGCCGTTCTCTTAAGCTCCACGACCGGCTGCCTGGAGCCGGCGTCAACATTGTTCGAGAGGGGTTTTCCGCCCTCGTTCCGTTTGTCGGTGCTCATTTGAACGCCATCAATTTGAAAATGTATACCAATATATAGCATACACCGCGAATCCCGTTGATCGCAAGTACAATAGCCGCAAACTTTTTCGGACGTTTTTCGACGGTATGGAAAGTCTCGGCCCGGCGCGGTAGACTTGAGTAATGGGCGAAAACGATTCGAGCCGCTATTCCGTACTGATCGAGGCCGCGCGGCGGGGAGACGCCGAATGCCGGGAGCGGCTGTTCGCGCTTTGTCGGTCGTATTTGGGGTTTGCCGCCAGGGCGCGGATCGAAACCTGGCTGCGGCGCAAAGTCGACGCCTCGGACCTGGTGCAAGAAACGATGCTCGAGGCCTGCCGCGATTTCGATCGTTTTCAGGGGCGCAGCGAGCAGGAATGGCTGGCCTGGCTGCGGCGGATACTCGACAACAACGCGGCCGACTTCGTGCGGCGCTATCGTCTGACGGCCAAGCGGGCGGCGGGCCGAGAGGTGCCGTTCAAGGACAACGACGACAGCTTGCATCGCGGCGCGCCGGAGCCGGCCGCCGACCAGGCCACGCCCAGCCAGGAGTTTTTGCGGCTCGACACCGAGCTGCGCGTGACCGCGGCGCTGGCCCAGCTTTCGCCGGACTATCAGGAAGTCGTCATGCTCCGCAACCTTCAGCGGCTTTCGTTCAACGAAGTCGCCGAGCGGATGGGGCGCACCCGCCCGGCCGTGCAAATGCTCTGGATGAGGGCGATCCGAAAACTCCAGGTTATAATGGAAGAACAAGAAGCGGCGGAGGAAGATCAGGCCGTTTGAACTCGAGCCGGCGGCCTCCGCCGTTCTATCCGCACCACCATGCTGCATATCGCAGGCCGCGAAATTCCCAGTCATGTCCAACGAACGATTGCGTCGCCGAGTGGCATTTGAAGCGGCGAAACTGATTCGCGCCCGCGTGGAGACTCAATACGGCCGTGCGAAGAAGCGCGCCGCCCGGCGTCTCGCCGCCGGGGTCGTCAAGCCGGAAGACCTGCCGCACGACGGCGAAATACGCCGGCGCCTGCGGCAATTCGACCGCGCCGATCCGCACGAGCAACGGGAACTGCTGGCCGGCGCGATTGCCGAAGCGGAGGCCGGTCGCGGATATTCCGTCGCCGACCGCTTTCGCATCCACGAGCTGCTGCTTCTGCCGTTGGAGTACGTCGCGCAATCGCCGGAAGATCATCCCGAGGGGGACGCGCTCTATCACAGCTTGCAGGTATTCGAGCTTGCCCGCGACGCGCTGCCCTATGACGAGGAATTTTTGCTTGCCGCGCTGCTTCACGACGTGGGCAAGGCGATCGACCGCCGCGACCATGTAAGGGCCGGCCTCGAAGCGTTGGCCGGCTCGATCGGCCCGCGCACGGAGTGGTTGATCGAGCATCACGTCGATGCTCAGTCGCTGAGCGCGGGGGCGCTCGGCGCGCGTCACCGCCGCCGATTGGAGGAATCCGAGAGCTTCGACGAACTATTGCTGCTGGCCGAATGCGACCGCCGCGGCCGAGCGGTGGGCATGAACGTGCCCGACGTCCGCGATGCCCTCGCTTATATCCGCCAATTGGATGAAGAGCAGTGATCTTCGTGCAGCGGTAAACGTTCGCAGAGAATGTCTTGATTTTCGCGGTTTACCGGGAAAATGAAACCATTCCCCCTCCGTTGGCGGCAGTTTGCCGTTGACCTTGGGCCGAATTGTCGTCTAAACTGGCTCGCCGATTGATAATCTCACGGATGGGGGAAATAGATACATGCCCGAGCGGCCGCCGATGGAACTGGTCGATACGCTGGAGAGCCTGGGCTTGGCCACGGCCGAGCAAGTGGCCCGGATGGAGCGGCGCGTGCGCCGGTTGGCGGGCGACTTGCCGCGGTTCGAGTCGGTCTGGGTCGATGCGCTCGCCCAAGCCAGGCTGCTTACGCCCTTTCAAGCCGCCGAACTGAACGCCGGACGCGGCCGCCGACTGCGAGTCGGCGACTACGTGCTATGCGACCGGCTGCCCTATCCGCTCTATGCCGAGGGCTATCGCGCCCGACGCGTCGAGACTCGCGAAATGTCGCGGTTGGTCGTGGTCGAATCTCGGCAGTCCGACTCAGTCGCTCTTCCGAAGGGGGCAGTTCAATTTTCGTCTAACGAAAACTGGGACAGCCTTCCGCTAAGTACGCCGGGCACCGATCTTTCGCGGCATTCCTCGCCGCTGGTTTGCGCCGAGCCGTGGAAAGACGGCCGAACGGCGGCCGAATGGATGGTTCAATACGGGCGATTTCCGGGAGAAGTGGTTTTGGAAATCGCCCGGGCAATGGCGGCACGATTGGCCGAGTGGGAGCGGTCGGGCGTATGCCACGGCGACATCTGCGCGTCGAGCCTGCTGTTGACCGATAGCGGCGAGGTCGATCTTCCTTGGCCCGGCTTGCGGGGCGAGTTGCGGCCGGAAGAAGGTTACGCCCACCTCGATCTACCGCCCGAGGCGTTCGAGACCATCGCGCCCGAGCGAATCAGTTCCGGCACGCCGCCGACGCCGGCCGCCGACGCATTCTCATGCGGCTGCGTCTGGTGGCATCTGCTTTGCGGCCGACCGCCGTTGGCCGGCGGCGACGCGCTGTCGAAACTCCGCTCGGCCGAGGAATGCCGGATTCGGGACGTTCGGGAATATGCCCCGGACGCACCGCCGCCGCTTGCGGCGGCGATTGCCTCCTGCGCGTGGAAAGACCCGCGGCGCCGGCCCGAGTCGATGGCTCGCTTGTCGGCCATGCTCGGCCCGCCGACGCGCGACGGGCGCGAGCGGTTGATTGCCGCATTGAATCGGAGCGGCCGCCCCGCGGTTCGCTTGACGACGGCCGCCCGATCCATTCGCCGCTCGAAGAACGCGCCGATTTGGCTGACGGCGGCTGCGTGTTGCGCGGTGTTGCTGGCGGCGATTTTCTGGCAGTTTCAAAACGGCCGTCCGAACGAGCAGCCGCCGAAACAAGAAATCGCCGCAAACAATCTCTCGGTTGACGGTTCTCGGCCGCTTGCCCCAAAAACGTCCCAGGTCGAAGCGCACACGACGACCGAGCGCGCCGACGCAAACGCCGACGGTAAAGCGATCGTTCCGACGTCCTACGAACAGCCGGAAGAGCCGGCGGCGGAACTCGTCTTGTCGGGCGATGAACCGGTCAGGGCGGCGACGATCCGGCTCCGCGACGGCCAGCGAATCCGCGCCCCGAACGGACGCCGGGTGGTGGTGCTGGTTCCACCGTCGGGGATGATCGTGGACAGGGAAAACGTCTGCTTCGAAAACATCGACTTCCGCCCCGATCCTTTCCCCTCGCAACCGGACCAGTCCCAAAACGGACTGGATAGATCGACGGCCAAACCGGTGCTGCGTACCGCGGGCGAAGCGGCACTGGTCCGGTTGTTGGCCGGCGAGGCCGAGTTCATCGGGTGCCGGTTCCAATACGAATCGGGTTTGGCCGGCGGCGCCGCCATCCGCTGGATTCACCCGAGAGAGCGCGAAACGGCGGCCGCATCTTTACCCAGCGGGCGAGTCGCCATGACCGACTGTCTTCTCGACGGCGTGGAGTCGGGCATCGACTGCCGCACGATCGGGGCCATTGCCTTGCGGTTGACGAACGTCTTGCATCTTGGCCCCGGCCCGCTCGTGCTGTTGGACCACTATCCCTGGGCAGACGAACCGGTTTCGCTGGCCATTTCGCAATCGACGCTCCGCGACGCCGGCCCGCTGATCGAGTGCTTCGTTTCGGACGTCGATCGGGCGGTTGGTGAAATCTCGATCCTGGCCGCCGCTTGCGTATTCGCGCCCCAGGGCGGCATGCCGTTGGTGCGGGTACACAGCGTCCAGCCCCCGCGACGAATACCAAACGCCATGCAATGGAACGGGCAAGGCTCGCTTGTCGCGCCGCGGGTGTCGATTTTCGGCTGGTTCGGGCCGGACTCGCGTCAAATGATCGTCGATGAATCGGAATTGTCAATCGCCGGGCTCGTGCGGAGCGAGGTCGTTTTTTCCGGTCCGCCGTCGAACGATCCTTCAACCAGCCGGCTCATTCGCTGGCAGGCCCCGTTGCAAACCGCCGATCCGCCCGGCATTGCGCCAGAGCGGCTGCCTCGCGGCAAATGAATCGGATTCCGATTGTATGAGTTCGGTCCGTTCTTCGGCATGGGTGTTGCCCCCCTTCCTGCCGCGTGGATGCGCGCGCTTGACAAATTCCACTGGTGACATAGGCTTTCATAGAAGGGGAAACTTGTCAATCAATGCTGTTTACGATCGGTTTATGCCGCGGAGATTCTCTTCGGTGCGTCGATTCGTCGGCCATCCGGCGAACGAGTCGGGATTTCGCGACAATATATATGGGAATTCACGCGATGCTATTTATCGCTCGGTTTCTAAAAGATGAAAGTGCGGCCACGGCGGTCGAATATTCCGTCATGCTGGCCCTGGTTCTGATGGCCGTTTTTGCGTCGATTGGATTGTTCGGTTCCGAGGCAAGCGCATTGTGGGGCAACATTTCCACCAGCATCGCGGCTGAAGCGCATTGACTCGCCGGCAAACGTTGCGCTTCGTCCAAAGAGCGGATGAAGGTCTGGATATCTTCGCCCGGATCGAGAGCGGTCGGTCCCGGTTCGAGTTGTTCGGCCAGGAACAGGTGCATTCGTTCATCGAGGATTCCGGGAGACATGTGGAAGGTGAGCAGGTGTTCGATTCGTCCCGCCCGATAGCCGGTTTCCTCGGCCAGTTCGCGTAAAGCCGTCCGCGAGGGTTCCTTATTCGTATTGGAGCGCGATCAGCAGATTCAGCCTTGCGGCGCGTTCGGCGGGAATCCAGGCGGCGGCGATGATGACCGCCATGCCCGTGCCGAAGCAAATCACCAACAGCATCGGATGCAGGGCGAAATCGACGGTATAGCCCATCACCGGCAGCGAACAGAGGTTGGTCACATAGGCGCCGAGTACGCCGCCGGCCACGCCCAGCCCCAAGCCGATGAAGCCGATGATGACCGCCTGGGCGATGATCGTCCGCCGGACTTGCCGCCGGGTCATGGCGACCACTCGCAGCAAGGCCAGTTCGCGGGTCTGTTCGAGCACGTTCATCGTCAGCGTGTTGGCAATGCCGAACGAGCCGACGACGAAGCCCAGGGCAAGCAGGCCCCAGAGACTGGCGATGACGCCGTTCATCATGTTGTCCAATCGGCGGCGAAGATCGCTGAAGGAGTGGAGCATCAGGCCCGAGCCGTCGCAGATCGGCTTCAGTTCCGCGCGGACCGTTTCGAGCTTGCCCGGCGCGGCGTTGACGACGAAGGTATCGACGTCTTCGACGTCCATCATGTTTCGGGCGGAGGTGCCTTGCATGTAGATCATTTTTCCGCCGGCCAGATAGGCGGTGGCGGTGGCGGCGATGGTGAGCGTTTTCGGTCCCTTGCCGGTTTCGATGGTGATTTTATCGCCGACGCCCGCCTTGAGTTGGTTGGCCAGGATGGTGCCGACGACGACTTCACCCTTTTCCAAGCGGCGGCGCACTTCGGCCGGGTCGCCGTCTTTCAGCGCCAGGGGCAACTCGCCGTCGCCGTTGAAGTCGCGAATGAACATCGTCACGTACTGTTTGCCCACCTCGGGATCGTCGCTGGTAATCGATGTTTCGATCGTGCTGATTTTTTCGACGTTGGCCACGCCGGCTATCTTGGCGAACTCATCGCCGAGCGATTCGGGCATCGGCGGCGATTGGCCGTCCAGGTCGGGATTCATCCGCCGGATGATAAAATCGCCCTTGAAGGTTTTCGCCTGCCATGAACGGATGTCGTCGACGTTGTTGAGGATGTTGGTGCCCAAGCTGGTGGCCGTGCTGACCGCGATGTAGAGCAACCCGATGGTCAATGTGGTCCGCACGATGCGGCGCAAGACTTGCCGCTGTGCGATTTTTCCCTCGGTGCGGAAGAATGGGTAAATCAGCCGCGACGTCAGACGTGTCAGCGGCGTCAGCACGATCGGCACGAGCAGCACGAATGCCGGCGTAACGACCGCTCCAACATAGATCGTCCAGGAACTGGGCAGATGGCCCGTGATGCAGGCGGCCAGCATCGAGCCGGAAACCAGGAAGAACGTCACGCTGAACAGGATGTAAGGCAAGGTGATTTTGCTCAGCCCCTTGTTCGGAACGAACCTCATGCTCTCCAGCGGCGAGATTCGGGCGGCGATCATTATCGGTATGAACATTGCCAGCAGCGATATGCCCGGCCCGAGAATCGCCGCCAGGATGAACGGGTCGGCCGTAATGATCAAGGGAGGCGGAGGAGTGGAGTAAACCCGGCTCATCGCATGAGTCAGCAGATATGCCCCGCCGATCCCCAAGACCGAGCCGAAAACCGTTCCGACCAGTCCCATCGCCACGCCTTCGAGCAGCAGCATCCGCGAGATTTGTCCCCGCGTGGTTCCGACCGCGCGCAATACGGCGAATTGGCGGCGCCGCTCGCCGACGTTCATCAGGTATGTATTGAAGATGGTGAACAGCCCGAGAATAATCATCAACACATAAGCCACGTCGAGTCCCAACTCGGCGGGTTTCATCGTGTCCTTGGAGAAGTGCGCCCGGGCAGCAGGCGAGCGGACCGTCAGACCGGGCGGCAGGATTGCGGCGATTCGCGGCTCCACGGCCTTTTCGTCCGCGTCGTCGTCCAGCACCACGCTGATCGCGTTGACCTGCCCTTCCTTGTCGAAGAAATACTTTGCCGCGGGCAATGGCAGGAAGATGACGCCGCCCTGGCTGAAATCGGCGGCCCCGCGCGGCGCTAGCAGGCCGATGATGCGGAAGTCTATCATGCTTCCGCTCAGCCCGCGGCGGGTAATGCCCAACTTTACCGTGTCGCCGACCTTAACGCCGAGGCCCTCGGCGAAGCCGGATTCCAGCAGCGCGTCGTACCTTTGCGTGTTTTCGTCGAAATAAGAACCTTGCGTTAGTTCGTAATCCGCCGCCGCTTCTTCCCGACTTGGATCGAGGCCCTTGATCAGCAGCCGCACTTTGGCGTCTTTGAACCAAAGCGTCGACGGCTTGTTCGCGCTTGGGACGGCGGCCTTGACATTCGGTATTTGTTCGACCTGCGCGGCAAGTTCCTCGGGAAAGAAGCTGCCGTCTTCGGCGATGATTTCCAGCGCCGATCGGCCCGCCATGCTCTCGTACATGGTCTGATAGGCTTCGTGCGTCGAGGTCGTGCCGATGGCGACCGCCACCATGGCCGCCACGCCGATGATGACGCTCAACAGGGTCAGGGTTGCCCGACCGGGACGGCTCTTGACTTCGCGGAAAATGAACTTGCCTAAAATCATGTTGGATCCTGGATTCCGCGCGGCGCAATGTTGACTGATGGAACTACAAACTGTCGGGTTACATCGTCTTGAACAAACAGCTTCGCACCGGCTGTTGGGACTGCACGGCCGAAAACACCGCATCCGGATGTCCGTTGCTTTCTTCGATTCCGTCGCGGAGCCGAATGAGCCGGTCGGCCTGAGCGGCGACGCCCGCGTCGTGCGTTACCATCACGATCGTATGGTCTTCCTGGGTGACCAATCTTCGCAACAGCGAGGTAACTTGGCGGCCGTTGGCGCTATCGAGGTTGCCGGTCGGTTCGTCGGCCAACAACAGTGCGGGGCGCATAACCAGCGCCCGGGCGATGGCCACTCGCTGTTGCTCGCCGCCCGACATGGTGCTGGGAACGTGGCCGCGCCGATGCGACATGCCCACCATCCGGAGCATCTCGGCCGACCGGCGCCGGGCTTCGCCGCTCGGCATCCCGCCTAGCTCCAACGGCAACGCGACGTTTTCCTCGGCCGTGAACGCCGGCAGCAGATTGAAAGACTGGAAGATGAATCCGATCCGCTCGCGGCGAATGATGGTTCGCTGATCGTCGGACATCGTGGCCAGATCGATTCCTTCGAGCAAGACCTGTCCGCTGCTGGGTGTCTCCACGCCGCCAAGAATGTGCAGGAGCGTGCTCTTGCCCGAACCGGACGGACCCATGATCGCCAGCAACTCTCCCTTTCGGACTTGAATGTCCACGCCCCGGAGAGCGTGGACGCAAACTTCTCCCTCGCCGCCGTAATCTTTTTTCAGGCCGCGGGTTTCAAGGACGTACATGGGCAATCTCTCTGTGGGTGCGATCTCACCGCGCGAACCATGAAAGCGCGGCTTGCATCGCCGTCGTTGTTTATACTCAAACGCCGCGCTGACTTCTTCGACAAATGAACTCGAACTGGGAATATCCATCGGCCACGGCCGCAACCTCGGATGGCGCGACGCCGTCGTGCTTGGTAGACTCTTCATCATAATGCTGTTTACGCTCTTGGGCAAGCAACCCTTATGACGGGGGGTGCAATGCTGCATCGGTTTTTTCACAACGATCGAGAATGCCCCATGCCTTCATCCATCAACGAAACGCCGAGCGCCCCGGGAATCGTCTACGGCTGCACTGGAGCTTTTTCAACCGCACAACTTATAAACTGCAATTGGACGGCGACCCTGATGCCGCGCGCGTCATGGGCCGGTCCTATGATTAGTGTCGGTTATAACCACCGTGTAAATAGAGTATGTCGGCAACGATTCTGTCTGGTTGGTTGACTTTTCCGATCAGTAAAACTTTTCCGAGGGCTGTTCGGCCGCGAGGACGTTCTGCCCGGCATGGTCGCGGCGATTCGCTCTTAACACCATCTGCGACCTGATGTTATTCTGTGTCCGCGATAAATGAACGTCGTGGTGGTTTTCGTCGTTGTCCACTGCTGGTAT
>Ga0123332_1003099_pt1 | contig 15383 bp, 13 predicted proteins | sample BioC12SIPDNA_4_FD_89958 | JGI IMG/M metagenome (GOLD analysis project Ga0123332, IMG submission 89958) | Anaerobic biogas reactor microbial communites from Washington, USA - Biogas_R2_A C12 SIP DNA | ecosystem: Engineered > Bioreactor > Anaerobic > Unclassified | place: Washington, USA...
ATTCCGCTGACGGTCAACCGCTACGTCCACTGGAACGATCTGGCCGGCGAGCTTCGCCGCGTCCGCGACGACGAACGGTTCTGCGCGTTCGTGTTCTATGAGACCTGTACGTACCTGCGCTATCAGCCGGACGGCACGTGCCGCTTGGAGATGGAGCCGGTCGAGAAGGCCCTGCGCGAATTCGCCGAATCGCGGTAGCCGATCCGCCGACTATTCGCGGCCGCTCTCGCGCCGGCGGTACTCGCGCGGGCAAATTCCCCGTTCGGCCCGAAAGACCCGCGAGAAATGATACGGGTCCTCGAAGCCAACCTCCCGCGCGATCGCCTCGATCCGCGTTGTGGTCTGCCGCAGCAGGAAGCAGCTCCGGTCTATCCGCACCTGCCGCAGATAGCGCACGGGCGACCGGCCCGTCGCTTTCCGGTAGAGCCGTCCAAGATGGTCCGGGCTCAGATGCACCGCCCGGGCGATCCGGGCCAGGTCCACGTCCGGCCTGCGATAGTTGAGCTCGACGAACCGCATCGCCTCGCGCACCGCCTCCGGCAACGGGGCGTGCGACGAAGGTCCGCCGGCCTCCTCGAGCACGCACGCGGTTAGGTGCAGGAACGCTGCCTTCATAAACACTTCCGCCGGCCGGTCCGCGTTCCGACCTCGCCCGCCGGCGAACTCCGCCCGCGGCGGATAGCCCGGCGAGACCCGCCCGCTGCGCCCGCACTCCGTCGCCAGGTGCTCGAACGCCGCCACCATCCGCTGCGGATGCTCGACCGGCCAGGTGCCAAATAGCGGCGTCTCCCGGCAGCCCGCGAACTCCGGCGATTCCGCGACGTCCAGAAACACGCACCATCCGCGAAACCGCTGCGGGCCGACCGCGTAGTTGCCGTGATGCACGCTCAGCAGCCCCACATGCCCATTCGGAAACGCGAAGACTTCCGGCCCCATCCGCAGCGCCGAACACTCGCCCTCGAACATGTAGACGAGTTCCAGGTACGGCGCCGGGGCGGTCGCCCAGCCGCTGCCGGTTCCCACATACACCAGCGGCAGCGCCGCGGACCGTTCCGCCAGGGCAATGACGTTTTCCACAGCAGCGCAGTCTTTATCCATCTCCATCTGACTCCACGCATGCAATCCACAACATCTGTATGCTACCGTATACGCTGGATTGTCACAATCGGATGTTTCCGGCCATAGACCGGTTTCGTCCAGTATTCGCCCGAACCTCCACGACGGCGGCGGACTTCGAACCTCCAGCCGACCGGAGGGAGGGCAGCAAAGTCTCAAGCGTGCCTCCCGAGTCTGACGATAATGGGAATGTTCACATGACTATTACGTCCGATAACTACAGAATGCGGAGGCGTCAATGGCTAACGTACTGCTGATGGTCCCGCCACTGACGCCGAAAGAACTATTCGTCCGCGGATCGGGCAGTTCCGCCAGCCTGATTCCCCCCCTCGGGCTGGCCTACATCGCCGCCCATCTGCGACGGGCCGGCCACCGGTGCCGGATCATCGACGGGATTGCCGACCCTCAGCCCGTCGAGACGCTGTGCGAGGAGGCCAAACGCTTCGACGTGATCGGCATGTCCGTGGTCAGCGCCTACGCCATCCGCGCCATCGAGCTGATCGGGGCGATCAAAGCGAGCGGGTGCTCCGCCCCGATCGTGGTCGGCGGCCCTCACGTGACGGCTTTGCCGGACTCGCTGCTGGCCTGCGGGGCCGACGTCGCCGTGGTGGGCGAGGGTGAACTGACGATGTGCCAGCTCGTCGAGGAGCTGGCGACCGGCCGGCCGAATCTGCCCGGCGTCAAGGGCATCGCGTATCGGTCGGGCGACCGGACGGTCGCCACGGGCCGCCGTGAGCTTATCCACCCGCTGGACCAACTCGATTTGCCGGCCCGAGACCTGCTGCCCATGGACCGGTATCACACCAGCATCGCGCGCTCGAGCCATCAGCCGTCGCACTCCATGCTCGCCAGCCGCGGTTGCCCGGGCCTGTGCACCTTCTGCTCGCGCGTGACCTTCGGCACCCGCGTCCGCTACTTTGGGCCCGGGCGGATCGTCGATGAATTCTTCGAACTCCGCGACCGCTACGGGGCGCGTGACGTAGCCGTCTGGGATGACAACTTCCCAGCCGATCCGGAGGTGGCCATCGAGACGTGCGACCGTCTTCGATCCCGAGGGTTCGATCACTCCTGGTCGGTCGAAGCCCGCGTCGACTGCATCACGCGCGAGGTCCTGCAGGCGCTGCGCGACGCCGGCTGCACGTACATCGCGTACGGCTTCGAGAGCGGCTCACAGGAGATCCTCGACCGGGTTCGCAAGCATACCACGATCGAACAGATGGTCGACGTGGTGCGCATGACCAAAGAGGCGGGCATCCGAATCCGCGGGTACTTCATGCTGGGCCTGCCGGGCGAAACCGCCGACCACGTCCGCAGGACGATCGCCTTCGCCAAGAAGCTCGACGTCGAACTGGCGTCGTTCACGCTGTTCGTCCCCCTGCCGGGTTCGCTCGACTACCGCCGCGCCCAACAGAGCGGGCAATTCGATCCCGACTACTGGAAGCGCCAGGTCCTTCCGGAATTCAACTTCCTGGATCGTCCGATCTACGTGCCGGACGGTATGACCGAGAGCGAGCTTCTGGCCCTCCACCGCAGCGCCTATCAGCAATACTACTTCCGGCCGAAAACGCTGCTTCGACGGATCGTGTCGGTCCGCGGCCTGGAAGATCTGATGACCATGGCCAGCGGAGCGAAGACGCTGATCGCCAACACGCTGCATCGCCCGGATGCGGCGGTCAAAGCCGGATAGAGGAATCACGCCATGATTTCCAAAGCCCTGGAACACGCGGATTGGGATGTTCCCACCGACAGCCGGCTGGTGATCCTCATGCCGGTGTTCAACGACTGGCAGGCGGCAGGCCGCCTTATCGTCCAGTTGGACGAGGCGCTGGCCGAACCCGGCATCGAAGCGGACGTGCTGGTCGTGGATGACGCGTCGTGCCAACCGGCGCCGCTCGGTTTTCCTCCGATCCAACTCAAGGCGCTGCGGCGGATCATGATCCTGCCGCTGCGGCGCAACCTCGGCCACCAGCGGGCCATCGCGATTGGATTGGCCTACGTCCAGAAGAACTTCCCGAACCGCGACGTGCTGGTCATGGACGCCGACGGCGAAGACCAGCCGACCGACGTGCCGCGACTGATCGAGGCGCTTCATCGCCGCAACCGACGCCAGATCGTCTTCGCCCAGCGCGTGCGGCGATCCGAGGGTCCGTTCTTTCGCTTCTGCTACTGGTGCTACAAGTGGAGCCATCGCCTGCTGACCGGCTGCTGGCAGGACTTCGGCAACTTCAGCGTCATTCCCTCGCCGCTGCTGGACCGGGTGGTCGTCGTCTCCGAGATATGGAACCACTACGCCGCCGGCGTGGTGATGGCGAGACTCCCCTATGACACCATTCCCACCCGCCGCGGCAACCGGCTCTCGGGGCGGTCGAAGATGAACTTCGTCTCGCTGCTGATCCACGGGATGAGCGCGATGTCGGTCTACGCGCCCATCGTGGGTGTTCGCCTGCTCGTCGCCTGCGGAGCGGCAGCGGCGTTGATGGTCGTCGCCGCGTGCGCGGTCGTCGGCATTCGCCTCTTTACCGACCTGGCCATCGCCGGTTGGGCAACCGCCGCGTTCGGGCTGACCGCGGTGCTGCTGTTCCAGACGCTGGGCATGGCCGGAGCGGCGGTATTTCTGATGCTGCACAATCAGAACCGTATGGGCTTTCTGCCCGCGCGGGATTTCCACCTGTTCACCCAACCGCTGCGGGTCTTCGCCATGGAGGGCTTGGAGAGCCGGTGGAAAACTGGAGCCGATGGTCCTGGTATGGGAAAGGATTATGCGGTTGAACCGGGATCACTCTGCACGGTCCACGCCGCAGCCGCAGCCGAAGCAGCAACCGGATGAGCCAGGGGTGTGACCGTTGCGGACGTTTGCCGATCAATGTTCCAGCCTCCCGCTGTCCCTCCAGTGGCCGAAGTCCATACCGACCCTCGGACTCGCCGCGGCGCTGACCGCCGCGGCGGCCGTTCTGGCCATCGGAGTCTATCTGGCCTTTAGCGGTCTGATTTACATCCAGGGCGTCGAACACAACGTGATCCACACCGTCCAGACGCTGTCGATGGGCCAGCCGATCTACACGCCACCGGACGCGCCGCCCTTCGACATGACGCAATACTCACCGCTCTATTACGTCCTGACCGCCGGAGTCCTGCGGATACTGGACGTCTCGCCACTGGATGGTTCGACGGTCGCCGCGGTTGCACGATGCGTGTCCCTGATCTGTGGCTTGGCCCTTGTCGCCCTTCTGTGGACGATGATGCGGCTGCGCATGCCTGCAGGGCCCGCCCTGGCTGTCTGCGCGTTCGCCGTGGTCGTCTCCGCCCCGTGGTACTTCCTGGCCCGGCCCGACGCCTTGACCGATCTGCTCATCCTCGCGTCCATCGGGGCGACACTCGCTATGGCCACCGCTGGCGACCGGACCGCCCACGCATGGGCGGTGGCGGCGGCGGTGGCAGCCGTCTTGGCCCTCGCCGCCAAGCAGAACGGGGTGCAGGCCACGATGATCCTCTTCGCGTCCATCCTCTGGCTTCGGCGGTGGCGGTTGCTTGCCACCGCGGTCATAACCACGCTCATCATCGCCGGCATCGCGTGGCACCTGACCACAACATTCCTCGGTGGCGAGGTGAAAGCCAACGCGATCGACGGTCTGGACAACGGTGTCGACCTCGCCAAGGCGATCAAGCACTGCTACGGGCCGGTGCTTTCTGCCCACGCGTTCCCCATCGCCCTGATCCTCTGGTCGGCCCTGGTGTGGCTCAAACCGAGACGCCGTCGAGACGACGCCGTGCTGGCCGTCAGCCTGGTCGTACTGCTGGCGTTTGCGTCCCTTACCGCGCTAAAGCTCGGTTCGGCGGAAAACTACTACAACCTGTTTCTGATCGTCGGGGCTTTCGTCGTCGGCCTCTGGTGGAACGCCGCGAGACGAGCCGGCCGACGCAACCGCGCCTGGTTGATGGCGACCAACATCGTGCCGTTGTACCTGCTCCTGTCATTGCCGGCCTCGGCCATGCTGCTGGGCGGCCGACGGGTCATCGCCGTCACGGCGCCCGGTTCCCTGACCGTCGCCGCGCCGTTGCGCTACGAAGCGCGACTTCCAGCCGTCGAGTGGATCCGTCAACGCCTGGCCGGCCATCCGGAGTGGCGGGTGCTCTGTTTGGACGTCGGCGGCTTGGTGCTGCTCCCGGACGTCTGCGTCGCGCCGCAGCTCGACCTGTGCACGATCGTCTACGAACGAGGGGTGGTGGACTATGCGCAATTCCGCGAGATGGTCGCCGACGGCGCCGTTCGCTATGTCCTGGCGGGAGACAGTTCGCTGCCGCCGACGTTTCTGGGCGCCAGTATGGAGGCCTACCGCCCGGTCCGGCGGTGGGGAACGATCACGCTGTTCGAATACCTCGGCAATGACGTCCGAGCGGCAACCCGCTGAGGTCCCGTCGCGAACAGGCGCAGCCTTTATCCATCTTTTTGCCTTTTGCGTCCATTGGCGTTTTCGCCCCTTGTTCGTACCATTTCGGGTAGAATGACACAATTGAACACGGCGGATGACGCCTGTTTTGTCCATTATTCACGAAAGGACGGACCATGGGCAGGATTCGGATGGGATGGATCGGCTGCGGCGGGATCGCCAAGGTCCACGCCGAGAACATTCTCGACCTGGCCGACCGGATGGAGGTGACCTGCGTGGTCGATATCCTCCCCGATCGTGCCGAAGCCGTCGCGGCCATGGTGCCGGGCGCTTGCGTCGAGACCGACTACCGCCGCATCGACGAACAGGTCGACGCCGTATTGATCTCGCTGCCTCACGACCTGCACGCTGAGGCCACGCTGCACTTCCTGAGCGCGGGCAAGCACGTGCTGGTCGAAAAACCGATGGCCAACTCCGAGGACGAGTGCCGGCAGATGATCGACGCCGCCGCGGCTGCCGACCGAAAGCTCATGGTGGCCTATTGCATGCGCTACCATCCGCTCGTCCGCCGGATGAAGGAGGCCATCGACAACCGCGAATACGGCGAGGTCTTCCAGGTCTCGATCTGGACCGAACAGCACACCGAATCCAAAGCGCCCCACTGGGCGCTCGAAGCCAAACGTCTCGGCGGCGGCCAGTTCTTCAGCCACGGCTGCCACTACATCGACATCCTCCTGTGGTATCTCGGCCGGCCGGTCCGCGGCGTCCATCTCGGCACCAACCGCGGCACCCCTTGGATGGAAAAGGAAGGCACCAGCAACGCCGTGATCGAATTCGAAAACGGGATCATGGGCTACCACTTCGGCACGTGGGGCGCACGCGGCAGCCGCCTCGTCTATTCCTTCCATGCCCACTGCACCGAGGGCATGCTCGAAGCCGACATCATCACCGGCAAGCTCATCGCCCACGTCCGCGGCGAGCAGACCGTCCTGTTCGAAACTCCGCCCGGCAAACCCATGTCGCGACAGATGAACCACTTCCTCGACTGCATCGAGAACGACACTCAGCCGTTCACCGACCCGGTCAGCAGCATCGAGGGCCTGCGCGTGATCTGGAAACTCTATGAAGCCGAACCCACCGCCACCATGGCCGACCTCCGCGGCGAGGGCCTGGGCACCTGGACGCCCGAGTGCCCGCCGATGCCGCCGATGAACTGGTAAACTCATAACCCGCTGGACGAGGTAGTGCCCTGATGCTAATATGATGTCAGCCGTTACGGATCACCGACGGCCCAAGGTTATTGTGTAGGGGGATGCGTCATGTCGCTTTGTCGGCCCAAGCTTTCGCGGTCTCTGGTCGTGGTTTCGCTGGTTTTCCTGATCGGCCTTTCGGGCTGCGTCACACCGCCCGCGACGGTCGATTTCGTCGATCTGGAGCGCTACGAGGGGCTCTGGTACGAGATCGCCAGCTACCCGACCTTCTTCAATCAGGACCTGGTGGCCACCACCGCCCAGTACACGCTGCGCGAGGACGGCCGGGTGGACCTGATCAACCGGGCCCGCGTCGGCGACTTCGACGGGCCTGAAACCACCATCGCCGGCGTCGCCCGAACCACCGACCCCAATTCCAACTCCCGACTCGCCGTCCGGTTCAACCAGTTCCCGGTCTGCCTCTTCGAGGCCCACTACTGGATTATCGAACTCGATCAGGAGAACTATCAGTACGCGGTCGTCTCCGATCCACGACGCTCGACCCTCTTTATCCTCTCCCGCACGCCCACGGTCGATGACCAGTTCCTCCAAGCCCTCATCGACGACCTGGCGGCCCGAGGCTTCGACCCCAACGAAATCCAACTCACACCCCAGCCGCCTCAGTAGCGGCCGTCGTCTCTGTCACCTTGACTCCGCCGCCGCCTGCCGATAGGCTCGTCTGTAAGCCCAAATACAGGACCATTCCCATGTATGACATCGCTCCTCCAGCCGTCTATGCCCACGAATCCGTCATGTCGACTCCGACTTACCGCGCCCGCGTCGAACGCGTCGTTGCCGCCCTCCGCGAACCGCAGCCGATCGTCACCTACACCGACCGCGACCTGCCCGATATGGTCCGGAATCGGAACCTCTTCGCCGGCCGAAGACCGATGGGTACTCTCCAGGACGTCCGCGACCCCATCCTGCTCTTCAACACCTTTCGATTCGACAGCCGCGAAAGCGTCGATGCGCGCCGCAAGCAGCTCATCAAGGCCGGCTGGGATAAACCCACCGACGCCTTGCTCGGCGACGCCGCGTTCGTCTGGTTCGACGCCAACCTCGAAACCGACACCCACCGTCACGACAAGGTCTGCCGCCCCTGCTGGCGCATTCACCTGCAGGAAGGCTGCCTTCACAAGTGCCAATACTGCGGCCTCGGCGGCCTGCTCGTGGCCATGGTCAACGTCGAGGACTACTGCCGCCACCTGGCCGAACTGATCCGCCGCCACCCGTGGCAGACCACCTACCTGCTCGACGACGACGCCGACCCGCCCGGCCTGGAGCCCGAACTCGGCGTCCTCGGCGAACTGATCGAATTCTTCGGCACCCTCGAAGACCGCTACCTCATCATCCACACCAAAACCTGGAACACCCGCTGGATGCGCAGCCTCAAGCATAACGGCAAGACCATCATCGTCTGGAGCATCTCCGGCCCCACCCAAAGCCGCCTGATCGAACCGGACACCGGCACCACCGAACAGCGCATCGAAGCCGCCCGCATCGCCCAGGAAGCCGGATACCCGGTCCGCTACAAGTTCAAGCCGATCATCCCCTTCCGCGGCTGGCGCGACGATGCCGCCTATACCGCCGAACTGATCTTCAAACACACCCGCCCGGATGTGATCAGCCTATGCGTGTTCATGTGGCACACGTACGACGCGATGGTCCGCAGCGTACCCGCCGACCTGATCGATCCCGAATTCCTCGACGCCGCCCGCGCCGGCCAGTCGGAAACCGAAGACACCATGACCAAGCCGTTCCCGCAACAGGCCCGCCAGCGGATCTACGAGCATCACCTGGCCGAAATCCGCAAGCACGACCGCGACGTGCCCGTCTCACTCTCGACCGAGAACTTCAAGATGTGGTCAGCCATGAAGGATCAACTCGGCTGCACCGCCACCAACTACGTCTGCGGCTGCGGCCCGCAGTCCGATCCCGGTCTCAGGAAGCTCACCTGCCACCCCTTCCAGGTCGCCGTCCGCAACGACCACGGCATTCCCGGCGTCGTGTGAGGTCCGTTGCCTCTATTCTGGCTTCTCGCTATCATTCATCCGCGCCATTCTTTCCGAACCACTCCCGCAGCAGTTTCTGCCGCTCGGTCAACGCCTTCGCCGGATTGTCCTTGTCCTCGTTGAGTTCCGGATCCCAGTATTGCGCCTCGCGGAACGCGTGGTACGTCCAGTCCCAGCCGTTCTCCTCACACACGTCGATCACGTCCCGGATATACTCAAAGGCGCCCGGCGCCCAGCGGACGGCGCTGAACTCGCCCACGTAGATTCGCGCGCCCCATTTCCGCTGGAAATCGATCACGTGCCCAAGCTCGGCCCGGATGCGCTTCCGGTCCCAGATCAGGCCGCCCCACTCGAATCCGGGATAACCAAGCGTATCGGCAAAGAACGGGAAAATGTGCTGATGGGTGTATTGGTACGGCATGTACATGTGCGGGCTGTACACGACGTTCGGAACGTTCAGGGGAATGTACCGATGGAACCCGTAAGGCGTGCACGGCGACGGTTCGATCAAAATCAATCGCTCCGAGTCGATCCCCCGGATGGCTCGCGCGATCCGATCCGCCAGTTCCCACCAGTTGTACACGTCCGCTGGAACCGTGTCGTATCCGACGTTGTCGATCCCCAGAATGTCGCACGGCTCGTTGACCGGGTCGTATCCATAGATGCCCTCGACCCCCTTGTAGTGCTTCGCGAGCTTCCGCCACACCTCGATGAGCTTCTGCTGGCACGCGGGATTGGTGTAAAGCGGACTGCCCGACCAGCCCGCGCCGTTGCCGGGCGCGCCGAACATGGCGATCGCCGCATGGATCCCGTACTTCCGCAGAACCGGCAGCATGCCGTCCAACCGCGCGATCTCGCCGTCGAGCCACTGGTCGTAGGCCGCGTCATCCGCCGACGAGGCATAGCCGGGCCCGCCGTGGAAACACCACCGCACCAGGTTCGCTTTCCACTCCCCGCCCAGCACCTTGTAGTCCTCTTCACTCAATCCTCGCGGATCGATCATCGTGCCGCGCAGCTGCGGGAACTTCCACGGTCCCATCGCCACTTTTCCCTTCGGGAACGCATCGACCTGCCGAACGCGGATCTCCACGTCGTCGAACCACACCTTCCCACTCACGCCGGCCTCAAGCCCCAGCGCGATCGTCATCCGCTCGGCATCCCACGGAACAAACGCGCGAACGGCGGCCGGCTTCCAGTCGAATGCTCCGCCCGTCTTGCCCGCTTGGTCGTCCTGGTAGCCCTGGTCGTCTCGGGGCGAGTCCACGCCCACGGCCACCGCGGCTTGGTAAGTCTCGCCGCCCACCGTCACCATGAACTTGACCGCGTGATAACTCGTTTTGATCGTTTCGCTCGTCAGCTTGTTCTTGACCGTCGGTACCCCGACCGTCACATTCTCGCCCTTGACCATCGCGGTCATCATCAGCAGGCATCCGCGGTACTTCTCGCAGGGAATCGACAGTTGCGAAACCACCGCATCCGCAGCCGGACCCGCGGGTCGGCTGATGCTCAGGGCAGGACCTCTCTCCTGCGTCTCCTCCAGCGTGCCCGGCCCTTCCCATCCGGCCGCAACCTTCTCACCGTCAAAGGCAGCCTGATAGACCACGTCGCCGGGACGAACTCCGACGTCGGCCAGGCCAAACACCGGAGCCTGGCTTCCGACAAGAAAACACAACGTCAGGACAAAGAGCATCCGCTGAATCACGACAACACTCCCTTCAGGAAAACACTCGTTCGCGCCGGCTATTCGGCAAAGGGGTCCCAGTAGATGTTGTAGGCGCCGTTATGAAGACGCCCCGCCCGATAGCGGTCCAGCCATCCGACGTGCCCGTCGAAGAAGCAGACATTGAAGTTGCCGCTGTGTCGATAGGCCGGGGAAGGCCCCACCGGCAGTTCCTCATCCGACCACCAGGAATGCAGGACCCAATCGTTCGCATCGCCGAAGAATATCTTCATATCCGGCCTGACAACCTGGGAACGTTGATGCGCGAGCGTGTAATAGGCCGAAGCATTCCAGAACGTGTCCCAGTCCGGGCAGCCCGAGATGTTGGCTCCCCAACAGGTATTGTACTCGTTTGGACCGACGGGATTCTTCAAAGTCTCTGTAGCCATCGGGCAGATCAGCCCGCCCGGAAAGTTGTACGTGCCCGGAGCCATACCCAGGAGACGCCGGAACAGCGTGTTCTTGTGCCACGTCGCCCATATCTCTCCCGTCTCGCGGTTCGCGTACTTGGCCGGCACCAACCAATCGCTGCATTCATCGGCGTACATCTCGTTGGCCACGCCGAAGTTCTTGAGGATCCCCTGACACGTCAGCGTCTGGGCCGCCTCCCTCGCCGAGTTCAGCGCCGGCAGCAACATCGACACCAGCACCGCGATGATCGCCACGACCACCAGCAGCTCGATCAGCGTAAACGATGTCGAATTGTCGAAGACTCGAACCCGATGATTCATATCTGTGCTCTTTCCCAAATCAACAATCAGCAATCGGCAATCAACAGTTCCCCCTATTCTCTCCGTTTCATCCCAATTCTCACCACGCCCCGCTCGCATGAGCGCTTCAGCACCCACTCCTGAAGCAGGTCGGCGGCGGTCGAGATCATCCCCGGAAAATCCATCACCCACCGCACCACGTTCGATTCGTTGTAGCGACGCGTCCGCGTGTTGACGATCGGGTCGGTCATCGACGCCAGTTGCAGGTCGGCGAACTCATCGTACAGGCCCGTCTCGACCACCACGTAATCGAGAAACTCCTCATGCATGCAGAACAGCGCGTCGTACCCTTCGCCGATCAGATGCTCGCGCACCACCTGCCGGCGGCCGTCGACCTGGGAAAAGTCCGCTGCGTTCAGCCGGCGGATCAGCTCAATGATCGGCCAGTTCCGCACGGTCAGGTCGCCCGTCCGGCCCAATTCCCGCGCCTCCTCCGCGAATCCCCACGCCAGATCTCGGTTCGGGCTGATCTTCTGCGTGTCCATCGCCACCAGCACCTTGCGACGGCCCAACACCTCGAACAGGTGCCGGCAGATCGACCGGCCCGCCTCGTAGAAATCCAGCACCACCGCCGGCAGTTGCGCCCCATCCAGCAGCCGGTCCACCTGCACCACCGGAACACGCCGCGAAAGCTCCTGAAAAAAACCGCCGTTGGGATTGTCAGCCACCGGCCACAGCAAGATCCCCTGCACGCCGTTATTGGCCAGGTGCTCAGCGATCCGACGCTCCTGCACCGGGTCGCCCTGCGACGAGCGGATAATCATCAGGTTGTCGCGATTGGTGAACGCCTCCTCCGCGTACAGGAACACCTGCTGTTCGAAGGCCTCACGGGACGAAAACGGCTGAATGAACCCGAACGTGATCGCCGTCCGCCGGCACCGCTCCGGATCGGCCACCGCCAACCCCCTGCCCTGGTGCGGAACCAGCACCCCCTTCTCCGACAACTGATAGACCGCCCGCTGGACCACGTTCAGGCTGACCCCAAACTCCCCCGCCAGCGTCCGAAGCGACGGCAGCAACCCGCCGCCCGGATAGACCCCACAGCGAATCCGCTGCTCAAGCCTCGACGCCACCTGGCGGTGCAGCGGAACTCTTTTGCCCGGCATCACTCCTGTCATAGTGTATGATATTACAGTATTACATTCCAAATCGCAAGACATTTTTCGCATCACCCTTTACAGCCCAAGGCGGCCATGCTAAACTTCAGCTAATCTTCAGGCTTGCACTGTCCGGGTGAAATGTGGTAAAGGTAACGCAGAAACAAATTGCGGAGGCGGCGGGAGTTTCGCCAGCGGCGGTGTCGGCGGCGCTGTCGGGACAGGCGGAGGCGCGGGGGATTTCGCCGGACACCGCGGAGCGGATTCTGGAGGTCGGCCGGTCGCTTGGGTATGTGCCGGCCCAGCGGCGGGAACGAGCGCTCGCCCGGACCATCGGGTTGGTGCTTCGCCAGCGGGTGCGGTTTTTTCTGAATAACCCCTTCTACGCCAGCATTTATAGTGGGATTGTCGAGGAGTTGGCCCGCCACGATTTCCATGTGCTGTTTTCCCTGCCGCAGGAGGAGTTGGTGGAACTGCTTAGCCTGCCGCGGGTGGTTTCGCAGCGGAAGGTGGATGGGTTGATCCTGCTGGGCGAGTTGCCGTTCGATTACGTCGGTCGGCTGGTCGACTTCGGGGTGCGGCTTGTGTGCGTGAACTTTGAGCATTCGCCCGAAGTCACCAGCGTGCTGATCGACGGCCGGGCGGAGGCCACCGCGGCGATGGCGTATCTGCATCAGCTCGGCCATTGCCGGATCGCCTATCTTTGCGATCAGAACGGTTCGCAGCACAGCCTGGGCCGGCTGGAAGGCTATCGGGCCAACCTACCGGCTGACGTTGCCGCGTGCGTCATCGAAGCCGACGGCGGCGATATTGAAAACGGCGAACGGGCGATCCGTGAGTATCTGGGCCGGCACGACCGGCGTGCATTGCCGTTTTCGTGTCTGCTGGCGGAGAACGATTTCCTGGCGATTGGCGCTATCCGGGCGTTTCGCGAGGCCGGGTTGAGCGTGCCGGACGACGTGGGCGTGATGGGCGGCCAGGACTTCGATCCGCAAGGGCGGTTCGATTGCGCGTTGACCACCACCGGTGTGAGCAAGACGGCGATGGGCCACCTGGCCGCACGGGCGCTGGTCGAGGCGATCATCGAGGATCGCGACCAAGCGGTCAAGATGGTCGTGCCCACGACGATCGTCGAGCGCGGATCGGTGCGGCCGGTCAGCCCGGAAGGCGAGTCATGATGGACTTTACCCGGATCGCACTGTCGGAGACGGAGTTTGAGGAGGATCGTCTTGAGGTCCTGCTGGAATGGGCCAAGCGGTTCGGCATCGGCTGGGTGGAGTTGTGGCTGCCTCAGTGTCTCAACGGCGGCCGCACGTTCGACGACGTCAAGCGGCTGCTCGAAGAGAGGAACATCAAGGCCTGCTGCGTCTCGACCTGGACCCAGCTCAACATCGACGAACGCCTCAGGGAGAAGCAGGAATTGATCCTCGAGAGCATTCGGCTCGCCAAGTTTTTGGGAACCGACCTGGTCAACACCTACTCCGGCCACACCGAGGGGAAGAATCTGAAATCCGCCATCGATACCTATGCCCAGCGGATCAAACCCGCCCTCGACGCGGCGGAGCAGACTGGCGTGACGGTCGTGCTCGAGAATGAGTTCGACACCACCGGCACCGATTTCACCCGCCGGGCCGATACGACGCTTGAGCTGGTTGAACGGATCAACCATCCGCGGTTCAAGCTCAACTTTGATGCCAGCAACTTCTACATCGCGGGCGAAGAGGCTTTCCCGTACGCCTACGACCGCCTGCGGCCGCACATCGCGTACGTGCACCTGAAGGGCGCGGCCCGCCGGCAGCCGGGCCAGGGTCAGGAGAAGAGCAGCCGCGTCTGGCAGGACGCCAGCGGCGATTACCTGTGCGTTCCGTTCGGCGAAGGGGCGGTGAATTTCGACGGGCTGCTCCGCCGGCTTGAGGCCGACGCGTACCACGGCTTCCTCTCGCTGGAGCCGCACCTGTCGCGGGCGTACCTCGATGAGGGCATTCGCAGCGCACTGGATTACCTGAAGAGGATACGATGATGAAAGCCGCCGTTGTCAAAGGTCCGAACCAACTGGTCGTCGAAAACGTGCCCGATCCGGCCTGCGACGCTGATAGCGCGATCGTCAGGACGCATCGGGCGGCGATCTGCAACGCGACCGACTGCGAGATTGCCGAGGGCGTGTTTCCCGGGCACCTGCATCCGCCGTACCCGCACGTGCTGGGCCACGAGAGTTCCGGCGAGGTGGTCGAGGTCGGCTGCAACGTTGAGGGCATCAAGCCAGGCGACCGGATCAGCTACTGGTGCAAGATGTCCGGAGCGTTCGGGCAATTCAACAAGATCGAGCCGGCCAAGCTGGCGATCGCGAAGCTCGACGAGAGCGTTTCTTTCGACGAAGGGGCGGTGCTGGAACTGGTCGGCGGCACGATGCGGCTGATGTGGGATTCGGGCATCCGCCCGGCGGACAAGGTGCTGATCCTCGGGCAGGGACCGGCGGGGCTGATTTTGCTTCAGGAGGCCAAGCTGTTTTCCCGCGGCACAGCGGTCACGCTGGACCTGATCGACTGGCGGCTTGAGAAGTCGCGGCAGCTCGGCGCGGATTTTGCGTTCAACCCGGCCAAGGCCGCCAAGGAGGAGATCCTCGACCAGGTCGGCGAGGTTGATCTGGTGATCGACGCGGTGGGCAACAGCCGCGGGATCAACCTGGGCATCGACCTGCTGCGCCCCGGCGGGCGGTACGTGATCTTCGGCCACGCCACCGAGGACCAGGCCATCGCCATGCGGGAGATCTGCATCAAGGACCTGAAGGTCACCGGCTTTTCCTGCCCGGATGAGAAGAACATCGACCTGATCAATCTCGGTCAGCGGCTGGTGGCGGCGGGCGAGATCCAGCTCAAGCCGCTAATCACGCACCACGTGCCGCTCGACGACCTGGAACAAGGTCTGGCCCTCTGCCGGCGGCACGAGAAGGTCCTGAAGGTGATCGTCGATATTGCCTGAGACGCACGCAACGGATGGACTTGAGGCGGTGCGTCCGGAGGACGGGCGACG
>Ga0123332_1003109_pt1 | contig 15337 bp, 13 predicted proteins | sample BioC12SIPDNA_4_FD_89958 | JGI IMG/M metagenome (GOLD analysis project Ga0123332, IMG submission 89958) | Anaerobic biogas reactor microbial communites from Washington, USA - Biogas_R2_A C12 SIP DNA | ecosystem: Engineered > Bioreactor > Anaerobic > Unclassified | place: Washington, USA...
GGCCTGGTGGGCGAATACTGGGGCACCTTTCACGCGTCGGGCGTCTACGCAGACGAGGGCTGGTATCTCTTCCAGGACGCGGGCAACATCCTGATCCACGGCACCCCCTACACGCTCGTCGACGGCCAGAAGGTGTACGAGGACGTGGACGCGCTGGGGGTGTACCCTGCCTCGAAGGGGTGCATTCGGCTGACGCCCGAAGATGCGGCATGGTTCACCGGCTGGAACCCGAAGGGGGCGCCGATCGTGATCCTGCCCAAAGACCAGGGCCTCGGGATCCCGTAACCACAGCCCCATGACGACAGGCAACGCTCCCAAACGTGACCGGCGGCTGAGTCGCCGCGCCTTCATACGGGCGCTCGCCAGCGCAGGCGCACTGACCGCGCTCGCGGGCTGCAGGTCACGTACGCCGGCGCCCACACCGACGCCCACCCGGACCCCGCGGCCGGCGACGAGGCCGGCCACGGGCACCGCGCCGCCCACGGCGCCAAATTCGCCGCTGCCGACGGCCACCGCACCGGTCAGCCCGCTGGCCACCGCCACGGCAAGTCCCACGGCATCCGCCACGCCGGTGGCTACTCCCACCTCGCCGCCCACGCCCACGCCGACGCCTACTGCGACGCCGTTCCCGCCCGGCCCGCCCTCGAAGCTCGGCCTCTTCATCACGCGCAACGACCCGCGCATCTTCGACCTTCTGCGCACCGGCAATGTCGCGCTGGTCAAGACGCTGGAGTATGACCCGAACTTCGTGGCGGAGATCAAGGCCATCTCGCCCAACACGATCCTGGTGGGCCGCATGGACGTGCCCCAGGTCGACCTGGGCAGCATGACCGATCCGCGAGCCGCGGCACGGGCGTTTGCCGACCTGCTGCTCCCCATCGCCACCGAGCCGCGGCGCATGGCCGCCATCGACGCGTGGGAGTCGTTCAACGAGCCCGCGCCGGGCAACCCCGAGCAGATGAGCCGCCTGGCCGAGTTCGAAGCCCACCGCGTGGAGCTGTTCGCCAACGCAGGCATCCGATCGTGCGTCGGCAACTTCAGCGCGGGCATGCCGCCGCTCGAGTGGTGGCCCCAGTTCCGCCCGGCCCTGGAAGCCGCGATCAAGCACAAGGGCTATCTGGGCCTGCACGAGTATTCCGCGCCGACGATGCAATTCGGCACGCCGCAGGATCCGCTGGGCTGGGCGGTCAACCCCGAGGAAGAGGGCTGGCTCACGCTGCGCTACCGCAAGGTCTACCGCGGCTACCTGGCGCCCAACCAACTGCTCCTCCCCATCCTGCTGACCGAGGTCGGCATCGACGGCCTGGTGACAAATCGACCGGGACCCGACGGCTTCGGCTGGCAGGATTTCGCCTCCTACTGGGACGGGATCGGCATGGGCAGCGACACGCCCGGCAACTACATCGAACAACTGGCCTGGTACGATGCACACCTGCAACAGGACCCCTACATCCTGGGCGCGGCCATTTTCGCCGCGGCCGCGTCGCCGGGCTGGGAGACCTATGAGCTCCTCGGCGAGACCTACCCCTTCCTGCACCAATACCTGGGCGTCCACCCCCCGCGTCCATAAGAACGCAGGCTCGCCCGCTTCTGCTCGCTCGCTTAGACAAGCACCCCTGAATGCGCTATAATCCGCCCATTGCCGCGCCTGCACGGGTGCGGAATCAAGGCCGACACACAGGTCGGCGGGCCGACACGCAGGTCGGCGGGCCGACACGCAGGTCGGCGGGCCGACACGCAGGTCGGCGGGCCGACACGCAGGTCGGCCCCTACTCGGGGACAAGAATCAGGGCCGACACGCCGGCCCTTACTTGGAGGCAAGTGTGTATCAGGCACCGCGCGGCACACAGGACATCCTGCCCGCAGATCGACCCTATTGGCGCTACGTCACAGAAGCAATGCACCAGGTCGCCGGGCTGTTTGGCTTTCAACAGATCGACACCCCGATCTTCGAAGAGACCGGCCTCTACGTCCGAGGCGTGGGCGAAGGCACCGACATCGTGGACAAGGAGATGTACTCCTTCCAGGATAAGGGCGGCGCGGAGGTGACGCTGCGCCCCGAGTGGACTGCCGGCGTCATGCGCGCGTACATCGAGCACGGGATGCACGTCTGGCCCCAGCCGGTGAAGCTCTACTCCATGGGCCCGATCTTCCGCTATGAACGGCCGCAGGCCGGCCGCTTCCGCCAGCACCACCAGTTCAACGTCGAGGTGCTCGGCGAGATGGACCCGGCGGTCGACCTGGAGGTCATGTCGGTCGCGTGGACGCTCCTGACGCGGCTCGGCTATCGGGGCCTGCACCTGCAGCTCAACTCCACCGGGTGCCCGGTGTGCCGTCCGGCCTACCGGCAGGCACTGGTAGCCTACTTCGCCCAGTACGAGGACCGGCTCAACGATGTCGACCGGCGCCGCCTGACGATCAACCCGCTGCGCCTGCTGGACTCGAAGGAAGAGGCCGCCCAGCCGCTGCTCGACGCGGCGCCGCACAGCGCGGATTACCTGTGCGAGGAGTGCGCGACGCACCTGGCCACGCTGCGCACCTACCTGGACGCGGCCGGCATGCAGCACAGCATCAACTTCCGCCTGGTGCGCGGGCTCGACTATTACACCAAGACCGTGTTCGAGGTCTGGGCTGAGGGCATCGGCGCGCAGGCGGCCGTCTGCGGCGGCGGGCGCTACGATCGCCTGATCGAAGAGCTGGGCGGGCCGCCCACGCCGGGCATCGGCTTCGGCATGGGCATCGAGCGCGTCATTGCCAGCCTGCGGCAGCAGGGCGTCCAACCGCCGCCGCTGCCCGCGCCGCGCGTGCAGGTGTCGCCCCTGGGAGAGCCCGCCCGCGTGGCAGCCATCACCCTGGTGCGCGATCTGCGGGCCGCCGGCATCGGCGCGCTGTACGGCTTCGGAGGCCGGAGCCTGAAATCGCAGCTCAAGGGGGCAGACAAGGCGGGCGTGGCCTACACGGTGATCCTGGGCGATCAGGAACTGGCCGATAACGTGGTGATCGTCCGCGAGATGGCGACCGGGGAGCAGGCCCGCATAGGCCTCCCTGACGTCGCTCCCTGGCTTCGCACCCGGCTGGATTGAGCAGGATAGGGCCAGACATGTCGATCAACACACCACCGAAGCATTTCGGCCTGTTGCGTCACCCCATGAAGCCGGAAAGCGGCCCACTGGCGGACCGCATGGCGGCGTACCTGCGTGGCTGTGGCTGCACAGCCTGGATCGGCGATGCGTGGGATGAGCCGGAGGCCCTCGCTCACATCGAAGGACTCGACCTGCTCGTGACGCTCGGCGGCGACGGCACCATGCTACGGGCCGCACGCCTGGGCAGCCCCGCCAGGGTGCCGCTCGTCGGCGTCAAGCTCGGCCGTGTCAGCTTCCTGGCCGAGATCGCGCCCGATGACTGGGAGCGCCCCTTCGAGCAGATCCTGGCGGGCGAGTACTGGCTCGAGGAGCGCATGCTCCTCGACGTGGCCGTCGCGCGCGGCGGCCTGCCGCCGGTCAACCATGCCTACCTGGCCATCAACGACGTCGTCATCAGCCGCGGCAGCCTGGCGCGCATCGTGACCATCGAGACCTACGTCGACCAAAGCTATCTGACCACCTACCGCGCGGACGGCGTGATCGTCTCGACGCCCACCGGCTGCACCGGCTATGCGCTGGCAGCCGGCGGACCTATCCTGCCGCCGGAGCTCAAGAACATCCTCGTGCTGCCGATCTGCGCGCACCTCAGCCTCGATCGCCCCGTCGTGCTGGCGCAGGGCGCAACCGTCGGACTGGAGGCACACGCAGACTACGCCCCGATGCTGACCGTGGACGGGCAGTTCGAGATCGCCCTCGCCGAGGGCGACCGCGTCGAGGTCCGTGCCAGCCAGGACGTGTGTCATTTCATGCACGTGCAGGATCGCGACTACTTCTACCGGACCCTGATGGATCGGCTGCGTTGGCGCGGGTGACGGGGCAAGAAAGGCAGAAATCGTGACCGAGGCAGGCCCAGAGATACTTCATTGCGCCAATCATCCTGACCGCGAGACGGTGCTGCGGTGCAACCGCTGCAACAAGCCGATCTGCACCCAGTGTGCCATCCAGACGCCGGTCGGCAAACGCTGCCCCGAATGCGTGCGCTCGCAGCAGGCAAAGTACTACAACGCCGAGGGCTACGATCTATACATCGGCGCTGCCGTCGCATTGATCATGGGCGCCGGACTGGGCGCCCTTGCCTACCTTTTCCTCGGCCTGGTGGGCTTCTTCAGCTTCCTCCTGGCATTCTTCGTCGGATCGGCTGCCGGCGGCGCAGTGGCCGAGGTGATCCGCCGGGCCTTGCGAAGACGCCGGGCACGGGGGATGAAGGTGGCCGCGACGATCGCGTTCGTCGCCGGCGTGCTCATCGCCGGCTTGTTCCTGGCCGGCTTCCCCGCCATGTTCCTGCGCCTGCCCGTGATGCTGTTTGCCGCACTGGCAGCCAGCACGCTTTACGCACGCCTGATCTAGAGAGCGTCCGCCCATGCTCACCGAACTCAGAATCCGCGACCTGGCCATCATCGATCGGCTGGACCTCGCCTTCGGCCCGGGCTTCAACGTCCTCACGGGCGAGACGGGCGCGGGCAAATCGATCATCATCGACGCGGTGAACCTGCTGCTCGGCGACAGGGCGTCCCAGGACGTGGTGCGCGGGGGCGCGGCGCGTACCGAGATCGAGGGCACCTTCCACCTCGCGCCGTACGTGGCCGCCAAAGTGGCCCCTGTGCTGGCCGAGCACGGCCTGGACGGCGACCATGGGGACGAGGTGATCGTGGCGCGGGAGGTGCGGGCCAACGGCCGCTCCGTCGCGCGCATCAACGGCCGCTCCGTCACCACGGCGCTGCTGGGCGAGCTGGCGGGCCTGCTGGTCGATGTACACGGCCAGGGAGAACACCTCTCGCTGCTACACGAACGCGAACACACCGGCTTACTGGATCGCTACGCGGGACTGGGCGAGGCGGCCGCCGCTGCCAGCGAACTGGCGCAACGCGTGCGCCGCGTTCGCCGTGAGCTGGCCGGCCTGCGCCAGGACGAACGGGAGCGGGCGCGGCGCATCGATCTCCTCGCCTACCAGGTGGAGGAAATCGGATCCGCAGGCCTCAAGCCGGGCGAGGAGGAAGAGCTCGATGCCGAGCGGCGCCGGCTGGCCAACGCCGAACAACTGACCGAGCTCAGCGGAGAGGCGGGCGTCCTGCTGTCGGGCGCGGACGACGGGCAGCCCGGCGCGCTGGATGCGCTTGGATCGGCCCAACAGGCGCTGGCGCGCCTCGCGCGCATCGACCCGACGGCCGCGCCCCTGTTGGACCAGCTGGGCGAAGCCAACGCGCTGCTCGACGACATCGCGCGCGAGCTGTCGCACTACCGCGATGCCATCGAGTTCAATCCGACGCGGCTGCAACAGGTCGAAGAGCGGTTTCATCTGCTCCACTCGCTGCAGCGCAAGTACGGCGATTCGATCGACGAGGTCCTCGCCTACGCGAAACGCGCGGCCGCAGAGCTCGAAACCATCTCGCATGCGGAGGAACGGATCGGCGAACTGGAGCGCGAAGAGGCGCAGTTACTCGCCGAACTGGGGCGCCGCGGCGCGGAGCTCTCGGCTGCGCGGCGCGCGGCGGGCGAACGCATGGCCCGCGCGATCGAGGCGGAACTGGACGACCTGCAGATGGCGCACGCTCGGTTCGCGGTGAGCATCCAATGGACGCCCGATGCGACGGGCGCTACCGTGGACGATGCGGGCGCGGCCCTCTGCGGACTCGAGGCCGGCCGCTACGCGTTCGACGCGCAGGGACTGGACACCGTCGCGTTCCTGGTCTCCGCCAACCCGGGCGAGCCGCTCCGCCCGTTGGCCAGGGTGGCCTCCGGCGGCGAGACCTCTCGGCTGATGCTGGCGCTCAAGACGGTGCTCGGCCGGGCAGACGAGACGCCGACGCTCATCTTCGACGAGATCGACCAGGGCATCGGCGGCCGCGTCGGCGGCACGGTCGGATTCAAGCTGTGGAGCCTGACGGTGGACGGCGGCGACCGGCCCGCGTCCGGCCGCGTGCCGAGCCACCAGGTGCTCTGCATCACGCATCTCCCGCAGCTGGCCGCGTATGCCGACCTGCACTACCACGTGACCAAGGGGGTGGCTGCCGGCCGCACCACGACCGCGGTGACGCGCCTGGCCGACGATCACCGCATCGCCGAGCTTGCCAGGATGATGGGCGCGGATACCGAGAAGGGCCGGGCCAGCGTGGTCGAAATGCTGGCCGAGGTGGAAGCACACAAATCTCCGCAAAGTTGACCGTGGTCACAAATGTGGCCACCAACCGGGGACGGCCATGAGCGGACAACTGCCGGATCAGGTCATGCTTCGGGAAGCCCGGGAGGGCGACGCCGAAGGACTCGCGTACGTGCACATCACCGCGTGGCAGACCGCGTACCGTGAGATCCTGCCCGCCAGCTACCTGGACGCGTTGACGCCCGCATCCCGAACGGAGCGCTGGCAGGAAAGGCTCGCCCGGCAATCGGAGGCGGAGTTCACCTTCGTGGCAGAAGCTGCCGCAGGCAGCACCCCTCGTGGCGGCCTTGGCGACACGGAGAGGCGCCTTGTCGGATTCGCCGCCGGTGGCCCGGAACGCGATGGGGTGATCGGTTATGACCACGAGATCTGGGGAATCTACCTGCTGCAGGAATGGCGTGGTCGCGGCATCGGCCGGCGGCTGGTTGCGGCCTCAGCAAAGTGGGTGATGGATCGCGGCGGCAAGTCGCTGCTGCTTTGGGTGCTGAAAGACAACTGGCGCGCACGCGCCTTCTACGAGGCGTTGGACGGACAGCTTCTGCCGGGGGAGAAGTCCATCACGATCGGCAGCACCAGCCTCCTCGAGGTGGCATACGGCTGGCCGGATGCGGCGAGGCTGATGGATGGTGCGGAGCGAGGGGGGCGAGCATCAGATGGTTTTGAAGCGTTACCGTGACGCGCGGGACTTCCTGGCAGTGGCTCGGCAGCCACTGGAACTGAACGAAGCCGCCAACAGCCTGATCGTCGGCGTTGCCGCCCGTGTCGCCGAAGATCCAGACCACTACAAGAGCACGCCGTACTTCGCAACCGTGACCGGTGATCGGGGCATGGTGGCAGCCGCAGTGCGTACGCCGCCGTTCCGCGCCATCGTGTACAGTGCACAGGGGGCGGATCCCCGCCCGCTGAACCTGATCCTGGACGACCTCATCGCATTTACGGCGGAGAACGCAGGGGACGGAACCGCTGGATCCATCGCCGGGGTGACCGGCCATTCCGACACCGCCCTCGCGTTCGCGCGGTGCTGGTCCGAACGGACCGGTCGCGCGTTCACGCGGGTCATGAACGAACGCATCTACGAGCTGCGCCAGGTGAGTCCCCCTGCGGATGTGCCGGGCCACCTGCGGCCGGCGCGCGACGAAGAGCTCGATCTCCTGGCCGGGTGGATCGAAGGATTCTGCCGCGATGCCGGCGTTTCCACCGGCATGTCAGCTGGACCGAAGGCCGTCGCGCGGCGGTACCTGGACGGGGGCGGCGTGTTCTTCTGGGAACACGAGGGGCAGCCGGTTGCCATGGCCGCCAGGAGCCGGAATTCGAGCCGCGGCATCGCGGTAAGCCTGGTATACACGCCGCCCCAACTGCGCGGGCGGGGCTACGCGTCTGCATGCGTTGCCGCACTGAGCCAGCAACTGCTCGACGCGGGCTGGGAATTCTGCACGCTCTACACCGATCTCGCCAACCCGACGTCCAACAGCATCTATCAGCGCATCGGCTACCGCCCGGTGTGCGATGCCGACGAGTATGATTTCGAGGGGTGGTATCGAGGGCAGCAGGTTCGGGACCTGCCCGGCATCCTGGCCGGTCGAGAGGAGGACGCATCGCCATGATCCACACTGAACCTGAGAGCAAGGTGAGCGAGCCGGCCCTGGCGCGGTTTCTGAGCACCTGCCCGCGCTACGCGGCAACGAGTGCGCTCGACGCGCTGCGGGCGAGCGACTACGCGCGCCTGGACGAAACCGGCCAGATCTACCTGGATTACACGGGCGGCGGCCTGTACGCGGAGAGCCAGCTGCGCAGCCACCTGGAGCTGCTGTCGCGCAACGTCTTCGGGAACCCGCACTCGAATAACCCCACCTCGCAGGCGATGACCCGCCTGGTCGAGCAGGCCCGCGAGTACGTGCTGGCATACTTCAACGCGCCCCCGGGCGAGTACACGGCCATCTTCACCGCCAATGCCAGCAACGCGCTCAAGCTGGTGGGCGAGGCCTACCCGTTCACGGCGCGCAGCCGCTACGTGCTCACCTTCGACAACCACAACTCGGTGAACGGCATCCGGGAGTTTGCGCGGCATAAGGGCGCCCACTTCACCTATGTTCCCGTCGTCGCGCCGGAGCTGCGCATCGACATGGACCGGCTGGACGCGGCGCTGCAGCGGATCGACGGGGGTGCCGCGAACCTCTTCGCGTTTCCCGCGCAGTCCAACTTCTCGGGCGCGCAGCACCCGCTCGAACTGATCGGGAAGGCGCAGGCGCTGGGCTGGGATGTGCTGGTGGATGCGGCGGCGTTCGCACCGACCAACCGGCTGGACCTGGCGCGCTGGATGCCGGACTTCGTGCCCCTGTCGTTCTACAAGATGTTCGGCTACCCGGCCGGCGCGGGGTGCCTGCTGGCGCGCAAGCGGGCACTGGCCAAGCTGCGGCGGCCGTGGTATGCGGGGGGCACGATCACGATCTCGTCGGTGCAGGGCGACGGCTACTTCCTGGCGCCGGACGAGGCGGGCTTCGAGGACGGCACGGTCAACTATCTCAACATCCCGGCGATCGAGATGGGCTTGCGCCATCTGCAATCCGTGGGGATGGACCTGATCCACGAGCGCGTGACGTGCCTGACCGGCTGGCTGCTCGACGCACTGACGTCGCTGAGGCACGACTCCGGCCGGCCGCTGGTCAAGATTCACGGACCGCGCGACCTGACCGCCCGCGGCGGCACGGTCACGATGACGTTCTATGATCGGGATGGCCAGGCGGTGGATGACCGGCGGATCGAGGAACTGGCGAATCACGAGCGCATTTCCATCCGCACCGGTTGCTTCTGCAACCCCGGCGCGGGCGAAGTGGCGCACGGGCTGGGTCCGGACATCATGCGCACCTTCTTCGCGCTGGAGAAACCGCTCTCGTTCCAGGAGTTGCGCCAGGAGATGCACGACCGCTTCGGCCGTGAGGTGAGCGCGGTGCGCGTGTCGGTGGGCATCGCGTCGAACTTTGCGGACGTCAACGCATTCGTCGACTTTGCCGCGTGTCTGTTGAATCACACGACGGAGGAAATCGGCGCGGTTGAGGTCACCGACCTGGCATCCGCCACCCGGCGCGATTCGCCCTGAGGCGGGGACCGGGGATCGGGGACTGGGGACTGGGGATCGAGCATCCTGAGCGGAGCGACCGAAGGGAGCGCAGTCGAAGGATGGCGACGGGGGCAGGCTGACAAGATGGACAAGCGATCGATTTACGAACAGATTGTGGAGGCCGTCCGGCAGGAGTTGCTGGGGGGACGGCTGCGGCCCGGGGACGCGCTCCCCTCGGTGCGCGAGATGGCGGCGCGCTGGCAGTGCACCCCGGGCACGGTGCAGCAGGCCTACAAGGAGCTCGCGCGGCAGGGCATCGCCATCAGCCGGCCCGGCCGGGGCACGCACATCGGCAGCGCCGTCCTGACCGCGGGGGAGGACACGCCGCTGCGCCGGGCAAGCATGGTCCACCTGGCGGAGGCGTTTCTCCTGGAGATGCTCTCCGCCGGCTACACGATCGAGGAGACGGAAGGGGCGTTCCGCGCGGCGTTGGACCGCTGGCGCGCGTTAAGCGGCGAGACCACCGCCGTGGTGTCTGCAGCTGAAGCTGCAGATCTGGAGGCCATACCTGCGGCCGCGTATGCGGCCTCCCGCCTGCGCTTTTCCGGAAGCCATGACCCGGCGGTGTCGCTGTTGGCGGCCCGGTTCCCCGATGTGTGTCAGGGCTGCACCCTGCACGTGGCTTATCCCGGCAGCCTCGGAGGCCTGATCGCGCTGGCCGAAGGGAAGGCCGATATCGCCGGGTGTCACCTGTGGGACGCGGAGAGCGACACCTACAACGTGCCGTTCGTGCGGCGTCTCCTGCCCCAGACGCGCGTGGCGCTGGTCACCCTGGCGCACCGGCGACTGGGCCTCATGACGCCCCCGGGGAATCCAGCCGGCGTGCGCGAGGTCCGCGACCTGGCGCGGCGAGGCGTGCGGTTCGTGAACCGCCAACGGGGCGCGGGCACGCGCGTGTGGCTGGACGCTCAGCTAAGGCTGGCCGGACTCGCGGCGGAAGACATCGCCGGCTACGACAGCGAGGTGACCACGCACGCGGAGATCGCGCGCGCGATCGTGGAGGGACGGGCGAACTCGGGTCTCGGCATCGAGACCGCGGCGATCCCCTACGGGCTCGGGTTCGTGCGGCTGATCGTCGAGCCGTATCATCTGGCCATATCCGAGAGATCGTGGGCGCTGGAGCCGGTACAGCGGCTCATCGGGTGGGTCGCGTCGGATGATGGCCGCGCTGCGATCGCGGCCCTGGGCGGGTATGAGACGGGTGAGAGCGGGAAGACCGAGTGGATTGAAGATTGAAGATGGAAGATTAAAGATTGCGGCCGGGTCGATCTGGCCCGAAGGAGATGTGCACAATGATCAATGAAACCAGGCTTGTCCAGACATTTCTGGACCTGGTGGCAATCGACAGCCCATCGGGTGAAGAGGCGGCGATCGCAGCAGAGCTGGCCCGGCGCTTCACCGCCATGGGCGGCGACTGCGAGACGGACGAGCACCACAACCTGATTGCGCGCTTCGGGGGCAGCCGCGACGGTGAATGGCTCATGTTGAGCGCCCACTCAGACACCGTGGGCCAGGATCGCGGCATCAAGCCGGTGATCCGCGACGGCGTCATCTATTCCGACGGCACCACCATCCTCGGCGCGGACGACAAGTCGGGCGTGGCGGTGATCCTGGAAGTGGTCGAATCGGTGCGCGAGGGGGGCATCCCCCACCCGCCGCTCGAGGTGGTCATCTCGGCAAGCGAGGAAGTGGGATTGCGCGGTGCCCACACGCTGGACAAGGCGAAGCTGCGCGCGCGCCGCGGCTACGTGCTTGATTCAGGCGGACCATCCGGCACGGTCGTCACCAGCGCACCCGGCCAGGACAGCCTCGAGATCACGGTGCACGGGCGCACGTCTCACGCGGGCGCGGAGCCGGAAAAGGGCATCAATGCGATCCGAGTGGCCAGCGAGGCGATCGCAGCGATGCCGCTGGGCCGGATCGACGAGGAGACCACCGCGAACATCGGCGTCATCCGGGGCGGTGTGGCCACGAACATCGTGCCCGATAACGTCTACGTCAAGGGCGAGGCGCGCAGCCGGGACGAACTCAAGCTCTCTGCCCAGACCGCAGCGATGGCCGCAGCCTTCCACGAGGCCGCGGAGCGGCACGGCGCACGCGTGGAGCTGAAGATCAAGCGGACGTACATCACGTACGCGCTGCCCGAAGACCACCCCGTGGTGCAGACCGCGGTCCGGGCCATCGAGGGGCTGGGCTGGACGCCCCTGATCAAGGCATCCGGCGGTGGGACCGACGCGAACATCTACGCGGAGCACGGCATCCAGTGTGCGATCCTGAGCACCGGCATGGCCGAGGTGCATACGCCTAACGAGCACGTGGCGATCGCGGATATGGTGAATGCCGCCACCCTACTGCAGGAGATCGTTGCACGGGGATAGGGGATTGGGGTCTGGGGACCAAGATTGAGCATCCTGATTGCGCCAACCAGGTTGGCGCCAGCGACCGAAGTGAGCGCAGTCGAAGGATGGCGGGGATACCAACGTGCCAAGGTTGATGCCGATTCTGTTGGTGCATGGGTTTGACGGCGCGCCGACCGTTTGGGCCGAGTCGGGGTTCCGCCACTTCCTGATCGCCAACGGCGACCTGGACCCCAACCTGGTCCGCACCTTCCACTACGGCATCGCGGCGGACGGCACCTACAACAACCGCGGCGACCTGCGCCAGGTGGCCAGCCGCCTCGCGGGCGCAAACCTGTCGACCGAGGATCGCCTGCTGTGCAGCGTGGACGCGCTGAGCGACAACAGCGTGGCGCGCGGCGGGCCGCGGGAGGTCACCCTCATCGCCCACAGCCTGGGCGGCATCATCTGCCGCTATTATCTCAGCCGCACGGTCAGGGACGAATGGGGCGGGCTATATCGCGGGAACGTGGGGCGATTGATCACGATCGCCACGCCGCACCTCGGGGTCGACCTCCTGCGCCTCACAGGGCTGGCCCCGCGCGGCTCGGCCATGTGGGCCATCGTCCGGCTGCTGGAGAAGCTGGGCCTCGCGCCCGCCCGGCCAGCCAGCACGATCAAGCGGCTGGAGTACGCTCTCCAGGCCCAACAGCTGGCCGAGCGCCGCACGATCGCGCCGGGGCTGCCCGAGCACCGCGTGCTGCTGTCCGACACGCCCATCTACAGCCAGCTCCACCCGGACAGCGACGTGCTCGCCGAGTTGAACAAGCCGGGCAGGATGCCCCCGCAGGTCGACTGTCACACCCTCTACGGCGATGTCCGGTACAGCGTGCGCATCACGGCGAACAAGATGACCCTGGTCGACTACGCGGTTAGCTTCGGAGACCTGGTCGTGTCGGCTGAAAGCGCCCGCGCGATCCCGAACGCGGCGTGCACCGCACATCCACTCGTCGACGGGAGGCACATCGAAATGACCCTCACCTATGCACCATCGGATCCGGAGCCGCGTTCGCTGGTGGAACATCTGCCGAAGGTGGCTCACAACCGCCAGCTGGCCAACCAGGAAGTCCATAAGACCGTTCTATCGGTCGTCACACCATGAAAGCATTCATCGTCGCCTGGCGCGCGCTCGTCAGCCTCTATGACAGCCTCTTCTTCCTGATCGGGATCAGCCTGCTGTGGTGGGTGACGGGAGGCGTGTTCGTTGGTCTGGCCGCGCTGGCTGGATACGTGCTGGCCATCGCGCCGGGGCCCTGGTGGATCGCGCCCATCGTGGCGATCCCGGCCGGGCCGGCCAACGTCGCCCTGGCCGAGGTGGCGCGGCGCGCCGCGCGCGGGAAGCAGGTGGATCGGGGTGACTACCTGGCCACCCTGAGAAGCTACTGGCGGCCGGGCCTGCTGCTGAGTGCGCTGGGCATGATCGCACTGGCGCTGCTGCTGCTGAACATCATCTTCTATCGGATGCAGCCGGGCACGGTTCTGCGCACCATCGCGATCGTCTGGGGCTACCTGCTCGTCGTGTGGCTGAGCGTGCAGGTGTACGTCTATCCGATCTACGCGTCGCTGGAGCAGCCGTCACTCGGCATGGCGCTGCGCATGGCGGCGCTGGCGGTGCTGGCCAACCCGTTGTTCTCTGTGCTCCTGCTCGTCGTGGCAGGTGCGCTCACCGCGCTCTGCGTCGCGCTGCCGATCCTGCTGCCCATCGCCTGGCCCGCGCTGATGGCCCTGCTGGGCGAGCACGCGCTGGAGCTCTTCCTGCAACGCGCGGGCGCCGGCCCCGGCGAGTGAAGATTGAAGATTTCGGGCTAGGCGAATAGTCTGGTGATTTCGTCGGTGGCGAAGGTGGGCCAGGTCACGGGGGCGCCGCCGCGCAGCGCCTGGAGCCCATCCTCAGGCGGCGTGACCTGCCCGATCACCGCCGTGGGATAACCGGACTGCGCCATGATGGTGCACAGGCCTGCCGCAGCGTGTTGGGGGACGGCCATCAGGATCGCGCCGGAGGCAATGGTTCCTAGCGGGTCGAGCCCGAATTCCCGGCACAGGGCCGCGCCCTCGGGCAGGATAGGTATCGCATCCAGGTCGACGCGGAGTCCTGTGCCCGCGGCGCGTGCCATCTCCAGCAGCCCCGTCATCACGCCGCCCTCCGTCGGATCGTGCATCGCGTGAACCTCCGCCGACTCTGCGGCGAGGAGCGCGGGCGCGACGACGCTGATGCCCGGCTCGCGCAGGAACCCCTGGCAGCGGCGCAGGAAGGCCTCGTCGTAGCCCCTGGCGCGCAGCTCGTCGCCGCGCTCCAGCGCGATGAGCGCAGTTCCCTCGATCGGCGCGGCCTTCACCAGGAGCACCTGGTCCCCAAGCTGCGCGCCAGACGTCCGGATCAACTTCGCGGGCTCGACTTCGCCCAGCATGGTGCCGCTGACGATGACGCGGTCCAGGTTGACGGAGATCTCCGTGTGGCCGCCGGCCAGGCTGACGCCCAGCGCCTCGCAGGCCTCCGAAACCTGGCGGAAGATCTGCTCCACCAGGACCGCGGTCGCCTTGCCCGCGGGGAGCAGGATCGTCGCCAGGAACCAACGCGGCTGGGCGCCCATGACGGCCACGTCGTTGGCATTGACGTTTACGGCGTACCACCCGATCTCGCTCGTGGCGAAGGTGATCGGGTCGGTCTTGGCGACCAGGTAGCGATCGCCGAGGTCGAAGACCGCGGCGTCCTCCCCGGCGCGCGGGCCGACCACGATGCGGGGATCGTCGGGCGCAAACTGCTCCAGAAGTCGTTCGAGAAACGGCAGGGGCAGCTTGCCTGCTGGCAACAAGTCGCTGGGATTTAGCATGAAACCTCTCGGCGCGTATGATAGTCGACGCGGGCGGTGGTGTCAACGCGGGCCGGGCGTCCAAGAACGAGCATCCTGAGCGGAGCGACCGAAGAGAGTGCAGTCGAAGGATGGCGGTGGGGTATAATCTACACGATGGCGATTGAGTCTGTGTTGCAGAGCCTGCGGTTGGATCCGGGGTTCATGGGCAACGTGGTGCGGTGGGAACGCACGCCGGCGCGGGCGGCCCGCATGGCGGGGATGCCGGCGGGCCTGCATGGGCAACTGGTGCGGGCGCTGGACGCGCGCGGGGTGACCGAGTTGTATGCCCACCAGGCGCTGGCGGTCGAGGCGGCCCTCGAGGGACGCAACGTGGTGGTGGCCACGCCTGCGGCCAGCGGCAAGACGTTGTGCTACAACCTGCCGGTGCTGCACCAGTTGCTCGCGGATGGCCGCGGCCGCGCCCTGTACCTGTTTCCCACCAAGGCGCTGGCGCATGACCAGCTGGCCGAGTTGTCGGACCTGGCCGCGGCCGCCGAGGTGCGCGCCGATCCGGCGGCGTATGACGGCGACACGCCATCGTCGCGGCGCGCTAAGATCCGCGACGCGTCGCGCATCATCCTGACGAATCCCGACATGCTTCACATGGGCATCCTTCCGCAGCACCCGCGCTGGGCCGCGCTGTTTGCCTCGCTGCGCGTGGTGGTGATCGA
>Ga0123332_1003118_pt1 | contig 15312 bp, 11 predicted proteins | sample BioC12SIPDNA_4_FD_89958 | JGI IMG/M metagenome (GOLD analysis project Ga0123332, IMG submission 89958) | Anaerobic biogas reactor microbial communites from Washington, USA - Biogas_R2_A C12 SIP DNA | ecosystem: Engineered > Bioreactor > Anaerobic > Unclassified | place: Washington, USA...
CCTGGGTTTCGCGGCCTGCGTCTCGAGGCCGAATGCCTCCACGGCGCCGTCGATCCTGCCCGCGTCCCGGTCGGCGACGTTGAGAACCTGCAGAACCGGCTTTGCCGAAAGAAACGTGAACCCCTTGACGCGCTTCTCCTGTTCCGGATCGAGCTCGAGCTCCCGCAGCGGCCGCTCCGACTCCAGGGTCTCCCGGAAGCGCACAAGAAGCGCCTGCTCCATTTCCAGCTCCCGCGACACGGTTTTTTTCAGGTCGCGCCCGAGGCGCTCCAGGCGCTTTTCGACGACCGCCAGATCGGCAAAGATCATCTCCATCTCGAACAGCTCGATGTCGCGCTTCGGGTCGACCGACCCTTCGACGTGGGCGATGCTGGGGTCTTCGAAGGCGCGCACGATGTGCAGCAGGCTGTCGACGTTCTTGAGGCTGCTCAGGTAGGTGCTCATGTCCCGGCCGCCGCCGTCGGGCGCCCCGCGGCCCTCCCCGCGCGACAAACCGGGCAGGTCGACGTACTCGATGCTGGCGTAGGTGACTTTTTTGGGCTTGACGATTCCGGCCAGCCGGTCCAGGCGCGGATCCGGCACCTGCGCGACGCCGATATGGGCCTCCCGCACGTTCCCCCAGGAGGATGTATCGATGCGCCCCTGCGTTAAAAGGCTGAAAATAGTCGTTTTCCCCACCTGCGGGAGCCCCACGATTCCGATCTTCATACCACGCCCCCATTCCGTAAAGAAACGTATGGTACCACAGGACGCGGCCTCCGGCATTTCTCTCGGGGACTTAAAATACATATTCCCGCACTATTTTTCTTGACACAATGAAGTAAAAGAAATACAAGACTTATTGTCAAGTGGTCGAGAGTGGACGAGAGTGGAGGATGATCCCAAAAAAGCGGCCGCTTATCTCTTAAAGAGACCTATCACAAACAGAACGCCTGGGCTGATCGGGGTGGACATGCTTCTTGGAAGTTATGCGGCGAAGATCGACGAAAAATCCCGGCTCCGCCTGCCCGCCAAGTTCCGCCGCGACATGCCCGATTCGGACGGCAAAACCTACTACGTGACCAGCGACGACGGGCGATGCGCCCAGATCTACCCGATCGCGGTGTGGGAACGGATCGCCCAGAAACTCCAGGAACCTCCGCGCATGGACCCCGCCAAGCTGAAGCTGCAGCGGTTTACCAGCTACTACGGCCTCCTGACGCAGATGGATCCCCAGGGGAGGGTCCTGATACCCCAGACGCTCCGGGAGGACGCCCGGATAAGCGGAGACGTGATCGTGATCGGGAAGACCGACCACATGGAGGTCTGGAACAACGAGATATTCCGGAAGAGCCTCATGGAGAATCCCCTGACGGTCGAGGAACGTGAAAAACTGGCGGATCAGGGATTTTAGGCGGCGGCCGTGCCGCGCCGGCGCCCGGCGCCGCGCACAGGATACAGACAGGAAGTTCAGGGACCCGTGAAAGCAACAGCCCGCAAAAACATGACAGATTGCATCGGCACCCGAGACTGCGAACATAACCCGGTCATGCTCCATGAGGTCGTCGAACTTATCGGATGCAGGCCCGGGGGGGTCTACGTCGATGCCACCGTCGGGCTGGGGGGGCACGCCGAGGGCATCCTGCGGAGAATCGAGCCCGGCGGCCTGCTGATCGGGATCGACCGGGACCGGGAATCGCTCGAGAGGGCCGAAACACGGCTGCAATCCTACGCCGACAGCGTCCGCCTGGTGCACGACAACTACAAGAACCTGGCCCTGATCTTAAACAACCTGAAGGTTCAGCCCCCCGACGGGATATTGGTCGACCTGGGGGTTTCCTCCTACCAGCTGCTGTCGCCCGAGCGCGGCTTCAGCCTCCACTCCGACGTCATGCTCGATATGCGCATGGACAGGAGCCGGAGGGGGACGGCCGCCGACATCGTCAACAACACCCCCGAAGGCGAACTGGCCGATTTGATCTACCGGTACGGGGAGGAGAAGCTGTCGCGCCGCATCGCGGCGGCCATCGTGCGGGAACGCGCCAGGGCCCCCATCACGCGCTGCGCCCAGCTCGCCGACATCGTCAGCCGGACCATCCGGGGACGGGGGCGCCAGACGATCCACCCGGCGACCCGGACGTTCCAGGCGCTGCGCATCGCCGTCAACGAGGAGCTCGAGGGGCTCGACGCGTTCCTCGAGGAGGCGGCGGAGTTTTTAAAGCCCGGCGGGAGGCTCGTGACCATCGCGTTCCATTCGCTGGAAGACCGGATTGTAAAAACCACATTCCGCAAACTGGCGGGACAGTGCGTGTGCGACCACCCGCCGGAGCTGTGCCAGTGCCCGCGCCGGGCCGTCGCCCGGCTCGTCCATGCGCGTCCCGTAACCCCGAAGCGCGAGGAGCTGGCTGCGAATCCGCGCGCCCGGAGCGCCAGGCTGCGGGTTTTGGAGAAACTATAGGGCGGGCGATGGCCGCAAATGAGGCGGTCGGCACCGACGATGCGCCATCCCGACCCGGCACATATCGGAACCTCTTGACTGGAGACGCCAATGACGGACTGGGCTGACGGATCGGAAATGCGCAACAACGGCATCAAATGCGTCATCGACGCGCGCATCGTGTCGGAGTTTCTGCGGACCATCGTGTCGCTCGGGATGATCGGCGGCGCGCTCCTGTTCTTCTCGTGGGTCCGCGGCCAGATCGTCGACACGGGATACGAAAGCCAGAGGCTCTTCGAAACCGAGGAGGCCCTGCTCGGCATCGAGGAAAAACTGGTCCTGGAGGAGGAAACGCTGACGAACCCCGAGCGCATCGAGCGACTCGCGACGCTCGAACTCGGGATGGCCCGGCTGCGCCCCGGCCAGCTGATCCTGCCCCAGCCCGAGACCGGGGACCGCGGCATGCCCGCTTCGCTGGCCCTGGCCGGCGCCAAGAACGGCGGCCTGAAAAAATCCGGGGAGGGCAGGCGCTTCGTGAACTATCTTACAAACTAAACGGGTCCGGGAGGATGCGGGACGGGAACGGGTAGGAACCATGCGGCTCCGACCGGGGGCGGGCCGACGGGATCGGCCGGGCGGGCCGACGGGATCGGCCGGGCGGGCCGACGGGATCGGCCGGGCGCCCCGCGTGCGCGGCCGGCGATTCCATGCACGGCACGTTCCGGCGGCCCTTTACCCCGGCGCCCGGTGCACGGGTCAGGCATTCATGTCCACAGGCAGGGGAAGGACACAGTCGGTCAAAATCGTCCTCGTCATGCTCGGCATCACGCTCTGGAGCCTGGCCATCCTGGCTCGCCTGGTCGACATCCAGATCCTCAAGCACGAAAAATACGCCTCCAGCGCCCGCATCAAACAGCAGAACACCCAGCCGGTTTCCGCCCCGCGCGGAATCATCTATGACAGCCACATGGACGAGCTCGCCACGAGCGTGACGGTGAAAACCGTCGTCGCCGAGCCGAAAAGAATCGACGACAAGCCCAAAACGGCGCGCGAGCTGGCCGCCATCCTGAAGATGGATCCCCGGAAGCTGCTCGAACGGATGTCGGACCCCGCCCGGAAATCCTACCTGGTCGTCCAGCGACGGATCGATCCCGCAGCCGAAGCACGGATCCAGGCCCTCGGCGTCCGGGGTCTCTATTTCCTGAAGGAGAGCATGCGCGTCTACCCCAACCGCGAGCTCGCGTCGCATGCGCTCGGATTCGTCAACATGAACGGGGACGGGGGCGCGGGGCTGGAGCTCGAGTACGACCACGTGCTCAAGGGGGTGGACGGGCTGTTCTCCTTCGACATCGACGCGCATCGGCAGCCCTACGGGGTGAACGTGGAGAAGCCGCCCGTGCAGGGGCATTCGCTGGTCCTCAGCATAGACAAGTCGATCCAGTACATCGCCGACCGGGAGCTGGGGGCGGCCGTTGCGAACTCCCGGGCCAAGGCCGGCACCGCGATCGTGATGGAATCCGACACGGGCCGCATCCTCGCCCTTGCCAACCACCCCCAGTTCAACTGCAACACCTACAACACCTACAAGCCGGACCTGTGGCGCAACCGGGCCGTCTCGGACATGTTCGAGCCGGGGTCCACCTTCAAGGTCGTCGTGGCCACCGCCGCGCTCGAGGCGGGGCTCGTCGGCCCCGAGGACACCATCGACTGCCAGATGGGGTCGATCACGCTGGGGGGGCACGCATTCCGGGACCACGAAAGGTACGGGCTGCTGACCTTCAAGCAGGTCCTGGAGCGATCCTCGAACGTCGGCGCCGTCAAGCTCGGGCTGAGACTGGGGCAGCAGCGCCTGCACCAGGCGCTGCTCCGTTTCGGCTTCAGCGCCCGCACCGGCGTGGATCTGCCGGGGGAGATCGTCGGGCTCGTGCGCGACCCGAAGGACTGGTCCGCCCTGTCGATCGGGGCCATCTCCTTCGGCCAGGAGATAGGCGTGACCTCCCTGCAGATCCTGACCGCCGTCAACGCGATCGCCAACGGGGGGTACCGGGTCCGCCCGTCCGTCGTCGACCGCATCCTCGGCGCCGACGGCGCCGTCATCGAAGAGACCGTCCCGGAGCGCACCGAGATCATGAGCCCCAGAACGGCCGAAACCGTCACGGAAGCCTTCGAAGGCGTCGTGCTGCGGGGCACCGGGAGACGCGCGGCCATGGAGGGCTACCGGGCCGCGGGGAAGACGGGCACGGCCCAGAAGATCGTCAACGGCGTGTACGCCAAGGGCGTGTACCTGTCCTCCTTCGTAGGATTCGCCCCCCTGCCCAATCCGCGGGTCACGATCCTGATGCTGCTCGACGAACCCCGGAAAGGGTACTACGGCGGCGACGTGTGCGCCCCCTATTTCAGGAATATCGCCCAGGAGGTTCTGCTGCAGCTCAGGGTTCCGCCCGATCCCGACCTGGACCTGCCCGGGTTCTCCCCGGACATCGCCGCCGGCGATACGGAGGATTTCGTGCCCAACGCCCTGCCGGCGGGGACCCCGGAAGAATCCGGCTCGTACCCGCCCGGGCCGGAGCCGCCCGGCGGTGATCCGCCCGGCGGTGATCCGCCCGGCGTCGTCTCCGTGGCCATCGAGGGCGCATGGGTCGCCATGCCCGACTTCCGGGGGCTGTCGAAGAGAAACGTCCTGGAAAAATGCATCGAACTGGGCATCCACCTGCAGTCGACCGGCTCCGGGGTGGCGATCTTCCAGTCGCCCCCCCCGGGGGCCGAGATCTCCGTGGGGTCGGCCTGCAGCGTGACCTTCGCCAAAACCGGCCTGCCCGAGCACGTCGCATCCGCCCGTGCGCCCGCCTCCGGGCGCACGCAGCCATAGAGGAGACGCATGTTCCTACGCTCGGCCCTCGAACAGATTCCCGGAACGGACCCGGCGGCGATACCCGATGTGCGGATCGACGGCGTCAGCTACGACTCGCGCCAGGTGCGCCGGGGGGACCTGTTTGTCGCCATCCGCGGGCAGAAGACCGACGGCGCCCGCTTCGCACGGCAGGCGGCCGACCGGGGGGCCGCGGCTGTCGCCGCCGAGAGCCCCGTCGACCCCGGGGGGGACGCCGCGTGTTTCACCGTCCCGGACGCGCGCAGGTTCCTGGCCGAGGTCTCGCGCATCTTCTACGGGGACCCGGCCTCCAGAATGCGGCTGGCGGCCGTCACCGGGACCAACGGCAAGACCACCACGGCCTATGTGACCGAGGCGATTCTCACACATGCCGGGATGCGCTGCTGCCTGGCGGGAACGATCGCGATGAGGACAGTCTCCCGGCAGTCCGAGAGCCGGCACACCACGCCGGAGGCCCCCGACCTGTCGCAGTTTCTCCGCCAGGCCCTGCAGGAGGGCTGCACCCACGGGGCGCTCGAGGTGTCCTCCCACTCCCTGGCCCTCCAGCGTGTCTTCGGGATGAAGTTCGCCGTCGGGATCTTCACCAACCTCACCCCGGAGCATATGGATTTCCACGGCACCATGGAGGACTACTTCGGCGCCAAGCAAAAACTCTTCGATCCGGAGAACGGCAACCGGGTCGAATCGGGCGTTTTCAACATCGACGACCCCTACGGGAGGCGGCTGGCCGATGGTTTCCGGGGGCGGGTCGTGCGCTTCGGCTTCGGCCCGGGCGCGGACATCCGCGTGCTTGAAAACACCATCGCCGCCGACGGCACGGACCTCCGCCTGGCGACCCCCGCGGGGGACATGGCGCTGCGGACGGGGCTGATCGGGAGGCACAACGCGTACAACATCATGGCGGCCGCCGGCGCCGCCCTCTGCCTGGACATCCCCCCGGAGGCCATCGCCGCGGGGGTCGCGTCGATGGGGACGGTCCCCGGGCGCTTCGAACGCGTGGAGGGGGGCCGGGATGTTACCGTCATCGTCGACTACGCGCACTCGCCCGACGCCCTGGAGAACCTGCTGGAACTGGTTTCCGGGCTGCCGCACGAGCGTATCATCACCGTCTTCGGCTGCGGCGGGGACCGGGACAGGCGCAAGCGCCCCGTCATGGGATCGATCGCCGCCGGGCGGAGCGACATCACGATCGTCACCTCCGACAACCCAAGGTCGGAGAACCCCATGGATATCATCGGCGAAATCCTCGGGGGGGTCCCCGAGGGCCCCGGGAGCTGCAGCGTCGTGCCCGACCGCCGGGAGGCCATCGGGCGGGCGATCTCCCTGGCCCGCAAGGGGGACATTGTCGTCATCGCGGGCAAGGGGCACGAGAACTACCAGATCATCGGCGGGGAGAGGCTCCCGTTCGACGACCGGCAGGTTGCCGGGGAGTTCCTCCGCAGGCTCCGGGGGGGCCGGGCCTAGCCCGGGGTACGCAATCGGGCCAATGGAAACGCTATGGAAACCATCCTATCCCAGCTGAACGCGGAGCAGATCGCGGAGTGCACCCGGGGGCGCTTGTCGGCCGGCGGGGGCGCGGCGTCCTTTGCCGGCGTGTCGATCGACACCCGCACCCTCGGGGAGGGGGCGCTGTTTGTCGCCATCCGCGGGCCGCGCCACGACGGGCACGCCTTCATCCCGAAGGCGATCGCCGCAGGCGCCCGCGGCGTCGTCGCCGACTCCGCCTACCGCCACCCGGGGGACTTCCCCCCGGGGCGGGTCCTGATCCGGGTCGAAGACACCCACCGGGCGCTCAGGGACCTGGCGGCCGCCGTCCGGCGCCGGTGGCGGGGAACGGCAGTCGGGATCACCGGGAGCATGGGAAAGACCACGACCAAGGAGTTCGTCTCCCAGATGCTCGAGCCCGCGTTCCGAGTGCGCCGGTCCCCGGGCAACTACAACAACCTGTACGGCCTGCCGCTGGCCGTCTTCGGCCTCGAGCAGGGCGACCAGGTCGGGGTGTTCGAAATGGGCATGAGCGCTCCGGGGGAGATCGCCGAGATGTGCCGGATCGTTTCGCCGTCGGTCGGCGTCATCACCAACGTCGCCCCCGTGCACCTCGAATTCTTCGGGTCCCTCGAGGGCATCGCCCGCGCCAAGGGGGAACTGGCCGAGGCGCTCCCGCACGGCGGCGTGCTGGTCTACAACAGCCAAAGCCCGGGCCTCGGCCGCATCGCCGCCCGCTTCGGGGGGCGGAGGATCTCGTTCGGCTTCGACGCCGGCGCCGATTTCCGCGCGGACCAAATCGAGATCACGGGCCCCGAACAGACCCGTTTCCGGCTCCGCTGGGGCGGCGCCGAACGGATCGCGACGATCCCGCTCGCAGGCGCGCACTACGTCATAAACGCCCTCCCGGCCGTTGCGCTGGGGGACCTGTACGGGCTCGGGCCGGACGCGATCGCCGGCGCCCTGGGCCGCCTGCAGCCGGCCTCCATGCGCGGCCGCATGCTCCGCTTCGCCGAGGGCTTCAGCGTGATCGACGACTCGTACAATTCCAACCCCGAGGCGCTCCGAAGCATGATCGACGTTCTGTCTCGACTGCCGTCGTTCCGACGGCGTATCCTTGTGGCGGGCCCGATGCTCGAACTGGGGAGCGCATCGGCCGCGCTGCACTACGAGTGCGGCGTTTCCGCAGCCCAGGCGGGCCTGGACGCCGTCATCGGGGTCGGGGGGGATTCCAGGGAAATCGTCCGCGCCGCGCTCGAGCACGGCATGGGCGACTGCCGGGCCCGGTTCGTCGAAGGCACCGGGGAGGCGGCGGCCCTCCTCGGCCGGGAGCTGCGGCGCGGGGATCTGGTGCTTATCAAGGGTTCGCGCGGAGCGCGCATGGAGGCCGTCGTCGAAAGCCTGCGCTCCGCTTTCGAGTGTTGCCAGGCGGGAACGCATCATGCGGGATGAAACGGGCTACGGCGGGAAAACGGTTCTGGTTGCGGGCGCCGGCAGAAGCGGGCTGGCCGCCGCGGAGTTTTTGATCGGCCGGGGCGCCCGGGTGATCCTCTCCGACGCGAAGGCCGCCGAACAGCTCGATGCCGCCGCCCGGGGCCTGGCCGAGTCCTCGGGCGGGATGCTCCGGCTCGAGTGCGGGGCGCATCGCGCCGACAGTTTCGCCCGCTGCGACCTTGTCGTCGCGAGCCCCGGGGTCCCCCTGTCCCTGCCGGAATTCGAACGGAGCCGCAGGGCCGGGATCCCCGTCATCGCGGAGGTGGAGCTGGCGTTTCGGCACCTGCGGGGGCGCATCGTCGCCATCACCGGCTCGAACGGGAAGACCACGACGACGGCGCTGGTGGCCCATCTGCTGCAAAACGCCGGGATGCGCGCCTGGGCGGCCGGGAACATCGGCCTGGCGCTGACGGGTCTGGTTTCCCGGTCGACGCCCGAGGACGTCCACGTGGTCGAGCTGTCGAGTTTCCAGCTGGAGGGGATCGCCGGTTTCCGGCCGTGGATCGGCTCGATTCTCAACATCACCCCCGACCACCTGGACCGCTACGGCAGTTTCGAGGACTACGCGGCGGCCAAGCGGAGGATATTCCGGAACCAGGGGCCGGACGACTACGCGGTCCTGAACGCCGACGACGCCCGCACCGCCGCCATGGCGGACCAGCTGGCGGCGGCGACGGTGCTGTTCAGCCGGAGCCGCCCGGTCGGCCACGGCGTCTTCCTCCGCGGCGGCCGGGTGATCTTTCGCGGCGGCGGGCGCGAGACGGCGCTGTTTTCCTCCGGAGCCATCGGGCTGCCGGGGGCCCACAACCTCGAGAACGTGCTGGCGGCGGCCGCGATGGCGATTCTGGCCGGGGCGCCCCCGGAAAGCCTCGAGGAGGGCGTCGGGCGGTTCGAGGGCCTCGAGCACCGGATCGAGTTCGTCGCGGAAATCGACGGGGTGCGCTACTACAACGATTCGAAGGCGACCAACGTCGATGCCGCCATCAAGTCGCTCGAGGCGTTCCCGGGCGGCATCGTCCTCATAGCCGGGGGCCGGGACAAGGGGGGCGACTTCAGCCTTCTCAGGGACGCGGTGCGGCGGCGCGTGAAGCACCTGGTCGCCATCGGCGAGGCGGCGGGGGCCATCCGCCGGGCGCTCGGGCGGGAGGTCGGGATCACCGGCGCCTCCAGCATGCCCGAAGCCGTGGCCCTGTCCAGACAATACGCGGGGCCGGGCGACACCGTGCTGCTGGCCCCGGCATGCGCGAGTTTCGACATGTTCGCCGATTACGAGCACCGCGGCCGCGCGTTCAAGGACGCCGTCCGCGGCGCCGGGCTCCCGGAGCCATTGAGGTAGATACGCATGGCCTATAAACCTGGAAGCGACAAGATCCTGTTTTTCACCACCGGGCTTCTCACCATCTTCGGTCTGCTGATGGTCTACAACGCGTCGTCGGTCGTCGCGGCCAACGAACACGGGATGTCCTTCTACGTCTTCCTCAAACAGCTCGTCTACGCCCTGTTCGGCTTCTTCTGCCTCATCCGCCTGATGAAGACCGATTACCACAAGTGGCAGAACCCGAAGCTGCTGCTGGGCATCCTCGCTGTGTGCGCGCTCGCTTTGATCCTCGTCCTGACCGGGCCCGAGGTCAACGGGGCCCGCCGCTGGATCCGCATCGGCCCCCTGTCGCTCCAGCCGTCGGAAATAACCAAACTCGCGATCATCGTGTTCCTGGCGGCCTTCCTCGACAGGCACGAGGGCGATGTCCGGAAGCCGTCCCGGCGCCTGGTCCTGCCGTTTGCCGCCATCGGGTTCTTCGCAGCGGTGATCCTGATCGAGCCCGATTTGGGGCAGGCGGTCACCATCGGCATCATCGCCGCCGTCATGCTCGGCGTGGCGGGCCTTTCGTGGAAATTCTACGCGGCGGCGTTCGTGCTGGCCATCCCCGGATTCTACTTCCTGGTCATGTGCTCCCCCTACCGGTGGGAAAGATTCCTGACGTTCTGGGATCCCTACCGGGACCCCTTCGGGTCCGGGTGGCACATCATCCAGTCCCTGACCGCCGTGGGCAGCGGGGGCCTGACGGGGCTCGGGATCGGCGCGGGGAGGCAGAAGCTCTTCTTTCTGCCGGAAGCGAGCAGCGATTTCATCTTCGCCGTCATCGGCGAGGAGCTCGGGTTTCTGGGCACCTGCGCGATCACGTGCGGGTTCCTGGTCTATTTCTTCAGGGGCATGAAAATCGTCCTCCGTTCCTCGGACCGGTTCGGGTTCTACCTTGCGCTCGGCATCACCCTGATGGTGGTATTGCAGGGGCTGATCAATATCTCCATGGTGCTGGCCATGATCCCCACGAAAGGGATCGCGCTTCCGTTCCTCAGCCAGGGGGGGAGCTCCCTGCTGCTGAACCTCGTGGCTACGGGGATACTTCTGAACCTTTCCTACCGCAATCAGCTGGCGGTGGACACTTAGGCGGGTATGTTCGGCAAGATACAGAAAATCCATTTCATCGGGATCGGCGGCATAGGGATGAGCGGCATCGCGGAGCTGCTGCTGAACCTCGGCTACCAGGTGAGCGGGTCGGACCTGAAGCGGAGCCCCGCGACCGACCGGCTGGCCGGCCTGGGGGGGGCCGTCGCGATCGGGCATGATGCCGCCAACGTCCGGGGCGCCCACGTCGTCGTCACATCCTCGGCCGTCGGGCCGGGCAACGTGGAGGCCCTCGAAGCCCACCGGCAGCACATCCCCGTGATACCGAGGGCGGAAATGCTCGCCGAGCTCATGCGCCTCAAATACGGCGTGGCCGTCGCCGGGGCGCACGGCAAGACGACGGCGACGTCCATGATCGCCACCGTCCTGGTCCACGGCGGTTTCGACCCGACCGCCGTCATAGGCGGCCGGCTCAACGCCTTCGGGAGCAACGCCAAGCTCGGCAAGGGGGAGTACCTGGTCGCCGAGGCCGACGAGAGCGACGGCTCCTTCCTGAAGCTGAGCCCGACCATCGCCGTCGTCACCAACATCGACCGGGAGCACATGGACCATTATGCCGGCCTGCAGGACATCCGGGCGGCCTTCGTCTCCTTCGTGAACAAGGTCCCCTTCTACGGCGCGGCCATCGTCTGCCTCGACAACCCGAACGTCCAGGCGATCATGCCGCACATCGAACGCCGGACGATCACCTACGGGGCCAAGGGTTCCGCCGACCTGGTCGCGTCGCGGATCGAGCCCCGCGGATTCGGGACCGTCTCCCGGATCGTCCTCAGGGGGAGCCCCCTGGGCACCCTCGGCCTGCAGGTCCCCGGGGAGCACGCGGTTCTGAACGCGCTGGCGGCCGTTGCGACGGGGCTCGAACTCGGCATGCCGTTCGAGGCGATCGCGGAGGCGCTCGAATCGTTCCAGAACGCGGACCGGCGGTTCCAGGTCAAGGGGGAGTCCGGCGGCGTTCTGGTCGTCGACGACTACGGGCACCACCCGACCGAAATCGCCGCCACGCTCCGGGCGGCCCGCCAGGCCTGCGGCCGGCGGATCGTCGCCGTGTTCCAGCCGCACCGGTACACGCGGGTCCATGCCCTGGAGGCGGACTTCGCGCAGGCGTTCGGCGACGCGGACCTCGTCCTGGTCACGCCCATCTACGCGGCCGGGGAAAAGGAAATCCCCGGGATCAGCGCCGAAAAGCTCGCCGGGCGAATCCGGGAGGAGGGGCACCGGGACGCCTGCTTCGCGCCCGATTTCGAGGGCGCCGCACAGTGGCTCCGCTCGAGGCTCCGGGAGGGGGACCTGTTGCTGACCCTGGGAGCGGGCGACGTCTGGAAGGTGGGCGAGGAGTTTTTGCGATGAGGGGGGCCGCGCCGGGGAATCGGCGCCAAAACGCCGAAAAGGGACTTGAACTGCGGGTGCGGAACCTGCATGGTGTAGAGCGATGAGGATCAGCACGACCAACAGCCGGGAAGTCCGGGGCGGGGACAGAAAGCCCGTGCGCCGGAAGGCGCCCGCACAGAAGAAGGCGCCCCAGAAAATCGGCCGCGCCCGGCTCGGCGCGGTACGGATCCTCGCCTCGGCCCGGCGCCTCGGGCGGTGGGGGGGAATTCTGCTGATCGCCGCCGCCTTGGGCCTCGTCGTCAGCCGCGCCTACCATTCCGAAAAGTTCCGGGTGCGCGACATCGCCATCTACGGGTGCAAGGAGGTCGATCCCAAGGTGATCGAGGGGATCGTCCGCAGCAGCATCCCGGGGAGCATCCTGGACGTCGAGCTCGACGAGTTGCGGGAGCGGCTCGAGCAGGTGCACTGGGTCCGCCACGTGGAGATCCGGCGCGTGCTGCCGTCCGGGCTGACTTTGATCATCCGCGAGCGCGTCCCGACGGTCATCCTGGAGATCGGCGGCCGGCTGATGATCGCCGACAACGACGGCACCCTGCTCGACGCCTACGACCCCCGGTACGGGCACCTGGACGTGCCGGTGTTCAAGGGCGTGCTGGGGACGGACCCCGACGGGTTCCGCTCCTTCCAGGAGGAGAACTCGGCCCGCATCCGCTCTGCCCTGGGCATGCTGGCGGAAATCCGGGCGGGGGCGCCTGCGGCCCTGGACAGGATATCCGAGGTCGACATCTCCGACCGGAACAACATGAAGATCCTGCTCGTCGACGACACCGCGGAGATCTACCTCGGCCGGAACAACTACGCCCTCCGGCTGCAGGCGTTCCTCACGAGCGGCAAATACCAGGAGCTGAAGGACAGGAACATGAGCATCGCCGTGGTGGACCTGCGCTTTGACGACCGCATCGTCTACCGCAGCGGCCCCGCCACGGCGGTGTCCTCCCCGGGGGGGGGCGACTGACGGCCCCATCGGCCGGCACAAGGCGGGACAAGACGTTTGGGAGTCACCGGTGAGCAAGAAAGATCGTATCGTTTGCGGGCTGGACGTCGGGACCACGAAGGTGTGCATGATGATCGCGCGCGCGGAGGCTGACGGGGGCATCGACGTCATCGGCACCGGGTACGCGGCCTCCGCGGGGCTGAAGGGGGGGATGGTCGTCGACCTCGAACAGGCGGGGGCCTCCATCCGCAAGGCGGCCGACGAAGCCGAGGCCGCGGCGGGGGTCGGCGTGGACTGGGCCGTCGTCGGGGCGGCCGGGAACCATTTCGAGAGCTTCAATTCCCACGGCGCCGTCTCGATCGAGGGGGGCAACCAGGAAGTGACCCGGAGCGACATGGACAAGGTGATCCAGGCGGCGAAATCCGTAACGGTGGCGCCCGAACGGGAGATCATCCACGTCCTGCCCCAGGAATTTTTGCTCGACAACCACGGGGGTATCCTCAACCCGGTCGGGCTCACGGGATCGAGGCTCGACGTCCACATCCACGTCGTCACGTGCGAGAGCGCCCTGAACCAGAACCTGATCCGCGCCGTCAACCGGGCCGAGATGCGCGTGAAAAAGGTGTACCTGCAGCAGCTGGCAAGCGCCGAGGCGATCCTCACCCGCGACGAGAAGGACCTGGGGACGGCCGTCATCGACATCGGGGGAGGCACCACCGACATCGTCGTTTTCCTGCGCAACTCCGTGCATTTCACGTCGGTGCTTCCGGTCGGGGGCGCCCATTTCACGCGCGACATCGCCGTGATGACGCAGACGCCGATGGACGACGCCGAGCGCATCAAGAAAGACTTCGGAACGGTCCAGACCGAAACGATCGCAGGGGAGGAAACCGTCGATGCGCCCGGGATCGGCACCCAGGCGTCGCGCCAGGTTCCGCGCCGCTACCTGTGCGACATCCTCCGGGCGCGAGGGATGGAGCTTCTGGAGCTCGTCAAGGAGCAGCTCTGGAAGGCGAAGGAGAGCGAACGCCTCGCGGCGGGGGTGGTCCTGACCGGTGGGGGCAGCATGCTCGACGGCATCTCCGAGCTCATGGAGGACGTCCTGAACATCCCGGTGCGCCAGGGGGTTCCCCTGGGCGTGCGGGGGCTGTCCGAGGGGATGCTGCACCCGGTCTACGCGACCGCCATCGGGCTGACAAAATTCGCCGCGGAAGAGTCGAACGCGTCCAGGAAGAACCCGAACAAATCGGGGAACACGAATTCGTTCATCAATAAAATTCTATCACTGGTCGGCAACTAGCCGGGGGGGACCGATGATTACAGACAAACTACAGTTCGAAGAGGAGTCCATGAAATTCGGATTCGAGGAGGACAAGCACCTGGGAGCCAACATCAAGGTGATCGGGATAGGGGGCGCCGGCGGGAATGCGGTCAACCGGATGATCGAGGCCAGAATCGGCGGGGTCGAGTTCATCGCGGCCAACACCGACATCCAGGCGCTGAAGAACTCCAGGGCTTCCTACAAACTGCAGATCGGCTCGAAGCTCACCAACGGCCTCGGCTGCGGCGCCATTCCCGAGAAGGGGCGCCAGGCCGCACTGGAGGACACCGAGCGGATCATCGAACTCCTCAACGGGGCCGACATGGTCTTCATCACGGCCGGCATGGGCGGGGGCACCGGCACCGGCGCCGCGCCGATCGTGGCCAGCCTGGCCGCGGAAATGGGGGCGCTCACCGTCGGCGTCGTGACGAAGCCCTTCACCTTCGAGGGCAAGAAAAGGATGCTGCACGCCGAGCAGGGGCTCAACGAGCTCAAGGCCGTGGTCGACACCCTGATCACGATCCCGAATGAAAAGCTGCTCGAGGCCATGGGCGCCGAGGCTCTTCTGGAGGATTCCTTCCGCTACGCCGACGACGTCCTCTGCCAGGCCGTGCAGGGCATCTCGGACATCATCACGCTTCCGGGAATCGTCAATGTCGATTTCGCCGACGTTGTGACCATCATGTCCGGCAAGGGGCTTGCCCTGATGGGGACGGGGATCGCCCAGGGGGACAACCGCGCGATCGAAGCCGCCCAGCGCGCGATATCCAGCCCGCTGCTGGAGGAAACCTCGATCCGGGACGCCAGCGGCGTCCTGATCAACATCACGGCCGCCCGTGAAAGCCTGCGGCTGCAGGAGGTCTATTCCGCGGCGAAGATCATCGAGGAGGTCGCCGGGGCCGAGGACACGATATTC